>PVBE011171686.1_pt1 | contig 108153 bp, 99 predicted proteins | sample 1631181 | NCBI WGS metagenome assembly PVBE01 (sample SAMN08397723, study PRJNA350692) | Marine metagenome, whole genome shotgun sequencing project. | isolation source: water | place: Pacific Ocean | collected 2012-04
ATTCGCACGACGATCCTGGGCGGAAACGTGGATCCTTTCCACTCGATCTATCACCCGTGGACCTTCTCTGGTCATGACCCAAATATCAGGTGGTACGGCTATGACCTGGCGAAGGCGAAGGCGTATTTGAAAAAATCCGCCTACCCGAACGGTTTCAAGGCCGAGATCGTGAATACCCGGGGGAGATTCCCCTCCGACGCGAAGGTGTCCGAGGCGGTCGCCCAGATGGTGGGCAAACTTGGAATCGATGTAAAAGTGAAAGCCGTGAACTTCCCCCTCTACCGGAAAACGGTCATCTCCTATGGGAAAAAGAAACAGAAGAGAGCGGGCCTGGTCATGCGTAGCTGGGGAAACACGTTTCACAACACGACCACCGTGGTCAGGGGCACCGCTTCTTGCTACGGCCCTTGGAGCGTAATTTGCTACAAGGATCTGGACGACATGAACGAAAAAGCGGGCGCCATTCAGGATGCCGCAAAGCAGCAGAAAGCCTTCGAGGCGGTTACCCAAAAGATGAAGGACGAGGCCGCGATCAAGGTCATGTACAAGTTCCGCCAGACGTTTGGAATAAAGAAAGGTTTGCAGTTCAGGCCACGCGGCGATGGCTCTCTCAACGTTTGGGAGATGGTCAAGAAATAAGTTGACGAAATAACTATCAGCGAAATTCTCTCCATACCACGGGGGACATGTGTTCCCCGTGGTATGGATGAAAATTCATGAATATTTACTTATTCGGAACCAGACAGGGGATTTGAGTGGACGTAGTTGAGCGAAAAGTCGGCCGAATTTTCAGCCTTAAATTTGAAGCGGAAGAAGATTTCTATGGCGGTATCGTTCGTTTTGTAAAAGAAAAAAATATCCGCGCCGGCTCGGTTTTCTTTCTTGGGGCGTTTTACGAACTCGACATTATTCCGGGTGTCTTGCTTCCCTCTCCTCCAATGCCTCCTCCCGACGAGACTCGGCTTCATATCGACCAGTGGGTGGACGTTCAGGGGCAGGGAATCATCACCTGGCCCGATTCTGCGCCTCCTACATTGCCTGAAAAACACATGTGGACCGACGACCCGGACCCATACATTCATCTTCATTTGACGGTGAGCGGCGGTCCCAGAAAGCCTGGAGAAGTATATGCCGGGCACCTTTGCGACGGCCGCCTCAAGGGAATGATGATGGATATCATCGAGCTGTTGTAAAAGAGATCATCGACGGGTCGCAAACGCCTTTTTACTCTAAGAATGTAGCTTCGCGGACAGCCCATGCGTTCATACATCATTCGCCGACTATTACAGAGTCTGATTGTTATCAAAGGCGTGTTGTTGATCGTCTTTTTCATGTTGCAAATGACGGGCGATCCGGCTTCGGTTCTGATGCCCGAGGGCGCCGACCAGGAAGATATTGAGCAGTTTCGAAAGGAAATGGGCTTCGACCTGCCGCTCCATGTCCAATACATCAATTTTTTAGTCGGCTACAAGGAAAACAAGGGCGTCCTCCGGGGCGATTTTGGATTCTCCTACCATCAGGAACTTCCCGCTCTCGGTCTCGTCCTCGACCACTTCCCGGCGACCGCTCTCCTCGCTTTCACCGCGGTGACCATAGCGGTATTGATATCCATTCCAGCCGGGGTGATCTCCGCGGTCTATCGAAACTCATTGGCCGATCACGTCACCACGGTGGGTGCGATGTTCGGCCAATCGATGCCCGGCTTCTGGCTGGGCTTGCTTCTCATAATGTTGTTCGCGGTAAAACTCGAATGGCTACCGACATCGGGCGCGGATGGGCTGGAGTACCTCATCCTGCCCGCCCTGACCGCGGGCCTTTACGCGACGGCGCGCCTCACCCGGCTGGTGCGTTCGGGCATGCTCGAAGTCCTGGGGAGCGATTATATCCAGACCGCCCGCTCCAAGGGGCTCCTCGAGCACGTCGTCGTATTCCGTCATGCGCTTAAAAATGCGTCAATTCCGGTAGTCACCCTCATCGGGCTCGAGATGGGTATCCTGCTCGGCGGAACGGTCGTCGTCGAGGTGGTTTTCTCCTGGCCGGGAGTGGGATTCCTCGTGGTGGATTCCATCCGCAACCAGGACTATCCCGTGGTCCAGGCAGCGGTGGCACTGCTCGCCACCAGTTTCGTTTTGGTGAATCTCGCCGTAGACATTCTGTACGCGTGGCTCGATCCGCGTATCACCTACAGCTAGGAAGAGACCGGAGAATGGCGACCGAGCGAATCGAAACGATCAGCGTTCCGCCGGAAACCTGGGAAGAAGATACCCCGGCGCCCTCGGATCTTCAGCTGGCCGTTCGCGATCTAATGCGCCGCCCGCCCGCATTATTCGGCTTTCTTTGCATCACATTCGTCATTGTCTGGGCATTGGTGCCGGGATGGTTCTCTCCCATGGACCCGTACACGCAAGATCTCGATATGACCCTGAAGCCGCCCGGCTTTACGACCCCCGCCGGCTTCACCTATTGGGTCGGATCGGACGAGCTTGGCCGCGATATGTTGAGCCGGATTATTTGGGGCGCGCGGGTTTCGCTCATCGTCGGATTTGTCGCGGTTCTTCTGAGCGGTATGATCGGAATGACTCTGGGGCTCGTTTCGGGATATTACGGCGGATTGGTTGATACCATTATCAGCAGGATTGTCGATATCGCTCTGTCCGTACCCTTCATCTTGCTGGCGATGAGTATCATCGCCATTCTGGGGCCAAGCCTTCAGAACGTCATCCTCGCCATGGCCGTGCGGACCTGGATCGTCTATGCGCGTCCGATTCGGGGAGCGATTCTCTCCGCGAAGGAGTTCGAATACGTCGTCGGAGCGAAGGCTTCCGGTTGCCGCACGCCCCGGATTCTGGTCCGCCATCTTTTGCCGAATGTCTTGTCCACCGCCATCGTGATCGCCACGCTCTATCTGGGACGGATGATCATTATAGAGGCCTCTCTTTCATTCCTGGGCGTTGGGGTTCCGCCTCCTACGCCCTCCTGGGGCGGGATGCTCGCCGATGGGCGATCTTTTCTCGATACGGCGTGGTGGCTCGCTCTTTTCCCCGGATTGGCGCTGATGTTCACCGTCCTCGGCGTGAACCTTTTGGGGGACTGGATTCGCGACGCACTCGACCCCCGCATGAAGCGGCTAGCGGATTAGTGCCCTCGATTCTAATTTAGAAAACGGCAAGACCATCGAAATTCACCTAGCCGAGTTTTTCCAGTTTTGACTTGAGGCGTTTAATGACCTCTTCTACGTCTTCCGCTTCATGGTAGTCCTGGCCCAGAACCCCGGTTCCCGCCGGGCTTTTCACAACGAACGAAACCACTTTTTCGGTCAGCGTAATGGCCCCGTGCCGGGTGTTGCGGGGAATATGCAAAAGGTCGCCGAGGCCCACAACGCGTTCCTCGTCCCCGAGAATGGAATACCGCTTTCCTTCCATGATGAGAACGAATTGCTCCTCGTTGGGGTGGGCGTGGGGTCTTGCGAATTCACCTTTATTATAGGTGACGAGTCCCGCCTTCATCAGCTCGCCCTTTACCCGCTGTATTTCCGCTTCGGGGCTCGCATCTTCACGCACCTTTTCCATGTCGAATATTTTGTAGTATGGCATTTTCGTCCTCCTGTGTGTGGTGAATTTCCAATGAAGCCTATCGATGGAGAGTCGTTATTTTATCATATGCGGGCCAAGAGGCTAGATGAGTTATGCGATTGAGTTGCACAAGACGATTCGATAAGTCTCGGTCTCATATTTTACAACCCTGGGTTTCTGTTTTGAGGAGGAAAAAATATGCCCAAAATGACAGGTGCGCGTTTTTTTGCTGAAGCGCTCCAGGCCTACGGTGTAAGTTATGTCTTCTTTATGCCAGGAATTGTTAAACGCGCCCTTTTCGAAATGGATGAGCGGACGAATATCCAGCGTATCTTGACCCACGGAGAAAAGTCGGCGGTTTACATGGCGGATGGCTACGCACGCGCCTGCGGCCGCCCCGGGATATGCATGGCCCAGACGGTGGGGACGTCCAACCTCGCCGCGGGTCTTCGGGACCCCTATCTCGGGTGCTCTCCCGTGGTAGCCATCACGGGTGGAACCGACCCCCAAACCCACTATCGAAATGTCTACCAGGAAGTCGAAGACTTCTCTATTTTCGAACCGGTCACTAAATTCAACGTCAGGGTGGAGCATGTCGAGCGGTACCCCGACTTGCTTCGAGAGGCCTTCCGGGTCGCCACCTCTGGAACTCCGGGACCTGTCCATCTGGAGCTCATGGGAACTGGGGGGCAACTGACCGACAACGCGGAGGGAGACCTCGAGGTTCTCGTGGACGAGGCCACTACCCAGGTGCCCGCTTTCCGGCCCGAGCCCGAGCCGGGGAGTATTCAGGAGGCGGCAAGGCTCCTGGGGGCGGCGAAGAATCCCATCATCGTCGCGGGAGGCGGTGTTCGCGCTTCGGGGGCGGGGCCGGAGCTTGTGGAACTCGCCGAGAAACTTTCCATCCCCATCGCTACCGCCCTCAACGCCAAGGACACCGTACCGGCGGACCACCCGCTCTCGGTGGGCGTCGTCGGCGTATATTCCCGCGAGACCGCGAACAGGGCGGTGCTTGATTCCGACCTCGTTTTCTTCGTCGGGAGCCAGACCGGCGGCCAGGTGACGAATCGCTGGAGGCTCCCCCGGATAGGGACGCCTGTCATCCAACTCGATATCAACCCCGAGGAGCTCGGGCGGAACTACCCGCTCAAGGCCGCCATCATGGGGGACGCGAAGGTCAGCCTGCGGAAGCTCACCGAGGCGGCCGACGCCGCTACCGCCCCCTCCCGCGGGGAGTGGACCGAGCGGGCTAAAACTTCGGTGAAGGAATGGTACAAGGAGTTCGAATCCCTCATGAACTCGGATGCCGTCCCCATCCGCCCTGAGCGCATTTGCAAAGACCTCACCGATCGTCTTCCGCCGGACGCGCTCCTGGTCGCGGACACCGGTCATGCGGGAATGTGGACGGGAGGGATGGTCGATCTTACCGAGCCGGGACAGGGTTTCATCCGGTGCGCCGGTTCGCTGGGATGGGGTTTGCCCGCCGTACTGGGTGCGAAGTGCGCTCTGCCCGACCGTCCCGTCGTTCTTTTCACCGGAGACGGGGGATTTTGGTATCACCTCGCCGAGGTCGAGACTGCTGTGCGCCGGAAGATCAACGCTGTCATTCTCATCAACAACAACGGCGCCTTGAGCCACGGACTCCAAGGGCTGGCTGCGATCGCGGGGGGCGAGTTGCATGGCAACCATGAAGAAATTTGGCAGTACGACGATACCGATCTCGCAAAGGTGGCCGAGTCGATGGGCGCCCTCGGTATCCGGGTGGATAAGCCCTCCGAAATCGGGAGCGCACTCGATCAGGCCTTCTCCGCGGATCGGCTCGTTGTGGTGGATGTCGCGACCGATGTCATGGCCATGGCTCCGCTGGCTATCGGATAAGGTTTGGACGGGATCGGTTCGGATGTGTGCAAACGGTGAGTGCCTGAGCGGGCGAGGAGGTTCTTAGGGGGGTTGTGGGGGTTTGTGGGTATTGTTTTGCTCAAGCTTTCATCCTAATTCGAGACAATTCCAGAAAAGGATTTGAGCCAGATATTATGGGAACTACATGTCTAGAAGGGAGAGAGAGATTATGGCGACAGGACTGATACCGATCCGGAGAGTAGTCACGGGCAACGACGAGCGCGGCAGGTCGAGAGTTGTGTGGGATGGCCCGGCCCCCAACTCCTACCCGGGCCCGATAGAGGGGAGAGGCCACACCGATCTTTGGGTCTGGTACGACAAGGTTCCTCTCCTCTCCGGAGAGCGCGACGATGGGACCCTGCCGTATGATTTCCCGGGTCCGGCCCTCGGGGGGCACTTGCGCATCATTCATGCAGCGAAATATCCGGACAACCTGGACCCCGCCAAGAACCCGGCAATAGAACCGACGCATGAGCCGACGGCCGCGCCCTCGAGGAGGAGATGGGATCGAGGCCGTGGTATGCACAAGACCGAGACGGTGGATTACGGCATCGTGCTGTCGGGCGAGCGGGAACTGGTTCTGGATGATTGTACGCTCTTGATGAAGGCGGGCGATATAGTTTGCCAGATAGGCGCATGGCATCAGTGGGCCAGTCCCCGGGAGGAATGCCTGATGGCCTTCGACATGATCGGGACGCGCTTCGTGGACGGGCCGTCGGGCCTGGCCCAGGGAGACGATAAGGTCATTCATCCCGATCCCAGTCTGAAGCTGCCCGATGGGGTGAAACCTGCCCGGAGGATAGTGACCATAGACAGGGAAGATGGGAAAGGCTCGTTGGTCAGTGACGGTCCGGCGCCCGACGTGCGCTTCGATCCCGCGCGGCCGGGCTTTGCCTCGGCGCGTCTCTGGGTCACTGATAGCTATCCCGCGGGGATGGTTTTTGAATCGCTTCAATCGTCGCACACGATTGAGCCCCCGGCGAAGGGCACTGTTTGCAGGGTCGTCACCTTTCCCCCGGATGACACCTGGAAGGGCCAGGTCGGCTCCGACGAGGTCCAGGCTTTTTTCAGCGCCATGGGCTCTCCGGGCGCATCCACGTATTCGCCCTCGGCTCCTCATCCGTACATGCAAAAGACACGAACCGCCGATTTTTGTTTTGTCCTCGAGGGCGAAATTTCGCTGGTGCTTGACACTAAAGAAGTGAATTTGGCAACAGGGGATGTCGCGATACTGCGGGGCGCCAATCACGCCTGGAGCAACCGATCCGGCAGCCCCGCGGTCGTGGCGGTTTCATCTCATGATGGGGCGTAAGTAGGACTTAAAAGATCGTGCCTTCGCTCACCGGGCCGGTTCCTTCGCGGAGAGCCAGGGCGGGGTAACCGCCAAGTCTTTTGACTTGGGCGGAAGCTTCCAGAGCCGCTCGGCGTTTTCGTGCGCTAGGGCATGGGCGGCGGCGTCCGGGAGGTCGGCCAATGCTCGCCACCACATGTCCATCTTCCCGAGATAGAGAGAGGGCGTCCAGAACCTCGCAAAGACGTTGTCGAGCGCGAAGACGAACCGATCGGGATGCTCGGAGATTAGTTTCCACCACTCGGGCTTCAGGCGGCCCCCCTCGAACATGTTGATAAAGGGTTTGCCCCCTCCCTGGTAATAAGGGCTGGCGTGCGAGGTCATGAAATGAAGGTTCGGGTGGGCGTCGAGCAGCCGCCGCACCGGACCGGCTTCCAGCTGGGCTTAAGGGATGTGACAGGATATCAAGCCAATTTATTCAAAAGGATTCAATCCCTGCCAAAATGTCAATCACAGTAGAGGTAAGAAATTTCATTGCTCTACTATAAATAAAGGATTCACTCAGGGGGGTTGGACAAACAAGGAATTATCAAATCCGACTATTATGATCATCTGGAGCAATCAAAAGGCATAGGAATTGCGATTTAGACGGGAAAAGTCTTTTCCTATTGTGAAAGAATGGGGAAAGAGGGGATGCTTTCGATTGACACGCCGTTGTGTTCGAGTTGGCTAATTCCTGGAATGCAGTTTCAATCTCTCGAAAATATGGGATGAAAAAGGTAGGGCGAAAAGCATAGGAGATACACGGCATCATTCCTGCGTATAAATTTATTACCACAGGCTGATCAACGTGCTCGATAAGGAGGTGCTATGAATGACGAAGTAGAAGCTAAGTTAAAGAAGGGGTACTATTTCGCAGAACCTCTTTCTCCGCCGGAATTTCTTGAATTCCAAAGGAATCGGACCTCCCGGCACAGCCTAGCGGTCTAGTTGGAAGTTGTCCGCTCAGAAATAATATTTTTTCCGCCAAAACCCCGTTCACCCGCTACTTCATGCATTTGCCCGGCCAACCCGTCCCTGCGTATTCATGACTCCTGGAATATTCCTCCGATTTGAAATAACCTAGTTGAAAATATTCATGGAATTTTTGTCGATTTCCTTCTGGTGGTTTTAATGGGAGATATGAAATGGAAATTCGGATGGATGGCAGATCCGCGCTCGTCACCGGAGGCAGCCGGGGCATGGGCCGGGCTATCGCCATGAAATTAGCCGAAGCCGGGGCGGATGTGGCTATTGTCGCAAGGCGGCCGGAGGTACTCGAAGAGACGAAATCCGAAATTGAGGGGGCGGGAAAGGGAAGAGTCGGCGCTTATGTGTGTGATGCCAGCGATGCCGACCAGATCAAGGCGGCCTATGAGTCGGTAACGTCCGATTTCGGTAAGGTTGATATTTTGGTTAACAACGCGGGCACTTCGATGGTCGGGAAATTTGAGGATATTACCGATGAAATGTGGGAGGCCGATTTGAGCCTGAAACTTTTCGGGGCCATTCGGTTTTGCCGGCTTGCATTTCCTTCGATGAAAAAGCGCCGCTGGGGACGAATTATCAACATCGTCACTATCGGCGGGAAGGCTCCTGCCGCCGAAAAAGCGCCGACGGTTGTAACGCGAGCGGCGGGGATGGCCTTGACGAAAGTGTTGGCCGGGGAGGGCGCTCCTCACAATGTTCTAGTCAACGCCCTGTGTACGGGCCAGATCATCACCGACCAGACTCGGCGTTTTCACAAAAGAGCGGAGCCGTACATGTCTTTCGAGGAATATTTGATTAAACGAGGGAAGAGCATTCCCCTCGGCCGGTTGGGAGATGCCGAGGAATACGCCAACATGGCGTGTTTTCTCGCCTCGGATGCCGCTTCCTATATTACGGGGACCGCGGTCAATATCGACGGGGGTCTTTGTCCGGTGGTTTAATATCTTCGTTGCCTCTCCCTTACTGGCGCGAAGTAACCCTTGAGGCTCCGGCTACACGCGTTTAATGCGGGCATGACCCCGCCGCTTGAGAGGCAATAGGCTGGAGCGGTTTACCCGGAATTGTGTCGAGTCATCACGTCCGGGTGGTTTTCGGATTTATCCAAGTATGTGATTTGGGTATCTTCCGGAACGGCAAGAAGAATATTTTCACTGATGTTGTCCCGAAGATTCTCTATTTCCGAGCGATGAAATGAGCGTTGACTGATTTGGTTTCTTTGGAATTATGTATTTTGTTATTTTAAAAGGAGAATCAAATGGCAGGGTTCCCAGTAAACGAAAACCTCGAACCGCGAACCGACTCGTGGCGAATATCGCAGCATTGTTTCTCGGAGGAAATTCGGGCGAAGATGACGCTTCCCGAGAAACTGCAAATCTGCGACATCACCCTTCGGGAAGGCCGTCAGCTTCCGGGTGTTTCCCTGCGTCTCGAGGATGTCCTTCTCATCGCGGATAAATTGCTGGAAGCGGGCGTCAGCATGCTCCAAATGCATCACGACGATCCCCAGGAAATAGAGCAAGTCAAAAAACGCCACCCGGAGGTGATCGTCGAGGCGCTGGTCCACCCTACGGCCGTCCTGAATCCCGAGTTGGCCAAGAAAGAGGTGGATCTCAATTTTGAACATGGGGCCGATTACACGACCTTGTGTTTTTCGTTTTCACCGGAGCAAATGTGTCTTTTCGAATCAATGGCCGGCGAGCGCATTACGGTTGAGCAGGCGATTGAGCGGGCCATGGGCTCTGTCGTTTACGCCCGCGAAAAAGCGGGCCCGGATAAAAAGGTGGGCTGTCTGATTCAAGACTGCACCCGGATACCCATCGAGCGGCTCGCTGAGGTGTGCGGGAAGCTTGTGGATGCCGGGGCGGACATGATCAAACTGGACGATATCAACGGGATGGCGATTTACCATGTGTACACCCACGTTGTCCGGGAGATGAAGCGGTTGCTTCCCGGCACCGAGATCGGACTTCACACCCATAACGACATCGGCTTGGCGACAGCCGCCCTGTATGCGGGTTTGGAGGGCGGAGCGGACCTGATCGATGTGTGTGTCAACGGGCTTGGTGAGCGGGCTCACATCGCGCCGTTGGCCGAGGTGGCCTCGGTCATACAGATTTATTACGGCATCGATTGCGGCATAAAGCTGGACAAGATGGCGGAACTATCCCGGTTGGTTTCCGACGTGATGAAATGGCCCATGACGGACACGATGCCCTTCGTCGGCAAAACGGCGTTTTCTCATCTCGTTGAGGTCCATTACTGTGTGCCGGATACGGAGGAGGGCTTCTGGGCGTATCTTTGTATGAAACCCGAGGTGTTTGGAAACACGATGCACAACCTTCTCGGGCATTATTCGGGGCCCTGGGCCGTCAGGGCGAAAGCGAAGGAACTCGGCATCACAATCCCGGAAGGAAAGGAGCAGGATGTGATCGCGGGCGTGCGTTCTCAGATTCGCTACCGCAAGCGTCAACTTACAAACGCCGATTTTGAGAAGATCGTCGCCGGTGTTGTCTGATTTTGAATGGCGATCCAAAAATATATGGGGTTTTGAAGGAGAAAAAGGAGAAGAAATGAAGCTCGAAAACCAGGTTGCTTTCATTACCGGCGCCTCAGGCGGCATCGGGGGCGAGATTGCCATGGCGTTTGCCCAAGAAGGGGCGGATGTCGCCCTTGCAGCCCGAAGGGTCGAAAAGATGGAAATATTGGCCGAAAAGATCCGCGGTCTGGGCCGGAAGGCGCTCGTTTTCCGCTGTGATGTCACGAACGACAGTGACATTTTAGATACCCTTCGTTCCACGGAGAAAGAGCTCGGGCCGATCGATGTTTTGGTGAACAACGCGGGTGTTGTCAGCTTCGAGGCTGTCCACGAGTTGCCGGACGAGGTGTGGGACCGGACAATGCAGATCAACGCCAAGGCCCCGTTTGTGGCGATTCGTGAGGTATTGCCTTCGATGATCGACCGCAAAAAGGGCAAGATCATTAATGTCGCCTCGGTTTCGGGGAAAATCGGCCTCGCCTATCGCAGCGCCTATGCCGCCTCGAAGCACGCTGTACTCGGGTTGACGCGGTCGCTTTCCGCCGAAGTGGCTCCCTTCGGGATAACCGCTAACTGTATATGTCCTACTTTTGTCGATACCGATATGTTCGAGGAAAGCATACAAAAATGGGCGGACGAAACTGGCAAATCGTATGAGGAACAGCGAGAGGAACTCCGAAACCGCGTTCCGATGAAGCGGTTTATCGAAGCCGCCGAGTGTGTGCCGTTGGCGCTTTTGCTGGCCTCGGACGATTCGAACGGAATTACAGGGCAGGCTATCAATGTGGACGGCGGGTTCGTTCAGTACTGATTCGTTGCAAAGATGGGAATTGTCATACGCCTGTAAAATTCGGGCGGGGTTGATAATTTCTTCCGAAGGACGTGACGTGCCGGCGGCGAATTGCAGAACTATGATTTTCGGACAATAACGGCACTGACAAATCAGTTCATTTTTTTTACGGGAGAATATTCATGGATAAACTCATCATCACCAATTGCGCGGCCGATACATCGATGCATCCCGGGGTTCCCGCGAGATTCGCCGACTCAAATACATTGGCGGCGTCGGTCGAGGAGGCTTCGAAAGCCGGCGCCGCGATCGCCCACATACATGCCCCGCCAAATAATTTCGATGCGTGGGAATCTCATTCGAAGGCGATTCGGGATCGATGCGGCGTTATGCTTCAATACGGAATTTCCACTCAGTCGGTCGAACAGCGCTGGGAGGTGATTAAGAATAAACCCGAGATGATCTCGGTAGCGCTCAATGCTCACAGCCTCGTTTTTCTGAACCGGGATATGATGATGCTCCACCCGCGCGAGGAACTCGAAGAGTTGATGCGAATGTGCAATGACAACGGTGTGAAGCCGGAGTTCGAGGTGTTCGGTCTCGGAGAGATGTGGCTCCTCAACGATTTGGCGGAAAAAGGGCTCATCGAGCCACCTTTTATCTTGACGATATTTTTTGGGCGACCGGGTGGATGCTGGTCTCCCGCGACCGTGGAAGAGTTTCTCAACCGGACCGCGGGCCTTATCGACGGGTCGGTGTATGCCACGAGCGTGACCGACCCGAATGCGATAAACCTGCACACGATGGCCGTAATGAGGGGCGGACACGTCCGGGTCGGGAGCGAGGATGAGCCCTATCTGGCGCCGGGGGTTTTGGGTGACAACGGCGAGCATGTTGTCAGGATAGCCCGGATTGCAGGAGACCTGAATCGAGAGATGGCCACTGTCGACGAGGCGAGAGATATACTGAAAATTCCCGCCTGATGGAGTAGAAGGCGCTCGGGCGGTGGAAATCGGAATAAATTGTAGGGTCTGCGCTTAAATGGTTTGTTGAATTCCTGGGACCTGCTATGGGTTAATTTCCGTTGCGGCCTTGGTGAATATTGTATCGAGAGATTGGATGTAATTTTGTATTTTCTTGATCGTTTCATGAGATACAACCTCATCACCATCAAGAAACGGGACGATGAGAAGTTCCGCTTCGCGGGCGGAGATCGAGACATCGGGCAGTCCGTAGGAGCCGCCCAACCCGCGAGGCGGTGAAAACTCATGCGAAATTCCCCTATTATCGTTTTGTCCTTGGGGTTTCTTTTCAGATTCTCAAACAGAGTTTCGAGATGGTTCCGCTTTTCGGGCCAGTTGTTTACGTAGTCTTTGCGAAGGGCTTCAATCGCGGCCTTCATGGAATCGGAACTCTTCGGCTCATTATTTGTCATTTGAATTTACATTTATGGTGGTGGATGAAATCAGCCCGGCAGAAACTCCCGGACGTCCTCGGGAAGCTTCATCGGATCGAAGGGCTTGGTGAGGACCCCCGCCGCTCCCATCTCTTTTAATTGGTTGATTTCCATTTACTGTGCTTTCGCGGTCAAAAAAACGATGGGAATATCCTTGCTGTTGGGGTCGCTTTTCAGGCGCTTCAGGGTCCCCGGGCCGTCCAGGCCGGGCATCATGACATCGAGCAGAATCAGGTCGGGTTTTTCCGACGCGGAAATTTCCAGCCCTTCCTCGCCTCCGGATGCAAGAAGAACCCGGAAACCGCCCACGGCCTGAAGGCTCATTTGAGCGACCGTTCGGATGTCGTCCTCGTCGTCGATCAATAGGATTTTTTCGCTAGCCATTGCCGAATTTATCCTCATCTTATTGATGTGAGGGTCAAGGAACTCCTAAAATAAGTCTCCCACACGCTCCTTGAGCTCTTCCCGCGATTTAACTGAAGGTTATCCATCCCATGAAATCCGTCCCCATTTGGCATCATAATACTCTAAATCAGAAGATCGGGAGTTGTTCTCCAAAAAAAATCTCCGTCTCCTCACAGCCATTAATAATTGGCCTAAGAACCGGGCGAAATAATGATGAAAATGATTCACGAGACGGCTCCGGGGGTTTTGGCTGGTTTGCGTGGTGAGTTTTTCGGCGGCTTGGAATAAGATGAGGAACGTTTTATCGGAATTCCCAGGGGAGGATGAGTGATGTGCTTTCGGGAGCAATCCGCGGGAGAAATCAGGGCCCGTTTTCGGGCGGACCTGTCGGGCGGCCGGACTCTTCGTTTTCCGGGCGCTTTTTCGCCGATGGTCGCCATGTTAATCGAGGATTTGGGATTCGACGGAGTCTACATTTCGGGGTCCGTGGTCTCGGCGGACCTGGGGATGCCAGACATCGGACTGACGACCTTGAGTGAAGTTAGCCAGCGGGGCCGCGCGATTTCCCGGGTGACCTCACTCCCCTCCATCGTCGATATCGACACGGGATTCGGGGAGCCGATGAACGTGGCGCGCACGGTCGAGGAAATCGAGGAGCTAGGCCTGGCGGGTTGTCATATCGAGGATCAAGTCTTTCCGAAAAGGTGCGGTCATCTGGACGGGAAGGAGATTGTCGATGTCCGTGAGATGCAGGGGAAGGTTCGGATCGCGGCCGAAGCGAAGCGCGACCCGAATTTCATCCTGATCGCCCGGACGGACTCCCGCTCGGTTGAAGGGCTGGACAAAGCCATCGACAGGGCGAAGGCGTATGTGGACGCCGGGGCGAATATGATTTTTCCCGAAGCGATGGTGGACGCAAAGGAATTCGAAACCTTTCGCGAGGCGATCAATGTCCCGCTGCTGGCGAATATGACGGAGTTCGGAAAATCGGAATTGTTGACGTATGAGCAATTCGAGGAGATGGGATATAACCTGATTCTCTATCCGGTCACGGCTTGGCGTTTGGCGATGAAGGCGGTCGAGGACGGGCTCAAAAGCATCAAGGAGGAAGGCACCCAGGCTCATCTGTTGAACCGAATGCAGGACCGCAAGCGTCTCTATGAAATTCTTCGCTACGAGGATTACAGCCGGTTCGATGAGAGCATCTATAATTTCAGGCTGAAGTAGGTCCGTTTATTCTATCGCGCGCTCTTTGCGCTACTGAATTCGGGGCCGCCGTTCCAAAAATCGGGGAATATTCGCAGCCGGGCGAGCGTTAATCTGTCCGGGGCGGACCCCCCAGTTCGGGGCGGACCGGACCTTATTCGAGGAGGGCGGAGCGATTTCCATCGAGCTTGCCTGGTACCTGTCCTGCGACGGCGACACCGCCCGCCTCTGGCAGGAGTCCGCCGACGATCCGCCCAGCCATGAGACCTTCACCCGCATCGCCCGAAACGCCGAGGCGAGCGGCTTCTCGACCATCCTCGTCCCCTCCCATCAGTCCAGCGCCCATTTCCGCCGCGAAGCCCCCGCCTGGGACTCCCTCGTGACCGCCGCCGTCATCATCCCTGCCACCCGGACCACCAAGCTCCTCCTCGCCCTCCGCACCGGGGTCATCGAGCCCGCCGTCGCCGCGCGCGTCCTCGCCTCTCTCGACCAGCTATCGGGCGGACGCATCCTCTACAACGTCATCACCGGCGGGAAGATCCAGACCGCCTTCAGCGGCGAGCTCGAGCACGACGACCGCTACGAGCGCACAGAGGAATTCATGCAAATACTAGAGGGCCTCTGGACCCGGGAGCGCTTTTCCTTCGAGGGAAAGCACTACCGCATCAAGGACGCCATGGTCTCCCCCCGGCCCGTCCAGAAGCCGCGCATCCCCTTTTTCCTCGCCGGCTCCTCCGAGACCGCTCGCGAGATCGCCGTCCGGCGGGCGGAGTATTCCGTCTTCTGGGGCGAGAGCCCCGCCCAGGTCGCCGAGCGCGTCCGCGACATGGAAGCCCGACTCGAGGGCACCGGCCGCCGCCTCAAGTACGTCACCCGGTTCCAGATCGTCGCCCGCGAGACCGAGGGCGAAGCCTACGAGTCCGCCCAGGAGCTCCTGAGCCGGGCCGACCCCGGCGTCCTCGCCCAGCGGGGCATCGACCCCGAGGCCGCGCGGGGCAGAAGCGATCTATCACCCATAGAGCGCACCCGCGCCGAGATGACCGGCCCCGCCCTCTGGGGGGGGCCTGGGCCGCATCCGGTCGGGCTCCACCGTCGCCATCGTAGGCTCCTACGAGCAGTGCGCCGATAAAATCATCGAGATCGAGCGGGCCGGAATCCACCTCCTCATCCTCTCCGGCTTTCCGCTTCACTCCGAGTGCGGGCGCATCGGCCGCCACGTCATCCCCCTCGTCCGCGAAAAAGAAAGCGCCCTCGGCCTGGCGGGCGAGGGCGGCTAGAGGTTTACTAGAGGCTGGTTAGCGGCGAGCTGGGAGGGCGGCTAGGAGTGGCGATTCGCCAGGAGTGGCTTCCGCCGCTCCACCCGGCAATCCCCTGTTTGCCATCACCGCCGAAGGCCGATTATTATAAAAGGTGGTTTCCAAGAAAATCCGTTCCCTGCGATAATGAGACCCCCCGGGGCGGTTCGGGCGCTTTCCAGACCGCTCCCTCTGGCCGATTGGGAGAGAGCCATGGAAATGTGGGTTTTCCTGATAATCCTGGTGGTGTTCTCCCTCCTCAAGAGACTCCCCAAAGACCGAAGAAGGGAGATGCTCCTGCGCATCGAGTACGAACTCTATAAACGGGGATTCATCGAATACAGGGATTGATGGGTGGAGTGGTGGAAGCCACTCCTGCCCGCCACTCCTGACGGAAGCCACTCCCGGCGGGGAGCCGCTCCTGCCCGCCGCTCATGCGAGGCGCCCGCCGACTCTTGCGAGTCGTCATTTCGATCCCGGCCCGTACCTTCGCTTGCCGCGCTCGCCGGATATGCCGGGCCGGTGTGGTACGCGGGGTCAACGTGGTTCGCCGGGTCCGCGTGATCGCTCGCCCCGTTGTCTCCCTCCGGGCCGACCCCTATCGCCCGCCTCAGCGCGGGCAGCGCCCTGACCCCCTCGAGCGCCGGGAGAAGGTTCGTGTCGAACGCTTTGGCCTGGCTGTGGATGATCGCGGTGGATTTCTTGAGCGTCCTTCACATCGGATGTGATATTGATGGACACGGTGTTGGCGTTGGACTTTGGGACGGACATTCGGGCTTCTCCTTACTTTCTCTGTGGTTCCCTGCCGACGATTACGACTCGGATAGGTGTGGCATTGGACACGCCATACCCAGCGATTTTCCTAATGTTTACATCTGTGATCCTGGATAGGGCCTTCGCCCTCCCGGGGCCGATCCAGGGGTTGAGCGCGATGAGGGTGAGCGCGGCGGCGATGACGGTCCAGACGATTCGGTCGAATGCGTTTTTCACGGTGAATTCCCCCAGGGAAAAAAGGTGAACTGATTCACCGATTATACGCTATTAAGTGGCGATCCGCGGTAATTAGTGGATTGCCGGGTGCGCATGCGTGTCGAACGCCCTGGCCCGGCCCTCCGCGCGAGTTTCGTCCGACCTTGGGTCCGCCTCTGTGTCCGCCTCCGGGTCCGCGACTGGCGGCGTTCTTTTGCTCGGCCCGCCGTTCGGCTTGAAGCCCGGCGCTCAAAACCTCTTGGTTGAACTTCATCTCGTCAAATGTGCACCGGGCTAGTAAATGGGGCGGCAGTCCGTAGATCCTAGCCTGCCAGTGGATCGCCTCGAGCAGTTGGATCCTGGCCCGCCGGACCCTAGCCCGACGGAAACGCGGCGTCCGGACCGGCCTCCCCGGCCGGCTCAATTCTCCGAGGGCGGCGGCGATCGCCCCCGCGTCCTCGGGGGTGATTTCGTGGACGGAAAGCTCCCCCGGGAGGCACCCCCCCAGCTCCTTGTCGGTCATCGCCCCGCCGTCGGGGATGAAGCATCGCCTCAAAATGCAGTGGTACATTTCGCGGTTCACTTCATTCTCCGGCGCTCCGCCGCCGGGCTTCGCGCCGTTCATGTTCGCCGGTATCAGCTTCGGGTAGGTGGCCAGGTCGATTATGCTGGGGGCGCGCACAAAGCCCGCCAGCCCCGAAGGCAGCTCGACTCGCTTGCGCCCCATGTTCCGGTACTCGTTGATGTCCATCGCTCTTCCCCCGCTTGTGAAAGTGGTGAAAACAGGGCGCGCCGGGATGGCGCGCGGCAGGGGGTAATCTAGCCCGGGCGGGGGAAAACGGCGCTACAGGAAATGCCGGGAATTTCGCGCGGGCCCGCTTGAGCCGAGGCTCCACGAGCCGGGGGCTCTTTGTGAGGCGCGGATTTTCCGGGGTGGGCGCGGTGCGCCCTTGAGGCGGGAGAGGTGATACAGCGGCGGGCGGGGGCTCCGCAGGAGCGGCTCGCCTAAACCGAGGCGGCGATTCTCCGGGCTTCCTCGAGCGCGGCCACGACCCGGTTTCGCTCGCGGACGATGCGGGTGTAGAGGACGCGCCCATCGTGGCTCTCGGGGCCGGCGGATAGATACTCGGCCAGGAGCTGGAGGCCGGGCATCACGGCGGCGCCCGAGGCGGGGTCGTGGTCGAAGGGCCCCTGGCGGGTGTAGAGGACCGCGTTCAGGGCGTGGCTGATGCGCCGGGCGGCGCGGTTGAGCGCGTCTGGGTCGTCGGATTTTTCCATCAAGGCCTCGGCGGACTTCCTGAAGCGCGCGGCGGCCCCGGCAACAGGCGAGAGGTCGAAGGCGCTCCCTGCGAGGGCTTCGAGGCCGGCGAGGGCTTCGTCGATCACCCCGGCCGTCGAGCGCGGGTCGAGTGGGAAGCGCCCAGCGGTGCATAGCTCCAAGAGGGCGGAGGCGTAGAGGCGGGTGTGCTCGGTCAGGAGATCGCGGTCCATCTTGTCTAGGGTGTCGGCCGGGTTGTGCCAGTACTCGGGAAATCCGCTGTCGGGGTGGTCTTTCTGGAGGTCGGGGGCGTCCGGCGGCAGGACGGGAAGAAACGAAAACGAGGGAACGCCCACCCCCCAGAAGGACTGGTCGGCCATCTTGCGGGGGGCGGCGGGCTCGGTCTCCTGTCCTCCGATCCGGCTGACGGCGTCCTTGACCCAGGCGGAGATGTCCGACGTGCAAAACGGGCGGTAGATGGTGCACTGGCGGCAGCCGGGCTGGTCGATGTTCAGGTAGGCGGCGCAGTTCGCCCTCAGGTCGTCGAACATTTGGTCGGCGTACCAGGTCGAGCCCGAGAAGCGGCCGTGCGAGTGGCCGTTCCACCAGGCGACGCGGAGGCCGCGCTTGAACTCGCCCCTGTGGTTGTGCATGACCCGGGCCAGCTCCATCAGCGTGGTGTCGCCGGCGCCGTTGTCGTTGGCGCCGAACTGCCAGGAGTCGAGGTGGCCCGCGACGAGGACGTACTCGCCGCTCCCCGAGGGGGGAGGGATGGCGGCGACCGGCATTTTGGTCCGGCGCCATTTTGTGTCGACCTCGGCGTGGATGTGGAGCTTGACCTCGCCGCGCGATTTGACGAGATCGATCAGCCCCTGGCCCTGCTCGCGCGAGAGGGTGACGACCGGCGTGACCGGAAGGCGGCCCACGCTCTCAGGGGTGGGCGAGCCCCAGACGGTCGAGACCGTCATCTCGTGAGCGTAGCCCATGTTGACGTAGACCTGCCCAATGGCGCCGGCGCTCTCGAAGGCATAAAAGCGGCCGGGCGAGAGCATCCGATCGGCGACGACGATACGCCCGGCGACGGGGCCTTCGGGGGCCAGGGTCTCGCCCACATAAACGGCGTCGCCCGACACACCGGCCTCGCCCGTCGAGGCGCCGAAGACGGCGGTGATGGCGGGGATTTGACCGGGCGCGCCGCCCAGGATGTCGAGCGAGGTCTTGCCGGGGATGCTGATCAGGGCGTCGAACTCGTGAATCTCCACGTCGATGCCCAGCGCCTCGAGTTCGCCGGCGATGTATTCGACCGCCCGGTTCTCGCCGGGAGTTCCGGTGTAGCGCTCCCACTGGCAGATGGACTCTAGGTGTTTCCAGAGAAGATCGGTGCTGACTTCCGAGGCGATGGACATGAAGGCTCCTTGTGGCCGCGGGGCCGCGTTCGGGGACGGCGCCGCAAGGATAGTAATTGGAGGTATGCCGGAAGTTTACCGGGCCGGGGCGCGAAGCGAAAGGCCGGGTGAAGCGCCGGGCCGGACCGGGAGAGCTAGCCAGGCCGGGCTCCCGCCTAGCCGATGACCCGGTTGATTTCGCTCTGGAAGGATTCGATGTTGATGGGTTTCGTCACGAAGCCGTCGGCCCCGAGTTCGATGGAGCGGCTCCGGTCCTGCGCCATGACCTGGGCCGTAACGGCGAGAATCGGAATCTCCTTCGTGAGGGGGTCTGTCTTGAGGGTTTCGATGGCATCGAAGCCGTCCATGACGGGCATTCGCAGGTCCATCAGGATAAGAGAGGGCCGCTCCCTCCGGGCGAGGTCGATCGCCTCCTTGCCGTTGTAGGCCGAGCGGAGGGGAGAGGCACTCGACATCAACAGACGCACGTACTCGTGGTAGTGCTCCAGGTCGTCCACGACCAGAACCGATCTGCCGTCCCAGGGATTCTGCTGGGCGGCCCTCAACCGAGCCAGCGTCTCCGGGCCGTCGGACGATTTCGGCGCAGGCGAGACGCACGGCAGGGAAAAGGTGAATTCGCTCCCCCGTCCTTTTTCGCTCTCGGCCCAAATCCGCCCGCCGTGGAGCTCGACGAGTTTGCGGATCAGGCTGAGTCCGATCCCCAGGCCGACCGATCTTCTCTGATAGCCGCTTTCGAGCTGGCTGAAGCGCTCGAAAATACTCTTCATTTCCACCGAGTTTATGCCGATTCCGGTGTCCGAGACGCTGACCCACACTTCATCCTGGTTCGCCGCGGTCCGGATGTGGATCTCCCCGCCGCCGGGAGAATATTTGACGGCGTTGTCGAGCAGGTTCGTGAGCACCTGGCGGATGCGCACGGAGTCGCAAAACACTTTCCGGCAAGCGGGGTTGAGGTCGAGGACGAGGGAAATATTGTCTGAAATCTGGAGCGCCCCGGTCTCCGCGACGTGCGCGTTGAGATCGTTGACGGAAATCTCCTTCAGTTCCAGATTCACCTTGCCCGACTCGATCCGATCGAAGTCGAGGAGGTCCTCTATCAGGTTGGTCAGGTACAAACCCGAATCCCGGATCTTGGGAGCAAGGCGCTGGATGAACTCGTCGCTTGAATCGCGGATCAGGAGATCGCTGAACCCGACGACCGAGTTGAGAGGGGAGCGGAGCTCATGGCTCATGTTCGAAAGAAATTCGCTCTTGGCCCGGTTCGCGGCCTCGGCTTCTCCCTTCGCGATCAATATTTTCGATTCGGCCTCTTTGCGTGCCGTGATGTCGCGCGCGAGGGCGACTACGAACTCCTCTCCCCGAAGCTCGAATTTTCCGAGACGGACCTCGACCGGGTACTTGGTTTTGTCCTTTCGCCGATGGAACCCCTCAACGGTGAAAATATCGCCGATGCCCATCGCTAGGAGTTTGCTCAAATTCGCGGGGATATCCGAGGCGACCTGGATGTCCCTGACGTTGAGGGAAAGGAGTTCCTCGCGTGTGTACCCCAGGCTCTCGCAAGCGTGCTGGTTGACATCGACGATATTTTCCTCGAAGTCGCTGACGAGAATCGTATCCCCGGCGTACTCCACCAGGTTCCGGAACCGCTCCTCGCTCTGTTGAAGCGCACTTTCCGCCTCGGCGCGTTTGATGGCGTTCTCCTTGAACACCTGGACCGATTTCGCCATGTCGCCGATTTCGTTGTCCTGCCGGACCCGGGGAATATTGATGGAGGTGTCGCCCGCGGCGAGCCGCTCCATGGCCCATGCGAGTCTGGTGATGGGACGGGAGAGGCGGGTCCGGGTGAACCACAGCCCGTCGATGATGAGAAGTAGAAGCAGGACGGCGATCACCATCGCGGATTTAGTCTCGAAATCCATCGTCGATGCGACCGAGGCGTTTACGGCGTTTGACAATTTCGCCCGCGCCGCCTCGAGTTCGCTCTCCATGTTTTCAATTGCCCGGAGGGCCAGCGTGTCGTCCACCATGACGACGCTGTCTATCTCCCGAGCGGACCTTCTCGCTACGAACATCTTCTCGGCGATGCTGACGACGCTGGCATAGGTCTTGAGGACGCGGCCGATTTCGTCCAGCGCGGCCGACTCCCGGGAGCTCACCCCGAGCGAGCGGTAGGCGATCGTGTGGTTGATGGCCTCGCGGAGATTTTTGTGAATATGAATGAGCCGGCCCCGGTCCCCGCGCAGGAGGTAATTTTTCAGGTTGTGGACCGCCCCGCCGTAACCGAGTGACCGGCGCAGACGGTTGAGGTGGACGTATTTGAGGGCCGGCCCGCGGCTGAATTCATCCCACCACGACAAGATCCGCGATGTCTCCCGCACGGTGAAGACGGACGGTGCCAGTACGAGAACGCCCACCAGGACGACGAGAAAGGCGGCGCAGGCCTTTATCGTCCTGATCCGGAGGCTGTTGATAAATTTAAGCATTTCGTTTGTCCCGGGGATGAAACCCGGGTCACTCCACTTCCGCGAGGATCAGAACGATTCGCCGGTGGGCCAGATCGACGAGCGAGTATACGTCGCCGGGCTTTTTGTCCTTGTAGGTTTCGTATCCGTAATAGGGGGTGAACAGATGCTCGGGCGGGCTGTTCTTCACGATCCACTCGACAAGCCCGTCGAGTAGGAGGCCGGAGTTCAGAAAGACATCGGTCGAGGTGATTTTTTTGCCTCGTTCCTCGAAAAAGATAATTTTATGGAAGTGGCCCGCAGAACCCCATGTAGTCATCCGCTCCGCATCCTTCCGATCCTCGAAGTGACCCGCCCGCCTCAGGCGGCGGAGTTTCCGCGTGAAGTTTTCGATGCTGCCGAGCACGTCCGCCGGTTTTTTTTGCCGGATTCGCGCGCCTTGGCCTCGGCCACCCGTGAGGAGAGCGCCTTCCCGCCGGGGGCGTAGCGGGGGGCGGCGATGAGGGCCATGTTGATGTTCGACCACAGGCCGTACGCCTCGTTCGGAGTGAGGCCCATATCCACGGCTGCGGCGGGGGCGGGAGCCGCCGCAATCGCCGCCGCCAGGGCTCCGGCTCCGATCCATCTTCGAAACATCAAGCCTCTCCCTGATTATTCTCAACATCCCATTTCGGAGGAATATTCATCATTTCAAAAAAAAGGCCATTTATAACTTGGTTGAAATACAGGATTTATTGTGTTGAATTTGGGAGAAAAATTGTTAGGCGGGGGTTAGGGGGATGATAGAAATTAAAGAGTATCAAGAATTTGTATTATTTTGGCGGTTTGGACGCCTGCTCAAGGGGGGGATCATAGGGGTGTTCCAAGCGGTTTCTGCCTGTTAATCCGTATTCTGGGGCGCTTCGGGAAGATCTTCTGGAGAGGAGGGCTGATCGGGGCTCAGGTCCTCGAGCGAGCTGGCGAGCTTCTTTCGCTCGTTGTCCGGCAGAGCAATGCTGAGCCCGACCTCCCACAGAGGGACGTGACCTTCGTTTTCTACGACCCAGGCGACTTCGACATTATCCCAGAAGAACACGCTATCGTTGATTTTGACGGAGATTTCGTACTTGTCCTCGGCTTCGGGTTTTTTCGACAGCGACAAGAGAAGCCCGCCCGCCGATATGTTTTGTAAAATTCCCGGATCGTCGGATAGCGCCGGGATATCCACCACACCCGGTACAGTGTAGCGGAAGTGCTGGCGCAGATCGGCTCCCTTGCTCGGCTCCTCGTCGGCGAGACCCTCGAGCATCGATTGCTGGCGGTTGTTGTCCCGGATGATGTTGGCTAGCTGAAACACGATGGTGGTCGAGATTGCGGGGTTTTCCCGGATGAGGAGGAGGAGGTGCTCTTTCCTCATGGCGAGGAAAGTCGAGTCCGCGCTGGCGACCGCGCTGGCGGAGCGGCCTTCGGAGCCGAAGAGCGCCATTTCGCCGAACGATTTTTTCTCGCCCAGAACGGCGAGCCGGACCTGATCGGGGTCTCCGTGGTTTTTTACGATGTCGATTTCGCCATCGACGATGACATATAGAAAATCCGCCGGGTCGCCTTCTTGGAACAACTCCTCCCCGGCCTTGAAGGTCATCTCCTCGGAGATGTTGGTGAGAATTTTGAGTTGCTCGGGAGTCATGGACTCGAAAAGCTTGACGGTTTTGAGAAACAGCGCTTTCTCAATCGTGGACAGCATTTGATCGAACCTCGGTGAAATCCGGCCCGAAGCCCGGCAGTTAACCGGGCGGCGAGCTTCGCCCTGCAGAGCCTCCGATTATAAGTCGTTGGGACAAATTTATCATTTTCCGCGTAATTAATAAATTGGCGGGATATTGGAGTGAGAGTTGTGGAGGGAGGGTGGAAAAATCACCGTTCGATCGGGAGGGAGAAGAGGAGAGTCCTCGTATGATCTCCCCCCCGCACCGAACGGCAATGCTGGAAACAAAAATTCACTGTCCATTCAGGTAACGCTCGGCGCGGGCAGGTTATTCCATGGAGGCAAAAAAAAGATGGATTTTCCCGAAATAGCCGGAAAATGGCGGCTTGGTGTTCGTAATATTTACGCTATCCCGGTCCATTAATTCCGCGGGCGGGATGGATTGTCTTGGGTTGGGCCGCCAATTAGTGAGGTGGGGAGGCTGGGGGGAGTCCTACAGGAGTGGGGCAATCGCCAAGGGGGCTGTGATATTTATCCGGGCCCGGAAAAGCGGCGTTCCGGTTTCGAAACGCAAGGCGGCGCGGGGCGGGCGAGGCGATTTATTTTCGATAAAAAGATGCGAAATACATTGAATTATCTTGAATTACGGAATTGACGGGGGCATTGGTCTTAAATAGTATACGCCCCTCCTGGAGCGGGCGTTCACTACTTTCTCTACCGGGATATCACTAATACCGAGATCGAAATTTTCGCCCTGCTTAGGCGCGGCGCCCATCGTTTTTGTGTCCGAGTGATGAGCCGCCCAGGTTTGGGCGGCAATCCCCAATTTAATATGTCCCCATGGCCGTTCATTACGGGAACGCGGCCTTTTTTTAGACAAGGAGAACATACCGATGGCCTTTGAACTTCCGGATCTTAATTATGCCTACGACGCTCTTGAGCCTCATATCGACTCTCGTACGATGGAGATACACCACTCCAAGCACCACAACGCCTACCTTACGAACCTGAACAACACGGTTGCGGGAACCGCCCTCGAAGGAAAAAGCATCGAGGACATTCTCTCGAATCTCTCGGGCGCGCCAGCCGATAAGCAGGGAGCGCTGAATTTCCACGGCGGCGGCTACGACAACCACTGCATCTTCTGGGCGACCATGAGCCCGAACGGCGGGGGCGAGCCGGGTGGAGCGCTGGCCGGCGCCATCGGCGATTTCGCCGGCTTCAAAGAAAAATTCACAGGGACGGCGGTGCCGCTTCAGGGGAGCGGATGGTGCTGGCTGTGCACGAAAGCTGGCTCGGGCGCGGTCGAGATTAAGGCCATGCCGAACCAGACCAGCGTCCGCACCGAGGGCTATGTCCCGCTGCTCGGCATCGATGTCTGGGAGCACGCCTACTATCTCAACTATCAGAACCGGCGCCCCGACTACGTCGCCGCCTGGTGGAACGTGGTGAACTGGGCTGAGGTGGCGGCCCGCTTCGACGCGGCGAAGTAAACCGTTTCCCGGGATTCTTTCGATTAAACTCAACCCGAGGCCCGCGGGCTTCGGTGAATGGAGGGTTGCGCGATGGCGTTGAGCGTGGGCGATATGGTGCCCGATTTCGACCTGCCCCAGGTCCAGGGAGCGAGAGACAACATCAAACTGAGCGGCTACAAGGGCAAAAAAAATGTCCTTCTGTGCTTCTATCCGTACGATTTCTCGCCGGTTTGCAGCGAGCAGCTCCCCGCCTACTCGGCCCAGACCGATCAGTTCGAGAAGGCAGACTGCGCCGTGCTCGGAATCAGCGTGGACAGCCCCTTCGCCCATGCCGCTTGGGCCGAATCGGCCGGAATCTCCTTCCCGCTGCTGAGCGATTTCTTCGGAAAAGAAACTGTCGAGTCCTACGGGCTCGCGCACGAGAAAGGCTTCAGCAACCGGGCGGTGATCCTCATCGACAAAGAAGGGAGAGTTGCCCACGCCGAGGTGACGGTCACCCCGCCGGACCTGCCCGACGATGAAAAACTATTCGCCGCGATCGATGCGCTGAGCTGAAGCAGACGCTGAAAATTATCCGGCGCGGGGAGAGCCCCCCAGCGCCGGATTTTTTTGGGCGGGGACATGGGATGCCGCGCCCCATATCCCAAACGGGAGGGCTACCGCACCGGAGGCGAGTCCGGTATAAAGTCTTGTTTTGATTTTCCGGGCGCACGAACGATATGAAAAAGGCAGGGTCGTTTTTATGTCCGCGATCATTGAAGAAATTCGCTCGCCGGAAGTCACCGTTTCCATCGAGGTGTTCCCCCCTAAATCCGAAAACGGGGCGGCGCGCTTGCTGGAGGAGACCGCCCGGATCCAGGAAGGCGTCCGGGTGGCGTTTACCTCTGTAACCTACGGCGCCGGCGGCTCCACACGGGACGGGACGCTGAACCTTGTTATCGAGCTGGCGAAGCGCAACCCGGGCCGGGTGGTGGCCCACCTGACCTGCGTGGGCTCGAACGAGGAGGCGCTCTCCAGGCTCCTTTCGGCCTATCACGAGAGCGGCATGACCGACATCATGGCCCTTCGCGGAGATATCCCAGAGGGGATGACGCGGGAGGAGGCTGTGTCCGGGGGGTTCCGCTACGCCGCCGATCTGGTCCGATGGCTCCGGGAGGCCGGTGGAGTTTCCTCCATCGGGGTGGCCGGGTATCCGGAGGGACATCCCGAGACCCCGGACCGGGCGAAAGATCTTGACCATTTTGTCGCCAAGGCCGGAGCCGGGGCTGACTACGCGGCGACTCAGTTTTTCTTCGAGAACTCTGACTATTTCAGGTTCGTGGTCGAGGCCGCCGCGCGGGGCCTTCAAATCCCTGTGGCGCCGGGAGTCCTTCCGGTTCGGGACATCGACCAGGTGGTACGCTTCGCGGGGATGTGCGGAGCCGCCGTGCCCGAGCGGGTGCTCTCCGCGCTCGAGTCCTACCGGGGCGACCCTGAGGGTTTCAAGGAGAAATCGGCGGACCTGGCGGCGGAGCAAATCTCGGGGCTGATCGAAGCGGGCGTCCGGCATTTTCATATCTACAGTCTGAATAAGTCCGACATCGTGCTCGGGATCGCCGACCGGCTGGGCTGGCGGCGCTAGGCCCCTTCGGCCCAGCCCCGCTTTAGCCGCCCTATCACTTCATCCGCGTCCTCGGCCCGGTTGTAGTCTTGATCCAAGTTCCCGTCTCCGCAGGGGCTCTTCACCGCGAAAAACACGGCGGGCCCGACCACGGCGACGACTCCGTGGCGTGTATTGCGCGGGATATGGACCATGTCCCCCTTTCCGATGATCCGCTCTTCATCGCCGAGGATCATGTTCAGCTCCCCCTCGAGCATGAGCATGTACTGCTCCTCGTTAGGGTGAAAGTGGGGGGTTGGACCTTCTCCTTCCTGATAGGTGACGACGCCCGCCTTCATCAACTCGCCCGGAACAGTTTTCGCCATGGCGGGCCCGGAACTGGATTTCCTCGCCTCCATCTCTGAGATTTTATAGAACGGCATGATGGTCCTCCCTGTAAAGCGGCTCGCCGCCAGAGGGCGCCGGAGAGCGGCGCGAAAATGTATCGGATGAAACACAGCGTATCAACCGTGAGCGGCGTGGTCACGGCGCTCCGGCGCGGTCACGGCCTCCCCGGTGAGGATGCATCCCGCAGGGGCTAGTGCTCGGCGGGTCCTGGGCCGATAGGAACAACTCCCGTCCTTCCCGAGCGACACGAACTCGATCCAATCGTCCCGGGCCAGAAGATATCCCACCGTTTTTCCGTCGATATTCCGGATTTCGTAGAAGAGAAATTCGTGCGCCTCGGGATTGCCGTCGGTGATGTTAAAGAGGGTTTCGGTCTTGGTGTTGCCGGCGATTAAGTTGTTGCTTTCGATGCGCAGGGTTTGTCCCGGATAGTTGAGAATCACCGCAGCGATATTGCTGTCGCTTCCGTAGATGGGGGAGACCGACCGGAATTTGGTGATCCGGGCGGGGAGGTGAAGGTAGGAGGTGACTTCGGTCAGATGAAACAGCCCGCTTGTCAGGTTCCCGGTGAAACCCGAGGCGGCCGCCGCCAGCAGGGCGAGGGCGGCCAGGCGGAGGCGGCTTTTCGCCCCGCCGCGGAGCCATGCGCGCCGGGTGGGCTCGTTCTTCATGTCTTCGGAATCATCGAGCAGGTAGGCGAAAATTTCGATCTCGCCCGAGCCGGAGGCCGGGGGATCAAGGCGCCACCACCCGGTCCCGGAGCATGACGCTGGGCTGGGGCCGGGCGCACCGGAAGCCCTTCACCTCGTTAGACCAGGTGGGGTGGTAGGCGTGGGTACAGGCGCAGGTATCCGCACCCGGCCCGCACAACAGCTTAAAGCCCGCCTCGCCTCCCTTTGCGTCCGTCGAGGTCCACTCCCAAGTCCACCACGGAAAATCGAGTTCCCTCGCCTCACAGGCGGCGATCCATTCCTGCGCGGAGGGAAGGCGCTTGCCCCCCGCCTTGCAATAGGCGGACGCCTGGTGCCAGTCGATATTGACCGCGGGCCCGCCTTTGGGTGTAAGAGGCCGGCTGGCCGGCCGCTCACCCTTTTTTAGGGCCAAGGCCTCGTACTCCGCCGCCGAGACGGGTGTCCGATCAAGGCGCGCGCTAGCCGCAAGGGTGGGGGTGGCAAATCCCGTCAGGGCAAGCCACGTTAGGGCGAGGGCGGCCACGGCGGCCCGGCTCCAACTGCGAGGGTTCATGAAAAAAGCCTCCGGTTGTTTGCGCGTGGGTCTCCTTTGCCCGGTTCGGGCTGGGCGCCAATATCCCTCTGTCCGCGCGAAACCCTTTCCTTAATTCTCACGTGTAAACGTCTCTTTTTCAATGTTCTTTTATAAGTTCACGCGAAAATAACCATATATGAATAATATATATTGACCTAACGTTCTATTTCATACACATATGTTTCGTTTTATTTTCGTCATAGGGAGGCGGAAGGAAAAGGAGGTGGCGACGCCTCCGGGTTCGCAGCGCACTGCCCGCTGGCCGGGCGGCATCCAGAAGGGGCCGCCACACTTCGGGATCGGCATCCAGCTTGGTGAAATAGCGCTCAAGGAATCCGTTCCATCGCTCCGGTTTGTGCCCGAACCACCGCCGAAGGTCATCGCTCGGGGCCACTTCTTTTCGCCAGTCCGCAAGTTGGAGGGATTCACGCTTCAGCCTCCGAAGCCACACGCGATCCACGAGAAACCGAGTCCCGTCAATGGGCTGGGGTGGTTCGTACGCGTGCTTGATCTGAATCATTTTTTCAGGGTCAGACCTGGGCGGTTGAAGATGACGGGACCATACAAATTTTCTCCGCGCCGTCTTCAAAGAAATAGCCGGAGCCCCCTTCGCTGACGATTTGGAGAATCCTCTCTCCGTCCAGCACCCGTATGCCTCCCAGGAGATGGACGCCCCGCGCGAAGAACGGAGGGGGCCAGGGCGAAGCCGTCGGGCCGGCCAGGACAACCCGGCGGGCCCCGGAGGAAGCCGCCAGCAGTTCATCAAGACCTCCTTCTACCAGCGCCGAGCCCGTGATGATGATCACGCTCGCCTGGGGGATGATTTCGCTCGCCTTGTTGGGCGGCCTCCAGAGTTCCGCTTCGTCCGGCTTCAAAGCCTCTGGGTGCTTATCCACGATCCATAGCTCCTGAACTTGGCCCTTGAGTCGTTTGATGAACGGGGTGAACCCGCCCACCATGGCGACAGTGTCCTCCGCCTCGACGCCAGCCGCATCCAGGGCATCCACCCCCGGTAGGATTCGCACACCTTCTACGGCGTCTGTCTCCATGGCATGTGCGGAGAGCGCATTCAAGACAGCAACTCCCACCGCTCGCCTCAGAGGAACATCCGAGAAGGAGTAGGAGGCAAGTTCCCAGGCATCACGACCGGCCATTCTTCCCGCGGGTGGCGCGGAGGCCGCTGACTGCGGACAACAGACCGTGTCGTCGAGGTTGCGGGGCGTAAAGGCAACCCCCGTATGCCCGGTAGAAATTCTCGCAGCCGAGTAAAACACCCCGATGCGTACGTCGGATACGGTCAAAGAGAGGCCGCCAAACCTCTCCTGCAGTTCTGCCAGCCAAGCTTCAACGATGCTCATTATTGTTCCTCCCCGATATTTCCCATATTGTTACTTGGATAGAACGATTCTAGCAACAATTGGTCGTTCCAAGCCAAGTTTTTCATTCCGAGCGGCCGGCTCTGGGCCCGGATCAGAATTTGGGGAACCCTCAAATGGTTCCAGACATCTCATAGGGAGTGGTACAACTATTGGGGGGAGGTCATCCCTCATAGGACACCGCGTTCATAGTTTCTTTTTAATCCTTTCTTGCGAGGGAGGAGGAAGTCAATGGCCAGGCGGTACGGAAGGGAGGAGATCGTCGAGAGGCTTCGTGGGGAACTCGACCGCGGGAGGAGCCTCTTCGCGGTTGTGGCCGGAAGCGGAATCTCGGCAAAGTTCACCGAAGCTGGAGGTGCGGACCTCATCATGGCCTATGGCGGGGCCAAGTTCCGCATGGCGGGCCTGAGCTCGATGTGCGGCTATCTGCCCATCTACGATGCCAACAGCACTGTGCTGGAGTTCGGGCCCCGGGAGATCTTCCCCGTGGTGAAGGAGGCCCCGGTCGTGGCGGGCCTCTTCGGGGCCGACCCAACATGGGACTTGGGGGACCTCCTCGATCAAGTGGCTCGGGCGGGCTTTTCCGGGGTCATGAACGCCCCCACCCTGGCCCTCGTGGACGGCTTCTTTCGGCAAACGCTGGAGGAGACGGGGATCAGCTACGAGAGGGAGGTGGAGATGGTAGCCCTTGCCCGGGAGAGGGACCTCTTCACGATGGGTTTTGCCAGCCAGGAAGACGAGGTCGAGAAGATGGTGGGAGCCGGCTGCGACATGCTCGTAATCCACCTTGGAAATACGATAGGCGGTTCCATCGGCTCCAGCACCGCCGTCTCGCGCGACGAGGCCGCAGAGAGCAGCGCGAAGCTCTCCCGGCTCGGTAAGGGGCTCAGGAGAGAGCTCCTCTCTGTCGTCCACGGCGGACCCATCTCCATGCCCGATGATTTCCGGTACCTCAAGCAGAGCGCAAAGGAGGTGGACGGCTTTCTCGCGGGCTCAAGCGCTGAGCGCCTCCCCGTGGAGCGGGGCATCCGGGAGACGGCCAAGGAGTTCAAGGGCATCCCTCACTGAAAGGAATAGCCATGGGAGAGGGGGTACTCGTCATTTGCGCCCTGGACTCCAAGGGAGAAGTTTTCGAGTTTCTGAGAGGGCGACTTTTGGCGCATGGGCTGGCGCCCATCACCCTGGACGTGAGTTGCAGGGAGTTCCGCCCCGAGTTCCGGCAGGAGTTCAGCGCTCCGGAGGTCGCCCGAGAGGGAGGAGCCGAATTCCGCGAGGTCCAGGCGGAGACGAAGCCGGGGGCCAGGCCCGTCATGGTTAAGGGGGGAAGGCGCATCGCCTCCCGCCTTCTGGCCCAGAAAAAAATAAGAGGCTGTATCTCCGTCGGCGGAGCCAACGGGACCGGTATGGCCTGCGACATCATGCAAGCCCTCCCGATAGGATTTCCCAAGCTCGTGGTCTCGTGTGTCGCTTCGGGTGACACGCGGGGTTACGTGGGCGCCAAAGACATCACAATGATGCACTCGGTGGGGGAGATTTCCCTCAACCGGATGATCGAGTGCATCCTCTCCAATGCCGCAGCCGCCATGGCTGGCATGGCCCGCTTGGAGCCTCCCGAGGAGGGCGAGCGGAAGCCCCTCGTCGCCATCTCCACCTTCGGCGTCACCGAGCCCTGTGTGAAGCGGGCCAGCGGGCTGCTCAGGGAGCGAGGATACGAGGTCATGGAGTTTCACTCCTCGGGCGCGGGTGGCATGGGCCTCGAGGAGCTGGTGAAGGAGGGACAAGTGGAAGGGGTTTTGGACATCACCACCTCGGAGCTTGCAGATGAGCTCGTGGGCGGTATCTACAGCGCAGGACCCAGAAGGATGGAGGCTGCCGGGGAGATGGGGGTTCCCCAGGTGGTGCTCCCGGGAGCGATGGAAGTGATGAACTTCGGAGCGCCCGAGACCGTTCCCTCCCGCTTCTCGGGCAGCGCTTTTTTCCGGTACACGGCGGAGATCACGCTCATGAGGTCGAACCCCGAGCAGAGCGCCCTTCTCGGGGAGGAATTCGCCCGCAAGCTCAATCGGGCCCAAGGTCCCACGGCGGTCCTCATCCCCATGGGGGGTTTCTCACATCTCGACCGCTCCGAGGGCCTTCAGGCCGTGAGCTATGAAGGTGAGGCCCTCGGGCCCTGGCATGATCCTCTGGCGAACCAGGAATTCATGAGAGCGCTCGAAGCGGCGCTCGACACCTCGAGGGTGGAACTCCTTCGGGTGGACGCCCACATAAACGACCCCGCCTGTGCCGAAAAAGCGGTAGAGACCCTCGAAGAACTCATGGGGAGAACCTGATCTCTTATTGGGCTCCTCTAACTCCATCCTCCGACCGGGGACGTCTCACATCAATACGAACATTCACATAGTTCGCAATTATATTGGGTGTAAAGGAGACACTCAATGAAACCTAAACGCTTGCAAACCTTTGTGATGGTTGCGTTTGCGTGGGTGATGTGGAGTAAAAGTCTCCCCATGAAGCAGAATGCTTTTGGTGAAATCCTTGGTCAGTTCTCAAAATCCGCAGCCCTAGACGTGGGGATGAAGGGGCCTCTCGCCAGCATTTCTCATCCGTTGACCCCCCCCTAAACCCAAAAGTTAGACTTATCTAACGAACCACAAATATTGGCGTAATCGGCTCTCTGGAGGCTCTCCCGTGCGGTGTCCCCAGTGCCAATCTGATCTTCGATCGACCACTTCCTCACTCGGCCTGTGGGAAGGCCGCCCTTAAAACCCCAGGTCCTCCCCGCGAGTTTCCCCTACAAGGCGAAGAGCTGGACGAGGCTGGATCGGGTGATGCACCGAATCTACGAGAAGTTCGAATAATATTCTCCCGCCGGTTCTGTCGCCGGTTCCGGAGCGAAACTCCCGCCCCCCGGGCGAACTAATCCAGGCCCTTCACCGCCTCGGCGATCTCCGGGAGAATCGCCGGGTCGTCGATGGTCGCCGGAGTTTTGTAGGGCTCTCCGTCCACGATTTTCGCCATTGTTCCCCGCAATATCTTGCCCGAGCGGGTTTTGGGCAGGCGCTGGACGACGAGGGCCCGCTTGAAGGAGGCGACCGGGCCGATTTTCTCGCGCACCATCCGGACGGCCTCGCCCTCGATTTCCTCGTTGTTTCTCTCCACCCCCGCATTGAGGACCAGAAAGCCTAGCGGCAGCTGGCCCTTGAAGTTGTCCTTCACCCCGAGCACGGCGCATTCGGCGACGTCCGGATGGGCCGAGAGGACCTCCTCCATGGCGCCGGTCGATAGCCTGTGGCCGGCGACGTTGATGATGTCGTCGGTCCGGGACATCACGTAGACATAGCCGTCCTCGTCCATGTAACCCGCGTCGCCGGTTTTGTAGTAGCCCGGATATTCGGAGAGATATGCGTCGATGTAGCGCTGGTCAGCGTTCCAGAGCGTCGGCAGCGCGCCGGGGGGCAGAGGGAGCTTGACGGAGAGCGCCCCCATTTGCCCGCGCTCGACCTCCCGGCACTCGGTGTCGAGGACGCCAAAATCCCAGCCTGGAACCGCCTTCGTTGGCGACCCGTGGCGGACCGGGAGGGGTTCGATGCCATAGCAATTCGCCAGCATTGGCCAGCCGCTTTCGGTCTGCCAGTAGTGGTCGATGACGGGTACTCCGATGTGCTCCTCGGCCCACTGGAGCGTATCTGGGTCCGAGCGCTCCCCCGCGAGGAAGAGGGTCCGGAACCCGCTCAGGTCATGGTCTTTCATCAGGGAGGCCTCGGGGTCGTCGCGCTTGATCGCCCGGAAGGCGGTGGGCGCGGTGAAGAGGACCGAGACGCCGTGCTCGGCGATCACCCGCCAGAAGACCCCGGCGTCGGGGGTGCCCACGGGCTTTCCCTCGAAGAGAATCGTGGTGCATCCGAGGAGCAGGGGGGCATACACAATATAGGAGTGTCCGACGACCCAGCCCACGTCCGAGGCCGCCCAGTAGACCTCGCCGGGCTCGACGTCGTATACGTTTTTCATGCTCCATTTAAGCGCAACCATATGGCCGCCATTGTCGCGGACGATTCCCTTGGGCTCGCCTGTGGTCCCCGAGGTGTAGAGGATGTAGAGCGGGTCCGTCGACGCGACCGGTACGCACTCGGCCGGTTCCGCCGCCGCCATCGCCTCAGCCCAGTCCACGTCCCGGCTCGGGTGCAAATCGGCTCCGAGTTGGGGGCGCTGGAGGATGATGCAGCCATCGGGTTTGTGCCGCGCGATATCGATGGCCTCGTCAAGGAGCGGTTTGTAGGCGATGACTCCGGCCGGCTCGATTCCGCACGAAGCGGAAACCATGACCTTCGGGGTGGCGTCGTCGATCCGGGTGGCGAGCTCGTTGGCGGCGAAGCCGCCGAATACGACCGAATGGATGGCGCCGATACGGGCGCAGGCCAACATCGCCACCGCCGCCTCGGGGACCATCGGCATGTAGACGATCACGCGGTCACCCCGGTTGACGCCCTGCGCCAGAAGTGCCCCGGCGAAGAGGGCGACCTCGTCCCTGAGTTCCTTGTATGTGTATTTTTTCATGGAACCGGTAATAGGGCTGTCATAGATGAGAGCGAGTTGGTCGGCGCGGTCGCCCTCGACGTGGCGGTCGAGGGCGTTGTAGCAGGTATTCACTTCGCCGCCCGGGAACCAGCGGTAAAACGGAGGGTTCGTGTCGTCGAGAACCGTTTCCCATTTCTTGTGCCAGTGGAGGTCCGCCGCAGCCTCGGCCCAGAAGGCTTCGCGCTCCCCTAGCGATCTTTTGTGGGCTCTTAAATATTCTCCGGCCATAGTTCCCCCACCTGAAATGGTCCAGCCGATGCGCATGGACGGCTGGTTTCGTAAGGCCCCGCCCGATCGAGGGATTGAGCAAGGACAAATGGATAGGTCAAGATTCGATGTTCCGAAAGCTGGAGACATCGACAGCTTCTCCTGTTTCGGCGCTGGATTCAATCGCCTGGAGGACCGCCGTCACCTCGAGCCCCTCAGGGGCGCCCGCCTCGGGTGAGGTCCCCTCCCGGACGCAGCGGGCGAACTCGGCCAACTGGTCCCCAACCGGGTCCCCCGCCTCGACCGGTAGCTCACGGCGGGCGGACTCTTCTTTTTTCTGAAGATAGAGTTTCGACCCGTCCTCTTCGCTCCATGCGGCCGCCTCGGTCCCGTAGGCGGCGGTCGTGATGAGTTTCGGGACGACCCAGCTCGTGGAGAGATACCCCAGCGGTCCGCTCTCGAATTCCATGCCGATGACAGTCGCGTCGTCGAGATTACCCTGGCCGAGTATTTTTTTGCTGAACGCGAAAACGCGCTTCACCGGGCCCGCTAGATAGTTGAAATTATCCACCAGATGGACACCCATCGTGGTCATCCCGCCGTCCGGGCACTCGGCCCGGTCGTTCCGCCAGCCCTGCGGGGGGTTCTGCCCGGCAGGTACCGAGATCACCCCTTCGAGCTGATGGAGTACGCCAAGCTCCCCTTTATCGAGCATCTCCCGGATGCGGCGAGTCGCCCCCAGCCGGCGGCGCTTGAAGCCCACCTGGAGAATCACCCCCGCCGACTCGGCGGCCCGAATGGCTTTTTTCGCTCCCGCCACGGTCAGTGTGAGGGGTTTTTCCACGAACAGGTGCTTTCCGGCGGCGGCGGCCCGCTCGATCACCTCCTCGTGGGCGGAGTGCGGTGTTGCGATCAACACCCCTTCGACCTCGGGGTCGCCTAAAAGCGCGTCGAGGGTGGCCGAGGTGCGACAGCCGTGTTTCTCGGCGAAGGCCTTTCTCGTCTCTCCGGTCCGCGAAAAACCGTTGACGACCTCGGCCTAGCCGCATCGGGCTGCGGCGGTGGCCAGGGAGTTTCCCCAGGCGCCGAGCCCAATCAGGCCCAAGCCCATTTTTCCGTTTGTCATGCGCTCCTCCGTCCGTTTCCTGAATCGGTTCGTTTCCTGAGGAAAGAGGTGAAGAGGCAAGTGTGATTCATAAAGGGCCCGGGAGGGCGCAAAATATTGAGGACAGAGGCCCGGGCGGCGCGGCCATTCCGCTCATCGCCTAAATGCATTATTGTGGGTTTCGTCCAAAATCGAAATGCAGAATGTTGCTTTTTACTCCTGAAATAATCTTCAAAGGAGAAATTTCTTATGGCGACCTATGCCGATGTCGTGGCGGCCGCGCTCTCGGATGCCGGAATCGAATATATCTTCGGCGTTCCGGGCTCCCTCGGTTCCGTGGAGTTGATCGAGGCCGCCCGGCGGCGCGGAATCCGGTATGTCCTGTGCAGCAACGAGGCGAGCGCGGCTGTCATGGCCGGGACTTACGGAGTCCTCACGAACCGGCCGGGGGTGTGCAGCACCGGCGTGGGGCCGGGTGCGGCGGCCGCCGTCCTGGGGGTGGCGAACAGTTTTCTCGAGCGCGCGCCCTGCCTTGTTCTGACCGACCGCTACTCCGACGAGCAGTTCCGCCGCCTCCAGCGCCAGCGCCTCGATCAGGACCAGATCTACCGGCCCATCACCAAGGGTTCTTTCAAGTTGGCCGCCGACTCCGTCGCCCAAACGATGCGCCGCGCCCTCGCCCTCGCGATGGAGGGCCGTCAGGGACCGGTCCATGTGGACCTTCCCTACGACGTGATGCAGGCCGGGGCGGAGGAGGGGGATTTCCCGGCCGAAGCTTCCGGCCAACGCTACGCCGGAAAGACGGGCTCCGCCCATCCGGGCCTCGAGGCCGCCGCCGCCGAGATCGCCCGGGCTGAGCGGCCCGCCGTCCTGGTGGGGCTTCAGGTGAACCGATCGGGACGGGAGGCGGAGGAGGCGTTTGCCTCCTTCGCAGAGCGCCTCGGCGCCCCGGTGTTCGCGTCGCTGGCGGCGAAGGGCATCCTGCCGGAGAGCCATCCGCTCGCGATGGGGACGTTTCGCGGCGCGGCCTCGGAAATGGAAATCCTCGGCAAGGCCGATCTGCTCATCCTCGCGGGGTTCGACATGGTGGAGCTCTTCACCCCCGGCCATTGGAACCACCCTCAACCCATTGTCATGCTCGACGAGGTGGCCCATATCGACGATATCGTCCGGCCGCGCGTCGAGGTGGTGGCCGATCTCGCCGACAGCCTCGGCGCGCTGGCGGGGAGCGTTCCGCCCTCGGTGGGTTGGAATTCCGAAGACCTCGACTCCTACCGCGCGATGCGGCGCGCCATTCTCTTTGACAAGGGCAACGGGCTGATGCCCGGAGCGGTGGTTCGCATCGCGCGCGAATGCCTGCCCGACGGCGGAATCATGACCGCCGACGCGGGAAGTCATAAGGTGTTGGCGAGCGATACCTGGGAGACGCGCCGCCCTCGGGGTTTCCTTACATCGAGCGGTTTGGGCTCGATGGCGGTGGGGCTTCCAGCGGCGATCGCGGCGAAGTTGGTCGAGCCGGCAACGCCCGTTGTTTGCCTGACGGGGGACGGTGGTTTTCTCATGCGGCTGGGCGACCTTGAGACAGCCTCCCGCGAAGGGGCGTCCATCGTTGTCGTTGTGTTTAACGACGGGTATCTGAATCTCATCAAGATCAAGCAGGACACGCGGAACTTCGATCGGGTCGGGACGGATTTTCGCGCCTCGGATTATGTGGCCGTCGCCCGCGGCCTTGGTTTCGAGGCGGTCCGGGTGGACACCGAGGCCGCTTTGAAAGAGGCGCTGGAGAATGCTTTTTCATCCGGCGGGGGATGGGTCATCGATGCGGCCATCGACCCTGACGGGTATATCGCGGCCAAGGATGTCCGGCCGGAATAGACGGTCCGGCCCCGTGCGGAAGTTCGAGTGGGTGTGAATATCTATAAAATCCACTAGGGGCTCCACTGCGCCATATTTTCCTTCACCTCCCGGATTACGGTGTCCCAGTCGCCGATGGTTTTTTGCCGGAACAGGCGCATGGACGGGTACCAGGGAGTGTCCTCCCTTTCCATCAGCCATCGCCAGTCGGGGACAAAGGGGAGGAGCGTCCAGACGGGTTTTTCCATCGCGCCTGTCAAATGCGCCGTGCCCGTGTCCACCGTGATGAGAAGGTCGAGCTGTCCGACCGCCGAGGCGGTGGCTGAAAAGTCGGTCAGGCGTCCGCCGAGATCGGTCAGACGGTCCTCCAGGCCCAACACGCCTATCCGCCCCGCCGGAGAGCCCACCTGAAGGCTGAAGAACCGGACGCTGTCCATGCTCAGGAGCGGCCCGAATGTATCGAGCGGGATGGAGCGGTTCCGGTCGTTATGGTGCTCGGGGTTGCCCGCCCAGACGAGCCCGGCCTTCAGTGCTCCGGGTGGAGCGGCTATAGCGGCGGACATTTCGGGGTTTTCGGGCGGCCGGAGATAGGGACATTCTCCGGGGATGGTCTCAAGCGTTGTTCTCAGAATATGGGGAAGGCTCATGAGGGGAGCCTACAGGTCGAAGGCGGGCCGCGCCTCCCCCTCGGCGATCACCGAATCGAACCAGGGCATCGTTTCGAGCAGGGTTTTCAGTCCGCCCTGGCACTCCAGAATCAGTTTGACGCCCAAATCGGCAATCGGCCTCGCGTAGCGGACCATTTGTAGGGTGTCGCCGATCCCCTGCTCGCAGTGAAGAAGAAGGGTTTTGCCCTCCAGCGGAGAACCGTCCCAGCGCGGCTGGATGAAAGATTTTCTCTTGCCGCGATAGAAGGGCGACTCCCATCGGGTTTCGTATCGACGCCATCCGGCGGGCAGGTCGCCCATGAGGAGCAACGAGATGGAAAGGTTGTAGGCGGCGTTCTTGTACTCCGGGTCGAGGGCGAGTGCCCGCTCGTAGGAGGCGACGGCCTCCGCGAGCCGACCCTGCTTGTAGAGCGTGTTTCCCAGGTTGTTGTGGGTGATCGGCGAGGTGGGCCGAATGGAGATCGCCTTCCGAAAGGCGGCTTCGGCCTCGCTCAGGTTTTCCCGCTCCTGAAAGAGGTTCCCGAGGTTGCTGTGAGCGGCTGCGTAATTTGGCTGAATGGCGAGGGCCCGCTCGAAGGCCGCCCGGGCCCGTGTGGTATGACCCTGCGCCTGAAGCGCGATACCGAGGTTGTTGTGCGCCTCGGCGTATTCGGGGTTCAGCGAGATCGCCCTTGAGGCAAGAGAGGCGGCCTCGGCGAAATTTTCCTGTTTGAGCCGCGCCTCTCCGAGAAGGTGGTGGCCCATCGCGGAGGAAGGGTCGAGCGAGAGCGCTTCCTCGAAAGAAGCGGCCGCCTCGTCGATCCTTCCGAGTTCGGTGAGAGTGGTCCCTAGGTTGTTGCGGAAGGAGGCGTCCCGGGGGTCGAGTCGAATGGCTTTAGCGATGTATTCGGCGGCGGCGGCGGGATTTCCGCCCTGGAGGGCGGCCACGCCATAGAAATGGTTGGCCTTCGGGTGCTCGGGGTGGGTGGCGAGAATCCGGCGGTAGATATCCTCCGCCTCGCGGACCCAGCCCGCCTGATGGAGCGTCAGGGCCTCCTTGAGCAGCGCGCCGGCCACCGGCTCTCCGGCCGCTCCCGCGGTCCCTTCCGGGCCGTCCATGGCTTTCACCCTCTCCAAAAAAAGCGCCAGGCCGCCGGGCCATCGGGTTGTGGCACCGGATCGCGGCTAGTCTCATCCGTCGCGTCTTTGTATCATGGTCTTCATATCATGAGGTTCAGACTATACCTTATCCGTCTCCGGAGGAGTCTTATCGGATGAAAGCCTTGATGAAAACCGCCAAGGGGCCGGGCCAGATGTCGATACAGGATATCGAGGAACCCTCACCGGGTCCGGGGCAGGTCCGGGTCCGGGTTAAGTGGGCGGGAATCTGCGGCACCGATGTCCATATCGCCTCGGGCGAGTTTTTCTATTATTTTCCGCCCCTCGTCCTGGGCCACGAGTTCGCGGGCGAGGTGGACGAAATCGGCGAGGGCGTGGAGGGGGTTTCGGCGGGGGACCGGGTGGCGGTCGAGCCCACGAAAAGCGCCTGTGGCCAGTGCCTTCATTGCGCGGGGGGGAACTACAACCGCTGCGAGGAACGCGATATCGCCGGGGTCGTTTCTCACGGCGCGTTTACCAATTATGTGGTCACCCGCGCCGCCTCCCTTCATCAGCTGCCGGATTCTGTCAGCTTAAAGGCGGCGGCCTTGATGGAGCCGTTGGCCGTTTGCGTCCACGGGGTGACCGAGCAGTGCACCCTTGCCGAAGGGGATATCGTGCTGGTCGTGGGACCGGGGACCATCGGCCTCGCCTGCGCGCAGGTGGCGATGGCCTCGGGCGCGCGGGTCATCGTCGCCGGCACCTCGCGGGACTCGGCCCGGCTCGCTCTGGTGAAACGGTTGGGCGCCTTTCAAACGGTGAATGTAGAGGAAGGCGATCTCGAGGGCGCGGTGGCAGAGGCGACCGGCAGCGCGGGGGTGGACATGGCGATCGAGGCCGTGGGCGCGGCCGCTTCCGTCCAGGCCTGCTTCGAGGCGGTTCGGAAGGGCGGGCAGATTCTCCAGGTCGGCCTGCCCGGTGAGCCGGTGGCGGTGGACCTGACACGGCTGGCCTGGAAGGAGATTCGCCTCGCCGGCACCTTTGGCCAGAAATATTCCGCCTGGAGGAAGGCGCTCCGGTTTCTCGAAGAGGGGAAGGTGGACACCGAGGCGATGGTTTCGGATGTCCTGCCTTTGGCGGATTGGGAGGCGGGGTTCCGCATCATGGAGCGTGGCGAAGGACTCAAGGTTCTTCTGGAGCCGTTTCCGCTTTAGCGGCGGAGTTCGAAATTATTGGCGATAAGGCTCCCAGACGTTCTTTAAATCGTTGCCGATGTTTTTATTGTTGAGGAATGGGCGATGAAACTCGGATACGGGCTAGCCCCCGCGCATCACGGCGAAATCCTCCAGGGGGCGTTTCGGTCCGCCGATGGTGGGACGCGGCAGGGGCTGGTCTCGGTTCCTTGCGGTATTTTCTGGTCCGAGGCCTCCTTTCTTCCGGATCCTTCGGGCGAAGTGACCGCCGATCCGCCGGGAAAGTGGAAGGCGCGGCGGGCAGCGGAAATCGCTCTTGTGCGGCTGGGTGTGAAAAACGAAGGCGCCTTCCTTGGCGGCGCGAGCCTTGGGGGGCGGCTGGTCATCCGGAGTCAGACACCCGAGAGGCTGGGTCTCGGCTCATCGACGAGCGATGTCGCCGCCGCCGTCCGGGCTGTGGCGGACGCATTCGGCGGGAGGTTCTCTCCGGACGAAACGGCGGCGATTGCCGTCGAGGCGGAGTTGGCCTCGGACCCGGTTTTTTTCGGTGAGCGGTTCGTTCATTTCGCCCAGCGCGAGGGCCGGGTTATCGGCGATCTTCCGTACCCGGTTCCGGGTTTCGAGATTATCGGGTTCGACGCCCACCCCTCGGGCGGTGGCGTCGATACGCTGAATCTGAAACGCCCTTCTTATACTTCCTCTGAATTGGACGAGTTCGAATATCTGCTGGCCCGCCTGCGCCGGGGGTTGAGAGTGCGGGACATCCAAATTGTCGGCGAAGTAACGACCGAGAGCGCGAAGCTCAATCAGCGCCGCCTCCGGCTGAGGGGATTCGATTTCCTCGTGGAGATGGCCCCGCGGATCGGGGCGGTGGGTCTTCAGATCGCCCATAGCGGGAGCGTTGCGGGTTTTCTGTTTCCGCCGGGCGGGGCCGGGAATCCTAAAGTACGGACCCGCCTCGAGGCGCTTTGGGAGGAGTTGGGGGTGGCAGGGTTCTGGCGGTTCCGGGTCGGGGGCCAAAAAAGACCGATGGGCCGCTTGGGCGGTACGCTTCGGCGGAACTCCTCCGCGCGGCTCGTTCCCCTCCGGCGTCAGTCCGCCGATCTGTCGATGATATGAACGAATGAGCCCGCCACCGAGCTTTTGAGGTGGCCCGCCGGGCCCAGCTTTTCACCCGTGGCGTCTTCAATCTCGAACAGAGGCTTGAGGGTTTCGGAGTATGGCTCCGCATGGGCGGCGGAGGCGTAGTGAAACTCATGGGCGTAAAACAGCGCGCTCGTTGACTCGCCAAGGGCCGGGCCCTGGAGCACCGCTCGACGGTAGCCGAGGTGGCGCCTGGGCCGATCGATGGTGAAATCGACCGGCAGCAGTCCGGCCATCTGATGGGTCCGGCCAGAGGCGTCGGTGAGGGTTCGCCCGAGGGTCATGTATCCGCCGCATTCCCCGTAAACCGGAATTCCGCTCTCGGCGGCGCGGTGAAGTCCCCCGAAAAAATCGCTCCGCCGGCTGAGGGCTTCGGCGTGAAGCTCGGGATAGCCACCGGGAAGGTAGATGGCGTCCGCCGAGGGCGTGGGATCTTCCCCGGCGAGGGGCGAGAAGAAGGAGACCCGTGCGCCGCTGTCTTTCCAGGCTGCGAGTAGGTGCGGGTAAACAAAGCTGAAGGCCAGGTCGCTAGCCACGGCGATATGGCCGCCGGGGGGAATTAGCCCCCATCCCCTCGTTGAATGATTGTTCGAGACGCCGGGCGCCTCGAAAAGGCCGGTGAACGCGGGCCAGTCCGTACCGCCTTCGAACCAGTCCGCCGCCGATTCCATGAAGCGCTTCAGCTCGGGGTCTTCTCCCGCCAGTCGAAGGCCCAGATGGCGCCGCTCCCGGACAATCGAGGATTCCTCGGGGAGAATAGAAACGACCGGACACCCCGCATCCTCCACCGCCGCCCGGCACAACTCACCGTGCCTTGGGCTGGCCACCCGGTTCAGAACGGTCCCCACGATGCGCACCTTCTCGTCGAAGGTCCTGAAGCCGTGGGCGATGGCTCCCGCCGAGGCGGACTGGCCGGAGACATCGAGGACCAGCAGGACGGGCAAGCCGAGCCGCCCGGCGATATCGGCGGTTGAGCCCGTCCCCGCGGCGGAGCCGTCGAAAAGGCCCATGACCCCTTCGATTAGCGTGAAATCGAATCCGCTGGCGAGTTTCCCCGCGATTCGGCCCAAGGTGTCCTCCGACATCGCAAAGCTGTCCAGGTTCATGCAGTGCGCGCCCGAGGCAGCCCGGTGGTAGGTCGGGTCGATGTAGTCGGGGCCGACTTTCCCGGAGGAAACTCGGAGGCCCCGCCGGACCATCGCCCGGAGGGCGGCCAGCGTGATCGTGGTTTTTCCGGTGTTCGACGCAGCCCCGGCGACGATGAGCCCGCCGGCCTGAGCCGGGGAAGGGTTATCCGCCATTTTGAACGGGGCGGCGGCCCATCAAAGGGCGCCTTCGATGTGGGGTTTGAGCCAGTCGAGATGCTCGCGGAACGAAACAACGCTTCCGATCACCACCAGCGCCGGAGGTTCGATTCCGGCCGCCCCCGCATCGTCAACACACCGGGAGAGGCGGGTTTCGAGGACGGTCTGCTTCGGCAAGGTCGCCCGGCTGATAAAGGCGACCGGCTCATTGCCCTCCCTTCCGGCGGAGAGGAGTTTTTCGGTGATGTTCGGCAAGTGTTTTAGGGCCATGTATATGACAATGACGGGAGAGCCCTCAGCGATCGCCCGCCAGTTGATGTTTTCGGGGACCTCGCCGCTCGCGCCGTGTCCGGTGAGAAAGGTGACGGCGGAGTTGTGATCGCGGTGGGTGAGGGGGATTCCCGCATAGGCGAGGCCGCCTACCCCCGCTGTGATGCCGGGGATGATCCGGTACGGGATTCCGGCCTCGGCGAGGCGCATGGCTTCCTCTCCTCCCCGGCCAAAAACGAAGGGGTCCCCCCCCTTGAGGCGAAGGACGCGCTTTCCCTCCCGGGCGAATTCAATCAGGCTGAGGGTGATGTCGGGCTGCTTGGGGGAGGGTTTTCCGCCGCGCTTTCCCGCGTACTTCATCACGGCTTTGGGGCCCGCCATCTCCAGAATCGCGGGGCCGACCAGCGCGTCATAGACCACCACGTCGGCGTGTTGAAGCGCATGGGCGCAAAGCAGGGTGATCAGCCCGGGGTCGCCGGGGCCCGCGCCCGCGAGCCAAACGTGTCCACCCGAAAACTCGGGCGTGGAATCGAAAGAAGTTTTTTCCATGATTGAGGTGATAAAGTAGAAGTCCTTAAAGAGAAAACGGACGGCCAAGGCGGAAAATTATAGACTATTTTTCCGGCGAAAACATCAGGATGAAACGGTATGGCGCGTAAAAAGTCGGGGCCGCTGAGGCGCGGATGGACAACGGGCGCCTGCGCGGCGGCGGCGGTGAAGGCGGCCTATACGGCGATCCTGACCGGTGAGTTTCCCGATCCGGTGACGATCACCCTGCCTCAGGGGGAGACGCCGAGCTTCCCGCTTGCGGTCGAGGCGCTTATCGGCGGCGGCGGCGCGCGCGCGAGCATCGTCAAGGACGCCGGAGACGATCCGGATGTGACGCACGGGGCGATGGTGATCGCCACCCTCGGGCGCCACGGGGGCCGGGGCGTTCTCTTCAGGGCGGGCGAGGGCGTTGGCACGGTGACCAAGCCCGGTCTCCCCGTCGAGGTGGGCGAGCCGGCCATCAATCCGGTTCCCCGCCGGATGATGATCGCCGAAATCGAGGTGTTGGCGCGGCGTCATGGAGACCCGGGAAATATCGAGATCGAAATATCCGTGCCCGGCGGGGTGGAGATGGCTCTTAAAACCTGGAACCCGCGGCTGGGCATTGCCGGAGGTATTTCAATCCTGGGGACAACCGGAGTAGTCATCCCCTATTCCTGCTCGGCGTGGATTTACTCGATCCGCAGCGGGGTCGACGTGGCCCGCGCCACCGGGCTCGAACATATCGCCGGGTGCACCGGTTCGACCTCGGAGCGGGCGGTCCAGGCGATGTACGGCCTTGGCGACGGAGCGATGATCGACATGGGGGATTTCGCCGGGGGGCTGCTGAAATATTTGAGGCGAAATCCTATCCCCAAACTCACCGTCGGCGGCGGGTTTGGAAAGCTGGCGAAGCTGGCGCAGGGGCATCTGGATCTGCACTCGGGGCGCTCCCAGGTGGATTTCGACTGGCTGGCGGGGGAGGCCGCCAGCGCGGGAGCTTCGGAGGAGATTCGCCAAAAGGTGGCAAGGGCCAACACGGCGAATGAGGTTCTCGCGCTCGCGTTGGCGGAAATAATCCCGCTGCCGGGCCGCGTCGCGGAACTCGGCAGGGAGTCGGCGCTGAAGGTTCTCGAAGGTGAGCCCATCTCGGTGGAGGTTTTGGTCTTCGATCGCGAGGGGGCCCTGGTGGGCAGGTCCGGTCCCGGAGGAGCTACCCGGTGAGCGAATCGGTGAGAGCGGTTTTGATCCTCGGCGGGACGGGGGAGGCCTTCAATCTGGCCGGAAGAATCGACGCTCTGCCCGGCTGGCGGCCCGTCACGAGCATGGCGGGGCGGACGAGGAGCCCGAGAATCCCCGCCGGTGAGGTTGTTTTCGGCGGCTTCGGGGGAGTGGAGGGATTGGCCGAATTTTTAAAGGAGCGCGAAGTCTCTGCGGTGATCGATGCCACCCACCCTTTCGCCGAGCAAATTACGCGGAACGCCGCCGAGGGATGCTCGGAGGCGGGGATTCCTCTTCTCCGGCTGGAGCGGCCTCCCTGGTCAGTGAAGGCGGGCTGGCGATGCTTCCCGGACGCCGGCGCGGCCGCCCGTTTTTTTCGGGGCCGGGAGGAAAGGGTCTTAATCACCTCCGGGCGAAAGGAGCTGGGCGTGTTCGCGGGCTCCGGCGCCTCGTTCTTTCTCGTTCGCACGGTAGATCCGATCCAGGACGGCCCGCCGCTTGAGAACTGCGAGCTTCTCGCCGCGCGCGGCCCGTTTACGGTGGCGGGCGAGAAAAAAATCTTGTGCGATTACGGGATCACCTGGCTGGTCACAAAAAACAGCGGGGGAGAGGCGGGACTAAGCAAACTGATTGCCGCCGAGGAGGCGGGCGTCGGGGTCTGCGTCATCAACAGGCCGGCGCTGCCCGATTGCGAGCGGGTGGAGACTGCTCTGGAGGCGGCCCGGTGGCTGGAGCGTTTATGACGGCTTTCTCCCCGTCCTGAAAATATGGCGGTGGGCGGGATCGTAGAGTGCGCTGTCCCTGAAATCGGTGTCCGAGAAAACCTCCCCGACGAATATCAGGGCGGTCCGCGTGATTTTGGCTTTCCGGACCTTTTCGCGGATCGTGGAAAGCGTTCCGCGGATGATTTTCTGATCCGGCCAGGAGGCCCGGTAGACGACCACGGCGGGACAATCGGCCCCGTAGTGGGGGAGGAGCGCTTCCTCGATGTAAGCCAGGTTCCGGACAGAAAGATGAATCGCCAGCGTCGCCTTCGATTCCCCCAGTTTTTCGAGCGATTCGCCCTCGGGCATGGAGGAGGACTCCATCGCCGTCCGGGTGGCGATGAGGGTCTGGGTGACTCCCGGGAGGGTGAGCTCGCGCCTGAGTTCGGCGGCGGCGGCAGAGTAGGCCGTCACGCCGGGTGTAACGTCGTATTCGATTCCCATCGTGTCCAGTCGGCGCATCTGCTCGGCGATGGCGCCGTACAGGGCGGGGTCGCCCGAGTGCACGCGGGCGACGTCGAGGCCCTTTTCTTGCGCCCCGGCGATTTCCGCCATGATCTCGCTCAAATCCATCGAGGAGGTATCGATGACGGCCGCGTCCTCGGAGGCGAGTTCGGCCACCTCCCGGGGAACGAGCGAGCCGGCGTAGAGGCAGACCGGGCATTTTTCGATCAGACGAGCCCCCCTGAGGGTGAGCAGGTCGGGCGCTCCGGGGCCCGCGCCGATGAAGTGAACCTTCACGGCCCATTCCTCCTGCTTTCATCTTCTCCGTTTCCATCTTTGAGGCTGGGGCCGGAAAAGTTTTTTTGCGCGTACCCCCTCGGGGTGTAAACGCGGGGGGCGGAGTTTCCGTCTGGGCTGATCCGCGTTTCGGATGAGCCGACGAGCACCACCGAGAGCATGTCCACGCCCTCCGCGGTCAACTCCGAGAGTGCGGTGACCCGAATCTCCTCGCCCGACCGGCCCAGATTCCGCGCCACGATGACCGGCGTCGCCGGCGGGCGGTGCTCCAGCAGGATTTCCCTCGCCCGCCCGAGCTGGGTTTTCCGCCGGGCGGAGACCGGGTTGTAGAAGGCGATGTTGAAGTCCCCCTCCGAGGCGGCGAGGATCCGCCGCTCGATGATCTCCCAAGGCGTCATCAGGTCGGACAGGGATATCGCGCAGAAGTCGTGGCCCATCGGGGCGCCCGCCCGCGCGGCGGCGGCCTGGAAGGCGGAGACGCCGGGAGAGACCTGAATGTGCAGTCCGCGCCACTCGGGATTGTCCTCCCGGTCGATCAACTCGTAGACCAGCGAGGCCATCGCGTAGATGCCGGGGTCGCCCGAGCAGAGAAGGCCCACGCGCCGCCCTTCCCCGGCGAGGTCCAGAGCGGTCCGGACCCGCTTCTCCTCCTCCCCGAGCGCGTAGGGGTGGAGGTGTTTTCCCCGCGAAAGCGGCCCGGCCAGGTCGATGTAGAGTTGATACCCCACCAGATCAGTCGAACGGGCGAGAAGGTCCTCGGCCTCGGCGGTGCGCCACACCGAATCGCCGGGGCCCAGCCCGATGACAAAAAGCTCCCCGCGCGGCCGGCCTGGAAGTGGCTCGAGCCAGGGGCCTTCTTCGCGAATCCCGAGGGCGCAGGTGGCGCGGCGGCTTTTTTGTTTTTCGAGGGCGAACGCTTTTCCAGGACCAAGCGCAGTCCCCTCCGGCCCGAGGGCGGCGAGAACGGCGCCCTCGGCGACCCCGTGGCAGCCGGTTTCCGCGAAAACGACCTCGGAGGGGTTGGCGAGCCGCGGCGCCTGCCGCTCGAGAGCGGTAGCGGAGAAAAAACGGAGCGGAGCGCCAAACTCCTCGGCCAGAAGATGAAGAGCCGGCTCGTCGGCCTTGAGCGCGATGGAGACAATCAGTCCGGCCGAGCGCGGATCGAGGCCGAGGGAATCGAGGGATCGGTGAACTAGCCCGGAGACTTCATCAGGCGCGCAGCCCCTTTCGCAACCGACCCCGATGACCACCTTTCGGGGATAGTAGACGAGCGTTTCGGGTCCGCTTTCCGTTTTCCGGATTTCCTCCCGGATGGAAAGCGGTCCATCGGCGGAAACGGGAAGGGACGCCTCCCGGAGCCAATCCGCACCGGACTCGATCCGGACTTTTTCTCCGGCCAAAAGGCGGGCCGTGAACGCCTTTGCCTTTTCGGGTTCGCCGAGGACGTAGCCCTCGGGCGGCTCGTCGAGAGCGGCTCCGAAGTGAACGTCCCCGGCGGTGGTGACCGCCGCCGTCCCGCACAGAAGCCCGGCGATCTCCCGCGCCCGCCGGTTCGCGCCCCGGTGGCCGCCCAGAAGGGGGACGGCGAACCTTCCGTTCTCGGACACTGCCACGACGCCGGGCTCCGAGGTTTTCTCCGAAAGCGCCGGCGCGAGGGCGCGGATTAAAATGGCGGCGGCGCAGACGCCGACGATCTCCCGGCCGCTCCGGTGAAGGCGGTAAAGGTGAGCGGCGGAGTTCTCGAAATAAACATCGGCGGCGGAAACCCGGCGCGAGAGACCGTGAATTTCGGCCCCCGGAATGGACGCGCGCAGTTTTTCCGCCGTTTCGCGGGCGCTCTCCGCGAGGACGAAGATGGCCGGGCCGCTCAGATTTTCCATGCATCACCGCGCTTGTGAACCAGGATCATCGAAAAATAAGGAACCTGTCCGGGGTCCACCTCCTCCAGGGAGAGAATGCGCTCTGACTCGAGCGTGGCGCACTCGATGTAGCGAGACTGCGACAGCAGGCCGGAGGCCGCGAGGATGTCCCGGATTTTTTCGAAATGGTTGCCTACCTTGATGATCACGGCGGCGTCCGCGGCAGCGAGCCGGGTCTCGAGCTCCTCCGCCGGGAGGGGACCGGGCAGGACGGTCAGGGTGTCGTTCCGGGAGGCGAGGGCGGCGCCCATGGACGCGCCGCTGGCCATGATGGAGGAGACGCCGGGAACGACCTCCACCCGGAAATCGTCCGCCATCCGCGAATAGAGATACATAAAAGAGCCGTAGAAGAAAGGATCGCCCTGGCAAAGAAAGGCAACATCGCGCCCCGCCTTCAGATGCGCGGCCAGCTTCCCGCTCGTCCGATCGTATACCTCATGGGACGGGAGCCTGTCGGCGCGCATCGGCATCCGGACCAGGATTTCCTCCTTTCCGGCGCCGTCGAGATAGGGCGCGACGATTCGCCGCGCAAAACTCTCTCCCTCGTTGGGGGCGAGGAAGGCGACCACGGGAGTGGACAGCAGAAGGCGGTGCGCCTTCAGGGTGAGAAGCTCGGGGTCTCCCGGTCCGACGCCGATGCCGTAGAGGGTGCCGAAACCGTTTGGGGCGGAAGAAGTCATGGCTTGGCGATCCGGAGCTGTGTGATCGGAGTGCCCGGCCGCCAGCCGTGAAGGAGGCCGGTGGTATGAAGGCGGCTCACCTGAAGCCGGACGAGATCGCCGCCGTGGGCGCTAAAAAACCGTTGTAGCGCGGCCTCGCCCTCGAGGGTGACGGCGTTGGCCACGAGCCGCCCGCCCGGTTTGAGCCGCGGCCAGCAGCTTTCAATCAGGCTCTCATCGCGCAATCCCCCGCCGATGAAAACGGCGTCCGGATCGGAAAGTTCCGTCAGGCAGCCTGGCGCCTCCCCGTGAACGGCCCGGAGGCGGGGGGCGCCGAGCGCCTCGGCGTTGGCCCGCAGGTTCTCCAGCCGGGCCTTCGATTTTTCGACGGCGACTGCCTCAAGGGAGGGTTCGGCGCGGAGCCATTCAATCGATACCGAGCCGGAGCCCGCGCCAACGTCCCAGAGCAGATCTCCCGGTTTGGGCATTAGAGCCGCCAGCGTCAGAATCCGAATCTCCCGTTTTGTGATCTGGCCGTCGTGGCGGAAGTGTCCTTCCTCGAGGCCGGGAAGCAAATGGCCGGAGAGCCCTTGTCCCTCGGCGGCGAGTTCGACGGCTACGGTGTTCAGGTCCTGTATCCGGTCCTCCGAGTGAGCCGAGGCCAGCTCCCGCGCGGTCAGGATGACATGGGTTTCGCCCTGTCCGCCGAGGTGCGAAAAAACATGGAGAATCGATCCGCCGTATCCCTCCGCCTCGAGAAGGCCGGCGATTTCCTCCGGTGAATTCCGGTTGGCGGTCAGGATGGCGAGGCGGGCCTTGTCCACCAGATGAGGCAGGAGGGAGCGGAGCGGCCTTCCGTGCAGGGAGATCGCCCGGACGCCCGGCAGGGACCAGCCCAGCCGGGAGAGCGCCAGGTTAAAAGAGGAGGGAGCAGGGTAGACTTTCATCTCCTCAATCGGAATCTTTTCGACGAGCAGCGCCCCGATTCCGAAAAAGAAAGGGTCCCCCGTGGTCAGGACGCAAAGCTTCTTTCCCCGGTAGCCGGGAATTTGATCGATGAGGTCCTGGAGGGGAGAGGGCCAGGGAACCCTGGGGCGTCCGTCCTCGGGAAGAAAGGCGAGATGGCGCTCCCCGCCGATGAACATTTCCGCCTCCGAGATGGCCTCTCTCGCGCTTTTTCCGATTCCCTCGATTCCGTCGACACCGATGCCGACGAGACTCAGCCAGGGCGCTTCGGAAGTTTTTTCTATCGGCGATGCCGTCTCCTGTGCCGTCATTTTTCCGCGCCTGCCGGGCGGCGGCCGACCTCGCGGGCAAGCGCGTTCAGCGCCGCCGCCGCGATAGCGCTACCCCCCCGCCTCCCGGTCAGGGTAATGAAGGGAACGCCGCCGCCCCGGGCGATTAAGGCCTCCTTCGATTCGGCCGCCCCGACGAACCCGACTGGAAAGCCGAGTATCAGCGCCGGGGGGGGGAGTCCCTCGTCCATCATTTCAAGAAGCCGGAACAGTGCCGTGGGAGCGTTCCCGATGACTACGGCTGAGCCCGGGAGAAGATCGGCGCAAAGCGCCATTCCTGCGGCGGATCGGGTATTGCCGATGGCACGGGCGTGGCTCGAGGTATCCTTCGCGGATAGCGGGCAAATCACCCGGTTTTCGGCGGGGAGAAACCGCTTGGTTATTCCTCTCTCGACCATTTCGCTGTCGCATACGACCGGGGCTCCGCTCTTGAGGGCGAGGACACCGGCCTCGGCGGCGCCTCCGGACGCCTTGATCGAGGGAACGATGTCCACCATCCCGCAGGCGTGGATCATCCGTGTGATCACGGCGCACATCGCCTCGCCGTGGCCGGAGAGATCCACCTCGGCTCCGATGATGGAGAGCGAGTTTTCGAAAATCTCCTCCGGGTCGCGGCAATAATCAATCGTCATTCGGTCTGCCTCGGCTAGTCCTTCATGCTCTTGGGGCCCAGCGGGTGATCAGCATGGGGGTAGGGGTGATGATGGTGGCCATGAGCATGGTCACCATCATGGCCGTGCTCCTCGTCGTGATCATGGTCGTGGTCATGCCCGTGCGCGGGAGCATGGTGGTGATGTCCTCCGTCGGACTTCTCCGGTACGCCGGTCCCGATGCCCTCGACGTGGTGGTGGTGGCTCTCCTGAATCTCTCCGACCTGATCTTCGAACCCCAGGAACTGCTCGCGGTACTTGCAGAGTTGGCAGTTCATGTTGTTCACGCCGTCGAGAATTTCCTGAACGCGGTCGGCGAAACTGTCCAGAACAAGGGGATGGTCGTTGAGATAACCGGCCTTGATGAATTCGATTTCGGGATGGCGCGCTGCGACGCGGTCGGTGTGGTCGTAGATGCGCTGGACCAAAATCCCGGTGAAAAGAAAATAAGGGAAAACAATGATTCGCTTGTATCCGAGTTTCGCTGCCTGCTCCAGGCCCGGTTCGACGAGCGGGAACGTCACGCCCGAATAGCACACCTCCCCCCAGCCGAAACCCAGGCCCTCCCACAGCATGCGCATCACTTTGGAAACATTGGAGTTAGCGTCCGGGTCCGAGGCGCCCCTCCCCGCCACCACCAGCAAGGTCTCGTGCCTCGAGACGCCCGGCGAGGCCTTTTGAACGGCCTCCTCGATTCGAGCGCCAGCCGCCCGGATCAACTTCAGGTCGATTCCGAGTTCGCGGCCGTAATCGATCCGGATTCCCTCGTGAGTGGCCTGGTAGCGGTTCAGGACGGAGGGGATATCGTTTTTCGCGTGTCCGGCGGCGAAAAGCATCCCCGGAACGGCGAGAACGCGGTCCACCCCTTTTTCGATCAAGGCGTCGAGCCCGTCGCGGATGATCGGGGTGGCGAACTCGAGAAATCCCCATTCAGTGTCCATATGAGGAATTCTTTCCCTGAGGCCCTCGGCCACGGATTGAAATTCGACAACGGCCCGCTCGTCCCGGCTGCCGTGGCCGCAAACCATCACCCCCAGTTTCTCGCTCATTTTCGCTTTGCCCTTTATGCTGTAAAAAATCGTATTGGATTAAAACTCAACTCCCTTTTGCGCCTTGATGCCGGCGCGGTAGGGGTGCTTGACCATTTTCATCTCGGTCACGAGGTCGGCCAGTTCGATCAATTCGTCCTTCGCCCCCCGGCCGGTGAGGACGACGTGGAGCATCTCCCGTTTGTTGTTAAGCGCCTCGATAACCACATCCAGTTGAAGCTGACCCAGCCGGACGGCCACGTTGATCTCGTCGAGAACGACCATTCCGATGTCGGGGCGGTCCATCAGTTCCCGTGATCTCTCCCACGCCTTCTCGGCTGCCCGCCGGTCAAGGTCCTGGTCCTGGGTGATCCAGGAAAAACCCTCGCCCATCCGGTGCCACTCCACCGCGTCCCCGAAGGATTTGAACACCTCGGTCTCGCCGGAGGGTATTGAGCCCTTCACGAACTGAACGACCCCGGCCCGGAGGCCGTGGTGAACGGCGCGGAGGAGCATCCCGAAGGCGGCGGTGCTTTTTCCTTTTCCGGAGCCCGTGTGGACAATGATCAGCCCTTTCTCCCCGGTGGCGGCCGCCTGGCGCTTCTCGTAGGATTTATTGATGCGTTCGGCTTTTTCCTTATAATTTTCATCGCTCATGGCGAAGTCTCCGCTTTAATGGTTTCACCGGCCGCCCACGCTAGGCGGCGTCCAGGAGCCGCCTGATTTTTCCGGGCCGCAGTTCCTCGAGCGATACGCAGGGGAAGTCCCAGCGGTTTGCCCAATTCCGCATCATTCCCAAGCGGGTATATCCCTCTTCGGTATCGACGAGAAGAAGGTTCGCCCCCGTCCGTCCGAAGTGGTGGAGTTCTCTCTCCGCCGATTGGACGGGGGGCGAGCCGCCGAGGCCCGCTGTCGGGCGTCCGTCCGAGACGAGAATGATCGAAGACACAAGGCCCGGCCGCCTTCGGCAGGAGAGGGCGAGCGTCTCGCGGGCCAGCCGAAGACCCTGGGCGAGCGGGGTTTTTCCGCCCACCGGAAGATGGCGGATTCTCTCCTGGACCCGGCGGACGCTTCGCGTGGGCGGAAGGGCGAGGCGCGCCTCCCGTCCCTGAAGGACGATCAGGCCCACCTCGTCGCGTTTCTGGTAAGCCTCGTCCAGAAGTCCCAGCAGCACCCCCTTCGTCGCCTCCATCCGGCGGCGCGCGCCCATCGAGCGGCTGGCGTCGAGGACGAAAAGAAAAAGGCGGCGATAGGAGGGTTTTCGTATCTTGGCCCTGAAATCCTCGGGGCGAATCCTGAGCACAGTATCGCCCGGAATTTCTTTTTCTCCCCGTAGAGCGGCTGCGCGCAGGGTGGCGTCGAGGGCAAGGTCCGGCCCTTTTTCCCTGATTATCCGGGCGCGGACATAGGGCCCTTGCCGGGAGCCGGACTGCTCAGTCCCTACACTGCCGCCCGGGCTGGTTTGCCGGCGGTTCGCGCTGGCTTCCGGCTTGGGGATGTGAAGGGAGTCCTCCGGCCGGGGTTGGAACTGGCTGAGGCCGTCCTGGGGCCGGGGGTTTGAGTTCTCGGGACGCTCCTTGGGACGGGGCGGTGGAGGCGGCGGCGGTGGAGGCGGCTCCGGCGGGTCGCACCTGCGGTGGGCCAGCGCGAACTCCATCACGCGTTCGACATCCTCCGCCCCTGCGGTGGATTGCTCTTCCCAGGCAGCGTGGGCCATCGCGGCCTTTCGGATGATGATGTCGGCCCGCATTCCTTCGACATGCTCCCGGCAGCAGAGCAAGGAGATCTCCGACGCGGTTTCATCCGGTATCCGGACCTCGGGGAGAATCGCTCTTGCCCGGAGAACCCGCTCCCCGAGGGCCGTCTGCTCCCCGGCCCATTCGCGGGCGAATCCCGCCGGATCGGCCTCGAAGGCAATCGCTCTCCGGACGACCTCGCTCCGCTCCGCCGGGTCGGCGAGGTTGTGCACTCCCACCGAGAGGCCGAAGCGGTCAAGGAGTTGCGGGCGAAGCTCGCCCTCCTCGGGGTTCATCGTTCCGACCAGGATGAATCGCGCCGGATGATGAACGGAGATTCCCTCACGCTCGACCCGGTTAACCCCGCTCACGGCGACATCGAGCAAAATGTCCACCAGGTGATCGGGAAGGAGGTTCACTTCATCTACATAAAGGATGCCGCCGTTGACCCGCGCGAGGAGGCCAGGGTCGAATTGTTTTTCTCCCCGCCGGATGGCTTTTTCGAGATCGATGGTGCCGAGGACGCGGTCCTCGGTCGCGCCGAGGGGAAGCGAGACGAAGGGGGTGGGCATCTCCCCGATCTGGACGTCCTCGCACTCTTCGCAGAGATCCTCCGGGGCGCAGGAGTAGGGGCAGTTGCCGTTGCCCCGGATCGGCGGGAGGAGATCGGCCAGCCCGCGGGAGGCGCTGGATTTGCCCGAGCCCTTGACGCCCGAGATCAGAACCCCGCCGATGTTCGGATTCACCCCGTTCAGGATGAGGGCGAGCTTCATCCGCTCCTGGCCCACGATGGCGGAAAACGGATAGTGCATCAGTCCATCACCTCCAGCCCGGCTTCGTTTTCGAGATAAATTTCCTTAAGCCGATCCACGGTCTCCTCCGGCGGCGACTCCCAGTAGCCTCGCTCTTGCGCCTCTAAGAGGCGCTCGACCATGCCGCGTAGCGCCCAGGGGTTCTTCTCCTCGAGAAATTCCCGGACCCGGTCGTCGAGAATATAGGTTTCAGTGACCTTCTCATACATATAGGAATCGATCACATGGGCGGTGACATCGTAGCCGAACAGATAATCCACGGTGGCGGCCAGCTCGAAGGCGCCCCGGTAACCGTGCCGCTGGATGGATTCGATCCACTTCGGGTTCACCACCCGGGAGCGGAAGACGCGGACGACCTCCTCCCTCAGATCGCGGGTCTTCACCCGTTCGGGCTTCGAGGTGTCGCCGAAGTAGGCCTTGGGATTCTGGCCGGTCATCGCCCGGACAGAGGCGATCATCCCCCCGTGGAACTGAAAGTAATCGTCGCTGTCGAAAATATCGTGCTCCCGGTTGTCCTGGTTCTGAACGGCCACGTTCACCCCCGAGAGGCGCTGGCGGAACGCCTGAAACGCCGGGACGCCGGGAGCGCCGCGGCCGTAAGCGTAGCCCCCCCAGGCGACATAAACGTCGGCGAGGTCCTTGTCCGTCGTCCAGTTGCGTTCGTCTAACAGGTTGAGGAGGCCAGCGCCGTAGCTGCCCGGTTTGGAGCCGAAGACTCTATAGGCAGCTCTCTCGGGGTCGCTGCCGCGCCCGATTTCGGCGGCGATGTTCTCCCGGACGAAATTCATCCCCTCCGGCTCATCGAGCCCCGCGACCGCCCGCACGGCTTCGTCGATCATCTCGACGACGTTCGGGAAAGCGTCCCGGAAAAAACCGCTGATGCGCACTAACACGTCGATTCTCGGCCGTCCGAGCTCTTCTAGAGGGATAACCTCGATGCCGGTGATGCGGCGGTTGATTCCCTGCCGGACCGGCCGTACCCCGAGAAGATGAAGGATTTCCCCGATATCGTCCCCGCCGGTGCGCATGTTCGAGGTTCCCCAAACGACCATGCCGATCGAGCGAGGGTAGTCTCTCGTTTCGTCAAGATAGCGCTGCAACACCCCCTCGGCGGCGTGGCGGCCGACCTCGCAGGCCGTCTGAGTCGGGATTGCCCGAGTATCCACGGAGAAAAAATTTCGACCGGTGGGCAGGATGTTCGCCATACCTCTTGTGGGCGCGCCGCTCGGCCCGGCGGGCACGAAGCGGCCATCGAGAGCGACGAGGATGTTCGAAATTTCATCGGGGACCCGTTCGAGGCGCGGGAGTACATCGCCCTTCAGGAAGTTCAGCGTCTCCCGCGATTTCGGTCCCGGAGCGTGGTTGGTTTTCACCGCGCCTCTGGCCTGAAGCTCGAGATATTCGATGAGGTCTCCCGCCGTTCGGCAGAGGGGGTGATCGACGCTCCTCGCCGGGTCGGCGATTAGCGCTTCGTAATCGAGCCCGAGGTCGTCCGCTATCGCCGCCGGAAGGCCACGGACACCGGATTGATCGATCCGAACGAGGGAGACGAGAAGGTCGGTGAGGCTGTCCTCCTCGGGAAGGGCCCCGAGGATATGAAGCCCGTCCCGAATCTGGGATTCCTTGATTTCGCACAGGTAGCCGTCGAAATCCTCGATGAAGCCCTCGACCTCATCCTCCGCGGGTGGCCGCTCGTAGGCGAGGTCGCGGTATATCTGGCTTTCCTCGAGAAGTTGGATGATTTTCTCGGAGATCAGAGGGCATTTCGACGGGTCGAGGGTGAGGGCGTCGGCGTACTCGTCCGCCAGATGCTCGAGCTTGATCAGGTCGCCGTAGGACTCCGCGCGGGTCATTGCCGGAATCATGTGATCGACGATGACGGCGTGTGCGCGGCGCTTGGCCTGGGTGCCCTCGCCCGGATTGTTGATGATGTAGGGATAGATATTGGGGATCGACCCCAGCGCGATTTCGGGAAAACAGCTCTCGCTCAGCCCGATTCCCTTTCCGGGGAGCCATTCGAGGTTGCCGTGCTTGCCTACGTGGATGACGGCGTGTGCTCCGAAGGTTTCGGTAATCCACTGGTAGTAGCCCAGGTAAAAATGGGTGGGGGGAAGATCGGGGCTGTGATAGATGGCGCTGGTATCCACCCCGAAGCCCCGCGAGGGCTGGATGCCGACGAATGCGTTGCCGAGCCGGAGGCCCGGAATCGCCATGCCGCCTTCGGCCATCATATAGTTCCCCGGCGGCACGCCCCACTGGCCGGACATTTCTTCCCGTCGGACGGCGGGCATCCGATCGAACCGCTCGGCATAGGCTGCCGGGGGTAGTTTGTCCGGCGTCGCGCCGAGGTTTTCGGGGGTCTGGAACTCCTCGTCCTGGGTGCACCCCGCGAGAAGGGCCTGGATAAGCTCATCGCCGTTTTCGGGGATGGCCCCCAGGTCGTAACCCGCTCCCTTGAGCGCCCGGAGGAGCCGGACCACGCTCTCGGGGGTGTCGAGCCCGACCCCGTTACCAACGCGGGCGTTCCGGGTGGGGTAATTGTTGAAAAGAACGGCGATGCGTTTTTCGCTGTTTCCCGTCCCGCGAAGGGTGCACCAGGATTTGGCGAGCCGGGCCACCTGGGTCACGCGGTCGGGAAGCGAGACGTTTCGCCGGAGCTCGGCGCCGATGGTTTGATCCCGGTTGCCCTCTTCCTTGAAGGAAATCGGAACCGAGATGATCCGGCCGTCGAACTCCGGGAGGGCGACGTGCATCGCCACGTCGCGCGGGCTGAGCCCCGCGTCCGAACCGCTCCATTCCGTCAGCGTAGAGCCGCTCATCACGGCCTGAATTACCGGGCAGGCGAGCCCGTGGGGGGAGCTGAAGGCGAGGGTCGAGATCAGGACGACGGCGTCCATCAAGAAGTCGCGTACGGCGAGCGGGGTTCCCCTCTCGTCCGCCTCTTTAAGCGACTCGCAAAACACCGGGCGGCAGCGGCAGCCCAGCCCCTGAATCTCCCCCGCCAGGGCGTCAATCGCCTGTAAATTTCCCGAAAGCCAGTGCGCCCGGTAAAAGAGAAGGCCTACGACCGGCGCCCCCTGGGGAGGGTGGGGAAGCCCCGGCGGCTCGTAGACGCCGCGCTCGGGGGTGGGTTCTGCGGAGTCATGCCCAAACCCCGTCAACAGAAACCGGTCCGAGAGGTAGCGAAGGAGTTGCTCGTAGTTGGGCACCCCCCCGTGAACGAAATATTCGAGCGCGGTGGTGAGGGTGGAGAGCGGAACCGATGCGAGGGCCGTCAACTCGGGGTCTACCTCGCGCCCCCCGGCCAAGGCGAGAAACGCCGTTCCGTTTTCCCGGCAGGCGCGGGATAGCTTCTCGAATCCTTCGGGAAAGTAGGCCCGCCCGCCGAGAATCCGGGCCACGACGGCTTTCGCTCCGGGGACAACCTCGGCAGTGAATCGCTCGAGGGCCTCGTGCTCCGAAAGTTCGCGGAGATGGACTGCCCGGACGGAGGGGAAGCCCTTGGGCATCCGGGCCCGGGCGAGCGCGATGCCCAGGATTTCAGTGTCCGCGGCGGTGATGAATACGATGTCGCCTTGGGCCGATTTCATATCCGATTTAACTCCCTTCATCCTTGAAAAATCAGGAAATGAGCAACAGGAACGCTCTCATCCCCGAGAAAAATACGAATCCGAGGGCGGTTGAGGCGTACAACCACAAGACGGCGCGGCGGATGTCGCCGGGCTCGGGTTCGCGGAGCATGTCGCCTAGGTGCGGGCGCGCTTCTGGAACCCCCCGGTAGAGATTGGTGCCCCCTACCTGAATCCCCAGGGCGCCGGCCAGGGCGGCCTCGCTGATCGCGGCGTTGGGGCTCGGGCTCTTCCCGCCGTCCCGCACCGAGATGCGCCAGCATTCCGCGGGGCTCAGGCCACAAACGAAGGCCGCCGCCGGGTAGAGAAGGCGGGCCAGCCGGGCCGGGACGAAATTCAGTGCATCGTCGAGCCGGGCCGCCGCCCATCCGAATTTCAGGTACTCCTCCGAACGGTGACCGAGCATCGAGTCCAGCGTGTTCGCCGCCTTGTAGGCCATCGCCAGCGGGGGGCCGCCGAGCGCCGCGAAAAACAAGGGGGACAAAACGCCGTCCACCGTCCCCTCGGCGACCGATTCCACTGTGGCCCTCACCATCTCTTTTTCGCCGAGGTGCGCGGTGTCCCGCCCGACGATCAGGGCGAGGCGCCGCCGGGCGTCCTGGATATTTTTCTCCTTCAGGGCGCGAAAGACTTTTGATCCATGCCGGTCGAGGTCCCGCGCGGCGAGTGAGGCGTAAAGAAAATAAACGCTCAACCCCGCCGCCAAGCGGCCGTCGATTTGTCCGGCGGTGAATAACATCGCCCATGCCGCGAGATACGCTCCGCCGACCACCAACGCCGTCAGGCAGGCCCCCGGCAGGCGGCCCCGGCCGAACCGCCGGGTGAGGGCGCCCTCGAGTGCGACGGCCGCTTTTCCGATGAGGCGGACGGGGTGGGGCATCCACCTCGGGTCGCCCGCGACGAGGTCGATCGCCAGGGCAATGGCGATCCAGAAAATTAGCTCGTCCATTTCCTGCTCATGACGGTTTCGAGGATGGCATCGACGTCCAGCGCCGCCCGGGCCCGGTCTGCCAGCCGGTCGAGATCCGACTCGAGGTCGATGCTGGCCGCCGCCGCGACGGGTTTCATTCCTTTTTCGGCCCGCAGGCGGTTGATGAAGTGTCTGCGGAAGGCGGGGCTGTCAAAAACGCCGTGGATATAAGTTCCCCAGACGCGGCCTCCCGTAGCCGAGGCGCCGTCCATGTCCCGCGTCTTGCTTCCAAGGCGTTCTGTGAGCTGAAATGCGGGCCGCTCCCCCCCCCGTGTCTCGCCCATGTGAATTTCATATCCATCGACCTCGGCCCCGCTCTCGATGTGAATCGCGCGGACCCGGGCGGTTCGTTTCTTCTCGTTGAAAACGGTTTCGGTGGGCAGAAGGCCGAGGCCCTCCTCTTCGGCGGCGTCCGATTCTATGCGGGAGGGGTCGCTGATGCGCCGGCCCATCATCTGATAGCCGCCGCAAATTCCGGCGATGGTCGCCCCGCGCTCCCGGCAGTGTGATACGAAGGCGGCGAATCCGGTCTCCTTGAGCCGCCGCAGGTCGGGGATCGTGCTCTTCGTCCCCGGAATAAGAATAGCGTCGGGAATCTCCACTGCGGGGCTATCCAGGTAGCGAAGGGAGACGTCCGGCTCGGCCTCGAGGGCGTCGAAGTCGGTGAAGTTGGCGATGCGCGGGTGGCGGATCACGTCGATCCGCACGCGGTCGTTGCCCGCCGCACCGATTTGATTCCGCTCGGGAATGCGATCCTCCTCGGGAAGGCGGATGTCCCCGAAATAGGGGACCACGCCGAAGACGCGACGCTTGGTTTCTTTTTCAAGGTAATCGAGACCGGGCCGGAGGATGTCCATGTCCCCCCGGAACTTGTTGATCACGAACCCGAGCACGCGGGCGCGCTCCTCCTCGAGGAGGAGGTGCATCGTGCCGATGAGCTGGGCGAACACCCCGCCGAAATCGATGTCGCCGACGAGGATGACCGGCGCGCCGGCCAGGGCGGCCACGCTCATGTTGGCGATATCGTTCTTGTGCAGGTTAATCTCCGCCGGGCTGCCCGCTCCCTCGATGACGACGAGTTCGTGTCTCTCCCGGAGGCTGTCCAGGCACTCGAGGAGGGCCGGGCGGAGTGTGGGCTTGAAGCGCTCGTACTCTTTCGCCTTCATGACCCCGGCCGGGCGGCCCCGGACGATGACCTGCGCACCCTCGTCTGTGCAGGGCTTAAGGAGGACGGGGTTCATCTCCACCGATGGCTCAAGGCCGCAGGCCGCGGCCTGGAGCGCCTGGGAGCGCGCGATCTCGCCGCCCGAGGCGCAGACGAAGGCGTTGTTCGACATGTTCTGGGATTTGAACGGGGCGACGTCGATGCCTTCTTGCCGGAAAATTCGGCAAAGCGCCGCGGCGATGACGCTCTTGCCGACGTGGGAGCCGGTCCCTTGGATCATCAACGATTGACCGGGCATGTCCGCGCAATCTCCCTGAGTGCGTCCAGCAGGCGCTTATTGTCGGGGCCGGTCCGGACGGCGAAGCGAACGAAGCGGTTTTTTTCGATGTCGGTGAACGAGTCGCAGTTCCGGGCTGCTATGCTAAATTCAAGAAGCTCCCGGCAAAGAAGGTCGGCGTCGGGAACGCGGCAGAGAATGAAATTCGCCGCCGAGGGAAGCGGTTCGAGCCCCAGCGTCTCGAGGCTGGCTGCCAGTTCGGCGCGCAGCCGGGGGACGAGCGTGCGGGTTCGCCCGGCGTATTCGCGGTCGGCGAGCGCGGCGACTCCGGCGGCGAGGGCCAGGGCGTTGACGCTCCAGGGAGGCTGAAGCCGCCTGAGGCGGTCGATGGTTTCGGGAGGCGCAATCAGGTACCCGAGCCGCAGTCCGGGGATGGCATAGAACTTGGTGAGCGAGCGAATCACGATGAGCCGGGGGTCCCTCGCCGCACTGGGGGCGAGGGAGTGCTCCTCGCCCGCGAAATTCATGAACGACTCGTCGGCCACAATCGCGCCTGGCGTCTCGATAATCTTGTCCGGCGGAATCAGCCTTCCCTCGGGGCTCGTCGGGTTCGCGAGGAAAGTGACGTCGGCCTCGCCCCGGGTCACAGGGATGTCCGCCGCCTCGAGGGCGTCTTCGTACTCCGTGAAGGCGGGAACGATCACCCGCGCCCGAGAGCCCGTGAAGAGGCGGGTGACGAGATAGATCAAATCGGCCGCGCCGTTTCCCGCGAGGACGCACTCGGGCGGGACGCCGTGATATTCGGCGGCGGCGGCGCAAAATTCGTGGGCGTCCGGGCTGGGGTAGGCGGCGATCAACTCCGCGCCTTGGCTAAGAACTAGCCGCACCGACGCAGGCGGCCCCAGCGGGTTGACGTTCGAGCTGAAGTCGAGCAGGGATCGGTCGGAAGCGCCACCATGTTTTCGTTTCAACGGCCGCACCTCGGATAGGTCGTGGCGCCCGCTTCGAGCACGGGCAAAAATTCCGGCTTCGGCCTCGCTCCGAAGAGGCTCCCGGGATGCGGGAGCGGCGACGGTTTAAGGCAGAGCCTTCAGCGGTGGAAGGTTTTCGTCCGTGGGGGGAGGTGCGGCGGGATGGCTCTCGGAATGCGAATACGAAAGAGGCAGGCCCACGACCAGTGCTCCCAATCCACGAGGAGAAACCGATTCCAATCCTGCGGGCCGGTATCCTGGCTGACGGCCTTTATCGCGCTCGCCTTCCCAATGCTTCGCACCGGTGGCATCGTAAGCGCGCATGACCGATTACAGTGGCGGGACCGCGCCGGATTCGCACCGGCTTCCCGTAAGCCCCCTCGGGGCACCCAGCAGAACTCCAGACAGCTAACACCCTCCGTTCCGGGGTGTCAAGCTTTTTGCTTTCCGAGTGGCCGATGCTTTTATGCTTGGTCACACTCAAGTGATTGATATGAGCGAGGTTGTCCTGATCACCGGCGGCGCGCGAAGCGGCAAGAGCCGCCACGCGCTGGAAGTGGCCGGCCGCCGCGAGCGGGGAAGGGTCTATATCGCCACCGCGGAGCCTTTTGACGATGACATGCGCTCCCGGATTCGGGAACACCGGCTCGAGCGGGGGGGTTCGTTCGAGACCGTCGAGGCGCCGCTAGATCTCACTGGCGCACTGGGTTCGATCCCCGGCAATACGGAGGTGGCTGTGGTGGACTGCCTTACCGTTTGGCTGGGGAACCTGGTGCATCATCGCGGCGAGGACGAAGATTCATTCCCGGAGGTGAGCGCTTTTCTCAAGACCCTTGATCGGCCTCCCTGCGATCTTGTATTAGTGACGAACGAGGTGGGCATGGGCATGATTCCAGAGAGTAGATTAGCCCGCCGGTTCCGCGACTCTCTAGGCCGCCTGAATCAGGAGGTGGCCCGTCGGGCGGACCGGGTGGTGCTCATGGCGAGCGGGCTTCCAATCGCAATAAAGGGAGAGGAGCGATGAGCCGCCTTTCGGATGTTCTCCGTGGAATTCCGTCGGTCAATCGCGCCCTCGAGGAAAAGGCCAGCGATCACCTGGACCGGCTGACTAAGCCGCCGGGCAGCCTGGGTCGCCTTGAGGACATAGCGGTGCAGTATTGCTGCATCACGGGAGCGGTGAGTCCCTTGCTGGGCAAGAAGGCGATATTCACTTTCGCGGGGGATCACGGGGTGGCCGAGGAAGGGGTTTCCGCCTACCCCAAGGAAGTGACCCTCCAGATGGTCCGCAACATGTTGGCCGGAGGGGCGGCGGTAAGCGTTCTCGCCGCACACGCCGGGGCCGAGGTCCGTGTGGTGGATATCGGGGTCGACGATCCGCTGGAGGGAGCCGTGGGCCTTGTCCGGAGAAAGGTCCGATCCGGCACCGGCAACATCGCGAAAGAGCCGGCGATGACGGCCGGGGAGGCGCGGCAGGCACTCGAGGCCGGAATCGATCTGGCTCGCGGTGCGGCGGCCGACGGGGTGAAGTTGATCGGGACGGGCGAGATGGGTATCGCCAACACGACGCCCTCCGCCGCGCTCTTTGCCGCCCTGCTTCCCTGCTCTCCCGGCGAGATTGCCGGGCGGGGAACCGGTATCGATGACGAAGCCCTCACGAAAAAGGTGGCGGTCATCGAGCGGGCGCTTTCGCTTCATTCGGATAACCTCTCCGACCCGGTGGAGGCGTTGGCCGCGATCGGGGGGCTGGAGATCGCGGGGATCGCCGGGCTGATCCTCGGGGCGGCTTTCTGCCGGGTGCCGGTGGTGGTGGACGGTTTCATCTCCTCGGCGGGAGCGCTGGTGGCCTGCCGGATGTGCGAGCGGGTGAAGAACTATCTCTTTTTCAGTCACTGCTCCGAGGAGAGGGGACACCGGGTGTTTTTCGAGCAGTTTGGGGCCGATCCGATCCTGGACCTGAGGCTGAGTCTTGGGGAGGGGACCGGCGCGGCGCTGGCGATGCCGATCATCGAGTCGGCGGTCAAAATCTATAACGAAATGGCGACCTTCGATTCCGCCGGGGTGAGCGAGGGAGGGCCGTGACCGGTGGGCTGATCGCCGCCATTCGCACCCTGACGATTTTACCGGCTCCGGGGAGGGAGGCCGGGCGGATGTCCTCGGCCCTGCCGTGGTTCCCCCTCGTGGGCGCTTTGCTGGGGGGCGCTATTTACGGACTTGCCGCCGGTGTGGAGGCGCTCTCGGGCGGCTGGCCGGGCGGGGCGGCAGCGGCCGCGCTGGCGGGTGGGGTGGTTCTCACCGGCGCTCTTCACCTGGACGGGCTTGCCGATTGGGCGGACGGCTTTGGCGGCGGGCGGGACCGGGAAAAAATTCTCGACATCATGAAGGACTCTTCGACAGGGGCGTTCGGGGCGGTCGCCCTGGTCTTGGTGTTGCTCATCAAGTGGGTTTCGATCTCCCGCCTCACCGCCTCGGGAAACCTGATCTGGCTCGCCGCCGCTTGCGTGATATCCCGGACGGCGATGGTGGAACTCGCGGTGTGGCTGCCATACGCCCGGCTGGAGGGCGGAACAGGCTCGGAAATCGTTGAAGGCGCCCGGAGCGCTCACCGGGCGGGGGCGGTGTTCATCGCCCTGTCGGTGCTTCTTGTCCTCGGAGGGCCGGCGGGGGCGCTGTCCCTCGCGGGAGGATGGATCGCCTGCCGGGGATACGGCCTCTGGTGCAGAAGGCGCGTCGGGGGGATCACCGGAGATCTGCTCGGCGCGGGGGGCGAACTCATCGAGGCATTGATGCTGTCGGTCTTCGCCCTCGCGGGGCCGGAGTTGGTCCGGTATGCGGTTTGGGGAAGGTGGCCTGGGTTTTAGGAATCGTTTTTCGGCGATTCCCCGGGTCTCTGGATAAACTCCTTCTTCTCGGCCCGGCGGTATCGATGATGTTCAGCCGTTCGTAGATACGCAGCAGGGCATCGGCGGCGGGATTTGCCGCCGGGGCGCTTTATTCAAGAAAACGGAGGGACCTGAAAATGCCGGACGTGACCGTGAACGGGGTGAGGCTCCACTATCTGGACAAGGGCGAGGGGCCGGCGATTGTGCTGGTGCATGGTTTTCAGAGCTCGGCGTTCGCGTTTCATCCGATTATTGATCGCCTCGCCGAAAGCTTCCGGGTGCTCGCGCTGGACCTGAGGGGTCACGGGGACTCGGAGAGACCGGCGGGGCCCTACCGGATTCAGGATTTCTCGGACGACGTTCTCGCCTTCATCGACGTGCTGGGGCTCGAGCGGGTGGACTACATGGGCCAGAGCATGGGCGGGCGGACGGGCACGCTTTTCGGGGTCGAGCACAGTGATCGCCTGAACCGGTTGATGCTGGTCTCCTCGTCGGCGGGGCCGCCGTCGGGCGACTACCGAGCGCACTTCGAGGGGCTCCTTGCCCAGGCTGGGCGGGAGGGAATGGCCGCCATCTTCGACAGCGAAAATTATCAGAGCCGGGTTCCGCCCCAGCTCAGAGAGGGGGAACTCGCGCGGGAACTCAGAGAGCGTTTCCTCAAAAACACACCCGAGACCTATGCCGCGACGGCGAACGCGCTGTTCACGATGCCTGACCTGGTGTGCCGGCTCGGCGAAATCGGCGCTCCCACCTGGGTCTGCCACGGCGGGAACGACGAGGGACCACTCGATTTTAGTGAAGTCTATTTGGAGGGTGTTCCCACCTGCCGGCGGGTGATTATCGCCGGCTCGGGTCATCACCCAATCTGGGACAACACCGGCGAATTCATGGATGAGGTCGGCGCGTTTCTGGCTGAATTCCCCGTCGGGTAAGGGGCTTCGGGAGCGAAATGGCTCTTTTGGGGGGGGAATTCGCGCCCTCCATTAAGCCGCTCCGGAGATTGACCGATAGGTATAAAAGCCCCCTTTAGGGGGGTTTTAATTGATTTAGGGCGAACTCGCGAATTGCCGCAATTGGAAATAGTTGCAATTCGCGGAGAAAATTGTCTAAAATTCGCGTTCTTGGTTCTTTTCTTGTTTTGAGAGGTTTTCGCCCGTACCCATGAATCCGTCTGTCGCCATCATTCACGCCACACGCGCCGCCGTCACCCCTATCGAGGAAACCTTCGCGCGGCTCTGGCCCGATGCCGAAACAACCAGCCTTCTGGATGAATCCCTGAGCCGGGATCTGGATAGGGAGGGTGAACTAACACCGGCCCTGTCGGAACGCATCGGCAGGCTCGCCTGTTTCGCGAAAAGCGGCGGGGCGGACGCGATTTTGTTTTCCTGCTCGGCGTTTGGCGATGCCATCGAGGTGGCACGGGACTCGATGGACATTCCGGTTCTCAAGCCCAACGAGGCGATGCTCGAAGAAGCGCTGGCGGCGGGCTCGCAAATCCGCCTCGTCGCGACGTTCAAGCCATCCATCCAGTCCATGCTCAAGGAACTCGACGAAATGAGTGGGAAGCGTGGGCAGAAAATCGAGACCGATTCGTGTTTTGTACCCGGGGCCCTTGAGGCCCTTTTATGCGGAGATGGAGAAAAACACGACTTCCTGATCGCCGAGGCGTTGGCTGATCAACCGCCCTGCGATGTCGTGCTTCTGGGTCAATTCTCGATGGCCCGTGCGCTACCCGCCGTTACCCGGAAGATCGGCACGAAAATCCTCACCAGCCCGGACAGCGCGGTCTCGAACCTTCGCGAGCAGCTTTCCCTCGTCAGAGAATCATTCTAAGTCCCACGCCCCGAATTTCACGCCTTATTTCCCCGTTGTCCGTCTTTGCCAGAAAGAATTCGGAGCTAATGGACTGCTTCTGACAATTCCGGGGCCGGAAGGGGCGTCCACCATTTCTCAAGATCCAAATCATCCGCGATTACGCCCGCCGCGTTGTATCCCGGAGCGCCGTTCAGGCCCCCGCCCTGACAGCTTGACCCGCAGAGATAAAATCCCTCGAGCGGGGTCCGCAAGCCCGAGAGTAGGGGGTGTGGTCGGTTCACTCCGAGCTGGTCTTTTTTGTAGGCCCCCATCCGGACGGCGACGTTGACCATGTTCGAGTTTCCTCTCTCGATGTCGAGAGGGGTGAAGAGTTTTGCCGCACGAAGGGTGTCCCCGGTCAGGTTCGGCGCATACTCCCTCCAGACGTCGAGGAGCCTCCCGGTCATCTCCTCCTGTATTTCATCCCATTTTTCGGGGCCTTTCCCCTCGATGCTGTAAGGGGCGCCGGGCCACCAGAAGGCGGCGTGGCCGCCATCGGGGGTGTAGGAGGGGTCGTGCTGGCTGTTGCACGAGCCGTTTCCCATCGGCCGGGTGGGGATTTTTCCGGCGCGGCGCTCCTGGGCGTTCTGCTCGACTTCCTCATCGGTGTCCGCCCCGAAAATGATATTGAACGACTCGCCGACGGCGGGGTCGTATTCCTCGGCCCGGTATACCGGGCGCTCGGAGGTGGCGATGTGGAGTGTCATCAGGGAGTGGAATCCCCAATCCCACGTCCGGATTTTTTCATTCACCTCGCCCGGAAAGGCGTCCTCCCCCGCTAGCCGAATTGAGGCGGGCGCGTTCAGGCCGCTGGCGACGAATTTATTGGCCAGATGGCGGCTGCCGTCGTCGAGAACGCCGCCCGCCACCCGGCCTCCCTCCCGGATGACCTCGCGGACCCGGCTGCTCCGGTGGACTTCCCCACCCTGCTCGACGACGAGTTTTTCGAGCGCCCGGGGCAGCTCGAGCGCCCCGCCGCAGGGGAGGCCCAGTGTCGTTTGAGTCGAGAAAAGACCGGGAAAGAACATGCCGGTTCCGGGTTCGTCCTCGACGGTGATCGCGTGGGCGAAGAGCTTGAACAAGGTGCGCAGGCGGGGGTGCTCGAAGTGGGCGTCGATGGCCCCGGAAATGCTCATCGGCGCGAAGGCGAGAAGATCGCGGCCTTTTTCGCCCTGAACGCGCTCCGCGATTTCGGCGGGCGGAAGCGGGGTGTGGAAAAGAAAACTCCGCATGAGCGGACCGAGTTCAACGGCATAGCGTTGATGTAGCTCGCGAAATGTTTTTGCGTCCTTTTCCGAGAACCGGGCGATTGAGGCCGCGCTTTTTTCGGGGTCCCGGTGAAGGACGATGGCGGAGCCGTCGCGGAAGAGGGCGGCGTGCTGCACCGGGGGGGTGAGCCACCGGAACCCGTACCTTCCGAGATCGAGGTCGCTCATGATCGGGAAATCGTCCAGCCCGATGAAAAAGTTCGCGTGCATGTTGGAACGGTAACCCGGAAGGAGATATTCGAGGGTGGAGGAGCCGCCGCCGATCTCCTCTTCGCTCTCGAAAATGCCCACCTTTAGGCTGCTCCGCGCCATGTAGGCCGCACAAACGAGGGCGTTGTGCCCGGCACCGATCATGATTCCGTCATAGTTTCCCATTCCGGGTCTCCTTCATAATGGTGTGTGGTAAATCTCAAGGGCCGGACAGCCTCCGGACCGCTTTTAAAATTTCCGGATATGATCCGCACCGGCAGTAGTGGCCGTTGAGATAGGTTTTCGCCTCCTCGTCGGTGGGTGTGGAATTCTCGGCGAGAAGCGCTTTAACCGCGAGCATCATCCCCGAGGTGCAAAAAGCGCACTGAAACGCGCCTTCCTCGAGAAATGCCTCTTGAACCGGATCGAGCCGCTCTCCGTCGGCGAGGCCTTCGGCAGTGGATATCTCCGCTCCCTCCGGGAGCGTGGAGGCCAGTTTGAGGCAGGAGCTGATCGGATTTCCGTTCAGAAGCACCGTGCAGGATCCGCAGGCCCCGACGCTGCACCCCTCGCGGGCCGCTTTAAGGCCGAGCCGGTCGCGGAGCATGTCCAGAAGGAGGGTGTTGTCCTCGATTTCCACCCGCCGGCCCTCGCCGTTTATCTTGAGGCTGATGGTCCGCCGGCTCATTTGGGGCCCTCCCCGTCTGGGGCGGCGCCACTCGCTTCCTTGCCCGGCGCCGCTCCGCTCGCCTCCCGCATCGCCCGAAGGACTTTTTCGGGGGTGACGGGCATGTCTTTCAACCAGATACCCACCGCGTCGTGGATGGCGTTCACGATGGCGGGCTTGAGGGCCATCGTTCCTGTCTCGCCCACTCCGCGCGCGCCGTAGGGACCCGATTCGAGGGGATTCTCGACGATATCGGTGATGAATTCGCGCGGCATATCCTCGAATGCGGTCAAAGGGTATTCAAGGAACGAGCCGTTCACGAGACGGCCGTCCTCGATTCGCATGGACTCGAACAGGGCGAATCCCAGGGTCATCGCGGCGGCTCCCTGAACCTGCTCGACGCAGTGCCGGGGGTTGATCGCCCGGCCCACGTCGGCGGAGCAAACCAGCCGGGTGACTTTCACGAAACCGGTCTCGGTGTCCACCTCGACCTCGGCGCCGCTGGCCCCGGCGAACCAGTGTTCGGTCATCCGGGGAGTCTGGCCCGTTTCGGGGTCGGCTTTGACTGCATGACCCTGAAAGGTGCCTTCGCCGGTGAGGGTGGTTCCGGGGGCGCCGAAGCGCTTGAGGAAAATCTCGGGAATGGTTATCGCGCGCTCGGGCAGGGAGCGGGAGAAAACCCGGCCCTCCCTGAGCTCGAGCTCCTCGGAGGGAATTTCAAGAGCTTCGGATGCCGTTTCGAGGAGTTTTTCCCGAATCTGCCGAGCGGCGCCGATTACAGCGTTGCCCATGTGATAGGTGGAGCGGCTCCCCGCCGTGAGCGTGTCGTAGGGGGATTGATCGGTGTCCGGTGTCGTAACGTGGACTTTATTCACGTCAAGCCCGAGCTCCTCGGCGGCGATTTGGGCGAAAGCCGTTGTCGCGCCCTGGCCCATCTCCACCGTCGCGGAGCGCACGATGGCGCTTCCGTCGCTGTTCAGCTCAACGATGGCGTTCGATATGGTAGGGGATATGACGGATTTGAAACCCAGGGCGATTCCCCGGCCGCGGGCGATGTGCTTTTCCTGGGTGAGCCCCGGGCCCAGGGTGGGTGCCGGACGGTTCTCCGAAGTTTTTTCCATCACCCGGCTCACTGAGTCGAGACAGGCCCGGAGCCCTATCGAGGTGACCGGGGAGCCCGTGGAGTAAAGGTCGCCTTCTTCTAAGACATACTCCCGCTGCAGGGCTACGGGGTCTTTTTCGAGTAAGGTGGCCGCCTTGTTCATGTGGGTTTCGTAGGCGATGGCCAGCTGGGGGACGCCGAAGCCTCGCAACGGCCCCGAGGGGGTTTTGTTCGTGTAGACGCAAAAGGCATCGACCGAAACGTTGGGAAATTTGTAGGGCCCCGGAGCGGTGGAGCCTGTCTTTTGGGCGATGCGCGGGCCGACCTCGGCGTAGGCCCCGGCGTCGTAGAAGACCTCTACCTTGCGGGCGGTGATTTTACCGTCCTTGATCCCGGTCCATATTTTCGTCGCCGCGCCGTGCCTGGAGGAGGTGTAGAAGACCTCCTCGCGCGAGAGGTGAAGTTGAACGGGGCGGCTCGTCACCTTCGCCATGAGACAAGTGAGGGGTTCGAGCTTGTCGTAAATCTTTCCGCCGTAGCTCCCACCGAGCGGAGGAACGACGACGCGGACATCGGCCAGCGCGAGGCCGAAGATCGCCGCCAGATCCCCGCGGACGAAATAGGGGGTCTGTGAGGTGGTGTGGACGATGAGCCTTCCGCCGGGCTCGAACCAGGCGGCGGCGCCGTGAGGCTCGAGGTGGGCGTGGGAGACCGGCGGGCAGGTGTAGGTGTCCTCGAGAACATGATCAGCCTCGGCCAGCGCCTTTTCGGCGTCGCCTTGCCTTTGCTTGTAATGGGTGCAAATGTTGGTTCCCGGGTGCCCTTTGAGCGCCATGAGATCGGCGAAGGCTCCGGCGGGCTCGAGGGAATCGTGGAGAAGGGGCGCTCCGGGTTGCGCGGCCTCGAAGGGGTTCTGCACATGGGGAAGCTCTTCGTATTCGGCCTCGATGAGCGCGGCGGCCTCCTCGGCGGCTTCCCGGTTTTCGGCGGCGACGGCCGCGATGGGCTCGCCCGCGTAGCGCACCTTTCCGAAGGCGAGGATGGGCTGATCGCGGAAAGCGGGGCCGTAGCAGGGCCGGACGCCATGGACCGCCAGCAGGTTCTCACCGGTGAACACGGCCGCGACTCCGGGGACGCCGCCGGCCGCACGGGTGTCCACGCGGAGGATCTTAGCGTGCGGGTGCGTACTCCTCGCCAGGGCCAAGTGGAGCGCGCCGGGAAACACCATGTCGGCGAGATATCGCTGCGCCCCTCGGACTTTCGCCGGGCCGTCGAGTCGGAGAACGTCATGCCCGACGACGCTCCATTCTATTGATTCCCGTGTCAATTTTTTCTCCGCTCGTCCCTGGCTTTCGGTTTCCGCCGGGCCGCTTCGAGTAGTGCCCTCCGGACGAGAACGGGGGCGATTTCCCGTTTGTACCAGGTCGAACCCGAGGAATCCTCGATCGAGTCGAGTTGACTGTGTGTCAGGTCGGCCACTTTTTGCGCCGCTGCTTCGGTCACCGCCTCCCCGCTTAATATTTCATCCACTCCTTCCAGCAGGAGGGGAGTCTGGGCCGCGGCGGTGAGGACCACCCGCGCGCTTTCGCATTTTCCGGAGAAATTCTCTTTGATATAAACCGCCACTCCGACACAAGGCCAGTCGGCCGATGCGTGGGAAGTGAATTTCAGGTAATGGCCCGAGGCTTCTTCATCGGTCGGCGGAAGATCGACGCCGAGAATAATTTCGTCATCTTCCTTGGCTGTTTCGAAAAAGCCCCGGAAAAAATCCTCGAGTTGAAGCTCTCGCTCGCCCCTTGCCGAGCCAAGGCGAACTCTCGCTCCGAGAGCGATCAGGGCGCCGGGGGGGTCGAGGCGATAGTCCCCGTGCGCCAGGTTTCCGCCTACCGTCGCCGACCAGCGGACCCGAACATTCGCGACGGAGGAAAGAGTTTCGCTCAGAAGCGGGTATTGGCTCCGAACGGCAGGGTGCATTTCGACGGACCGCAAGGTAGCCATGGCTCCGATTGAAAGTCCTCCGCTTTTTGCGGGCGAAACACCACCGAGGCCGCTTATTTTGTGCAAAGAAACGATATGCGAAGGATTGAAGAGGCGCTGGCGCATCATGGAGATAATGGCGGTTCCCCCGGCGAGGGGGATTGTTTCGTGCGCCGAGATAAGTCGGCTCGCTTCTTCGTAGGTATCTGGTTCGAGAAGCTCGAATCGGGGAACACCCATTTTGTCTCCCTTCCCGTATCCGGAAAAGAGATGTCTTCGCGAAGGAATCGGATTTGTATAGAGACTACGACATCGCCGTGATAACTGTCCAACATTTCACTGGCGATCACTTATTTGAAAATAGCGGTGCTGGCCTTGACGGAGGAGGCAAATGGGCTTTTGATGACGTAAGTTTCCAAAATGTTTAGAAAGAGGGGGGGTTCCATGCGGCAATTGAGCGATCATCTTTATGCGGAAACAGGGTACGACTGGGCCAACGTGGGCGCCGCCGTCACGGAAAAAGGGGTGGTGCTCCTCGATTGCCCGGTGAGGCCGACGGACTCGAGCCACTGGCTGTCCGAGGTTGGGCCTCTTAGCTCTCGAGGCATCCAGTATCTCATCGCCACGGATTTTCATGGCGACCACACTACGGGAGCCGCTTTCGTCGGCGATGTTCATTTCATCGCCCCTCAATATGTGTACGGAGAAATTTCGAAGGGAGCCAATGCCTTTTCAAAAGAAATTTTCACCGAAACCCTGCGGGATCAGGGCCATGTGGAGGAGGCGGATCAAATTCTGGAGGCCCCGGTTCCCCTACCTCAATTTTGTTTTGAAGATTCCTTGATTCTTCACCTTTCCCCGCTCACTTTCGAGATTCACCGCAAGGGGGGCCACTCTCCGGCATGCACTTCCGTGCTTGTCCCCGAGGAGGGGGTGTTGTTTTCGGGAGATGTCGTGATCAACGGCCCTTCGATGGGAATGCGCGATGCTCATCTGGGGCAGTGGATTGAGGCGCTTTCGTGGGTCGAGGGTCTGAATGTGGACACCATTGTCCCCGGACACGGAGAGATTTGCGGAAAGGACGTGCCCAGAACATTGCGCGAACGTCTTACTGAGGTCCTTGAAGGCATGAGACGGCTGGTTCAGGAGGGCCAGAGCAAGAGAGAGGCCGTGGAGGATCCATCTTTCGCCAAATTTTTTCATGGGGACGCCTCCCGGGGGGCGTACTGGCTCCAGCAGCGAAAGGACACTTTTCGTGAGGGTCTGGAACGAGTCTTCGAGGAGGCGAAGAAAGAGGTTGGAAACTGAGAAGCCATGCGAAGCAAAAGATTTATGAGGGGAAAGGCTTATGAAAGCTGTGGAGCGAAAGCTGGGCAGAATATTTCATCTGGAATATGAGGCCTGAGACGATTTTTTCGGGGAGCTTAATCAGTTTGTAAAGGAGAAAAATATCCGCGCCGGCTCCGTTTTTCTCCTGGGAGCCCTTTCCCGGACCGAGATGATTTTGGGGTTCAAGACAATGGACGGATACGATGTGGATAGGCGCGTTTTCGAGGAGTGGCGGGAATTGGTGGCCGTGAGCACCATTAGCTGGCCCGAGAACCCCCCAGCGGCGCTGGGCGATGTGGATTGGACCGGGCCTCAGCCGTATGTCCATATCCATATGGTCCTTAGCGGCGGACCCGGCAGGAATGAAGATGTCCTTATCGGTCATCTGAGCGGCGGAGTTCTCAAGGGCGGAATGAACCTTGATATTTACGAGCACATTTAGGCGATAGCCGCTGGCTCCCGTGCCGGGATATGTTTATACTGAATACCATATCCAACACTTAGGCTTTAATATTCGGTTTCAGTCCAGGGAGGGGAGTTCTTGTCCATCGAGTTGGCGTGGTACATGTCGTGCGATGGAGATGGTTCTCATATTGGCCGTAAATTCGCCGAGTTTCCTCCAAGTTTTGAAACTTTCACCCGCGTCGCCCAAAATGCCGAGAAATCCGGATTCACCACCCTTCTCGTTCCCACATCGCAGATTAGCGGACACTATGGGCGCGAGGCGCCGACCTGGGACAGCATTATCAACGCGGCGGTCGTCGCCCCCGCGACGAAGGTCATCAAGCTGCTTCTCGCCGTCCGCCCGGGGATGATCCACCCGTCCTATTGCGCCCGGATGATGGCCTCCCTCGATGAATTGAGCGGGGGGCGGATTATGTACAACATCGTGACCGGCGGCTCCGATCTTTCGGCCTATGGAGACGACCTCGACCACGACACGCGGTATGAACGGACGGAGGAATATATCCAGGTTCTCGAAGGTCTCTGGACCCAGGATAATTTTTCCTTCGAGGGAAAGTACTATCGTTTCAGGGATGCTTCGGTGTATCCCCGGCCGGTGCAGAAACCTCGAATCCCTTTTTTTATGGCGGGTGCTTCGGAGATCGCCCGGAAAATAGCCGTCCGGCACGGTGACTACTGGGTGTTCTGGGGTGAGACGCCGGATCAGGTGAGGGAGCAAATCGAAGGAATGGAAAAGTCCCTCGAGGGAAGGGATCGGCCGCTCAAGTACGTGACGCGGTTTCAAATCATGGCGCGCGACACGGAAGAGGAAGCCTTCGAGGCGGCGGAGGAAGTCCTCAGCAAGATCGATCCCGAGGTTCTGGCCCACCGGGGAAAAGTATTATCGAAATTCGATAGTAAGGGAACGCGGAACCAACAAGAACGGACAAAAGAGGAAATGGTCGGACCGAATCTCTGGGCGGGAATGGGCCGCATTCGATCGGGGTCCGCCGTAACAATTGTCGGGAATTATGAGCAGTGTGCCAGAAAAATAATTGAGATCGAGCAGGCGGGGGTTCACCTCCTTATCCTTTCGGGATTTCCCCTTTATTCCGAATGCGAGCGAGTTGGCGAAAAAGTTATCCCGTTGGTTCGGGAGATGGAACTTGACATGGGGCTGATTAACGAAGAGGAAGACACTTTTCTAAAGGTGGCCGCTGCCGCGGCGTCCTAGGAGCGAATAATGGCGGAAGTAGTCGTAACGGACTTGGTGAAAAAGTTTGGAACGGAAACGCTGGCGGTGGACAATATCAGCTTCACCGTCGCGGAAGGAGAGTTCGTTACTTTGCTGGGCCCCAGCGGTTGCGGCAAGACGACGACGCTTCGGTGCATAGCGGGTCTCGAAATCCCCGACGACGGGGAAATTTCGATTGGCGGGGAGTTATTCACCTCCGGCAGTAAGGGAGTTTGCCTGCCGCCCGAGAAGAGACATCTCGGAATGGTTTTTCAGTCCTACGCCATCTGGCCGCATATGTCCGTTGCCGAAAACGTGGCCTATGGTCTTCAAGCGCAGGGTGCGTCCCGAAATGAGGCAAGAGGGAAAGTCGACAAGGCGCTTGAGCTTGTCGGCCTGAGCGGCCTTGGAGATCGAAACGCCACGAAACTCTCTGGCGGCCAGCAGCAGCGCGTATCCCTCGCCCGGGCCGTGGCGTACAACCCCCGCGTTCTTCTTTTCGACGAGCCCTTGAGCAACCTGGACGCCAAGCTTCGGGAGAGGATGCGGCTCGAACTGGTCAACCTGGTAAAAGAGCTCAAGATGACCGCGCTCTATGTCACCCACGATCAGGCCGAGGCCATGGTTATGAGTGATCGGATTATCATCATGAAGGATGGAAGGATTCAACAGGTAGGTGACCCGCATTCCACCTATAACGAACCCACTAACAGCTTTGTCGCCGACTTTATCGGAGTCACGAACATTATCGAGGGCAGCGCCGAGGAGAAAAACTCCGGCGGCCTTTTGGTGGACGTTCCGAAACTGAGCGCCAAAATTTTGTGCGGGGCCGGGTTGGACAGGGAGATCGGCAAGGGAGCCAAGGTTCTCGTGACCGTGAGGCCCGAGTATATCGAGCTACATGCACCGGACTCCGATGGGGCGAATCGCCTCGAAGGAGTGGTGGACAAGGCGGTTTACCTCGGGCAGTCATGGGACTGCCTGATTCGGGTGGGAGACACCGATCTCCGGGTGCATGTCAGGGGCGATGAGCCGATCGAGCCCGGAAAACGGGTAACCATGTACATCTTGCCCGAGAGATGTGTGGTTTTGAAGGATTAGAATTTGTTGTTTCGGGAAGTTTAGGTGATTCGAGCGATGCCGAATGAATCGGTTTCTTTATCAAGGAGGAGTCCAAATGAAAAAGTATGGTAGTTCCTGGTTGGGGATGGCTCTGGCGTTTGCGGCCCTGGTGGGGCTTAGCGGAGCCGCCTGGGCGGCTGAAGCGCCGATATTGAAGTCTTTGTCGGGCGCGGAGAAGGCCCGCGTGGCCAAGCTCATCGCCGGAGCGAAAAAAGAAGGTTCGTTTTCCTGGGCCACCAATCTGGCTCCCGTGAAAGCGGCCAAGGCGCTCGAGAAGGATTTCAAAAAGTATTACGGCCTCCCGGGCGTGAAGTTCAGGTTCGCAATGCGCAAATCGGGCACCCTCATCAAGCGATTCGAGCAGGAAATCAAGGCTAATAAGCTCTCGGTGGACGTGGTTGTCCTCGCGGCCGCCTCCTGGCTCCACTCGATGATAAAGCGTGGCAACCTGATGAAGTACACCTCGCCCGAGGATAAGTTTTTTGTCCCCGCGGCGAAGGCCAAGATGAACGCGCCCGGCTACTGGGTGGCCGATGGGCAGCTCAACACCATGGCGGTGAACCGCGACCTGGCCGGCAACGTGAAGCTCACCAGCTGGTTTGACCTGACCAACCCCAAATACGCGGGCAAGGTCCTCGTCGGCGACTCCAGCCGCTCGGAAACCTACACCCTCTGGTACATGGGGCTTCGCCGGGTTCTGCCCAAGAGCTATTTTGAGAAGCTCAACGCCCAGAATTCGGGCATCATGATTCGCGGCTCGGCCCAGCGGCGCTCCCTGATGGCGGGCGAGTACTGGTTCGGCACGACCATCATGGCCCGTCACAACTGGATCGCCAAAAAGGCCGGCGTGAATATGTCCCCGATTTACCCGAAAGAGGGCACCGTAGCTCTTCCCATTGGCGCCGTGATCATGGCGAAAGCGAAGCACCCGAACATGGCCAAGCTGTTTGTTGACTACTGGCGTAGCGTGAGAGGCCATCATAAAATGCTTGAGTACAACCCGCTTAACTCGGGCCGCCCGCTTCCGCCGCATAAGAACCCGGATATCAACAAATTCATCCTGGCCGATGACGGCATCGCGCCTCCCCTCGACAGGATCAACATCATCCCGATCGACTGGGGAAAAGTCGGACACGATGATGTGAAGAAGTGGCGTGCCGAATTCAACGCCGTATTCAGCTCGGCTCCGAGAAAGAACTAACTTGAATTGTTGAAGGAGGATTCCTGCTTGTCCACGGAATCTGATGAAACTCAAAGTTCATTGAAGACGGGCGCGGCCGCGGTGCAAGCCGCGGTTGCGCCCGCCCCCTTTTTGGGGGGGATGTTCAATGCTGAAAATCTCACGAAAGTCGGATCGCTTATTCTGCTTACCGTTCTGGCGATTGTTCCGATTACGGTTTATCTCCAGAGCAGTTTCCGGGTTCATGTCGAAGGGTCCCAGCTAGGGTTCACGCTGGTCAACTATGTGCAGACGTTCACGGAGCCAAAAATACTGCGGGCGATCTGGAATACGTTGGTCATCGCGGTTGGAACCGCGTTTTTCTCATCCATCGTAGGCGTCGCGCTAGCTTGGTTCCATGCTCGGACCGACATGCCGTGGCGGGGGGCGCTTGAGCCTCTGACGCTGATCCCGTTTTTCCTTTCATCTTTTTTGGGAGCCATCGCATGGTGGGCGCTTGCCGCTCCTCGCATCGGGATCCTGAACCGGTGGATGATCGATCTGTTCGGGGTCTCCACGCCGCCATTCAATATCTACAGCATGACCGGAATCATCATGGTCATGGCGCTTTTCTACGTGCCTTATATGTATCTGTTCACCATCGGCTCGCTGAACCGGATGGACCCTGCGCTTGAGGAGTCCGCGCGGGTTTGCGGGACCGGTGTGCTGCGCACCGCGCTCCGGGTGACGATACCGCTTTCGACGCCGGCGATTCTGTCGGGAGCCATCATCATTTTCGTCGTCAGCGCGGGTGTGTTCGGTGTGCCCACCTTGCTGGGGCCGATCGCCCGCATTGACACGCTTTCCACCGTGATTTACGTCAAAATGGAGGAATATCCGCTCGATCTCGGCGGTGCGGCGGCGGCGGGCAGCGTTCTCATGTTGATCGCGGTGATGGGGCTTTACGTCCAGCGCAAGATTGTGGCGCCGAGAAGCTACGTGACGGTGACGGGTAAAGGCTTCCGGCCCAACCGCGTCATGCTTGGAAATTGGAAATACGCCGCGTTGGCCCTGAATCTTGCGTATATCATTATGGCCGTTGTATTGCCCTTGGGCGCGCTGTTCCTGGCCTCGATCAACCGGGCCTGGCTGGGCGGTTTCAGGTGGAGCCAACTCTCGTTCTATAACTGGGACTTCATCCTTTTCTCGTACGACTACGCCATGGACGCGATGAAGAACAGCTTGATGTTGGGCTTTGTCGGCGGCTTCATGACCGTGGTTCTTTGCACGTTCCTCTCGATGGTGATACTGCGGGGAAGAAACAAGAAACTCTCCAGCGTCGTTGACTATGTCGCCACGCTTCCCATCGGTGTGCCGGGCCTGGTCATGGGCATGGCGTTCCTCATCACCTGGATCAAAACGCCGCTATACAGCTTTCCGCTCTTCCTTCTCATGCTGGCCTACATGACGCGCTATCTACCCTACGGGCTTAGGACGATCACGGCGATACTTCAATCGCTGAGCGCCGAGCTCGAGGAAAGCTCCCGCGTGTGCGGTGAGTCGTTTATCGGGACGATACGCAAGGTGACGGTGCCGCTTCTTCGGCCCGGCATTTTTGCTGCCTATCTCATGCTTTTTATTATGTTTATCCGGGAGTTGCCCGTATCCGCGCTCCTTGCCACCGAGGACAGCACCCCGATGGCGGTGGCCCTCTATGTCATTAGTGAGAACGAAGCGCTCGGCGTGGTCTCCGCATTTGCCCTGGTTCAGGCGTTCATCCTTTTGGTCGGGACAATCTTATTCAGGCGGCTGGGAAATATAGAGAAATTGTCCGTGTAATTCTGCCTCCTTCGGGAGCTTGTCTTTTTCATTCCATCACCCTTCGGGGAGTTTCACCGGAAAGAGTTTAAAGAGGAGACCAAGGTGCATCAAGAACTCAACGACGAACACCGGGCGCTTCAGCAAATGGCTCGGGATTTCGCCGAAAAGGAAATTATCCCGGTTGCCGCCGAGCGTGACCGGATCCAGGACCCGGCGGAAACCTTTAGCCCAGAGTTGATCAAAAAAGGATCGGTCCTAGGTCTTCGGACGCTTGCCGTTCCCGAGGAGTTCGGGGGGCCGGGCGTCGACCTGATGGGTCAGGTTTTGGTCATTCTGGAATTGGCGCGCGGAGACGGCGGGGTCGCCAAGACGTTCAGCCAGTGCTGGAAGTGGACCCCCATGATTTGCCGGTTGGCGACGGATGAGCAGCGCGAGCGCTTCTTGCCCCCGTTTTTGGAGGACGATCTCTACCTGTTGGGGATGGGGGGGTCCGAGCCAGGAGCCGGATCGGACAACCGCATGCCGCCGCCCGAGGATCCAACTGCGGGCTGGAAAACCGCGGCGGTGAAGGACGGCAACGAGTATGTCATCAACGGGATGAAGCACTTTATCGCCAACGGCGGGGTCGCGAAGCTTTATATCATCCGCACCCGCACGAATCCGAAGGTGCCGATCTCCGAGGGCACCACCATGTTTTTCGTTCCGGCCGATACACCTGGGTTCACCATCGGCCGCCGCCATGACAAGATCGGTTGGCGCTTTTATCAGAACGCCGAGTTGATTTTTCAGGATTGCCGCGTCCCCCAGGAGAACTTGCTGGGCGAGTTGAACAAGGGAAAGAATGACAGCTCGGAACGGTTCGTAAGTTTCAACGATGTCGAGCTGGCCGCGAACGTCATCGGTATTTCGCAAGCCGCTTTTGAGCATGCCCTCGATCATGCCCGGAACAGGGTTCAGGGCGGAAAACCCATCATCGGGCATCAGTCCATCGCCCTGAAGCTTTCGGACATGTATATGCGCCTTGAGGCGGCGAAGAGCTATCTCTTCAAGGTGGTCGAGAGCGATCAAGAGGAAAGGGCCGAGTTCGAGTCCTCCTCGAAACAGTTGATGAAGGTGTTCGCCACCGAGTGCGCTCTTCAGATTACCAGGCTGGCGGTGGAAATTTTCGGCGGCTCCGGGGTCATGCGCGACGCGCCCGTGGAAAAGCTCCTGCGCGACGCGAACGTTTTCCCGCACCTGGCGGCCGATTCCATCATGAACCTGAAGGCCGCCGCCAAGCTCCAGTAAATCGTGCCCCGCTCCCTCCCGGAGAGGGGGGACGGACGAGTGTTCCATAAGGGAAATGAAATGCCTGAAAATAATATCGATCTCGCCGTTATTCTCGGAGACGGCGTCGGGCACGATATACTTCCCGTTGCGGTCGAGGTGATTAAGGAAGCGGCCGGTGTCTGTGGCGTCGAGGTGACTCCCACGGTGTACGGCTATGGCGCCCAGCGGTATTTGGAGGAGGGCTCATCGCTTCCCGAGGATGTGCCGGCCCTGGTGCGCAATATGGCCGAGGAGCACGATGCGATCCTCTTCGGGAGCGCGGGCGACGATCCGCGGATTCCTGCGGGCATCAATTGCCGGGATCTGCTCGTGGGGCTTCGCTGGGAGCTCGATCTTTTTGTGAATCTTCGGCCCGCGCCCCTGCTCGACAGCCGGTTTTGTCCTCTCAAAAAGGAAGTGCCCATCGATCTTGTCGTGGTCCGCGAGAACACCGAGGGCGTTAATGTCCGGATGGGAGGCAACTTCAAAAAGGGGACGACCGACGAGGTGGCCATTCAGGAGGATGTGAATACCTATAAGGGGGTCGAGCGAATTTGCCGCTACGCCTTCGAGTATGCCCGCTCTCACGGCTACCCGAAGGTGACGATGGCGGATAAACACGCCTCTCTGATTCACGCCCACGGCCTCTGGCAGCGGGTGTTCTGGCGGATGAACGAAGAGTTCCCCGATGTCGAGGGGGAACATTATTTCATCGATACACTGTGCATGGACCTTGTTTTGCACCCGGAAGAATTCGGCGTAATCGTGACGAACAACATGTATGGCGACATTTTGAGCGATCTGTGCGCCAGCCTGGTGGGCGGGGTCGGCGTCGCCGCCTCGGGGTGCATTCATCCGGGCCGGGTTTGCATGTTCGAGCCCGTCCACGGAACGGCCCCCGATATCGCCCTCAAGGGAATCGCGAATCCCTTCGCCACCGTCCTCACGGGCCGGATCATGCTCGATACGCTCGGTCACACTCGGGCGGCGGAATTGATCTGGGGCGCTGTTCAGGCCGCGGTCAAGGAGAACAAGGTAACCGGCGACCTGGGCGGAGATATGAATACTAAGGGCGTCGGCGATTATTTGCAGGAGAAAATCGTCGAACTCTCCAAGGAGCAATAAAGAGATCGTTCGTTTTATACAAGGAGATTGGGATGGACGGCAAGCTTCGGGGAATCATGGCCGCTCCGGTTACCGCCTTCAAGGCGGATGGTCGGGTCGATTTTGAAACTTTCGAGAGGCAGATCAATTTTCTGATCGAATCGGGATTTCCTTTTATCGCCCATCCCATGCATATCGGCGAGTCTCCCAATCTGACGGTGCGGGAGCGAAAGGAACTGGTCAGCTCCCTGGTGAGGGCGGCCGGGGGGAGGGTTCCCGTTTTCGTGAACGTGAGTATGCCGGGGACGGACAACATGCTCGATCTGGCGCGGCACAGCGAGTTTGCCGGGGCGTCGGGGATGGTGGTCCTCTCTCCCTACCACTGGGAGCCCGAGGCCGAGGCCCATCTCGACCACTTCCTCACCCTGGGGAAAAGCGTCGATATGAAAATGGTCGCCTATAACAACCCGAGGCGGGTACAGGTGGGGATTCCCCACGACATGCTGGGCGAGATGATCGAAAAGCTGCCTAATCTGGCCGCGCTCAAGGACGCTTCGTTCGACATGAATTATTTCACCGGGGCCTGCCGCGTGGCCTCGGCCGTGCGGACGAATTTTTCCGTGTTCACTGGGATCGAGTGGCTGCTGACATCCATCCCGGTGGGTGGGTCCGGCTCGTTTTCGAATTGCGGCGAGGTGGCGCCCAGGCTGATCCAGAGCCTCTTCGATGCCTGTATGAAGGGAGATTATGAAACGGCGCGCCCGCTTCAATTTAAAGTGGGCATTCTCCTGAAGTTGCTGCAAACGAATTATCCCGCCACGGTAAAATACGCGATGGAATTGATGGGCCGGCCCGTAGGGGAGACGCGAAAGCCTGTTCTGCCGCTGAACCAGGAAGCGAAGGAGCATACGAGGGAAACACTCGAGTCTCTGGGTGTTTTGGAGAGCGAGCCCCGGGGCTGGTAGCTTTTCCCGAATTTGCGGGAGTCACCCGAATAATTCAAGAAATAAACGGAGGCCAGAGGCGGGAGACCCGCCGCCTGGCCTCCATCTAATCCTCAGTGCGTTTGCCCCGGTGTTTCTTCCGGGCCCGCCCGGCCTGGTTTTCCTACTTGAACTGGGCCTTCCACTTGGCGTGGATGCCCTTGACCTTTTTCGATGCGTCGATCGCAGGTGATAAGCATTTGCATTTTTAACTCGGTCCTGGCTTCGACGACGGGGTTGGTGTTCTCCAGTGATATTTCAACTGTCCGCTGTCCGAGTTTCGCGAGATAACCGCGCTTGGTCGCCGCCGCGTTGAAGTCGACGTGATTTTATAAAACTAACCCGGTATTCCGTCCGGCCGCGGGCGGGTCAGTATCGGCCAATAGACGGACAGAAAAATCCCGAATGCAGCCGTCCATAAGGCCCCGGAAATAATCAGCGCCTCCTTGTAGCTCTCGAAGAAGAGAATCGGAGCGGCGGCCCGGACGAAAGCCGCGGCTGTGATCAATAAATAGGAAAAAACGACGACGGGCCGAATTTGTGCAGGCCTGCCCGTGTGAAGCAGGGAGACAATCGACATGACGGCCAGGATCATGGTTCCGATCCCGCCTACCGTTATCGCGTGAATAGCGCTCACCTCGGGGACGGGCCCGTCCAGATAGGCGATTCCGGTAAGGACGAGTCCCGCGATTATCCAGCCATATCCGAGATGAAGCGCTGCGAGGTGGGGCTTCAAGAGCAGGCTGCCGGCTCTCCAAGTGAATATTCGGACAATTTGAATCGCCGCCGCCGCCAGGGCGAGAAGGCCGACCCACGAGGCTCCTCGGTCCACCAGATTTGCCGCGATGAGCATTGCGACGGAGCCGATGGCCAGCCACTCGATAACCGGGCGGGTGAGCGGCGCCTTGGGGCCCTCGACTGCCAGGCGCTCCACCGTAATGAAGGTGGGTGCAATCCTTCCGATGACGACGATGATCAAAGCCGCCAGGAGGTAGACGCCGAGCTGGAGACCAGCCTCCGCCAGGCCCCCGATCCCGAAAAGGGATTCCAGGTGAACCATCAGGTTGGCGGTGAAAAAAATAGCGAGGACGATTAGAAACACCAGATTCTTTCGGCTCCCCTGGGCGGTGAGGACGGGCCACAGCGCGGCGGCGAGCACAGGCATCAAGGCCAGGTCGATAAGCGCCACCGCAAAGACGGGGAGCAGAGCCGAGAGCCACATTGCGGCGCGCCCGGCCACCCATGCCCAGACGACTACCCCGAGACGGCGGCCTGTCACGGGCAGGGCGTTGCTCCAGGTCGAGGACGCCGTGAGAAGAAAACCGCAAACCGCGGCGACGGCGAAGCCGAACACCATTTCATGGCCGTGCCAGATGACGGGTCGGAAAGAGGCCGGGCTGGGCGCGGCATCGAAAAAAAACACCAGCCAGGCGCTCAGGAAAACCGACCCGTAGCCACTGGCCAAAAGAAAAAAGGGCCGGAAGCCATGCACCAGCAGGGAGAACCTTTCTTTTTCGATTTCGGGGCGGGAGGTGATTGTTAATAGGTCCATTGCGTCCGGCCTCCGAGTGAATGTGAATCGTTCGATAAAGAAACGCTATTATGCACCTCTCCGGGGTGCGGATGTGAACGGAGGGAGGAAAAATTTTCGTGGGAAGAAAAATGTTTCATGCCGGCCGGTCATCGCAGGAGCGGCTCTTTCTCGCGGGAGAGCCCACCTCGATTGAGCATTTCCCGGTCGCGCATGGGGCGCATTTCCCCGGCGTTTCGGCGGCGAGTATATTGAGCGGATAACGCCCGGGAGGCGCGGGCGGTGGCCTATGGTCCGATGATGACGGACTCGTCTCCCGTCAACTTCAGATCGGTTCCCAGTTTCTTCGACATTTTTTGCATCGTTGCCATTATCTCGCCGAATTTTTCGTCCTCGCCTGAGGGAATCGAAGGCCTTCCGTCGTCGCCGATGAGAACGGGGACAAAAGATAGGCGCCGGACTTCCTTTCCCTCGATGACGCATCTAACGAGGATGGATTCTTTCACCGTGGGGAGGAACATGGGGTGATCGTGGTCGAGGACGAGATTTCCGAGCGCGTAGCAGATCGCCTTTCCGTTGTAAATCTCAATTCCTTGAAGAATATGCGGGTGCTGGCCGATGACGAGGTCGGCTCCGGCGTCGATGGCGGTGTGGGCGGCGGCCTGCTGGGAGAGGGTGAGGGTGCGGCTCTGGCTTGAGCCCCAGTGAAAGGTGGCGATGAGAATATCCACCCGGGGCCGGACGGATTCGATGGTTTCCGCCATGGCTTCGAGCTCTTCTTCGTTTAAATAGGGCGGGCCGAAAAGGGGGTCTTCGCGTAGCGGGGCGACCCCAGCTTTGTTCGGGTTCGCTCCCCAGCCCATGGGCAGGTTGAGCACGTGGGTGAGGAACCCGACGCGGATTCCCTTTCTCTCGATAATGACCGGAGTCCGCGCTTCTTCGATGTTTCTTCCCGAGCCGGAGAAGGCGATACCTCGCTTCTCTAAAAGCGCCATCGTTTCCACGAACGGCTCGATGCCGTAGTCCATGCAGTGATTGCTCGCGAAAGCCACCGTGTCGAAACCACCGGCGATATACCCTTCAATCATCCTCGGATGGTGGCGCATGGTGATTTTGCCTGTGACGGCCGTCCCTTTTTCGGACAACGACGCCTCAAGGCCGCCGAAGCGGATGTCGGCTTTTTCGAGTTCCGGGAGGATTCGGTCGAAGACCTTTTCGGGGTTGTCCCGGTTGATCTCGATATCCCCCGCCAGGGCCATGTGGAGGCGTCCGCCGCTTGTGGTGTCTGCCATCGCTTGCTCCTCTCTGCCGGTGACCAAAGGGCGTTATATGCTTGCTCCGCCAGGAACCCCGTCACGGGAGCTTGTATGACGGGATAGCTTCGCTGGTCAGGGAAGCTGGTTGACGCTGTATTTGAAGCGATCGCCCCGGTAGAAAATCTGGGAGAATTCTAGCGGAGTCCCGTCTCCGCTGTGAACGAATGTCTCAACGTACATCACCGGGGCCATGAGGCCGATCGATAGGAGCGATGCGATTTCCTTGTCGGCCGTCCGGGCTTCGATGGTTTGATTGATTTCGCCGATTTTGATCCGGAGGCGGCGCTCGAAAATTTTCAGGAGGGAGCGTTTCGCGTAATCCGGCCGGGGAATTTTATTTCCGATTTCGGCGGAAACATAATTATTAACGTAGCAAAAGGGTACGCCCTCGACCATGCGGGTTCGCTGTATGTGGGTAATTTCATCGCTGGGGGTGAGGCCCAGGAAATCTGCCAGTTGGGGGCTGGGGGAGGAGTTTCTGACGGAGAGCAGGCGAAGCTCGCCTTCCATTCCGTGAGAAAGATACTCCTCGGCGATTCCGGTGAGGTTCAACATCTTTGGGGGTTTCAGATCCTCCGAGACAAAAGTCCCGTGGCCCCGGTAACGGTGGAGAAGGCCGTCCGAAACGAGAAGGGAGAGCGCCTGGCGGACAGGCACGCGGCTTACGCCGAACATCTTGGCCAGATCCAGTTCCTTGGGAATCTTCGAGCCGGGCGGCAGCTCGCCCTGCTCGATTCGCCTGCGCAGCAGATCCGCAATCTGGTAGTAGTAGGGAACGCTGTGGTTGGTAAACGGTGTTCCCGAGAAATTATTGTCCATAGGCGCTCGCTGGGAAAAAACCTCTTTCCGCCGAAATGGAATTTGAACCGGTGAACATGAAGTATTAAGATTATAAACATATTACATGCGAATTTGAACCACTCGCTTTGCCATGGTTGACTGGTCGGCGGGTGGAGCGTTTCGCATGAATCCGTTGAAAAACCCGAGAGCGAAAGGGACGATAAGTGGGCTTTACTTTGGAGGAGCGTGACCGGCGATACCGGGCGGTTCGCGCGAATATGGAGCGGGAAGGGCTGGACGCCCTTATCGTTTTCGGAAATACCGGCGTCGGGGGCCAGTGGAACGGTAATTTTACCTATCTTTCGAACTATTGCCTGATTTTCGCCACCGCTGTTATTTTTTTCCCCCTGGAGGGCGAGCCGGCGGCGTTCATTCCCGGGGAGAATCAGCTTCTCGACGCCCGGCGGGCCGGCTGGATCGAGGACATGCGCCTTTCCGGCAAGCCGGTGGGCGATCTCTGCGCCCTTGTGAAGTCCATTAATTCCCGTGGAGGAAGGATCGGAGTATCGAGTCTCGCCGCCTTTCCGGCTGTCGCGGCCGAGGAGATACACTCGGAACTGCCGGGCGTGGAGTTCGTCGAGGCGTCCTCGGTTGTATTCGATGCGCGAGAGGCCAAGAGCGAAGAGGAGCTCGAGGCGGCTCGGCGGGGGGCGAGGGTGGCCGATCTGGGCTGGAAGCGCTCCATCAAGGTTCTCCGGCCCGGACTCAGCGAACTTGAATGGCGGGCCGAGTTGGAGCGGGTCATGACCGCCGAAGGAGCGGACGGCTATTTCAATATGCTGGGGGCCGGGCGGTCCGATGGGGAGGAGGATGTCTTCCGGGGGTTTGTCGTTCCTCCGACAGAGAGGAAATCCCGGGAGGGCTATCTGGCGCTCCTCGAGATCACGCCCCGCGTCGATGGCTACTGGAATCAGGTGGTGCGCCTCGTTTCCTTCGGCGATCCCCCCGGCGCTATCCGGGAGGCCCACGACGCCTGCCTCGATGCGAAACGATGCGCGCTGGAGCAAATCAGGCCGGGCGAGACCTTTACCTCGGTGGCGGAGGCGATCGGCGGCGCGCTGGAGCGGCATGGCTACGCCATGAAAGGGGTCGGCAGCGCCCACACCACCGGGCTCGACCTGAGCGAGTCCATCATGAACCTCGACAACAAAAGAAAAATCGAGGCCGGGCTGCTCCTCACGGTCCACCCGATGACGGCCACCGGCGATTGGCGCCAGTTGTTCGTCGGAGAGTCCTATTTTCTGCATTCCGATCGGCTGGAAATGCTGAATCATTGCAGTGAAGAGATCGCCGTTTTGAAGTAGAGATGTGACCGCCTCCGCACCTGTGGAGGCTAGGGGGTGACGTTGGCCAACGGCGCGGGTTCGAGGCGGCTCCGGGGCCGCCCCGTCGAATTTGCGGATCTTATCGAGGAATAATTTTTTTCCGTGGTCCGGCCAGGCAAGGATTGCCCGGCGCCCGGCCGCCGAGTGAGGAGGTGGAAATGTTTGTTGATGCGTATATGACAGAAGAGCAAGTCGCGCTTCAGAAACTGGCTCACGATTTCGCGGTGAATGAGATTCGCCCCATCGCAATGGATCTGGATCACAACACCGACCCTGCGAAAAGCGCTTATATGGATTCGCTTCTCGAGAAAGCCGACGCGGCGGGATTCAGGACGATGACTGTTCCGGAGGAATACGGCGGCGGCGGGATCAGCAGCCTCTTCACGCATTGTGTCGTGGGAGAGGAGCTTGGCTGGGGCGACCGGGGCGTGGTGGGGATGCTTCTCTCTTGCGCGAAGATCGCGCACCTTCTGATGGCCGATGCCCTGGCGACAAAAGAGCAGCGGGACAAGTGGCTCAAGGCCTTTGTCGATGACCCGACGTTCATGATCACCCAGGCCATGACCGAAGACGATACGGGCTCGGAGAATCTGCTCCCCTACGATGGTGTGGACGGCGGTTTCAGGACTCGGGCGGTGCGCGAGGGAGATTACTACATCCTCAACGGCAGAAAGCGATTTATCTCGAACGTGGGCTACGCCAAGCTCAATTTCGTTTACGTACGCACCGATCCGACGAAAAATATCCTCGAAGGCTCGACGCTCCTCATGGTTCCGATCGACACGCCGGGGCTTTCATTCGGGCGGGTGCACGACAAGATGGGATACCGCCTGAACCTCAACCGTGAGATGATATTCGAGGATGCCAAGGTGCCCGTCGCCAACCGCCTCGGCCCCGAGAACTACGGCATCGTGAACATCAACAGCCACCTTCGGGGCGGGGACAGCCTGATCAACGCGGCGGCGATGGTGGGGCTCGCCCGGGCGGCCTATGAGGCTACACTCGAGTACGCGAGCAACCGCCGGGCGAGCGGGAAGCTGCTCATCCACCATCAGGCCATTGGCTTGAAGCTGGTCGAGATGTACACCCAGATCAACGCCGCCCGCGCCTATATCTGGCAGGCGTCGCGGCAGATCGACGACCGCGACAAGCTCTCCGTCGATACGAAAATGGCTGGATCGGCGAGCTATTTTGCCCACGAGGCGGCCTGCGACGTGACGCGCGCTGCGATGGAGATTCACGGAGGCATGGGCGTCATGCGTGAGCTGCCCATCGAGATGTATCTGCGTAACGCCTACAACATGCTCCACAGCGACGGCGGCATCATCATGAAGAAGCTCAAGGTCATGCGCGCGATGGGCATGGACGTCCACGCAACGAACGGCTCCGAGAAGGTCTCGATCTAGGCTAGTCGGTGCGGGCGCTTTTCTCCGGCGATTATACCGTATAGATTCGCGGCGATAGAGAGGGATTTAGCTTTTGTTTTGCCGGGCGCCGGGTATCGGACGCTGGGAGGGGATCCGGGACCTGGGATGGAGCGTGAGTGATGCTTCCCTACAGTATCAACAAGCTGGTCCACGAGATTCAGTTTCCCGATAAGCGCGCCAAATTCGAGGAGGCTCCGGACGAGTTTCTCGCCGGATACGGCCTTTCCGAAGAAGAGGTGGCCGCCGTGCAAAGCGGCGATGTCCGCGCTCTTTGGAACATGGGGGTGAACCCCTACCTGCTTCGTGTTTACCAGATTTGGAAAAAAATCAGCGATGACGATTACAGGTCCGCCCTCGAGGGCCTCTCGTTTTACGAACCCCAGGGAGGGAGCCGCAATGGCTGAGGTCGTCGCCGTTTTCGCGGCCACCCACACCCCTCTTTCCCTTTTGCGCCGAAACGAACCGGCCCAGGAGGTTCAGGATGAGGTTTTCTCCTGCTACGAGCGTATGGGAAAGGCCATGCTCGACAGGGGGGCTGAGGCCCTCGTTGTATTCGAGAACGATCATCTCCACTCTCTGTTCCTGGATCGCCATCCCTCGCTGGCGGTGGGTGTGAAGCCCACCTATCACAATGTGGCGAGCGAAGCCTACTTACCCGAGGTGGAGGGCGGCCGGAAGGGCGATGCGGCGCTTGGCCTCTATCTGGTGAACGCGCTGCTCCAGAGCGATTTCGATCCGGCGATGTGTCAGGAGATCGAATTCGACCATTCCATCGTTTCGCCGCTTTATCTGATGGGGGATCCGGCCATCCCGATTGTCCCGATCCTGCAAAACACCGTCGCGCCGCCCCTGGCCCCGGCCCGGAGGGGCTATCAGCTGGGCATCGCGGTGCGGCGCGCGCTCGAGACCTACGACAAGGTGGAGCGGGTGGCCGTCCTGGCGACCGGAGGGCCTTCTCACTGGATCGGGACCCCCGAACTCGGGCGCATCGACGAGGAATGGGACGAGTCCGTCATCGCCCCTCTGCGGGAAGGCAACGCGAAATCGCTCTCGGAGTGGAGTCAGGAGAAGATCGACGCCGGCGGAAACGGCGGGAACGAGCTCAGGAACTGGCTCTCGGCCGCCGCCCTGGCGGGCGACTCCCGGGCGAGGGTGCTTTGCTACCGGCCCGAGCCCTGTTGGTTCTTGGGGGTGACGGCGCTCGAGTGGCCGGTGGGCCCGGCCCTGTAGGGGCTTCGCCCCTGTAGGTGTTCCGCCCTAGCTCCCGTTCCGGATGGCCCGAAGGACCGCCTCCGGCGTCGCCGGAAGATCGGTGATCTCCGCGCCGATGGCGTCGCAGATGGCGTTTACGATGGCCGGCGCCGTCGGGTTCACTGCGGGCTCGGCCACCGCCTTGACTCCGAAGGGTCCTCGCGGCTCCGCGGCTTCAACGATAATCGACATCATGCGTTCGGGGCTGTCGATCGTGGTTGGAAGTAAATAATTCGCAAAATCGGGGTTCTGCACCTTTCCGTCCTTCATCTGGATGATTTCGGTCAGCCCCAGGCCGTAACCCATGCTTGAGCCGCCCTCGATCTGTCCCTCCACGTTCATCGGATTGACGGCTCTCCCCACGTCGTGGGCCGCGGCGAGCTGGAGGACGCGGTATTCGCCCGTTTCCACGTCCACCTCGACCTCGGCGCACTGGGTGGCGAACACGTAGCACTCGAACGCCTTTCCCTGGTAGCTCGTGTCGACGATGAGATCGGTCGAATGGCAGGTGGCCTCGCTCAAGACCAGCTCCGACGCTTTGTGGCAGGCGAGGGCCACATCCTTGAGCGAAATCCTCCGGTCCGGGGCTCCCTTGACGAACACCTCCCCGTTCCTGATGTCGAGATCCTCCGTGTCGGCCTCGATCATTCCGACCGCTTTTTCGAGAAGCTGCGTCTTCACTTTCTCCACAGCGGCCTTGACGGCTTTTCCCGCGAGGTGGGAGATGCGGCTGCCCGTCGAGCCCGAGTCGAACGGTGAGATGGATGTGTCCCCGTTGATGATGGAAACGTTCTCGAAGGCGATGCCGAGCTCTTCTGCGGCAATCTGGCGGAGGATGACGTTTGCGCCCTGGCCCACATCGGTGGTTCCCGTGATGACGGTGAGGGTGGCGTCTTCGTTGACGCGGGCGAACGCGGCGGTCGGGCCCCCCCTGCCGAAACCGGCCGTGGGGTAGATCATGCCGGCCATTCCCCGGCCCATCCGTTTCGTGCCGCCGGCCGGCTTCGCGCCGCGGCCGATGGCGTCCCAGTTCACGGCTCGGGTGGCCTTTTCCATCGTCTCGTCGAAACCGCAGCTAGTGACGGGATCTCCGCTGTGGGCGGGGTCTCCGGTCCGCATGGCGTTTCGGCGCCTGAGCTCGAGCGGGTCCATGTTCAGCCGGCGGGCGATGAGGTCCATATGGCGCTCGCAGGCGTAGCACGTCTGGGTCGCGCCGAAGCCGCGGACCGCCCCCGCGAATCCGTTGTTGGTGTAGGTGAGGGTGAAGTCCGCCCGGATATTATCGATGCGGTAGGGCCCCGGCCCCATGAGGGCGGCCTTGGTGACGACGCCTGGTCCGGCGGAGCAGTAGGCACCTCCATCCACGAGCAGTCTGATATCAGCCGCGGTGATTTTCCCGTCGCGTTTCACGCCGAATTTGTAGTCCATCGTGAAGGTATGCCGGATGCTTGAGGTGGTGAACTCCTCCTCGCGCGACATGCGGAATTTCACGGGCCTTCGTGTGCGCAGGGCGCATAGCGAGGCGAGAGACTCCAGCATGATCTCGTGTTTTCCGCCGAAGGCCCCTCCCGCCGAGCTGCTGAGGACCCGGACCCGGGTGATGGGGAGGCCCAGAACCTTGCTGAGGTCGGCGCGGATCCGGAAAGGCGTCTGGGAGGAGACGTGAACGGTGAGCGTGCCGGCAGGGTCCACCTCGGCCATGCAGATGTGGGTCTCCATCGCGGCGTGTTCCTGCCCGCGGGAGATGTAGCGATTTTCGACGATGAGGTCGGCCTCGGCGAAGCCCGCCGCCACGTCGCCGCGGAGCACCTTGCCCTCCTTCACGATGTTGCCCGTGGGGTGGGATTCGTGAACGAGCGCACTACCGGAGCGGATGGCCTCCTCGGCGCTGGTTACGGCGGGAAGGTCCTCGTATTCGACCCGGATAAGGCGGGCCGCCGCCTCGGCGGCCTCCCAACTATCCGCGCAGAGGGCGGCGACGGGGTCTCCTTCGTAACGCACTTTTTCGCCGCAAAGGACGGGCTGGTCGGGAAGGGAGGGTCCGTAGGCGTTGTTCGGGACATCCTCCGCGGTCAGGACGCAGGCGACGCCCTTCGCGCGGGTCGCCTTGCTGGTGTCCACATTGAGAATGCGGGCGTGAGGGCGGCCGGCGCGCACCACAGCCCCGTAAAGGACCCCCGCGGGCGAGAGGTCGTCCACGTAACGGCCCGACCCCGCCACGATTTCTTTTCCGTCTTCGCGGACGTAGCTTTTTCCTAAAATATCCAACGGTTCCACGAGATTACCTCCATTGGCCTGTATCAAAGCGGTTCAGTCCAAAGACTGGAAAACATGGAGAAGAAAACAGGGCATCATACCATGAATCAAAACCGAAATTCGCAAAATCAGCCCGGGGGGTAATAATCCAAGCTGTTGATTTTATGAGATTCATATATTTGGCCTCCGCATTTTCTTGACATCGCCCGGAGGACGTTGGAAAATAGTGTCCACACAGTTCGCAAATATATACACATAATGTGGACACTCATGAAGGGGTTTCGTCCGATGGACGCCGCAAACCGATCCGAGGGGCTCAGGCGGGGGATGGAGATACTCGGTATCTTCAAGGAGCCCCGCCCCGAGTGGGGGGTGAGCGAGATTGCCCGTGAGATGGGCCTGCACAAGAACCAGGTCCACCGGTCTCTGAAGACGCTGGTGGACGCCGGATTTCTTCAAAGGTGCCCGAAGTCGGCCAGGTACTCGCTCGGCTTCGGCGCCTTTGAGCTGGGGGTCGAGGCGGGCAGACACATCAACCTGCTTCCCGAGGCGCGGCCCCTGCTCGAGGAGTTGGCGGTGAAACTTCAGGCGACGGTTTCCATCCGTGTGGAGCACGGGGACGATATGGTGTTAGTCGAGAATATGGAGAATCCTGGCCGGCTCAAGGTTTATTCGTTTCAGGGGAACCGGCGTTCATGGAACTTCGTAGGCTCGGGGGCGAAGGTTTTTTCGGCTTACTGGCCCTCCGAAAGGGTCGAGCGGCTATATCGGAGATTCGGATTGCCCCGCTTCACAAAAAACTCTCTCACCCGCAAAACGGATATGTTAAAAGAGATTGAAAAGATCAGGGAGCAGGGCTACGCCGTGAGCAACGGCGAGAGGTCCCCGGAGATACTCGGCGTCGCCGCGCCTGTTTTGGAAGAAAACGGCGCTCTCATCGCCGTACTCGTCGCTGCGATGCCTTCGGCGGGAATCTCGAAAAGCCGCCTGGAGGAAATCGTCCGAACGGTGGTGCGGGGTGCCGGAAAAGTTTCGAACCTTTTCAAAAAGAGGATTGGGCCGGATTCGGGCGAAAGCGATGTAAGGCGCGCCGCCAGCGGGACAGTGGTTTCCGGCGTGGATCGAGCCGGAGAGAATTCAAGCGGCCGAAGATATTGATGTGCACCCGTGTTCGGTGAGGATATTGGAACCGGATAGTTTATTCTTCATTCATCGATAGTTACCTGTTGGAGCGAGAACCATGGAACCGAAGAATCTGCTCGTCATCATGTCGGACGAGCACAGCGTCAAGGCCTCGGGCTGCTACGGCCACCCGATCGTGAAAACGCCGAATATCGACCGGCTCTCCGCGTCAGGTGCGCGGTTCACGAACGCCTACACGAACTGCCCCATCTGCACCCCCGCCCGCGCGGGTTTCGCCACAGGGCGCTTCATCCATGAGATCGGAAACTGGGACAACGCCCATCCCTATACCGGCGATGCGCCGGGGTGGGGGCGCCGCCTCCAGGCCAACGGGAATCCCGTCATTTCCATCGGAAAGCTTCACTACAGGAACGAGACCGATCCGACCGGGTTCGACCGGCAAGTTGTCCCGATGCACGCCCGGAACGGTGTGGGCAGCCTGCCGGGCTCGGTACGCGATCCACTGCCGGTGCAGGGGGCGAAAGCGCTGGCCGCCGAAATCGGTCCGGGGGAGACAAGCTACTCGAACTACGACCTCGATATCACCGAAAAAGCCTGCCATTGGATCGAAAACGAGGCCGCGAAGGAGGCGGACAAGCCCTGGATGACGTTTGTTTCGCTGGTGAGCCCGCATTTCCCCTTGAAGGCGCCCCAGGCGTTTTTCGATATGTACTCGCCGGACCGGATGCCGCTTCCCAAGGCGCACGCCGAGGACGGGCGGCCCACCCATCCCTGGATAGACGCCTTCCGCCGGTGCATCGACTCGGACGATTATTTCGACGACGAGAAGCGGCGCATCGCCATCGCCTCCTATTTCGGCCTCTGCTCGTTTCTCGACCACAACATCGGACGGCTCCTAGAGAGTTTCGAGAAGGCGGGCCTGTCGGAATCCACGCGAATCATTTATGTGTCGGACCACGGCGAGAACCTGGGCGCCCGGGGAACCTGGGGGAAGGGAACGATGTACGAGGAATCGGCCGCCATACCGCTCGTCATGTCCGGGCCCGGCGTTCCCGCCGGAAAAGAGGTGTCCACCCCCGTTTCCCTCGTTGATTTTTACCAAACGATCCTCGAGGCGGTAGGCGTCGAGCCGAACGAGCAAGACGCCGGATTGCCCGGAAGCTCGCTTTACGGCATCGCTTCGGGCCCGGCCGATCCCGGCCGCGCCGTCTTCAGCGAATACCATGCCGCCGGGGCGGAGACTGCCGCCTATATGCTTCGGCGGGATAAATTCAAGTATATCCATTATGTAAATTTCCCGCCCGAGCTTTTCGATTTGGAGGCGGACCCCGAAGAGCAAAACGATCTCGCGCCGAGCCCGGTCTACCGGGAAATTTTGGGGGAGATGGAGGCGGCCTTGAGAGAGATCGTTGACCCGGAGGGGGTGGACCGGATGGCGAAGCGCGATCAGGCGGCGCTGATCGAGCGCCACGGCGGACGCGAGGCCGTGGCGACCAAATCTCCCACCGGGGCGACGCCGACTCCCGGCAATTACGCCGCCGACGGCTATTAGCCTGAAGGTTTTTTTGATTTTGTTTTAGCGGCGGATTCGCCGGTTATAATTAAAAGAGGGGGCCGGTCATGGAGTGCCCGAATTATTTCTGGCCGTGGTTTTCCGAGGAAGAGTACGAGCGGCGCTACGCCAATATCCGGAAGGGCATGGAGGAGAAGGGCCTCGACTGCCTGCTGGTCTACGGGGTGAGCCGGGGGATGGGCATGGAGCCCGGCCAGACGAACCTAGTCTATCTCACCAGCGTCGCCTCATGGAGCCAGACCTATCTCGTGTTTCCGCTCCACGAGGCGCCCACGATGTTCATCATGAGCGCGAACCAAGTCAAGAACATCCGCGACAACGGCGTCGTCAAGGATGTGCGCCCCGGCGGTTCTTTCACGCGCACGGGCGGCCTCGGCGAATCGGCTGGGCCGGTGGCGGCCCGTCTCAAGGAGCTCGGTCTCGAAAAAAAGAAAATTGGCATCGTCGGCGATACGGGATGGCTGAACATCAACCTGCCCCACGAGGCCCATGTCCTCATCACCGGGGCGCTTCCCGAGGCCGAGTTCGAGGTCGTTACCCGGTGGTACGAGCACTTTCGGCTGGTCAAGAGTGAGGAAGAGATCGCTCGCATGCGGCAGTCGGCGGCCATCACCGACGCCGTCTACGAGGTCATGGTGGACGCGGCCCGGCCGGGAGTTCGCCCCTGCGACCTTTATAACCTCATGGGCCGCACCGCCCTCGGGATGGACGCGAGGCTGACGCTGGGGCATGTGGGCCGGACGCCGATGAGCAACCCCGACATGGATTACCCGCACTACTATCCGCTTACGACACCGATCGAAATGGGCGACGTGGTGATGACCGAGGTGGCGGCCGGGGTCGGCGGCTACTACGGCAAGATTTGGGGGACGTTTTTCATGGGCGACCCTACCCCCGAATACGAAAAACTCTTCAACCTCGGGGTCAAGACCAGCCACGATCTCCATGCGGCCATCAAGCCCGGGGTGCGGGTCGGGGAGCTCACCTCCCTTTGCCTCGACACCATCCAGAACGCGGGCTACAAGGCCAAGACCAGCATCACCGGCTGGTCCACCTGGAACGAGCCGCCCGACGTTCGCGGCGCGGGGGACAGCGTGACCGACCCGGATTTTGTTTTTCAGAAAAATACCTGCCTTAGCGTTACGGGCTGGCCCTCGACGGAAGACGAGTCGATGGGCATCTGGCTGGGAGATGTGTGCCTCGTCACGGACGGCGGCGCGGAGAACTTTCACAAATACCCGATTCGGGAAATTCACGTCGTGAATTGAGGCCGAAGAGTCCGCCCCGCTAACCCACCCGCGAAATCTTGAAAAGTTTCAGGGCGTTGCCCGAGAGGATTTTTTCCTGATCCCCGGGAGATAGGTCCGAGATGCCGGGAGCCTCGCGCGCCGGCCTAAGGTCTCCCATGTCCCAGGGGGCGTCGGTGCCGTAGAGAATCCGGTCGGCGCCGAGGGTTTTCACGGCGAACTCCAGACAGTCGGCGTTGTGAATAACGGTGTCGTAGAAAAATTTCCCCAGATATTCGTCGGGTGATTTGGCGCCCTTCGCCTTCGGCTCCTCTCGCACTTCCCAGCCATGCTCCCAGCGGCCCCTGATCCAGGGGGTGAAGCCGCCCAGGTGGGCGAGGATGATTTTAATGTCCGGAAACCGATCGAGGACCCCGCCGAACATCAGACAGGCGGCGGCGATGGTGGTGTCGAGCGGGTTCGAGATGAGGTTGGGGAGATAGTAGTCCTTCATCCGGTTTTCCCGGCCGATAATGTCGCCCGGATGGATCAGGATTGGAACGTCGAGCGAAACCACCTTGTCCCAGAACACGTCCAGCGCCGGGTCGTCGAGATTTCGCCCCCGGACGTTCGTGCCGATTTTGACGCCCTTGTGGCCGCGTTTCACAGCGCGCTCGATCTCCCTGGCTGCGGCGTGTGGGTCCTGCAGGGGGACGGCGGCGATGCAGCTGAACTTGCCGGGATATTTCTCGGCGATGGCGGCGAGGCCGTCGTTCATCGAGGAAGCGATTTCGGCCGCCATCCCGGCCTCAAGGAGATAGAAGGTCATGTAGGTGATCGCCGAGAGAACCTGGTGGTCGATGCCCATCGCTTTCATGTCCGAGAGGCGCAGTTCGGGGTCGATCGCCTCCCTCGGTATGCGGTTCTGGGACCGGATAACCTGGTTGGAGATTTCGTCCTCCCGGACGAGGGTCTCCCATTTTTCGACCTGCTCGATGCGCAGGGTGGGGGCGTAGCGGCCGTCGCGTAGCTCTTTCATGATTCCTTCGGGGACGATGTGAGCGTGGTGATCGATGATCAAGGCGATTCCTTTCTAGCGTCCGGAAGCGGGAGGCGATTGTTATGCGGGGGGCCAGATTCGCTTCCCGAGGGTGGGCGAGCCCGGCGCGTGGACGAGGCTCTTCACGGCGTTGCGAGACCTTTCAATCGTTTCGGTGGTGAAATTTTCCTTGAGCGACTCCAGCGAGATCCATTCGTACATGATCGCGTGCTTGGCCCATCCCGCGACGGAAACCAGGTTGCGCGCGCCGACGCAGCCCGCCATTTCCTTCAGGCGGGGCATCCGGACCTGGGCGTACCAGGAGCTGAGTTCGTCCTCGTTTTCGCGGGCGTTGATGTTGAACGAGCCCACCTGGATGGCGGGTCCGGGGGTGATGCCCGGCGAGCGGGTGGCGGCCTCGTAGCCGTCGATCCGGTTGTGCTCCATGAAGATACAGGAGCGCTCTCCCCCTCGCCGCCCGGTCATCTCCCGCTCCTCGGCGCCCCATTCCTCGGCGAGCTGGGCCGGGCTGGGGTCGAGGAAGGTGGTCGGAAGCTCCGCCCCGAAAAGGAGAAGATAGCCGTTTCCAGCGGGGACGCCGGGGTCGCCGGTGTGGGTCAGGACACGGCTCTTGTGGTCTTCGCGCGCCTCGTCCCAGACGTTCTCGACGTGGGCCGCCCAAAGATAGCCGGGCCGCTCGAGGGCCTTGGGGAGATGAATCTCGTGGAGCCAGGAGAGGTAATCTTCCTTGCCGTCAGCGGGGAGATCGTACCAGGTTGCCCAAATGCCTCGATCCATCGTTGGTCTCCTTCATGAAATCCGGATTTCAGGGGCCTATATTTAATTAGGTTCCCGATGCGCGCCGGCGTGGCAGCCGGATAAATCCCTTGAAACCGTGTTGCGTTTTTCGGCGTCCGTCCGGAGAGGGTCGAGGGAAAACGCCTTCGCCCGGAGTGTTTCTGGTTGGCCTCTTATCCTTTATGATGACGGTATAAGAAGATCCCGATGAATTAATGAGGACCCGAGGCCTTGTACACAGCGACCGATGGAATCACGCTTCCCTCAACCATCGCCGGCTCGTTGCCGCGCCCCGGCTGGTTCACCGGAAACCTCGCCGGCCGCCCGTTTCGGGCGGCGATGGTGGACCGGACCTTCCGCGAGCAGTACCTCGATGCGGTTTCGGCCTTCATCCGCGATCAGGAGCGCGCGGGCATCGATATCGTCACCGACGGCGACGCGCGGTTCGACAACGACGTGGGCGGGCGCTCCTGGATCAGCTACGTGATGGAGCGCCTCGACGGCGTATCCGACTACCATTCCATCCAATATAAATATCCGCAAAGGAACACTCAAGCGATGGGCAGCATTCTCTTCGAGGTCCATAACTCTAGGATGCTTCCCATCGTGACGGGAAAGATAGGCCCCGGCCACATCGAGCTCCCACAACTCTGGCGCTGCGCCCAGCAGATGACGGCGAAGCCGGTCGAAATCGGGATAGCGAGCCCGGAGCAGATCGGAAGAATGCTCCCCAACGTTCACTACGAGGATCGAAAAGAGCTCGTCGCTGAGTTGTCCGACATCATGAATGCGGAGTTTCACTGGCTCGCCGACGCGAGCGCCGCCGTATTCCAGGTCGAGGAGCCCTGGACCCACCGGTTGGACTACAATGCCCCCGGCTCCGAGGTCGCCGCGGAGGAGAGCGTCGCGCTATTCAACCGGAGCGTACGGGGCCTGCGCGGTAAACTCGTGCTTTGGTGCCACACGAGCTGGGGAAACCCCGCCCAGCAGATCGGAGGCGGCTCCGGGAACGGCTATGGCCCGGCCCTCGGGTACATGAGCGAGTTGTACGTGGACGTTCTCACCTTCGAGTGCGCGAGCACGGGAGGGGCCGATCTCGGAGAGATCGCCGGGAAAATCACGAAACCCAAGATCGGAATCGGCGCCGTTGACTCCCGGACGCTTCAGGTGGAGCGGCCCGAGGAGGTGGCCGCCCTGATTCGCAGAGGGCTTGATGTGATTCCCGCCGATCGCCTGTGCATAACGACCGACAGTGGCTTTGGCCGCGAGGGGATGGGCCGGAGACACGCTTTTTATAAGATGACCGCCCTCGTCTGGGGGGCGAACATCGTCCGCCGGGAGCTGGGGGCTCCCGAAGCCTATGTATCGGCGGCGGACGCCCGTTTCGCCATCGTGAACGGTGAGTGAGGCGCCGCCGCGCCGCTGTTTTCTCCCCCTTTTGGGCTCCCGCTGTTCATCTTTTTTGAAAGGAAGTTTTATGGCCAAGGTACTGAGCGTGAAAAATATTCCCACCGAATTGAAGTACGAGCCGGGTTTCGAACTTAAATTCGGAATCACTGACGAGACAACCGGCATCGAGACCGCCACCCTCGCCAGGACCCACTTTCCCGCCGGAAGCAAGAGCAAGCGCCACTACCATACCGAGGGGGATCTCATCTGGTACTGCATATCGGGGACGGCTGTTTGGTATATCGGGGAGGAGCAGGAGGAGATGGTGACCGAACCGGGAGATTTTATGTTCATCCCGAGAAACGAGATCCACTGCACCGCCGTACCGAGCCAGACGGAGCCCGTCGAGGGGGTCGGCGGATACGGGGGTTGCTCGAACCCCTACAAGAGCGGAAAGGTTTTCGTTGATTAGCCCCGGCGTGGGTTAGCTCCAGCGTGGATTAGCCCCGGCGCACCGAAGTTTCTGAAAATTCAGCCGGGGGAGAGGTCTCTTGCGGCGGATTAGTTCCGGAGGGCGTTCTCCCACCGGCCGCTCGGCAGGCGGCAGGCGGTGTCGATCCCGCGCCGGGTATAGATTCCGGCCCGGAGGGTTTGTTCGTACTCCCGGCAGAACTGCCCGATCGCGTTCTTGAAAGCGGGTTTCGCCACCACCGCGCCCCTGATTCCCGTCCGGGGATTCGACCATTTCACCTGGGTCCATGACCGCACTTTTTCGAGCGCATATTGCGTGTTTTCGGAGAGAAGGAAGCGGTCGCTGTCTTCCAAGTAAATCGACGGCGAATGGCTGTAGCCGCCGTAATGGTGGGAATCGGGGTAGTGATCGTGGGAGTGATGGCGGTGTCCGAGCAGATAGGGGCTCAGGAGGAGAAAATGTAAGCCGATGCCAAAGCGGTGCCTTCGCCTGGCTTCGGCCTCGCCGCCATGAAAAATGACGGAAAACGCCGCCGCGAGGGCCGCCACAACCAGGATTTTCCTTGTCGCCCCGAGTCCACTCATTTGGTTGGACCCCATAACGAATTCACCGGGAAGTCTCGCACTCCAGCCTGTACATAGATTAACAAAAAAACGGGAAATTTGGTAGGAAATGATATCGCTAAAAAGATGAAATGGCGAGGCGGGGCGCTTCCGGTGAGAGCCGAGAGGCCTAGAACTCCTCTTCTTCTTCAGATTCGGGGAATGCCTCATCCATCGCACTCAAAAAACTGCTTTTCTGATCATCGGGGACATTGAGGGAAAATCCCATGTTCCAGGTGGGTGGGTCGTTGCCGTTCTCCGACCGCCATGCCAAACTCGCTTGGCAGCCCATGAAAAACTTTCCGCTAACCTCGATTGAGCACTCAATCTTCTCGCCCACATTGAACAATCGCGGGGATTCCACCATGAAACCGCCGACGCTGACGTCCCGGGGCGAGAGGAGAACATCCGAGATGGGCGAGGCTCCGCGAGGCGAACGAACACTTCAAGATTCCGAAAAAACCCGAGCCCGAGCCGGAAGTCTAGCCCGGGAAGAGGCCGTCCGCCGGAGGTCTCCATCCCCTCGGCGGCTTGCCGGTGATTTGCCCACCAGTGTAATCTGATTACATCGAAATCGAGTTTGACGGGCATTCCAGCGGCCCCATCGGCCGCACCGGGGGGCTGTCCGCAAATCCCGGAATGCGGCGTCAGTGCGCCCCGCCCCTATTCCCTTGGAGGTTCGATCAACTCGATCATGGCGCCAACGGAGCCCAGGTCGAATGCAACTCGGTTGCCGGTGTCGCCCGTGAAAAAAGGTTGGGCGAGTTCGCCGCCCTCCTCCCCGATTCGTTCGAGTAGTTCGTCGAGATCATCGACGATGAACCCGATGTGGTGGATGCCGAGGGGTCTGCTTTCCTCGGGCGCGGCGAAGAAAATGATAGTAATCAGGCGAATTTCTTAACCGGAATTTTTTCATTCCAGATCATAACGAGGAGACGGAACGATGGCGGAGCGAGTGGGAATTGCCGGAATCGGTCTCATGGGGTCGGCTCTTTCGGCGCATCTCATAGAGGCGGGTTTCGAGGTCCAGGGGTTTGATGTGGACGGAAAACGGGTGGACGAGTTCGCAGAGCGTGGCGGCATCCCCGTGGATTCGCCGGCGGCGGCGGCCAAGGGCTCGCGCTGGATGGTCACCTCGCTCCCCACGAGCGACATCGTGCGCGAGGTGGTGTTCGGGGAGGGCGGCATCGTGGAGACGGCGGAGGAGGGAATGATCCTCGCGGACGCGACGACCTCGCGGCCCGAGGATTCCGAGCGGCTCGGGGCCGAGCTCACCGAGCGAGGGATCCGGTTTCTCGACGCCGCCGTGAGCGGCACCAGCGTCATGGCCTGGGAGAAGGACCTCATCATTATCGCCGGCGGCGAGAAGGAGGATTTCGACGCCTGCCGCCCCTATTTCAAAGCCATAAGCCGCGCGGCCTACCACATGGGCCCCGTCGGCTCGGGTGCGGTGAGCAAGCTCATCATCAACCTCATCCTCGCCGGAAACCGCCTCGCGCTGGCCGAGGGGCTGACGCTCGGGACTAAAGCGGGGATGGAGATGAACAACCTGCTCACCGTGCTTCAGGACGCCGCCTGCAGCTCGAAGACGATGATCGACAAGGGCCCCAAGATGGTCAACGCCGAGTATTCGCCCGAGGGGCTGGTGCGCATTTCGCTTAAGGACTCGCGTCTCATGCTCGAGCAAGGCCAGCGCTTCGGCTCGCCGATGATGCTGACGAGCGTGTGGTCCCAGGTGGCGCAAGCCGCCTATAACCAGGGGCTCGCGGAAAAGGACTCGGTCGCTTTCTACGAGGTGCTTCGCGGAATGGCGGGCCTGGAGAAGCGGATCGATTAATAGGAGGGGCCGGTGAGCGATTCTGTGATCGGTTTCGAAGGGCAGAGCGTCATTGTCACGGGGGGGAGCGACTGGGATCGGCGAGTCGTGCGCCCATCTGTTCGCCGGGCGGGGCGCGTCGGTAACGGTGATGGATTTCGACGCCCGAGGAGCGGAGCGGGTGGCCGGCGAGGTGCAGGCCGAGGGCGGGGACGCGGCCGCCTCGATCGTCGATCTCACCGACTACGGGGCCACCCGGGAAGCCGTCGAGGGCGTCTGCGGCCGCACCGGGCGCCTCGATGTCCTGGTTCACAGCGCCGGGGGCTTTCCGCGCTACATCAGTCTCATCGATATGCCGGTCGAGGACTGGGACGGCGTTGTGAACAACAATCTCAAGTCGATTTTTCACCTGCTCAAGGCTGCGGCGCCGTTGATGATCGAGGGGGGCTACGGCCGCATCGTCACGCTCTCGAGCGCGGTGGCCCGGTCGAGCAACCATTCGCCCCACTACACCTCGGCGAAAACCGGCGTCCTCGGCCTGACGCGGCAGGCGGCGCGCGAGCTCGGCCCCCACGGCATCACGGTGAACGCGGTGGCGCCCGCGAGCGTGAACACCCCCCGGACGATGGGCATGCGGACCGAGGCCCAGACCGAGAACATCCGGCGGATTACCCCCCTCGGACGAATGTGCGAGCCCGAGGAGATCGCCTGGCCCATCGTTTTTTTGTGCAGCCGTGAGGCGGGGTATATCACCGGGGTCACCCTCGACATCAACGGCGGCTCGACAATGGTTTGAGAGAAGACGCCGGGCGCACTTCGGTTTCTCTGTCATTCGAGGTTTATCGGTGCTCTACCGGACGCTGGGAAGTACGGGCCTGAAGGTCTCGGAAATCGCTTTCGGCTGTGGATCGGTCGGCGGGCTGATGACGGACAACGACCGGACGGACGAGCATCTCGAGGTCATCCGCCGGGCGCTGGAGCGGTGATTTACGCATTTCGACACCGCCTACTCCTACGGCGACGGGAAGTCCGAGGCCAATCTGGGCCGGGTGCTCGGGGAACTCGGCCCCGAGATCACGCTTTCGACCAAGGTGCGGCTTGGCCCCGAGCGCCCGCTGGACCTGAAGGCGGCCACCATCGACTCCGTGGAGCGGAGCCTCGAGCGCCTGCGGAGGGACTCGGTGGACATCATCCAGCTCCACGATCACGTCGCTCCGGCTGACGGGGATTGGCCTCATTTCTCGCTGAGCCCAGGCGATGTTCTCGGGCCGGGGGGCGTCGTGGAGGGTTTCGAGGAGCTAAGGGAGCGCGGGAGGGTCCGCTTTTTCGGCTTCACCGGGCTGGGCCAATCGGACTCGCTCCACGAACTCGTTGAAAGCGAAAGGTTTCACACCGTTCAGGTCTATTTTAACTTGCTCAACCCCACCGCGGCCTATTCCGCTCCCGAGGGATTCAAGGCCCAGGACTTCGGCCTGTTGCTCAACAAGGCGGCGGGGCGGGGGATGGGTACGTTCGCGATCCGGGTGCTCGCCCGGGGTGCGCTGACGCCATCCCCCCGGACCGGGGAGAAGGAGCCCCGCGCTCTCTCCCCGGGTTCAGGATATTTTCGCGACATCGAAAGGGCCCGAAAGCTGGATTGGCCGTCCGAAGAGGCGGGCGGCCCGATTAATCAAGCGGCTTTCCGGTTCGCCCTGATGCGGCCCGAGTTTTCGACGGTTCTCGCCGGTTGCGCCAATGTCGGGGAGGTTGACGAGACCGCGGCCTGCTCCGGCACCTCCGGGCTTTCGGATGAGGCCCTCGCCCTCCTGAAAGCACTATGGAAAAGCGATTTTGCCTAGAAGTCATTTCATAACCCATTTCCGAGGTTTCCACCCCTGTGAGAAGGCCGATAAAATCAAGGCCTTTGACGGACGAAGATTCCGCGAAAGAGGTTATGAAATGACCTCTAGATGATTTTTTTTTCAATACGCCGGGCCCGGCACGGGCGGGCGGAAAAAGAGGAAATATTATGAAATTATCCGATGAACACAGGGCACTTCAGCAGATGGCGCGCGATTTCGCCGAGAAGGAAATCAGACCCATCTCGGCCGAGCGGGACCTTATCTCAGACCCCAAGGAAACTTTCGACTGGGAGATCATCAAAAAGGGCTCGGCCCTGGGGCTTCGCACCCTCGCCGTCCCGGAGCGCTTCGGCGGCCCGGGCGTGGACCTGATGGGCCAGGCCTTGGTTATCCTGGAGCTGGCCCGCGGGGACGGCGCCATTTGCAAGACCTTCAGCCAAAACTGGAAGTTCACTCCCATTATCACCGAGGTTGCCAACGACGAGCAACGCGAGCGCTTTTTGCCCCAATTCATGGAGAATGATGATTTTCTGCTCGCCTCGGGAAACACCGAGCCCGACGCGGGGTTCGACAATCGCTATTCTCCTCCCGATTACCCCAAGGCGGGCTTCAAAATGTCGGCCGTCCGTGACGGCGACGATTGGATCCTGAACGGCATGAAGCATTTCATCGCCAACGGCGGGGTTGCCAGCCTTTACATTATGTCCACCCGCACCGATCCTAACGTTCCCCTCAGAGAGGGAACCACCCTGTTCTTCGTTCCCAAGGACACTCCGGGCTTCACAATCGGCCGCAGGCACAATAAGGTCGGCTGGCGTTTTTACCAGAACGCCGAGCTCATCTTCGAGAACTGCCGCGTCCCCGACGCCAACCTCCTGGTGGGGGTGAACAAGGGAAGGAATTTCCGGCCGGAGGGGGGTTCGGGGTTCAACGACATCGAACTCTCCGGGAACCTCCTGGGAATCGCGCAGGCGGCCTACGAGCACGCAATCGAGCACGCCCGGAACCGCTTCCAGGGGGGCAAAATCATCATCGAGCACCAGGCGGTGAAGCTCAAGCTGGCCGACATGTACATGCGTCTGGAGGCGGGCCGGAGCTACTACTTCAAGGTGGTGGAGGACTGCCTGGACGAGGGCGCCGAAGGTACCTCGGCCTCGAAGCAGCTCATGAAGGTATTCGCCACCGAGGTGTCGCAGAGTGTCACGCGGGACGCGGTCGAGATTTTCGGGGGAATGGGCGTCATGAAGGACGCCCCCGTCGAAAAACTCATGCGCGACGCGAGCGTGCTCACCCACCTGGCGGCCGGCACTGTCAACACACTCATGGCCGCCGAAAAGCTGACGTAGGTTAAGGAAAATTACCGTTTATCCGTAGAGGAGAGGGGGGCGGCATGCAATATCCGTTTACCGAAGATCAGTTGGCGATCGCGGAACTCACCCGGAATTTCATGGAGCGCGAGGTGGCTCCTGTCGCCGTGGAGATCGACGCCCGGCCGGATCCCAAGGACTGCTATCCCAGGGAGTTGATCAACAAGGCCTCGAAGCTGGGCCTCCGCACCATCGCGATACCTGAGGAATACGGCGGGATGGACGCGGACCTGTTCACGAAAACCCTCGCGCTCTGGGAGGGCGCCCAAATCGAGATCGGCACTATCAAGTGCCTGAGCCAGTGCTGGAAGGCCACCACCGTTGTCAGCAAGGCAGGGACCAAGGCCCAGAAAGACCGCTGGCTCGCCAATTTCGCGGCTGACGACGATGCCGTCTGCTCGCTGGCCTCGACCGAACCCGACCACAGCACGGAAAACCGCCTGCACGGCAACGACCCCAAGCTGGGGATGCGGACGATGGCGGTGAAGGACGGCGATCATTTCGTCATCAACGGGGCGAAGCGATACACCTCGCTCATTGGCGAATCGCGGCTGATCGTTCTCTACGCCCGGACGGACCCGGATGTCCCGGTCAACAAGGGCATGACGGCGTTTCTTCTGGACGGCTCGGAGGAGGGGATCACCTTCGGCCGAACCCACAACAAGATGGGCTACCGCCTCTACCCGAACCGTGAGAGCTACTACGACAACGTCCGCGTTCACAAGGACAATATTCTCGGCGAGGTGAACGGGGCCTCCGCGGTCCGCGCGCACGCCTTTCGGGGAAGCGCCGAGTTGGCGGCCTGCAACACGGGTCTCGCCCGCAGCCTCTATCAGATTTGCTACGATCACGCCAAGGAGCGCGTTCAGGGCGGAAAGCCCATCATCGAGCATCTTACGGTGCGGCACATGCTCGCCGAGATGATCATGAACATCGAGGTGGCCGAGCAGTTCATGTGGCGCATCTGCTGGGGGGCGGAGAACGACGATAGCTACACCTCGCGCTTCACCCGGTCGGGCAAGGTGTTCAGCGACAAGGCAGGTCTCAAGACGATTGAACTGGCGCTGGACGTTCTCGGCGGAATGGGAATTATGCGGGACAGCCCGAGCGAGAAGATCGTCCGCGACATTCTGACGTTCCAGCACGGCGACGGCACCGACTCGGCCTGTTTGCTCGAGGCGGCGAACACCCTGGAGATTCCGGCCTAATCGGGCCGGGCCGGAAAGGTTCTCTTCGGGTGGGCCGGGAGGAAATTTCGAAATACGCTGGGGTATAAGAGAATCGGCTTGGACATATCCAATCAGGACAGATTGGCCAACGGCGGATCTTCGCTGTGGCCCGGCCCCAGGCCGGGCCCCGGGCGCTGCCGATTGAGGCAGCTCAATAAATCGGGGCAGCCGATTTTACGATATGGTCCTCGGGGCTTATTGGTGATAAAATAATCCTTCCCGCGGGGGTGGGGGAACCTCGCGGAAGGTCGGGTTCGCCGGTGAAAGTCCGGGGCCGCTCGTCCCATTTTACCGTTGAGCCGGCTAGAGGGCTTTGAACGCGTCAAGCTCGAGAGGAGATCACGAATGGCCGATCCGAGCGGAGGCGGCAGCGCGCCGATCAGAGACGACCCGCACTACATCGCGAACCTGCAGCGCAACTACACCTTTTTCGCGGATATGGGCGACGACGAGATCTATCAACTCCTCCGCATGTGCAACCGCCAAACCTTCGAGGCGGACGATACGATATTCTACGAGGGAGACGCCGCCGATACGTTCTTCCTCATCCTCTCGGGTGAGGTCGTCATCGAGGCCGGGGTGAAGGAATTTTCCCGCCTGAAGTCGGGTCATATTTTCGGCGAGATGGGAATCCTCGAGCAGGTTCCGCGCAACGCCACCGCCCGGGCGGGCGAGAAGTCCGAGGTTTTTTCCGTCGCCCGGGACGTTCTCGCGACAAGATTACCCACCCTTGGATTCAAGATCGCTTGCCACATTGCTCTCCAACTCTCCAACAAGCTTCGGCTCGCGGACGAGGAGCTGAAAAAAATTCCCCCCTCCGGCGGTTAACCGAAGGAGGGCGTTTCCTGGAGCTCAAATCCAGGAGATACGGCCAATCCCGAAATAATTCGTTATGAAACTAGCTGTTGGACGGAGCGGGCGGCACCCACATTCCTCTCCTGATGGTTTCGTTCAGCCGGTCTTCATGGGTGGGCGGGGAGATTCCGCCCCGGAGGCGCTGGGAGGCTTCCTTGCTCATCAAATCGAAGATTCGACGCTCTCTTTCTTTCATCAGCCTGGACCATTCTTTGAGTTCGGATTTTTTCCCGGTGTCGGCGGAGGAACTCATCACCTCGCGGAACAACTCTCTTCTGTAGTTCGTCATTTCGCAACTCATTTCGGGCGCAGAAATGAAGCGTGAAAACAATTATTTTTAGGCGGAAGTTGGGGCGAAGGATATTATGGGGGCCATTTTATAATATTTCCGGAGGATATCAAGGGAAAATAAGCGGTTTTGAGAGGTGCGCCCCCTGCAGGGCTTCGCCGGCAGGGTGGAAAAACCACATATTTAACCAATTTATAACAAGAACATGACACAATCCTGTCATTTGCATTGCGAATAATTGGTAGATTCACAATCAGTGGCCGAACCCTACCAAGGACCTCGCCATAAGAAATTCCTGAGGAATTTCCCCCTTCCCTCCTAACTCCTGCCGGGCCACTGAGTGGGGTGCCAAACCCCACTCTTTTTTTGTCCGAATTAATCTTGTAAGTGGTTGATAAATAAAGAAATATTCAATGGGAGCGGAGCGGGATCACTCGCCCGCGGCAATTTCCCGGATTATCTCCTCAAGGACCTCGCCGGCCCTGTCGTTTGAAATCTGACAGGTCCCTGCCGCCTCCTGGCCGCCGCCTCCGAACCTGAGCATCCCCACCCCGATATTGTAGCGGGAGGTCCGGTTGAAAATAGATTTGCCGACCGCAAAAACAGTGTTTTGCCTATCCCTGCCCCACATGGCGTGAATCGAGATATTCACCTCCGGAAACAAGGCGTAGGGAATAAAGCGGTTTCCGGCCATGATCAACTCCTCCTCCCGGAGGTCCACCACGAGAATATTTCCCCGGAGACTGGCGCATTTCCGGATTTGATTCTTGAAAGCCTCCTCGAGGACGAAGTAGCGGTTCGAGCGTTCGGTGACGTCGAGAAGCTTCATGACCCGTTCGATGGGATGATTCCGGCAGAAATTGGCTAGAAGTCATTTCATAACCCTCATGAGTTTTCTCGTCGTGATCAGGGCACAAGCCATATGAAAGAATCCACCGTAGGTTTCCATCAGTCGGTCCCATCGCACGGTCAGCCTGCGGAAGTTGCCAAACCAGGCAATCGTCC
>PVBE012938128.1_pt1 | contig 108035 bp, 100 predicted proteins | sample 1631181 | NCBI WGS metagenome assembly PVBE01 (sample SAMN08397723, study PRJNA350692) | Marine metagenome, whole genome shotgun sequencing project. | isolation source: water | place: Pacific Ocean | collected 2012-04
CCCAAGAGATCTTCCTGGGCAGTCAAACTGATATCAACGGCAATGGATGGGCCGATGAGTGTGAGTGCCTCTGTGACCTCGACTCCGATGGAGCCGTCGGAGTGTCTGATCTCGAACTACTTGTCGCGTCCTGGGGCACCGACGACTACCACGCAGACATGACCGGGGACGGAGTTGTCAGCGTCCGCGATCTCCTAGAACTCATTTCCCAATGGGGGCCCTGCGAGATCTGATCACGCTAGGCCTCCGAGGCGAATGCTCCAACGGGGTGGGCGCGATGGTATCAACCGAGATCAGCGATGCTGCCACGGAAGCTGGTCGAGGTTGACGTTGCCCCCTGACAGAATCACACCAACACGGGCACCCTCTGGAATGCTGCACGCCGAACTGAGCATCGCCGCCAAGACCGTGGCGCTGCTTGGCTCAACGAGCAGTTTGGCTCGCTCCCAGAGCAAACGCATGGCATGCGTGACTTCGTCATCGCTGACGGTCACAATCCCGTCAAGATGATCGCGGAGGATTCCAAAGGTTAAGTCACTCAGACTTGTGAGCAACCCGTCGCAGATGGTGTCAGGAGCGGTCTGTGGAATCAGTTCGCCCGCCCCAAGCGATCTCGCCGCGTCGTCGGCTCCGCTGGGCTCGGCGCCAACGAGCATGGCGGCAGGCAAGAGCACGCTTGTTGCAAGGCACGTACCGGACATCAACCCCCCGCCTCCAACTGGTGCTACTACCGCATCAAGCGGTCCAGCATCCTCGATGAGTTCAACCGCCGCCGTGGCCTGCCCAGCAATGATGCGAGGGTCGTCATAGGGATGAATGAACTCCGCCCCGGTATCGGCGATCACCGTGGCCGCGGTCGTCTCACGAGCTTCGAGTGTTGGCTCGCACGGCACGATCGTGCCGCCATAACCCTCGACGGCACGACGCTTGACCGCCGGTGCAGTCGTGGGCATGACGATCCAAGCCGGAATGTCCCGCTCACGGGCCGCCCGCGCCAGGGCCTGGGCATGGTTGCCGCTTGAATGTGTACATACGCCCTTGACAGCCTCCTGATCCGAAAGCGACCACACAGCATTGCTCGCCCCGCGGAACTTGAACGCCCCCACTCGCTGTAGGTGTTCGCACTTGAAGAACAGATGACGCCCAGCCATGTCGTCGAGCATCGAGCACGTCATGACCGGCGTGCGATGCACCACATCGGAAATGCGATCGTGGGCTGCTCGGATGTCGTCGATGGACGGCCGAAGCTTCATCGCGTTGCAAACGCGAAGATTCGACGGAGTGCCAAGAGCGATGCGGCATCAACCAGCGGCGCATCGTGCGCCGCTGCAATCTCTACCACTTCGCGGACGTTGTCAGCCACCATCGTTCGTGTGGCGTGCTTGGCTTCGTCCACCTTGGCGTAGGTGCGGGCGTTCTCTTCATCCGTCACAGACGAGGTCATCTCAACACTCGCCGCGATGGCGCCACCTGGATTGGCGATGAAGTCCGGCACAACCGGCACGCCCCGACTATGCAGCGCGTGCCGCGCCGACATCGTGCACGGGTTGTTCGCCCCTTCAACCACTACTCCAGCCCGAATGCGATCTTGATTATCGGTATCGATCACGTCCTGTACCGCACAAGGAAAGAGTATATCGGTCTCTTCCCACAATACATCAGCGATGGGTAGTTGCTGGTGCCCTTCGTTGATGAGGTGCTCGCGAGTCGTACGGAAGTCCATCTCAGCAATGGCGTCGAGCAGTACACCCGAGAGTGGCTTGTGCAGCCGCCAAGCGCCATCGATGCGAGGGTCGGCAATCGTCGTCACGCATCCGCCGAGTTGGGTGAAATACCGGCACACCGCCGCGCCCATCGCGCCAATGCCCTGCACCGCTGCAGTAGCGCCCACTGCATTGCAGCCGCTCGTTTCCAGCCAAGTGGCGGCCGCCGTTGCGACACCAAGCCCCGCTATACCCTCGACGTCATAATCAGTCCCGCCTTGCTCAACAGGCTTTCCGGTAAAGCATCGCGTCGTCCCCAACTCGTCAATCGCCCACTGACAGTGGCGTGGGTCGCCGCCGAGGTCGTATCCCAGACCACCCCATAGTCCGCCGTTGTCGTAATGGCACGGCCAGGCCAGCCGCACGAAGCGTCGGTAAAGACGCTCAAAACCTTCTGCTTGTGGATCGGCACGCAAGCCTGATTTTGCACCGCCAGTGGCCAGCCCTACAGCGGCATTCTTGAGCGTCTGTGTCCGCGCCAGTCTGGTGATTTCGTCCTTGGTCACCGTAGAGGTGATGCGGGTGCCGCCCTTTCCCACGCGACCAAGCGGACCATCCTTCACGGCCAAGGTCGACCAGACAATCACATGACCTTCGACGCCCAGTTCGGGGTCGCGAATAGTCATCTCACATTCTGGTTCCAGTGCATCGAAGGCCCGCTGGCGTTCGTGCAACTCCTCCAGGAAAACCGCGTCACTCATTGATCAAACTCCGTTGGCTCTCAGCATCACCGCCCAAGCTGGCAGCACATTGCGAAGCACAAATCGACGCCGCACATCCATGTTGGTTGAAAGATCTCGAAGGAACCCACGGTGACGGCGGGCATTGCCCTGCCACGGTCCAGGGATCGTGCATCGAATCGATGGCAAAGCGGCATACTCAAAATAGGCAAGCGTCCCCCCGGGCGAGAGCAGCGACTTGAGCTGATCGAGAATGCGTTCGGCAATGCTGGGTGGAAAGGAGTTGAACGGCAGTCCGCACACGATCGTCGTATACGACGATCCGATGTCCGCATCTTCGATACATCCCTCGATAACTCGTGCCGAACGCCCCTTGGTCACGTCGCTCCAAGGACCCACCACACTCTCTCGGAGCCGCTGGCAAAACCTTGGGTTGAGTTCGACGATGTCCGCTTGCCCACCTTGGGGCAGTCGCTCGAGAATCTTGCCGGTAAAGGCTCCAGTCCCTGCACCGACCTCTAATACTCGGTCGGCGCACCCATTGCTCCCAATGGTGCTGGTCATTTCTCGCGCGAGATAACGGCCTGATGCCGCTAGGGCACCGACTTCCTTACGACGTCGCATTGCCTCGATCAGAAAGCGAGCCATGCTGAAAACTCCGCGTTTAGGCCGAAGCCTTGCAGGCGGTGGTAGCCGCCTCGGACTGCTCGACAAGCGTGTCAAACGTCTTTGGATCTTCAATCGCAATCTGACTGAGCATCTTACGATTCAGCGCGATTCCAGACTGAGACAGTCCGTTCATGAAACGGCTGTAGCGTGTGCCCCGCATGCGACAGGCCGCGGAGATGCGGGTAATCCAGAGGCGACGGAAGTCACGTCGACGTGCGCGGCGATCGCGATATGCAAACTGACCGGCGCGAAGCAACGCGACCTTGGCCTGCTGCTTATGACGATGCTTGGTGCCCCAATAGCCTCGGGCAGCGCGGAGAATGCGCTTCCGGGCCTTGACGGTGGCCGAACCTTTGCGAACGCGTGGCATAACGATGTACTCCTTCGCCCGAGTCGGGGGGTTGGCTTACGCCCAACCACTTCACCCGATGACGGATCGTTGGCAATAGATGAACTAGTTGTCCGAGGACTCCGACTTGGACGGGCTGCTGTCAGCGGCCACGATTCGGCGATGCAACATACGAGCAGCCCGATTGACATCGGCTGAGTGCGCGTAGTTGGCCTTGCGGTAGGACCGCATCAGTGTGCCGGACTTGTGGCTTCGAAGGTGACCGCCGAATGCAGGCTTGGACTTGACGCGGCCGGACTTGGTAATCCGGATCCGCTTGAGCAGTCCTTTGTTGGGCTTATTCTTGGGCATCGGTGGCTCCTCAAAGGCAGTGCCTGCATCGGCAGGCGAGCCACGCAGTGTAAAGGAGCTAGGGCGAGGGTTCAAGGCGTGAGCGGAGGAGCCCCGTCTCAATCCGCCCATTCAGTGTGCTAAGAAGAGTTCCACCGGGGCTGGCCCCTGCCCAGAATCGACCCGCCAGATGCCATCGCCGGCCATTACGGCCGAGGGCAGATCCACGGTGCGACCGTCAGAGAAGACCACGCTCGGGCGGTCGATCAGTCGCTGATGCCATCGGGCATCCTTGATGGCGGTGGGATAGTCCATGCCCTTGATCATGCCCTCGAGGGCCGGGTTGCAGTCGCCTGCAAGGATGACCGCCCCATGCCGCAACCTAGGCAGTTGATCGATGCGGATCACCGCTACAGAGAATCCATCGCCGCCAGCCCCGGGACGACGCGGATTTCGGCGGCAGTTGGGATCGCAGTATTGATTGGCCACCACAGTGCCCAGGTCGACCATGCCAACAGCATCATCCCGGTGGCCCATCAAGGACCCGATCTCTGGAGCTGCTTCTCGAACTGGCGTGTCGCCAGTTGCTTCTTGGAAGGCCGAAATACCCGCGTGCAGTTCGCTGAGATTGCGACGCGCACCGTTGGACATTGACCGCTGACGCGTGGTCGCGGCAAAGGACCAGATTGTTGCTACAGCCATCGCCAGAACGGCCGCAACGGCCAGACCTTCGGCAATGCGGAAGCGAAGTCCGCGCCCCATCATGACCGGATGGTTGTCCATGCGAAGGCGATCCTGTCGATCGGCTTCGGCTCGGTTGATACGCGCCATCGTCGCATCGACCAGCGTGCGGCAATCTTCATCGTCCAATGGCTGGGCCGGATAGGCATCGAGGTGTGACAGCAACGCAGCTGCTGCTTCGAGCCGAGCCTGCTCGGCGGAATCAACTGTCGCAGCCGATGGATCGAACCCTGCGGAGGCAAGTTGGTCGACGATGCGGGCGTCTTCACGGGATAGTGATGGTGGGGTGCGGTCAGAGGCGTTCATTGATCGAGTCCTGACTCGTCTTGGTTGAATCGACGCCACGCGTCGGCGAATGCGGCAACTGCTGCATGCAATCGACTCTTGACTGTTCCCAGCGGAATCTGCAGGGTTTCGGCGATCTGGTTGTAACTCATTTTTTGGAAGTAACTCAACAGCAAAATCTCTCGGAGGTGGTGCGGAAGCCCATCAACTGCATCACGCACGCGAGTCGATAGTTCTTCGCCCTCGGGGGCGGCGGATGGATCGGCAGATTGGCACTCGATCAAATCGATCATGCCAATGCCGTCGCCATCACTTGATAGTGGAGCCGAAAGTGACAAGGCCCGGCGGCGTGCCTGACGGCGATGCCAATCACGAGCCTTGTTGACGGCGATCGTGTAGAGCCACGGCTTGAAACGCCGCGATAGGTCAAAGGTGTGGGCAGATTGGTGGACCTGTAGGAAGGCTTCTTGAAAGACGTCCTCAGCCGTGGCCCTTGATCCAGTCACGCGCACCAGATAGGGAACCAACTCGCGGGAGTATCGATCGACCAGAAGGCGAAACGCCTCGTCGCTGCTGCCGGCCAAATGAGCCTCCAGCAGGGCCTCGTCACTTGCGGATGTCAGAGACTGCACGGCGGACACACACTCCGGGGCCGCCCTGCGCGACCGGCTCGTAGCCCATGCCCGAATATCCTCGGACACGACGCGGGCGATCATAGCGGAGGTCTGCAGTGGTTGACACTGCAGAAGCGAAGGCATGACGTCCATGGCGGTCATATCAGCCCTACCCCCCCATAGGGCAACAGGTTCGGGCACACCTGTAGATTCGGCCATTCCAATTGACTTCGTACTAATTGCAATCGTCAAGAGCCCCTCACGACCCCAAAATGCGGCCTAAGCCGTGCTACCATTCCCCCCATAATGGGCGTTCCAATTAGTCAAATGTGGACCGTAGCCAGTTATGTGCTTGGCCAGCGACTCCGTGGACACCGCAAATACCCACTGGTGCTCATGCTCGAACCGCTATTTCGCTGCAATCTGGCCTGTGCTGGCTGTGGGAAAATTCAGTACCCAACCCACATTCTTCGCAAGAATATGGCCTTGGAAGATGCGCTCCGCGCCGTCGATGAATGCGGCGCCCCGATGGTGTCCATCCCTGGTGGCGAGCCGCTGATATATGAGCATATTCGCGAGCTGGTGCAGGAATTGGTCAAGCGAAAGAAGTACATCTACCTGTGCACCAATGCCATCCTGCTCAAGGAGAAACTTGAAGCAGGATGGTTCGAGCCCACCAAGTACCTCACGTTTTCGGTGCACTTGGATGGGGCTCGACCCGAACATGACTTTTCGGTCTGCCGCGATGGAACGTATGACAAAGCGATCGCAGGTATCAAGACCGCCGTGGACATGGGGTTCCGGGTCACGACCAATACGACGCTCTTTGATGGCACAGATCCCAATGCCATTCGGGGTTTCTTTGATGAGATGATGGATGTCGGTGTCGAGGGCATGATGCTCAGCCCGGGCTACGCATACAACGCGGCACCTGACCAATCGAACTTTCTTGGCCGCAAGAACACCAATGACTTGTTCGCCATGCTGCTGTCGAATCGCAAGAAACGCTGGCGGTTCAACCAATCACCGCTCTTTCTGGAATTTCTCATGGGGCGGCGGACGTACGACTGCACTCCATGGGGCAACCCTACATACAGCTTGTTTGGGTGGCAGAAGCCGTGCTACTTGCTCAGTGAAGGCTATGTCGATTCATTCGATGAACTAATGCAGAACACGCAATGGGACCAGTATGGGTATTCGTCAGGCAACACCAAGTGCAGCAATTGCATGGTGCACAGTGGCTACGAAGCAACCGCAGTGGACGACACATTTACGTCATTCGGCGGCTTGTGGGGAACGATCAAAGCCATGGTGTTCAACCGGTACGCCAACCCCAAAGTGGCCAAGGCACTTGTAGATGAAAAATCCAAGCCGCATGGGCCAGAAGTCCACCTAGTGCAACTGGGAATGGATGTTGATGCGCTCAAACGTGCAAAATATGACAAGGCCGAGCGGCAGACTGCGTCGGTAGCGTGACTGCGACATGACCGGTTGGTGGGTGCACGATGTCTTCAATGGGATGGGCGGTGGCGGCGCTGGCGCCGCAGCTGTATTGGGCTGGGTGTTCTGGGTATTGGCCTCGATCACACTGCATGAACTCGGGCACGGCTGGGCAGCGATTTGGCAAGGCGATCGCACGCCGATTGAAACAGGTCACATGTCGGCCAGCCCACTGGTCCACATGGGTGGGATGTCACTGATCGTCTTTGCCTTCATCGGCATTGCCTGGGGGCTCATGCCCGTGAACCCGTCCCGCTTTCGACATCACCGATGGGGGCGTGTAATGGTCGCCGCTGCTGGTCCGGCCATGAATCTCCTGCTCTTTCTCGTCATCGCGACGTTGCTGGGCGTCTTGATCGGCACGGGGGCGATCCACCTAGAAGAGGTGGGGTTTGGGAAGAATGTTGCCTACTTTCTTGTCAATGGTGCCATGCTGAACTTACTGCTGCTGGCGTTCAACTTGCTGCCCGTGCCGCCCCTAGATGGTTGGCGCATTCTTGAGGGTGTGTCCTTCAAGGCCCGAATGCTCACCAACCACCCCAATGCCCCCATCGCAGGGTTGTTCTTTCTGATGGCGATCTTTCTGACTGGCGCCTTCGACTGGTTTGTGGTGGCCGCCAACTATGCCGCCATGAATTGGGCGGCGATGGTGGCTGGAATGTTTGCGGGCTGAACGCGCCGCATCGCTTGACATTCAGTCAGTGATCGCCACTGGAACGGTCGTAGGTCGATTCCATCATCTTGAATTCCGTGCCGTCTGGTCCATTGGTATACATGGTCGCCACAAAGTGATCGGTTCCATCAAACGTCTCGGTTCCATGAACAGGTATGGCGCCGTTGAGTGGATCAGTTCCCGTGCCGGTCCACTTGAGTATGTCGCCATCGAACACGCCACTCCCTTGCATCATGCCGGTGGCCATGTTGTCGATCCACGTGAACTGATACTCCTCCGTCTTGTTGTTGTGCCCTAGGAGTCCCCAGCCCACGAACTTCCTGCCATTCCACTCGCTCTGATTCTCCTGTTCGAGGAAGCGTCCGCCCATGGTCATCTTGTACCGGGACGTACCCTTGGCTTCTTCTACCGGCATGCCAGGGGCCGGCCAGTACCGAAGCGTCACATTCCACGTTCCAACTCGCTGAGCCAAACGAGCTTGCCCAGGACCAGGTTTGGCGTAGAACTGTCGAGCCTTCATCATGTCCGCGGGCATGACCGAAGCCTGCTTATCAGTGGACTGGCCTGACGAATGGCCGGCATCTTGCATCATCGCCCCGCCCAACAGCACGCCCGCTGCCACCAAACCAAGTACCGAGCCGCACATCATCACATTCTTCATGGTTGTGTCCCTTTGAGAGCGATTTCAGAGGGCAACGGCCCTCCGCAAGCCGTCAAATCTATCGCTATTGAACATCGAGCACAAATCGACCATGCTTCCCTCAGGGGCCAGTATTTGCTATCCTTGGCGATTCGTCCCCGCGGCGAAGCCTGCCCCCACGATCGACCCCGGCTCTGGTCGATTCCCGGGCGGGCCGAGCGTCGAAGTCCGGTCATGCGATCGACGACGACTCGAGCCTCGGGCAGTGCACAGGAGGAGCCATATGGTCGTACTACGACTCAAACGCATGGGACGCCGGCACCGTCCCTTCTACCGACTCAATGCAATGGACAAACGCGCCCCGCGCAATGGCCGCGTCATCGAAGAACTCGGGTGGTTCAACCCGCTCCTCGAAGATGAGAGCAAGCAACTGTGTTTCAATGCCGAGCGGATCAAGTACTGGTTGAGCGTAGGCGCCCAGCCCAGTGACACAGCCCGCACCCTGATCAAGCGGATCGGTGTTGATCCGACGCCAGGGAAGAAGGCCTGAGTTTCGCCAGGCACCTTCGCCATGCGGATCGACATCCTGACTCTGTTTCCGCCCATGTTTGGTGGCCCACTCGATGCGAGCATCTTGGGGCGCGCACGGGAAACCGGACACGTCGACGTTCATGTTCACGACATTCGTGACTGGAGCACCGACAAGCACAACAGAGTGGATGACCGACCCTTCGGCGGCGGACCTGGCATGGTGATGATGTGTCAGCCACTGCATGATGCGGTGTTGGCCGTCGAAGAAATGGATTCACGGTGCGCGCAGCGAATTCTGCTCACACCACAAGGAAGGAGAGCCACGCAAAAAACCATCGAGACGCTGGTGAACATGGAGCGACTGCTCTTGATCGCCGGGCACTACGAAGGCATCGACGAACGAGTAGTCGACGAACTCGCCCCGCTGGAAATCAGCATCGGCGACTACGTCCTGAGCGGCGGAGAACTGCCGGCACTGGTTCTTGTAGATGCCATCACCCGACTCATCCCAGGAGTGCTGGGACATGCTGACTCCGCTTCGGAGGACTCATTCAGCGTCACCGATGAACATGGCCAACCACTGCTCGACACCCCGCATTTCACTCGCCCACGAATTTGGCGGGACCGCGAAGTGCCAGAAGTCCTCCTCTCCGGAGACCATGGTGCAGTCGACAAGTGGAGACACCAACAACGCGTCGGCCGCACCCAAGCGAGACGACCTGACCTCCAGCCACCCACGACGGGTGACTAAACAGTCCCTTTAGAGAACGCGACCCCTGGGCATAGTGACCCAAGTCGTGCGGCCAACACGAGCCGAATTGAGAACAGTCATGAACAAGCAACAGATCATCGAAAACCTCACAGCCGACCAACTCCAGGACGGCTTCCCTGCCTTCAGTGTCGGCGACACCATCGACGTGCACTGCCGCATCATCGAAGGTGAAAAGGAACGTATCCAGGTATTCCAAGGCGTGTTGATCGGGCAGAAGGGCCGAGGCGTCAACCGAAGCATTACGGTGCGCCGCATCGTCGCCAACGAAGGCGTCGAACGCATCTTCCCACTGCATTCACCGCGGCTCGCCAAAATCGAAGTCGTCCGCCGTGGCGATGCCCGCCGTGCCAAGTTGTACTACCTGCGCGACCGCGTGGGTAAGTCACGCCGCCTCCGAGACCAGCGTCGCGGCCTCAAGCACATCGGCTGAACAACGTCAAACCATTGGCTCAAGGCAGCCCGATCGTCCTCAGGACGGTCGGGTTGTTTCGTGGGTATTTTCGATGATCGACGTTTGAGGCTCGATCCTCTTGGGGCATAGATCCGCCCGATCGAGCAAAACGAGCTTTTCGAACGGCCAGTTCCATTCCGCGAAGAGCGCTGCGGGCCTGGCGAACGGCGTCTCGGCTGCGCTGTGTTTGATGCTGCATGGCACTCTCCAAAGGGGCCTCTCACGCCCGCTGAAGACCATGTCGTCATGGATGAGCAGCAACTTGAGCCCGACCACACATCAATTCCGCAATCGCGGTTCTGGGCAACACCGCCCGCGATCAATCTGAATTGTGCTCATCATCCTCGGGCACTGGGGGATACTCCGTCGGTGCATCGAGCACTCGCGATGCCTCAGCCGCCACGTCGTCGTAGATCGTCGCAAGCAGACCACTCAATGGGAAACGACCATCGAGCATCGATGGGCCAAGCCGTCGCAACAAGGCATGAGGCACATGTGATTCTTGATCAACATCCTGCGTTTGGCTTCGCTGCCTCCACCAGTTGTCTATCAAATCCCCCAGCGGTGCACCCTCCGCTTGTTCGCGGCCAACGGGCGTCAATGGATGCGCCACCGCTTCCCCTTGACTTCGGAGCGAACGATGATGTCGAATGCGTTCAAGCAGCGCTTCGCGCGGCATTCCCCGCATCTCCAATGCCCGAAGCGGATAACGGCACAGTTGCTCGGCCGCCGCCCACGTCAGCGCCGCAATGCGCCATGGCTCGGGCGATCGCCCCCCAGTCGATGTAATGGTCAATTCATCGGCCGAAGGAATCAGTGGCGCACCACACCCGATGCATAGTTCCTCAAGACCCGGGGGCAACTCACTTTCGAGCAATTTGGCCGCCCAAATCGCTTCACATGAAGCCGCCTCCACCACACGTCGCCACGCCTCTTCTGGAAGCACAGGGAATGCAATGGTGACCGTCAATGATCCATCGGCTTCCGACTGCACCGGACCACTGATGGCACCTTCCGTCATCGACACCGAACGCACCGCCCCATCCCGCGCCGCAACAAATCCGTCGGACATGGGCGTGTCTCGTACATGACTTGTCAGGGTAGACACCAACACGCCGGCCACTGGGGCCGCACGAATAGCTTCCTCCTCAAGGCGAAGCCGAATACGACCACCGCGACGCCTTGATGGGCGAGGGGCGTGGCTTCCTGCTCCGGTCACGGCGCGACTCATGCGTCCACCTCGACGGCATTGCTGCGAAGCAGCAGCATGTCACGAAGTTCACCGGTACTCATTTCGGTCAACCAATCATCTCCTGTTCCGATGATTTGCTCAGCAAGTTGCGTCTTCTCTTCGAGCATGGTGTCAATTCGCTCCTCAAGCGTCCCCATACACACAAATTTATGCACATGCACCGTCCGAGTCTGTCCGATGCGAAATGCCCGGTCCGTCGCCTGCCGTTCAACAGCGGGGTTCCACCACCGATCAAAGTGGAAGACGTGATTCGCCTCAGTCAGGTTCAACCCAAGACCACCAGCTTTAAGCGACAAAACAAACACTGGCGCATCACCATCGCCCGATTGAAAATCATCAATCATCTTCTGCCGACGGCCCATCGGCGTACCGCCGTGCAGGAAAAGTGAACGGCATCCAAGATCGTGCTCGATCATCGCCGAAAGCAATCGCCCCATGCGGCGGTACTGTGTAAATACCAAGGCCTTCTCGCCAGTAGCGAGTACTTCTTCTAGAAGGGAAATCATCCGGCGCGCCTTGCCCGATCGCTGTGACAATCGTTGCACAGCTTCTCCAGTACCAGCGGCCACGACGACTTCGTCGCCAGACTCGGCTAGCGCCGGGTGGTCGCAGATTTGCTTGAGTCGCGAGAGCATTGCGAGAATCACACCGCGCCGCTGAATGCCATCGGTACGGTCAACCTGCCCGAGCATTGAGTCAACGACGGCTTGGTACAACATCGCCTGTTCACTGGTCAGCGTGGCAAACTCGCGTGTCTCGACGCAATCTGGCAAATCATCGATGACCGTTCGGTCCGTCTTGAGTCGCCGAAGCACAAATGGCTGCACAAGTCGTCGCAATGAGGCGGCCGCATTGACATCGCGATGACGCTCGATTGGTCGCGCGAATCGCCTGCGGAAGTCTGATACCTCGCCAAGGAAGCCTGGATTGCAAAACTCCATGATCGACCACAACTCGCTGAGACGATTCTCTACGGGAGTACCAGTCAGGGCCACGCGACGTTCAGTGTTGAGTCCTCGAATAGCTCTAGCTTGTTTGGTCGGCGGATTCTTGATGTACTGCGCTTCGTCGAGCACCACTCGCCGCCACTGAACACCAAGTAGCGTCTCGTTGTCCCGGGCCACCAAGGCATACGTCGTGATCATCACATCGTGTGATGTTGCCTGCTGGGCAAATGCCTGCCCGGCCAAACGATCTGGGCCATGATGAATGCAGACCTTCAGTTCGTCCGCGAATCGCCCGAGTTCGCGTGCCCAGTTGCCAACGACCGAGGTCGGCACCACAAGAAGGGTCGGACCAATGGTGTTGCCATCCTCACGCTCATGCTGCAAGAGTGCGATGAGTTGAACCGTCTTGCCTAAACCCATGTCATCGGCCAGACATCCACCCAAACCGAATCGATCAAGAAACGCCAGCCAACTCAGGCCGGTGCACTGGTAGGGACGCAGCGTGCCGGTAAACCGATCGGGCTGATCGAGCTGAGTCAACTGATCGTCATTTGGCCCTTCAAGCAAGGCCGCAACCCAACCTTCTGCATCAAGACCGAGTACTTCCAAGCCCGTCTCGGGTTCAACCGGATCGGACGCACGTCGCATTGCTTCCAGCAGCGTCGATTCATTGGACTCATTGCGTTCCAATAGATCGATGGCACGGGCGATCTGTTTTTGATCAACTTCGATCCATCGACCATCCACTTGCACCAATGGTGTTTGTTGGTCACGCAATCTTCGAAGCGTTTCCAATGACAATGGTTGATCACCCACCGCCACTTGCCAGCGATAGCGAATGACTGTTGCCAGGCCGCGTGGCGCCCCGTCAAGATCATCCAAGTCCGGGCTTTCGACAGTCATGCGAAGTCCCAGTGTGTTGTCGCTCCCACCCCACCACGGGGGCACCACGACTATGCAACCGGCTTCTTCAAGCAGCGGCCGGAACTCACCAAGCAGTGACCACGCGCCCCGCGAGTCGAGTTCCATCCGAGATGGACTGGCTTGCTCAAGTAGCGGATCAAGTTCCGGCCACAACCGGGCCGCCTGGCCGAGTTCTGTCAATAGGACATCCTGCGCATCGGCATCGCCTGCAAGTTGAATCGCTTCGGGGGTGCTATTCCAAATATCTTCGGCCAACACCGACAGGGTCGCATCATTGGCCGCAGCCAGGCCCAGCGTGACAGCCCATGGCCCATGTTCACCTTCTGGTGGGCAGACGTCCAATCGCAACCGCAAGGTCTGTCCAGAGGCTAGATCATCAAGTTGGGAAATCCACGATCGCGCCGCGCGAAGCAGCACGACTGCCTGATCGCCGTTGACTTCCAGCATTGGTGAGTCGTCAAGCAAGCCACTGAGCCACTGCACATGCTGGTCTTCATCAGTGCGCCCATCGATTGCTTCAACAAACTGTTCTCGGCACAATAGTGCGCGGACAAGCCCATCGGTCATGCCTTCCATTGCCGCTTCCAACCGTGGCCACGGTGCGTGGCCAATCGCATCATCCACACCCCGGGCAACTGGCGGCATGCGGTCAAGCAAATCTGTCAACCGCTCCGCCGCCTCATCGTCCTGCAACCATGGTCGCCAGATCGCACGCAGACGCCCCTGTGAATCTTGGCGAAGCGATGGAATGAACCGCTGTGATTCGCATCGATCGGCGACAAGACGAGCCACATCCGACCAGAACACCAGGTCGTAGCCCGGGTCCTCGGCAATGTGCACATCACCTGATGCAATGGCCAAGAGCAGCCGCAACCCGTCGGCAGGCTCCAAACTGCACGTCGCAACATCAAAGCGAGCAAGCCACGGCGTTTCGCTACGGTCAAGACCACCAAGCGCCGCGACCAGACGATCACTCGGATGTGGTCCAAGCAAATCGCGTGGCAAACGCACTGCCATGTGATCGTGCTTCGCACGCGATTCGAACGGACCAAGCAACGACATCACATGCGACGGCGTTGTCGCGTATGGATGTGGCGGAAGCAAATCGCTTGGCGCGTCGCGAGATTCGACCGCTTGAGGCGCATCGGCCAACAACCGCCATCGATCGATCGACTCGGCCCAGACGTGCAACTTGCCGCCGGTCCAAGCAGCATGCAAAATATGGCCCAAGTGGATCTCCCTTCCTATATGCCTCAACGCCCTGCTGCCATCCGCTCCGAGAAGCGACCCATGATCACGCTGGGACTCGAACCCAGGACCTACCGCTTAAAAGGCGGTTGCTCTACCAACTGAGCTACGCGATCCGAATCGATCAGTCTACCAAGAACCGCCTTGGCGCTGCCACCACGCAGGAAAAACTGGGTTTTCCACGAGCGGTCCAGAATCGGCCGCCCACTCACAGCGCGGATTCTGCGCGGTCGCCCAAGGCCCGAGAATCTTTTTGCTGACCTTCTTCTGGCCCGGCCGATCCCGAGAGAGCAACACCACACACCCCGGTGTTCCCCGGCCCGTCCGGGAGATGACCCGAGCCGGACATCCGGCCAAAAATGCCTGATTTAGCCCCTGGAGCCCCCCACCATGGACGCACAACCCCCCCTTCCACGCCACCAAGTGGCCTTTCTTCGTGAAGGCCAGTCGTGGCAACTCTTCTGGGAGGATGGCGATGAATCGCTGTTGATTGAGACCGTCGCGGCCCTTGTGAGCGATCCCTCGTGCCCCTTGGACCACTACGATCAGGCGGTCATTGAGCAACAGCTCTGCCCGTCAACCCACGGAAAAACCTGAAAGATCCGCCCCAACCCCCGGCTTATCGGTCGGGGGTTCCCAGACCCTCACCCCACCCCCAGCCCTGGAAATAACGCCCGATGCCCAATCCAGTCGACCGCCCCGAACTTCAGTACCCCATCGTCAAGGCTTTCTTGGACTACCTGCTCGATGAACGGCACTTCAGCCAGTACACCGCGAGGTGCTATGGCGTGGACCTCCGCCAGTTCATTGCCCATCTCAACGATGATCTGGCGATCAGCCTGGACCTCATTCACGAAGCAGATGTGTGGACCCGGGCCAAAAAAGGCAATATCGACATTGTTGGTTCCGTTGGCCCGGTAACGATCACCAGCACCATTCTGGCCTGCGAGGTCGAGCCGATCCGCAGCTTCCTCTCGCATCTGACCGATCGCAATTACAGCGCCGCAACAATGGCCCGCAAGATCGCCACGTTGCGATCATTTCATAAGTGGCTCGAGCGTGTGGGCGTTATCTCCCGGAACCCGATGACGATCATCCGAACACCGCGACAAAGTCGCCGGCTTCCCAAGGCCATCACTGTTCATGATGTCGAGCAACTCCTCGCCGCACCCGAGGCTGCCACTCTGCTTGGCTGCCGCGACTGCGCGATGCTTGAAACCCTGTACTCAACGGGAATCCGTGTCAGTGAACTCGTGGGCATCAACGTTCACGATATCGACGAAGCCGGGCAAGCGCTCATCGTCCGAGGAAAGGGACGCCGTGAACGCATCGTTCCACTGGGCACACACGCGCTTCGTGCGCTGACCGCGTGGATGCACATGCGACGTCAGCATGGACATGACTTGCACGGCGAAGAGCCGCTCTATATCAACCGGCATGGTGGACGCATTTCAACACGAAGCGTTCGGCGGAAGGTCAGCAAGTACCTCGACAAGGTCGGTCTCGACCCAAGCATCAGCCCGCACACGCTGCGACACTCATTCGCAACGCACTTGCTGGACAATGGTGCCGATTTGCGAGCGGTGCAGGAATTACTCGGCCACCGATCGCTTTCGACCACACAGGTGTACACGCACTTGACGACTCAGCGCATGCGTGAGGCCTACGACCAAGCGCATCCCAGGGCCGAAGCGGGCTGACAAACGAATACATGTTCGAAGCCCCCTGCGGTGACAGGCGGCTTCCAGCAACCGTACGGTCGCCCCGTAACGCTGAGGGAAGTGTTTCGGGGCGGCGGTGCGTGTAGGAGGAGCCAGAAACAGTGCTGCGGCCCTGCTAGCATGAGTCGTATCCCCATAGGGCGATTAGCTCAGTTGGCTAGAGCGCTTCGTTTACACCGAAGAAGTCACTGGTTCGAGTCCAGTATCGCCCATTAATCCACCTTCGGCGGCAACTGGGAGAACAGTAGAACGCAAGCACAGTGGAGCTAGGGGCCTCCACCGACCATTTTTAACTTCCTCCTTGGATCTCCCTGCGAGTTCCTATAGGGTGGCGGGGTTACTCCGCCCAGTGGGGCTGGAGTGCCTGAGGAGAGACACGATGCCCACCGCCCTGAACCTGACAGCAATCCTGATGCTGACGACAGCGGCACTTGCCGACATGCCCGGCGATCGCGCCGTCGAGTCGCCGTGGACGACCCGCTACTTCGATACGCATCTTGACATGCAACTCGATCTGGACTGGATCGCGGTGCAGTCGGCCGACCTCAGCAACGACCACATCACGGTCACCGGCGGCCCGACCGCCGATTTATCCAAGGCCCGTTCAGGCAGCGTTCATCAGTGGTTCTATGTACCCGTCACAGACGCGGCCACACCTCAGGACATCGCCGACATCGTGGTCGCCGTATCGGCCATTGACAACACTTTTGCCTCACCGATCTTCCTTGGTGGCACCCACAACCTCCCGTGGATTCCCACCAGCGAACTCATCGTGCAACTGCGAGACGGTCACACGCTCGAAGGCGTCACGATCATCGACCATGATCTCGGCGAGTACACGGGCATGACTCGCATCGCGACTGCTGCCACAACCGGTTTGGATACGCTTCGCCTCGTCGAAGAAATCGCGCAGCACCCCTCCGTCGAGTGGGCCCAGCCAAACGCGATCTGGTGGGCAAAGCACTTCTACGTGCCCAATGATCCGAACTACGCCAGTCAGTGGGCACTGAACAACTCCAACGACATGGACATGGACGCGCCCGAGTGTTGGGACACCATCTTCGGCGACGCATCGATCATCGTGTCGATCCTTGACGACGGCATCGACCAGAACCACGCCGACATCAGCCAGGTGCCCGGCGAAGACTTTACTAACGAAAACACCGGCGGGCACCACACGATGATCTGCGACGGTCACGGTTCGTGCGTCAGCGGCTGCATTGCCGCGACCATCGACAACAACATCGGCATCTCGGGTGTCGCCCCAGGCTGCCGTGTCATGGCGACGCGCATCTTCAATGCCATCGACTTCTTCACCTTCTGCCTTGGCTTCATCGAGACGACCGATGCCTGGATCGTCAATGGCATTGGGTGGGCGGTCAACAACGGCGCCCGCGTCACCAACTCGAGTTGGGGCGGCGGTTCGCCGTCTTCGTCGGTGACCACGGCCTTCAACAACGCCGAAGCCGCGGGCGTCATTCACTTCGGCGCCGCTGGCAATGATGGATCATCGAACATCAGTTATCCGGCCAGCCTCGCGTCACTCAACGCAATCTCGGCCATCAACAGCAGCGGCAACCTCGCCTCGTTCAGCACCTATGGCAACGGGCTCTTCGCCTGTGCTCCAGGCGAAGGCATTCTGACCACCGACTGGAGTGGCTCCAACGGATTCGGAAATGGCGACTGGGTGACAATCGATGGCACGAGTTTCGCCTCGCCCTATTCCGCAGGCGTCGCGGCCTTGATATTGTCGGTGGATCCAACCCTGACGCCCGACGAGGTTGAAGACATCATGGCCGCCACCGCCACCGATCGCGGCAGCAATGGCTACGACACGCAGTACGGCTGGGGCATCGTCAACGCCGCCGCAGCTGTGGCCGCTGTCGATACCGGGCCCGAGTGCCCCACGGACATCAACGGCGACGGCATGACCGGCGCCGACGACATCCTCGCGGTCATCGCTGACTGGGGCTGCGCCGGTTGCCCAAGTGACATCGATGGTGATGGGTACACCGGCACCAACGATCTCCTCGCCGTCATCGCGTCGTGGGGCCCTTGCAACTGATCTCGTATCGGTTTCAGAGCCGCACCCGCTCACCGTCGCTCGTGGATTTAAGCGTATGGTCGTCGCCACGCCATCGAATCCCGCCATGCTTGAACGCAAGCATCATGGCGCGCGCAGCGACGCATCCGCAGGCCATGACACCGATGGGCCACGCCAACGACCACCCGCGGGGCAGTGAGAAACGCGCCGCAACGGTGAGGCTCAAACACAGCGCCAGTGCGGCGGTAGCCAATGCAAGCATCGCCGGAGGCGTCGGCAGCCACGCCAAAAGGACCAGCGGCGACACGTCGAGCGTCAGCACAAATGTCAGCAACACAAGCGTCATGAACAAGTTGCCTCGGGTCCGCGCTTTGCCAGCCCCCTTTTCGCTGCCGGCAAGAAACTGCGCATTGGTGCGATACCACTGGATCTCGCACCATCCGTCACCCGTAACCAAGCGACTGCGACCGCCTGAATCCTTGATGATCTGACCGATGCCCACGTCGTCGGCGATTTCCATGCGAAGTTGTTCCAAACCACCAGCACGATCCAGTGCACTGCGACGCACGAGATTGAATGCACCGACGCCAAAGGCGCGTGGTGATGAATCGTCGTTGGCCTGCCAGAGACGAAGCGTCGAGATCAGCACGCGCATCAATGGTGCCAAGCACAGTCCGAGCAACCAGGGCGCGCGAACGATGCGCGGTGTCATGCCCACGTGATCGGCCTGCTCGCGCGTGGCAAAGGCCAGCGCCGCTTCGACGGCGCCCGGAAGCACATGGGTGTCGCCATCGCTGAAGAGATACCACCCATCTTCGCGCACGGTGGCTTCCAACACACCCACCTGCTGCGCATGCACTTTGCCAAGCCAACCCTCGGGAAGGTCTTGGTTGTGCACCACGTGGCATCTCGCATCCTCGGCCACCGCACGGTCCAGAATGTCACCGGTCCCATCGCTCGAGCGATCATCGACAAAGATGAATTCCAACCATGGTGATATATCTGCGAGCCGAGCCAACACTGCCGCTTCGATGGCATCGGCCTCGTCACGGGCCGGGCAAATCACACTGACCAGTGGCGCATCGCCGACAAACGGAGGTTCGATCGTCCCGGCTTGCAATGGACGCACCGAACGCACCGTTCGCACAATGCACACGCCTTGGAGCAGCCACCAGAACGCCCCGCCGATTGCCACGATCCAGAGTGTAATCACCGGACAGCTCGGGTCAGACCCCCGTCCATACATATGGACTCGCCCGTGACATATCGTGCCTCATCGCTGCAAAGCCACGCCATGAGGCCCGCCACTTCGCAAGGCTCAGCAGTGCGTCCCGCGGGGATCTGCGAGATTATTGCCTCGGGCACATCGAAGGTGCCGACAAAGCCGGGCATCACGGCATTGACCCGTACGTCTGGCGCCCATTGCCGCGCGGCCAACCGCACAAGCGCCGTCAATCCGCTGCGGAATACCGTTGAGATCGGATAGTTCTCCATAACCTCCCGGGCTGCGGCGCCGCTGGTGCAGACAATCGCGCCGCCCCCGGCCGCACGCATGATTGGAACCACCCGCCGCGCCACCCGCATGACGCTCAGCAACACCATGTCTAACCCTTCGCCCCATTGCTCGTCAGTAACATCAAGCAGTTGTCCGGTCGGCAAGTGCCCCGTGTTGATGATCGTCGCGTCCAATCGCCCCCAATTCGATGCCGCCGCTTCCACCAGCGAAGCAATGTCGTCATCGACTGTCAGGTCGCCCTGCACCCACACGCCTGAGATCTCCTCAGCCAGTGCCGCCCCCGCATCGCTACGCGACATCAACGCAACACGGTAGCCGTCCGCTGCCAATCGCCGCACGCAGGCCGCCCCGATGCCCTTCGACGCGGCTGTCACAATGGCGACTGGCTGATCTGACATGCGGGCAGGGTAACTGTAAAGCCAGCGTCAGGGACACCTCTTCTTCGAAATCACTTCTTTCCCGCGGAATTCGTATGCCCCGATGGGGGTGTGGGAATCCACCTTCAATCCCCGAACTTCGCCTACGTCAACAAGCACCGTTTAACTTCTAACCCGAATGTGTACGCCTCGTCTGATCGCCCTTCATCTGCGGCCATGCTCTTGCTTGAAAGCCTCGCGGTGATTGAAAGCCCCGTTGCCTTCTTCTGGTTTGTCCCAGTGGGCAAGCGTTGTGTCAAGACGACCGACGCCCACAAGAAAACTGCAGATGCAACAGGATCGGTGGTTGGCTACTGTCGACAGGCTCGCAGCACAATGCCCGCCGCCACTATCGACCTGCGAACTGGATACATGATCGCACAGACGATGTCCCGACCATTGAATCCTGGCCCCACGATCTGCGGTGTATGCTTGACCACATGATTCACACCTCCACGACTGCCCTCACATCCGTCCTCGGTGCGATGCTCATGATCACCTCGTGCGCCCCCACCTCCACCCCCGCCTCCCTCTTCAACACCCGTAACCTCACTGGCTGGTCCAAAGCCGGCGGCGATGCGACCTATCGTGTTGACGAGGCCACCATCGTCGGCACGCATGGTCCTGGTCCCAACACATTTCTATGTACCAACGACGTGTATGAGGATTTCGATCTGGAGTTCGAGTTCCGATGGGATGCCCCCATCAACTCGGGCTTGCAGTTTCGATCGCATATCAATGACGACGGACGCGTGCAGGGCTACCAATTTGAACACGATCCAAGTGAACGATCGTGGACGGGTGGCATCTATGAAGAAGGTGGCCGCGGTTGGCTGGCACCGCTGGGCGAAAACGACGCTGCCCGGGCCGCTGTACAACTCGATGGCTGGAATCGCGGACGCATCGAAGCCCGGGGCCACCACATCCGCACGTGGCTCAACGGCGTGCCCTGTGCAGACTTGAACGACCCGGATGGTCCCACCTCGGGATTTATTGCCCTGCAGGTCCATGGCGGGCAAACTGGCAGCATTCGCTGGCGGAATCTTGTGCTGACGCCGGTGCATTGACCCGAGTCCCTGGTCTGCTTGAGAAATTGGTGATGCGTTTTGGCAGCAGCTAGCAGTCGCTGGTGATTTGCATGGTCAACTGCGGACATGAAAGACATCGCCTCTGGCACACTGTCCTCCACACGCTCCTTGGTTCACGGCCTGATCGGCTCGCAACCAGACACTGACCCGGAGATGGACATCAATCCGGGAACATCGGGCATTCCCAAACACACGTCCTCGCTCATACCTACTTCGCCCTCCTCTTCTCGGCCAGTAGATGCTGGCGCACAACCTAAGGAGTACTAGTTGGTGCTCCTGAAACTGAGCCCCGGCGGCTGGGAGGCCTCGATTCTCGATCTTCCCAGCGTCGGGGCCCAAGGAGCGACCCCAGAACCCCGCTGTTTCACCAACCCGGAATCATTCCAAAGAAGCCATCACGTCCGCCGGAATGTCGGCATTGGAGTGCACCTTCTGCACATCATCGCACTCTTCGAGCACATCGATGAGGCGCATCACCCGCTTGGCAAGGTCTGCATCGCAGGCGATGGTGGTATCGGGCACCATGGCGATTTCACCGCTGGCCGTTTCGATGCCAGCGGCATCGATGGCGTCCTTGACGTCGATGAATGAAGCAACATCGGTAGCAACTTCAAACCCGCCATCGTGCTCGACGATGTCTTCAGCCCCGGCTTCAAGCGCCACTTCCATGAGTTGGTCTTCTGTTGCCTTACCCGACTCGATCAATATGATCCCACGCGATTGAAAGCCAAACGACACCGCACCAGTCTTGGCCATATTGCCACCGTGTTTCTCAAAGGCATGCCGAACGATGGGCGCGGTGCGCTGCACGTTTTCGGTCAGACAATCGACCAGTACCGCCACCCCTCCAGCAGCGTAGCCCTCATACCGAATATCCTGATAGACCGCACCATCATTACCATCACCGCTAGCCTTCTCGATGGCCTTCTTAATAGTGTCCTTGGGCATATTGACGCTCTTGGCATCTTCGATGGAATAGCGCAGCCGAAGATTCATCTCCGGATCAGAACCACCCTGCTTGACGGCTACCATGATCGCGCGGCTAGCTTTGCTCCAAGCCTTGCCTTTGACGGCATCTTGCCGGGCCTTGCGATGCTTGATGTTCGCCCACTTGCTGTGACCGGCCATCGTGTGCGCTCCTCAGTCTGATGTGGGCGTGTCGCCCGCCAATCCATCTTGAAGATCGGCACGCAACCGATCTACTAAACCTTCGAATTCAGAATCATACAGCGACTGTACCGGCATCACCCAGACACCCCAGTCATTGGATTGCATCGCCGAGAGTAGACGTAGTCGTTGCTCGCGAAAATCCGGGTGACTCAAGACTGCCAATGCCAAACGCCACGTTCGCCGTGCACTGGCCTCATCGCCACTCCGCCACAATGCATCGCCGAGGTGCTCAAGCATGATGGGGTCTTGGTCATCGACCAGTCGAGATGCACGACGTAACACCGTCACCGCCCCTGGCCCACTCGCATCATCCCCAAGACGACCTTGCTGCATCCGCAGCCAACCCAAACTGTCCAGCGTCGCAGGATCATCGGGCACAAGGGACCACGCCCGCTCAATCATCGCCGCAGCCTCTGCGTCATGGCCGGGGCCTTCAAGCAAGAAGTAGCCCAAATTATTGAGCGCCAGCGAGTTGTTTGGATCAAGTTCCAATGCGCGACGGTACAACCTGGCCGCGCCGGCCTCGTTTCCAAGCGTCGCATGAATATTAGCTGCTGCGGCAAACGCATCAGTCGGTTGCATTGGTTGATGAAAGAATTCTAACAGCCGAATGTTCTCCGAATCTAATGACTCAAGCATCGCGGCGCTTGCTGCATCGTCACTGAGCATGGCATCCATCACCAGCGCGACCGACGCATATCGACCTCGGTCACCGGGTGCTCGCAGTGGTGCCAGTTGCAATCTTGTCGCAGCCAGATCACGGACGTCCTCGTATGCCTTTTGGTCGACCAGTGTTTGGAGTACCCGATTCCAGTCGTGGCGATGCGCGCGATCACCTGGGTCTGTCGCAGCATGATGTTGCAATACTTCTTTGGCGGCGGTTTTATATGGCTTTGCTTCGTCGACAAAACCAGCAGTATCAAGCGCGCGAGCCATCGCAATGTCCCACTGTGCCGCGGCCATCTCTGATTCATCGACCCCCGCAAGCCGACGGCGAATCAAACAACTTGCAGCATCTTTGGGACGATGGTCTAGCATCGCCGCAGTAGCACTGATCTCCATCGCCTGGACATCATCGGGACAGCATCGCAACCGCTGCGCCCATGCGTGGGCGGCCAATTGCACATCGTCGAATTTCGATGCCAAGCGAGCAAGACCCAGCCACGCAGCACCATTCAATGGGTCCGCTTCAACCGCCTGCTTGTAGGCGTGCATCGCAAACTGCAGATCATTCTTCCGTTCGGCAAGACGACCTTGAACCTGCGCCCGCGCACTTGCCAGATGCCGCTGTGATAGCCAAGGGACATCGACTGGTTCTGGTTGTGTTTGGGTCTCGACTCGATCCAATAATGCCTGATCACGGACCGCTGAGTCCGTCGCCACACCAACCACCCCCAGCAGCACCGCCATGCCACAAGAGATCAGCATCAACGCCCCGTCTTCTTGGTCGTCTTCTTCTTTGTTTTCTTGGCGACCTTCTTAGTCGTCTTCTTCGATGTCTTTTTGGCAACCTTCTTGGCTGTCTTTTTCGTTGTCTTCTTAGTGACCTTCTTGCTGGTCTTCTTTGCTGTCTTCTTTGCTGTCTTCTTGACCGGAGGCTTCTTAGCAGCAGGTTTCTTTTTGGCAGGAGTCTTCTTCGTAAGTACCGGAACTGCCTCAGCTGCTGCAGCCTTGGCTGCTTCTTCTGCAGCCCGCTTAGCGGCACGCTCAGCGGCTTTCTTCTTGGTTGCTTCTCGCATTTCAGCCCGGCGCTTGAGCGACGCAGTTCTGGCCTTCTTGGCGGACCGTGCTTCAGCCCGCGCTTTATCCGCTCGCTTCTTTCGAACCGCCGCGCTCTGGCCATCAACCCATGCCTGTAGTGTCAGATATGCGTCAACGGCCTTGTCTGACTTGACCTGCCGGCTCAACCACGATGCCACTTCCTCAAGCGTCGCTTCTTCATCAATGCAATCGTTCTCCACCAACATCCACACCAGTTGGCTATCTACTGGAATGTCGCCCACATCGGCACACAGCAGCAGCCAACGCGCCGCCACGAAGGGTGTGATGCCATCAAGCGAGGCAATCGCAGAACGAACCTCACGCTTGCCAAGTTCCAAATCCGGTGCCATCGTCACTTCGTGGTGACGCAGAAACAGTCGATGCACCATGCTCTTGAGACGCGCCGCGCGATCAAGCGCCATGTCCGACTTGTCGCCGCACATCTCTGCAATCTCAGCAGGCGTCGAAACGCGAATCTCGTGCCAGTCAATCATTGCATCCTGCAGATTGTGCCAATACTCGGTCGCATCAGTGGTCGTCGACTCCCACAAGAGTTGGGAGTAGGCGAGCACCTCAACCGGGTCGGTCATCTCAATGGCGACCGCTCGTCGCTTGAGCTTCTTGAGCTGCGCCGAGAATTTCTTGCCGTACGCGGATGAATTCTTCACGATTCAACGTCCTCGTCTATGTCCTGCTCAACACTTTCCTCGTCGCGACCATCGCGACGGGCTGCCTCTTGAATGGCACCAAGCACGCGGGCCTGCTTCTTAAGAGACTCATCTAGAACAAATTCCAATTTGGGAACTCGACGCATCGAAACCTGATCGCCCAGTTGCCGACCAATCCATCGCGATGCTGCCTTGAGACCGTGGATCACTGATGATGATCGATCTGCCGGAAGCACCGAGCAATACACTCGTGCAGCACGACGATCGGGGCTGACCTGTACATGGGTTACGGTGATCATTCCAGTGATACGAGGATCCGCCAACCCGCGGGCGATAATCGCCTGCACGGCTTTTCGAACGACGACCTCGACCTGCTCCTGCTGCCGACTCATGGTGCCCGTATCGCCCGTCACTCGCCGTGACGCACTTCGTGAGTCTGGTAGCACTCCAACACGTCGCCGACCTTAATGTCGTCATAGCCATCGATCAGCATGCCGCACTCTTGACCTGACTTGACTTCCTTGGCATCGTCCTTGAATCGCTTGAGTTGCGACAGTTTACGATCGTTCTCGACGACGATGTCATCGCGAGTCACACGAATCAGCGCGTTGCGTTGAATCGTACCGTCCGTGACATAACAACCCGCCACCATGCCAACCGTCGACACACGGAAGGCCTCTCGGACCTCAGCATGGCCAAGCACTTCAAGGCGATGGACCGGGTCGAGCATGCCCTTAATTGCCAAGTCGATGTCGTCGCTGATGTTGTAAATGACGTCGTAGTATCGGATGTCAACACCGGCATTCTCAGCAGCCTTGCGAACCTTGCCCGGTGCAGTCACGTTGAAACCAACGATGATGGCACCAGTCGCATCAGCAAGTGAGACGTCCGATTCGGACACACCGCCGACAGCCGAGTGTTTGATAGACACGCGAACTTCTTCAGTGGTCATCTTGTCAAGCGTCGCAACGATGGTCTCAACCGAACCTTGGACATCAGCCTTGAGGATGATGGGCAATTCCTTCTTGCCAGCCTCAGTCATGTGGTCGAGAATGTTGTCAAGCGTGACACGTTCTCGCGTGAGTGTTTTTTCTCGCTCAGCACGAATGCGTTCGCGGGCAGCGGCCTCGGCTTCTCGCTGGTTTTTCACCACGAAGAAACGGTCGCCGGCATCAGGCACTTCGTTGAGCCCGGAAATGGTAATAGGCGAACTTGGCAACGCTTCCTTGGCTCGCTCACCGTGATCGTTGACGATATCGCGGACGCGTCCATACCCACGGCCAGCCACGACATAGTCGCCCTTCTTGAGACGGCCCTGTTGCACCAGCACACTGGCCACAGCGCCTCGGCCTTCTTCAAGTTGTGCTTCAAGCACCGTGCCCTCAGCAGGACCTTGGAAGTCGGCGGTCAGTTCAAGTAACTGTGCCTGCAAGTCGAGAATTTCAAGGAGTTCGGGAATACCCTCGCCCTTGATGGCCGCGGTCCGAACCAGTTCGGTATCGCCACCCCACTCGATTGGATTAAGTTCATGCTCGGCGAGTTGACCGAGAATGCGCTGAATGTTCTGATCGGTGGCTTCTGGCTTGTCAACTTTGTTGAGCGCCACGACGATAGGAACACCCGCCGCCTTGGCATGGTTAATTGACTCAATTGTCTGGGGCATCACACCATCGTCAGCGGCAACCACCAGAACAACGATGTCGGTCACATTGGCACCACGGGCTCGCATCTCAGTAAATGCTTCATGGCCTGGCGTGTCAATGAACGAGACGATGCGATCTTCGTCGCCAACAGTCACAGGCACGCGGAATGCACTGGTTGCTTGCGTGATGCCGCCAGCTTCACCGTCGGCGACGCTGGCGTTGCGAATGCAGTCAAGTAGCGATGTTTTCCCGTGGTCGACATGGCCAAGAATGGTCACCACCGGGCTACGTGCCTGCTCGTCCTTCATGTCGCGGTCGCTGAACGACTCGGCAATCTTCTCTTCGGCAGACTTGGCCTCAATGACAGTCAGTTCAACACCAAATTGCAGCATGCACTCAATAGCCAGATTCGGTTCGATCAATGAGTTGATCGTGACCTCATGGCCTTCATTAAACAACCACCGGAGCATGTCACGAGTCTTCACACCACTGGCGGAACTGAGGTCCTTGAGGTTGAGCGGCTCGGGCAGCGTGACGCCACCACCCTGCTCGACAATGGACTTTGCCCGACTACCGCCGCCAGCAGCTTTCTTGCTGCTATCACGACGTACGGCGCGGAAGTAACCGCCGCTGCGCGACAGTCGCATCTCGCGTTCCCGCAGATCCTGTTCGCGCCAATTGCGCTGGGCCTGCGTCTGACCCTGCTGCGGCCGACCATCCCGCTCATCGCGACCCGGTGTTGCGCCAGTACGACGGCTATTGCGACGCGAGGTTCGACGACCATCTGCCGGAGGCGGCGCCATTGGTCCGCCACCCATTCCAGGAGCGCCGGCACCTCCAGGGTCGCCGGAACCTCCAGGGCCTCCAGGGCCGCCAGCACGAGGAGCACGAGGCCGTGGCGATGGAAGCGATTCAGGCTGCTCAACGCGGATCACTTTGGGGCCCGCGACAGCTGTCTTCTTTGGTTCTTCGAGTTTGCGCCCGATGGGGACAATCTTGTCGGGACGCGTGGGCTCGTTTGGCACAGACGCAGGCGTCTCGCCATCACCATCGGCACCGGCAGGCGGCGCGCTCGTGGGTGACTCCGGTGGTACGCGGGTTCGGGGAGACTCAATCACACCCGTACCGCGACTGGCACTGGGTGGTGGCCCGGCGTCTGGCGCAGGCTTGGGCGGTTCAGCAACCACCACAGACTCGGCTGGTTTGGGATCTACTGGCTTAACCGGCTTGGCCTTGCGGCGGGTGGCCTTCTTCTTGGCCTTGGCTCGAGCAGCCTCAACATTGACCGGCGCAGCGGTCTGCACAGCCGTACCGCCATCGCCGTGGGATGAACCAAACCACTCTGTGATCGTAGCGGCCAGCCCAACCGAAATGGCCGACATGTGGTTGGTGATGTTGGGTACGCCTTCTTCCACACACTTGGCGACAACATCCTTCGATGTGACACCTAGCCCTTTGGCGATCTGGTGAACCCGTAATGTAGTGCTCTTTTTGGCCACAAATAACTCCGTTGTCCCTCAACGCGTGGAATGCTGGATGCATCAGGCTTCAGGACGGTCCTCGCTTGCTGGGGCAACTGTTTCTTCACCGTCGAGAATCGACGCGGCAGCCGCTTGGGCATCTGCATCGTCTGATTCCACAACTGCAGGTGCTGGGCCTCCACCGAGGATCGATGTCGCCGCGGCTTCGCCCTCACTACCGGCGGGCGCTTCAGCTTCCTCAGCCTTGCGACGCGCCTCTTCTTCCTTCTCACGTTCCTGCTGTTCCGTCACGGTCTTGCCCATCTCGGCACAAGCCGCCACAACGGTGTCAGCCAGTTCCGATGACATCGAAACGTCTTCAGTCAGCGTCCCGAGTCCGACCTCCTCGACATCAAAGACGCTGATCATGCCCAATGCCCCCATACGGTCGAGCATCGAATCTTCGATACCTTCAATGGACTTGATAGTGGCTTCGAGTGTTTCAAGACCCTTCGCAAATTCCTCGGGCGTCAGAATATCGATGTCCCAGCCAGTCAATCGAGCCGCAAGGCGGACGTTCTGGCCTCGGCGACCAATCGCCAAGGACAACTGGTCTTCACGGACAATGATGGTCGCCCGGCCCAGTTCAAAGCACAGGCTGACTTCTTCGACTTCCGCTGGCTTGAGCGCGTTGCCAATGAGCACCTGACTGGACTCGTTCCAACGAACGATATCTATCTTCTCGCCACCGAGTTCATCAACAATATTGCGAATCCGACTGCCACGAACGCCCACGCATGCACCCACAGCGTCCACCTTGGAATCGATCGATGCCACGGCGACTTTGGTGCGGAAGCCGGCCTCGCGAGCCATAGCCTTGAGTTCGATGACGTGCTCGGAAACTTCGGGCACTTCTGCCTCAAAGAGCCGGCGAATAAAGTCTGGGTGGCCCCGAGACAGCACGATCTTCACGCGGTTGCCGTCTTCACGGACATCGCGGATGACACACCGAACGCGGTCGCCTTGGTGGAATTGCTCTCCTGGAATCTGCTCGCTGCGTGGCATGAATCCTTCGGCGCGATCAACCTGCACAACCAGCGAACCGCCCTCGTAGCGGTGGGCCGTTCCGGTGACGACTTCGCCGACACGCTTGCCAAAGTCCTCGAGAATGCCAGCTCGTTCGTTGTCGCGGAAGCGTTGGATCATGACCTGCTTGGCGGTCTGGGCGGGAATGCGGCCCATGGACTCCAGCGGAATGACCTCTGACGAACCGTCCTCGTGCATTTGCCAAAGCGTGATCTGACCGGTGGCTGGATCGACGCGACAGGCAAATTCTTCGGAGTCGAGTGAATTGAAGTGCCGTCTCGCAGCGCTGATCATCGCCTGCTCGAGATCTCGCAGGAGAAGATCGCGGTCGACGTTGCGGTCGCGGGAGATGGCGTCGATAAATCGTATGGTGTCAGCAGCATCCATGAGAATGTCTCACAAGGTCCGTTCTTGATTGTTTGAATGTAGGGCGTTAGATCGAGCACGGTGATGGGGCCCGTTGATTCCAGCGGCGGTGGAAAGATCGTCGGGGGTGGGCAGAAATCAGGGCCAAAAACACACGAGGGTCACGGCCTTGAAAAGACCGTAACCCGCACCTTCGAATCGCACTGCGGCAGCATGCCGCGGCTTGATCCTGCGAGGACCAAATGGTGTGTGGTCGCTCGTCAGTTCATGGGGATATCCCATGATCGACCTGGTGCAGGTCGGGTACACCAATCGCGGCGTTGCCATGCCACGACCTCGGACTGGGGACGTTCATTCCCCATGGTGGATTGCGATTCGGCGGATATGTAGTACCACCAGTGCGCTCCGTTGAGGCCCCTGTAAATGGGACCAGACTCAAACCATGCGGCCCGCTCCGGCGGGCCAGATTCCGATCGAGCAGGGTATCCACGCAACGACCACCCTGCAAGCCTGAGCGGCCCTGAGGTTGTGCCGCAATGCCACCCATATCCTTGGCAACCAATTGTGCGTTGACTGCTTGGACTGCCTGCTAAACTCCCTCATTCCCCACGTCGCTGGCCCTATAGGAGGGTGTGTCGGCGACAGGAGACCGCATGTGCCACACATAACATGGATTGCAGGTCCCCTCACGGGCATTGTGCTTGCTGTTTCGGGGCATGCCGCCGGCCCGGGTGATTCTGGTGGATTCGGTGGATTTGGCCATTTTAAACAACCTGCGGCGGTCGAAAAAGATCCTGAGTTCTTCGACTCCCGTGATTACGTGCACGTCACGGTAGTGCCCCAACGCACGCGGGTCGCTCCCGGTAGCGACATCGCTATCGCTGTGATCTTCGATCATGACCCCACTTGGCACATCCATACCAACGACCCACAGGTCCCAGAGGAATTGGGCGACCCCGAGGGCTACATCGCCACAACTATCTATGCGGATTCCCCCGACGGGCGATTGACCCCGCACCCACAGTGGATTCAGTGGCCAGACGTTCATGAGATCGAGGTCGCCTTCGTTGGAACTCCGGTGAACTACGGCGTCTTTGAAGGACGCGCCATCGCGTATCTGCCAGTCACGGTGCCTCCTGATGCAGCGCTGGGAGCGGCGACGCTCACTATTCGACCGGTCTTTCAAGCATGCGACCCAGTCCACTGCCAAGCACCCACGCCCCAACCGCCAGAGCCGGACGAAGATGCCAGCCAGCGATGGAACGACTACGGCGTCACGATCACGCTGGACATTGTGCCAGTGGCGGAACTTGGCATCGCGCCAACCAATACCGACTTTGACGCCTTTGAAGGCGGCGTCTTCGGAGGGATTCATGCAGGTGATGCGTCGCCGGGCAGCAGCGACCTCGATGTGGATTTTGATGTCTTTGGCATCAAGTTCGGCCTCGATACCGACAGCACATCGGGCCTGATCCTGCTGCTGATCATCGCAGCCTTCGGTGGATTTCTGCTCAACCTGACACCGTGCGTGCTTCCAGTCATTCCCCTCAAGATCATGGCCATTTCGGCAAGCGCCGCGACGCGGCGGCGGACGCTCATCCTGGGGATCGCCATGTCCGCGGGCGTCGTTGGTTTCTGGATCGGACTGGGCCTGGCCATCGCCATCCTGACCGGATTCACCGCAAGCAACCAACTCTTCCAATATCCGTGGGTGTCCGTCACGCTCGGTGTGATCATCGCTGCGATGGCCATCGGCATGTGCGGGCTCTTCGCAATTCGCTTGCCCTCGGCGGTTTATATGGTCAGTCCCAAACACGACACGCTCAGCGGGTCCTTCTTGTTTGGCATCATGACGGCGGTCCTGTCAACACCGTGTACCGCCCCACTGATGGGCGCTGCGATGGCCTGGGCTGTCACCAAATCACCGGCCATTACGATGGTGACCTTTGCGGCCATCGGCATTGGTATGGGGCTGCCCTATCTGGTGCTGTCGGCCTTTCCAAAACTCACCGACAAGATGCCCAAGGCTGGCCCTGCAAGCGAACTGATCAAGCAGATCATGGGGCTCTTAATGCTTGCTGCGGCGGCGTACTTTGTGGGTGTTGGTATGAGCGGGCTGCTGGCCCAGCCGCCACAACCACCGAGCCGAGCGTACTGGTGGGTGGTCGCCGCTGTCGTCGTCGTAGCCGGCGCTTGGCTAGTGATCAAAACCTGGAAACTCACTGCGGGCAAAGCGCCCGACCGTGAAATGGAAGCGCACAAGCCCACCGACTTCCGTCTGCCAGAACACGCTGTAATGTGGCGGTTCTGGATGACCAGCCTAGGTGGGCTGATCGCCGCGGCGGGCATCTTCATGGCCGTTGGCCTGACCGATCATGGACCCATCAAGTGGGTGTGGTACACACCAGAAACCCTACAAAAAGCCTTCGATGAAGACAAAATCGTCGTCATGGAATTCACCGCGGAGTGGTGCCTCAACTGCAAGGCACTTGAGGAAACCGTGCTGTCAACCGACACGGTCGCCGATGCAATGGCTGCGCCGGATGTGGAGCCGATCAAGGTCGACCTCACCGGCAACAACACCTTGGGCAACGAGATGCTCCATAAAGTTGGTCGTCATCAGATTCCGCTTCTAGTGGTCTTCTCGCCCGACGGATCGCAGGTCTTCATCGGCGATTTCTATACGTCCGAACAAGTGCTCGACGCAATCCAAGAAGCACGGGACTAACACACCGCCATGGAAACCATCACCGTCTATTGCAGTTCTTCAACCCGTGCTTCACGCTCATTGCACTTTGCTGCTGAACTTGTCGGCACAGCGTTGGGAGAGCGTGGCATTCGGCTGGTCTACGGAGGTGGCAGCGTTGGGTTGATGGGCGCGGTGGCCAAGGGTGCCAAAGAAGCAGGCGGTCAGATTACGGGCATCATCACCGAGCGACTGGTCGAGCTTGAACAAGCCAGTGACATTTGTGACGAATTGATCGTCGTCCAAACCATGCGAGAACGCCGACGACTGTTGCTCGAACAGGCAGACGGAATTCTTGTGTTGCCAGGTGGACTGGGCACGCTCGAAGAGTTCTTTGAAGCGCTGGTGGGACGACAACTGGCCGAACATGGATGCCCCATCGGCCTCATCAATATCGATGGCGCGATGGACTCGCTTCTGGCGATGCTCGATGACCTCGTGAAGCAGCAATTTGTCCGCGCCTCGGCACGCGATCTGATCATCGTCGAAGACGACCCCGTAGCCGCCGTCGAACGCCTGCTCGCAACGCCCGGAGGCTTGGTTGACCCAACCAGAATGGTTCCCTCCGGGCCTGATTAGCGTACGCTCACCACATGGCAGCCCCCATCGGACTCATCGCGGGAGAAGGCCGACTACCTGTGCTCGTCGCCCAAGGCATGCGACGCGACGGACACAGTGTGATGTGCGTGGCCTTTCGTGGTCACGCCCACGCGGAACTCCGCGACTGCTGCGATCACTACGCGCAGGTATCCCTCTATCGACCCGGAGGTTGGATTCGTCGCCTCCGCCGATGGGGTGCCAGCGATGCGGTCATGATTGGCCGGGTCGACAAGACCCGCATGCACGACCCGTTTCGCGTTGTGCGAGACATCCCTGATTGGCGTGCCATCCGACTGTGGTATCGTCGCCTGCGACACGATCGAGGCGACGCCGCGGTGCTCGCGGCGGTCGCAGACGAACTGGCCCTCGGCGGAGTACGACTCATCGATTCGACTACACACCTGCAAGAACACCTCGCCACCCAAGGCGTCATGGGCGACGCCTCGCCGTCTTCCACGCAGTTGGCGGACATCACCCAGGGCTGGCCGGTGCTGCAACAGGTCACGAGCCTGGGCGTTGGACAGTGCATGGCCATCCGCGAAGGTGACATCATCGCGGTGGAAGCGGTCGAAGGCACCGATCGAATGATCGATCGCGCTGGCGAACTTTGCCGCGCTAAAGGATGGACACTGCTCAAGACTGCCTCGGACAATCATGATCGACGCGCCGATGTGCCGACCATCGGTCCTGACACAATCGCGCGACTCCGCACCGCCGGATGTGGCTGTTTGGCCATCGGTGCCAACCGAGTGCTATTGGCCGATCGCCCCGCGGTCATCGCCGCCGCCGACGCCGCGGGCATTGCGGTCGTTGGAATCGCGTGACCGACGATCAAACGCCATTGGTATCGCGCGCTGGCGAAAAGATGCGACATGCGCTGGATACGTTCAATGTCGATCCCACGGGGCTGCGATGCGCCGACTTTGGAAGCAATGTCGGGGGGTTCACCGACTGTCTCCTGCGACGCGGGGCAGCCTCGGTTATTGCGGTCGACACTGGCTACGGCACGCTGGCGTGGAAACTTCGCCAAGATGAGCGGGTCGAAGTCCGCGAACGCACCAACGCTCTGCACGCCGATCCGCCCGATCCATTGGTGGACTTGGTAGTGGTCGATCTGGGGTGGACACCCCAGCGGCACGCCCTCCCAGCAGCAATGAAGTGGCTTGCTCAGCAGGGCCAGATCATCTCACTGGTCAAGCCCCACTATGAATTGGATGAACAGCGGCGTCGCGCCGAACTTCGCCAAGGACGACTCAACGACGAGGTGGCACAGGAGATGCTCGACGCGGTGGTTGACAGCCTCGAAGGACTCGGACTGCGATCGCTGGGTACGACGATTTCGCCCATCCGTGGCGGAAAGAGCAGCCGCGGTGGTAAGCAAGGAAACCGTGAGTTTTTGATGCTCGCGACACGCCCCTGAAGCCGTCCAAATCGCCCCGCTGAGAGGCCATTGCAACTACAATGCGGGGACGTGAATCGCGGTGTCCACGGGCCTGTTGGCCCGTAGACCGCGCGAGCTTGCAAGGACACCGTTTTGATGACCGATGACACGCGTCCCGTGGAAGGGGATGACAAACCAAATATCGGCCACGTGATCGAACAGCGCGTCGATCAGGAGCTACACACCAGCTACCTGACATACGCCATGTCGACGATTACTGATCGCGCACTACCTGACGTACGGGATGGTCTCAAGCCTTCGCAGCGACGCATTCTTGTGGCCATGAATGATCTGAACCTGTCGCCGGGGCGCAAGCATCGAAAGTGTGCCAAGATCTCGGGCGACACGTCGGGGAACTATCACCCGCACGGCGAGTCGGTCATCTACCCAACGCTGGTCAATCTCGGCCAGGACTGGAAGATGCGCGTCCCGCTGATCGACAAGCAAGGCAACTTTGGATCGATCGACGGTGACCCGCCTGCCGCCATGCGATACACCGAGGCACGCTTCACGCAGGCCGCAACGGAAATGTTGCAGGACATCAAACTCGACACGGTCGACTTCATCACCAACTACGACGAGACTCGCACCGAACCAACGGTGCTTCCGTCACGCTTCCCCAATCTGCTCGTCAACGGTTCCAGCGGCATTGCGGTGGGCATGTCTTGTTCAATGCCTCCGCACAATGTCACCGAGGTGTGCAACGGCATCATCAAGGTGATCGACGAGCCTGAAACCGACTTTGCCGGGCTGATGGAAATCATTCCTGGCCCGGACTTCCCCACCGGTGGGGTGATCATCGGACGCCGGGGCATCGCTGATGCCTATGCCACAGGGCGTGCTCGCGTCATCGTCCGAGGCAAGGTGCACCACGAGAACATCAAAGGGCGAGCCTGCATCGTCATCGATGAGATCCCATATCAAGTTGTGCAAAACAACCTGATCGATCGCATGGTCGATGCGGCCAGAAATGACCGCATTCAGGGCATCGCGGACATCAAGAACTTCTCGGGTAAGAAACACCGCACCCGAATCGTCGTCCAACTCAAACGCGGGGCTGACCCGGATGTCGTCGAGCGACAGATCTATCAGTACACGCCGCTGCAAAGCACCGTGTCGATCATCAACATCGCGCTGGATCGCGGACGCCCTCGCACCATGGGTCTGCGTCGACTGATCGATTGCTTCATCGACCATCGCCGCAACGTCGTCCGCCGACGCACCGAGCATCTGCTTCGCGATGCCCGCAAGCAAGCCCACCGGCTCGAAGGCCTCATCATGGCCGTCTGTGATATCGACGAAGTCATCAGGCTGATTCGGTCGTGCCGCACACGCGAAGAAGCCATCGGCAAGTTGATGGAACGACGATTCTGCATCGCCGCCAACCATGCCTACGCCGCCATAATCCCAGCGATGCTCATGGACCGATGTGGCCGCGAAGGCACCATTCTCAGTCGAGTGCAGGCCGATGCCATCGGAGCGTTGCGGCTCATCCAACTCACTGGTCTGGAAATCGAAAAACTTGTGGCTGACTACTCGGTGCTGGTTGAGAAGATTGAGCAATACGATCTCATCCTCTCAGATGAGCAGCGCATTCTCGACATCATCCGTGAGGACTGCGTGGAGATTCGTGACACCTACGGCACACCTCGCAAGACGACCATCGAAGACAGTGAAGTCGACGATTACAACATTGGCGACCTCATCCCAGAACACCATGTGGTCGTAACCGTGACCCATAAGGGGTACATCAAGCGACTTCCAACCGAAACCTACCGCGAACAACAACGCGGTGGGCGAGGCGTCAAGGGCAGCACGGCCACCGAAGGGGATTTTACAGAACTCCTCTTTACCGCCAACTCGCATGACGACCTGCTGTGCTTTACGAATCTCGGTCGCGTGTTCAAACTCAAAGTGTGGCAAATTCCCGAAGCAGCGCGTACGGCCAAAGGTCGAGCCATCATCAACTTGATTCGCCTGCGGGGCAACGAAAGTGTCGTGGCGTGTCTGCCCATTGATGACTTCCACAAGCCAGATGCATTCCTGCTCTTTGCCACCCGATCAGGCAAGGTCAAACGCACGGCGCTGCGGGACTATCAGAACATCAACATTGCCGGCATCAATGCCATCAACCTGCGGGAAGGTGACGATCTGGTTCGAGTCGTGGCGACCCGTGGTGACAATCACGTCATCCTCGCCACCGAGTCGGGCATGTCCATTCGCTTCTGTGAAACCGACGCCCGCGCCATGGGCCGAACGGCCGCAGGTGTCAAGGGCATTGATCTAGCCAAGGCTGATCATGTTGTAGGCCTGGTCGTCGCCAAGGACGATGCCGATCTGCTCACCGTCACGAGCAATGGGTATGGCAAGCGAACCGACATGGCCGAGTACCTCGTGCGAAGCGAAGATGGGTCCACAAGACCACAATCACGTGGAGGCAAGGGACGTCGTGACATCAAGACGGCCGGTCGAAACGGCGCGGTCGTCTCCATTCGGTGCGTTCAGGAGTCAGATGGCATGGTTTTCGCGAGCGAGGGCGGTATGCTGGTTCGTATCCCGGTGGCGTCCATCAGCCGAGTCGGCCGAAACACAATGGGCGTGCGACTGGTCAACCTCAAGTCCGGTGACCATGTCGTCGCCGCAGCCAAGATCGTCGACGACGAAGATCACGAGCCAAAAGAACCCGACGTCGAGTCAACTTGACTCGCCCAACGCGTGGAGGCCCATAGGCCATGCCGATCAAGACCTGGTCCGACACGATCACCATCGCCGAGCTCAATGACGAGCCGTTGTTCTCCGAAGACATGGACGCATTGGTAGATTCAATCGATGAGATCCGCCACAACGGCGATGACATGGTGCCGCACGTCATCATCGATCTGCAGAACGTCGGCACTGTCAACTCATCGAATCTAGGAAGTTTGTTGCGCATCCGTAAGATGCTCGACGCCGCCCAAAAGCGACTGTTGATCTGCTCGGTCAACGACTCCATCTGGTCAGCCATGATTGCGACGGGCTTGGATCGCATCTTTGGCTTTGCTCAAGATGTCACGACGGCCTTGGCAGAAATTCAACTGGGCATGGGGCCGGGCGCACCGGAACAAGACTGACATGCTGCGGCTGCGACGCTCTGAGCCGGAAATGACCATTGAGTTGATGCCGCTCATCGACGTCATCTTCCTCATTCTCACTTTCTTCGTCTACGCCATGGTGATGATGGTCCGAATTGACATGCTGCCCGTGCCGCTGGAGTCGTACGCATCGGGCAAGTCGCCAGAACCCAACCCTGCGGTCGCCGTCACGCTTCGGCTCGACGGAAACGTCTACGTGGGACAAGAACTGACCGGCCTTGATGGGCTACTGCCAGCCATTGAAAAAGCCCAAGCCAACGACTCCGAACTCGTCGTGTATCTGGTGCTCGAAGAAGGCGATAGCACGACAGACCGAGGCCCCCTGCTCACCGCCACGTGGGACCGATTGCACCGGGCCGGCATTGACATCCAATTGGTCGGCGCTCCCTCGATGGCACCGCCTGCGCCAGCCGTGAATGAAGAATCTCCATGAAATCAAATGAGGCGAGACTGGGGACCGGAATGGTCGTCTCGATTCTTGTCAACTCCATCGTGATCATTCCTGCAACAACCGCAGTGGTCTCGGCGTCAAACAGTGAAGCCGCTGCTGTTGATGCCGCCGACACGCCGGAGTTCCGACCACCACCGCCGCCTGACGAAGTCAAACTCGGCATCGAAGAGTCACAGGCCTCAACACTGACATGGATTGGGTACGAGCAGTACCTAGAACACATGGCACGGCTCGCCGATGTCGAGCAAGCGCAATTCACCATAAGCGGCGCCTCGGACGGTGGCGGTGGCCAACCTCAACCACCCGCGCAGCAACAACCCGAGACCACACCGCAAGAACAAGTGCAGCCCCCAGCCCCAAGCGAGCAGCCTGCCGAGCAACCCACACCGCCCGCTGCATCGCCATCGCCCGTGGAGGCTCCGCCACTCCCGGACTCACCCAACCCGACGAGCGCTGAGCAGCCTCAGCCAACCAAAACCCCAAGCCCAACACCAACACCAACAGAAACGCCACCCCCCGAGCCGGCAGAAGAAGCGACACCACAACCTACGCCCCCCAAAGCAAAGCCCGTCGAACCAACTCCACCGAAGCCACCAACGCCGCCAACACCTGCCGAGCAGTCGCAGCCCACGCCTGAGGGTGGTGACAACGCGCCACAGCCTGGACCCAAATCACCCCAGCCAGGACCACAGGCCGAAGGTGTTGAAGATCGACCGCCCGCACCCGAGTCCACCGACCGTGAATCGGACGCCACCGCAACAGTCGAACTTAAAATCAAACACCTCGGGCGACCCGTCGCAGCCCAAGGCCTGCGTGTGCGAACGCAGCGGCCCACACTGACGCCATTTCAAGAAATGCAGTTCCGCCAAATCGCGTTGGTGGCGAAAATTGAGTTCGACGCCAGAGGTAAACCTCGCCGCGTCTTCATTGGCAAACCAGATCCAAGACCGGGCCGCAAGGGACGTATGCGCTGGTTCCCCGGGCCCGCCGGACTGACCAAGATCGAGGAGATCGTTCAGACATCGCTCTTTCGATGGAGCGCGACGGGCAAGGACCTCAAAACGCTCACCCAAGATAAAACCATCCCAATCATCTTCCGACTGACCTTTAACTAGCAGGCCACGCCGACTCGCATGAAGATTCTCCTCACCAATGACGACGGCATCCACGCAACAGGCATCGTGTCGCTCCACACGGCCATCAGTAGTCTCGGTGATGTCTGGACCGCCGCGCCCCTCACAGTGCAGAGCGCCGCTGGGCACGGCATCACCTATACCGATCCGCTTATGGTGGAATCTGTTCAAGTCACGCCCGAGTATGGGGGCATGGCCGTCGACGGTCGGCCTGCCGACTGCGTCAAACTGGCAATCCGCAACCTGTGGCCGGAAGCCTTCGGCGAAGGGTCGCAGCCAGATCTCACCATCAGCGGCATGAACAGTGGTGCCAATGCTGGAATCAATATTTTGTATTCAGGAACCGTCGCCGCGGCTATCGAGTCGGCCTTTCTGGGTGTGCCGTCCATCGCAGTAAGCCTGTACCTTCGCGACCGCAGCAAAATCCAATGGGACCGCGCCGCGGAAATTGCCCGCACGGTGATTGATCGCATCTTGGCGACCCGCACACTTGGTCCACACGAAGTGCTCAATGTCAATATTCCCCCAATTGAAACACCCAATGCCAGCATGCCGCCGGTTCGGGTCGTCGAAATGAACGCCGCGCCTCTACGAGAAGGATTTGAGCGACGCATCAGTCCGGCCGGTCAGGTCTACTATTGGGCCGCTGGGCAAGGCATGCAGTTCACCAATACCGCAGCAGGATCTGACGTCGAAGCGCTCAACGAAGGTTTCGTCACCGTGACGCCCCTGACGTACATGATGACCGATCGCGACCATGTGCATCAATGGCGAGAATCGCTAGCCGATTGACCACGCGCTCAGCCGCGTGCTTTGAGCACGTACTCCCGGCCGCCCCACTTCACTGCCTCGCCCTGACGAAGCGCGCGAATGGCCCACCGCATGAGTCCAAAGACGTGCCACGCACCCACTGGAAACAACACCACGGTCCACAATGGTTGCTTGGCAATCGCATAACACCAGGCGATCGCTCCGAACTGTGTGACCAACCCCCCAATACCTCCCCATAACGACACCAATCCAGCTGCCGACACATCGTTCTGGGACGGAGCATCGCCAATGACAAGCACCAAGCCGACAATGACCGCAGCCAACGAGATCGCTGGCAAGATCCACCCAACCACAAGTTGCCGCGCTGCCTGCTTGCGAAGCAATTTGATCGTGCGATTGGTGGCCTCGAGAAAGATTCGCATCCATCCACGGCGAAAAGCCTCAAAATCCCCGTACATCGAACATCCAAGCAAGCCGTCGCTGCGAAGAATGTTCACGCGGCCATCTTCACGATGCACCAACCGACGCGCAAAGGCGATGTCCTCAAGCAAATCGTCTTTGACCGCATTGTGCCCATCAATCTGTTCATACCACTGACGGTCAAACATCATGAACTGACCATTGGCAAAAGCTCGGCCTGAACCTTCGCGGTTGACTCGATCAGGGGGAAAGAGGCCCATGAGCGCCATGCTCGCGACTGGCTGAGTCGTTCGCTCAAACCAATGTTCGCAGGTCAGATCGGTCAGCAAGCTGAGCATGGCCAAATCACGCCGCTGCAATTCGGCCACCGCCGCTCGAATGAGATCCGGCGAGGCCTGCGTGTCGGCGTCAATGAATGCAAGCAGTTCGCCCCGAGCCTGCTCGGCCCCCACACGCACCGCATGGCACTTGCCAGCCCAATTCTCTGGACAGTCTTCGTTTCGAATCAACTTCAGCCGCTTGTCATTGGCCGCCAGTTCAAGAATGATCGCTTCGGTGTCGTCAGTGCAACGGTCTGCCACAACGATGATTTCCAAGTCGTCCCACTTCTGTGCAAGCATCGACTCAAGGCAACGGCGAATGATGCGATCTTCATTGTGTGCTGGAATGACAATGCTCACCGACTTGGGGTCCACAGGCAATCGGAGTCCGTGGCGAAGCGAGAAGCCAGAGGCCATCATGCGGCTGATTCTCGCGGCGAATAACAGCCAAAACAGTGCGTTCAAGCCCGCAGCCATGCCAAGCACCCACGCGATGATCACCAGTGGCGACATAGGGCGTGAATGGTACCGACCCCCGAACCACACGAGCCTCTGGAAGGCCTCGAACACCAACCTACGCCCGGCACGCCTATCATGCCGACCCTCTCGATGTACCAGCCGCTTCTGACGAGCCGATACCTGTCCACCCGCATGATCCCACTGCTGGCGGTAGTCGCCGTTGCCCTGTGCGTCGCACTGGTCATCGTCGTCGTATCGGTGATGACGGGCTTTCTTGAGATGGTCCGCACTTCGGGACGCACCCTCATGGGCGATGTTGTGGTGAGTTACCCCATTCGGGGCATCCCCCACTACGGGGCTTTGCTTGACGACATCCGCGCACTTCCCGAGGCCCAGGAAGCAACCCCTGTCGTCGACACATGGGGCTTGCTCCGCATGCCGTATCCAGCCGGCGATGCCAAGGAAAGTGAGCAAGTCCAAATCTGGGGCATCGAACCGGCGTCGTTCTCAGACGTGACTGGTTTTGCCGACACATTGCAATGGTCCGCCGTCCCCGAAGAATCTGTAGCGCTGTTGCAGCGAGATCTCATCAAGGCCAATGCTGTTGAACTCGCCGCATCCATGAACACAGACGCTCGCGTCTCACTCCTGCAAGCCACTGATCATGGCGAACTCGACGATGCCGACGCCAACACAGTGCTGGCCATCGCCGCGGATCGCAACGAAGAAGAGTGGGCCATGCGACTAAAGTGGCTTGCCTCGAGACCCGATGTTGCGCAGAACATCATCGATCCTCAGGTCTGGGCTGAACTAATGTCACGTGACCAACGGCTCACCGATGCTGACACCATCACGAAAGATGGACTCACGCTCATGCGGAACGGCCGAGCTGCAATGGTGCCAGGACGCCACGTGTCCAAAGCCAACGTTCGAACGAGTGAAGGGACCTATGAGATCCTGCAAGATGGATACTGGTGGATGCCACGCTTCGAGGGCACGCTGACCACCATGCCAATTGATAGTAGAGGCGGGTTGCTTGAACCCGAAAGTGTGGTGTTGCCCTTTGCCAATGAGTTCTCTTCGGGCGTCTACTTGATCGACAAGACGCGATTGATGGTTCCGCTGGAAATCGTGCAACGGATGACGCATTTAGATCGAGCCGAACTCGTTGATGAGGACGATCCGAATCTGGTGGTTGGGACATCGCCGGCCCGCGCCACAATGGTGCTAGTCCGCGCTGCCGACGGAATTGACCCTGTCACACTGCAGCACGCCGTCGAAGGCGCGTATCGCACATTCTCTCAGCGACACCACCCCTTTGAGCAACCACCCACGCTCGGGCTTGACCCAAGCCTCAACATCCTGACCTGGGAACAACAGAACGCATCCTTCATCGGACCGATTGAAAAAGAACGCGAACTGATGCGAACACTATTTTCAATCGTATACCTCGTGTCGGGCGCGCTGATCGTGGCGATCTTCTGGGCCATCGTCTACGAGAAGACACGTGACATCGGCATCCTCCGGAGTGTTGGGGCCTCACGTATGGGCATTGTCTGGATCTTCCTGCTGTACGGGTTGGCCGTAGGTGTATTGGGGTCGCTGCTGGGCGTGGCACTTGGATGGCTGGTCACCACCAACATGCCGTCCATTCATGATGGACTCACCCAGCCCCCCCTGTGGCTGGGGGTGCTTCTCATCGCCGCAGGCATTGTCGTACTCATCTGGTGCATCAGCCTGTGGAGTACAGGACGGCTGCTGCCATTGCTGCTGGGCGCACTTGGCGTCATCGTGTTGGGTGGGCTGGGTACAGGCGAGTTACTGCTTCGACAAGCCGGAGGCGTCGTGCTGTGGGACCCGGCGGTGTACTACTTCACCGAAGTTCCAAGTGATGTTGACTGGGGATCGGCTTGGATCGCTGCTGCGGGCGCGGCAATCTGCAGCGTCGTCGCCGCTGCTATTCCAGCTGCCCGCGCCGCCGACATCGATCCGGTGGGAGCACTTCGCTATGAGTAACCCACTGCTGCAAGCCACCAATCTGCATAAGACATATCGACTTGGACGTGTTGATGTGCCGGTGCTTCGCGGATGTGATGTCGACGTCCAGCACGGCGAGTTTTTGGCCATCCGAGGATCAAGTGGATCTGGAAAGAGCACCTTGCTGCATCTGCTTGGAGGACTTGACCGCCCCGACGCAGACAAAGGCGATGTCATTCACGATGGCCGCCGCCTGTTATCGCTTCGAAATCGGGCGCTTGATCGATACAGAGCTCGCACAGTTGGGTTTGTCTTCCAGTTCTACCACCTGCTGCCAGAATTGACAGTGCTGGAGAATGCCTTCCTCCCGGGTCTGGTCCCCGGCGGCGTTGGGTCTTCCGCGGCCCAGTCGCGGGCCCGAGATCTATTGGACCGGTTTGGCCTGGGGCATCGTTTACACCATCGTCCGCGAGAATTATCCGGCGGCGAACGGCAGCGAACGGCCATCGCCCGCGCCTTGGTCAACGACCCGGAGATCCTGCTGGCCGATGAGCCCACTGGTAACCTGGACGAGCACACCGGCAGCGATATTCTCAAGTTACTGCGGGAAACCCACGCTCAGGGCCTGACAATGGTCATGGTCACACACGATCAGTCGATTGCCGATCAAGCCGATCGGTCACTGCATCTGGTGGATGGCCGCTTGGCAGGCTGAACCGCAGGATCGGCTCATGTCGTCCAATAGGCCGTGCTGAGATGTTGAGCCGTCCGTATTGCCCACTTGAAGCCTACTTCCGAATAGACTGGAACGCCCCTTGTATCGCGTCGATAGCGACACAAGGACCTGTCCCCAAGCACTTCAGAGATTCGGAGTAGCCCGATGTTCGAACGCCTCACAGATCGAGCCCGCAAGGTCATGGCTTTGGCCAACCAAGAGGCCCAGCGGTTCAACCACGAGTACATCGGCACCGAGCACATCCTGCTTGGTCTGGTGAAGGAAGGCTCGGGGGTGGGTGCCAACGTCCTCAAGGCCTTGGATATCGACCTCCGCAAGGTACGACTCGAAGTCGAAAAACTTGTCAAGAGCGGCCCAGAAATGGTGACGATGGGCAAGCTGCCTCAAACGCCGCGTGCTAAAAAAGTACTCGAGTACGCCATCGAGGAAGCGCGCAACCTGAACCATAACTACGTCGGGACTGAGCACTTGCTACTTGGCCTCCTTCGTGAACAAGATGGCGTTGCCGCGCAGGTCCTCATGAATTTGGGTGTCAAACTCGAGGAAGGACGCGAAGAAGTCCTCAACTTGCTCGGCGCCGGACTGGAACCCGAGGAAGTCGAAGAGATCGGCGAAGTTGATGGGGGTTCGCCCCAAGCCACACCACGACGTGGAAAGAGCAAGACGCCGGCACTGGATAGTTTTGGCCGCGACCTGACCGAGATGGCCCGCAGCGGCGAACTCGATCCGGTGATTGGACGAGCCAAGGAAATCGAACGACTCGTGCAGATCCTGTGCCGCCGCACCAAGAACAACCCCGTGCTCCTTGGCGAAGCGGGTGTCGGCAAGACCGCCATCGTAGAAGGACTCGCCCAGCAAATCGTCGGGCAAATTGTTCCCGATCTGCTGCATGATCGACGCGTCGTGGTGCTGGACCTGGCCATGATGGTGGCAGGCACCAAGTACCGCGGACAGTTCGAAGAACGCATCAAGGCGGTCATGAATGAAGTCCGCCGTGCCAAGAACATCATCCTGTTCATCGACGAACTGCACACGCTGGTCGGGGCCGGTGGTGCTGAGGGTGCGATCGATGCTTCCAATGTGCTCAAGCCTGCACTCTCTCGTGGGGAGGTGCAGTGCATCGGCGCGACGACCTTCGATGAGTACCGCAAGTACATCGAGAAGGACTCTGCCCTGGAGCGTCGCTTCCAGTCCGTCACGGTCGAACCACCCAATACCGAACAGACCGTTGAAATTCTCAAGGGACTGCGAATCAAGTATGAAGAGCACCACCGTGTTCAGATCACCGACGATGCCATCATTGAGGCCGTAGAACTGTCGAGCCGTTACATGCCTGACCGCGTCCAGCCAGACAAATCGCTGGATGTTCTGGACGAGGCAGGTGCCATGGTGCGATTGCGAAGCATGTCAAAGCCGCCGGATCTCACCGATTTGGAGAGTCGCATCGAGCAACTCACGGAGGCCAAGGAAAACGCGGTCAAGGAAGCCGACTACGAGAAGGCTGCAAACCTGCGAGATCAAGCCGAGAAGGCTCGTGCTGAAAAGGACAAGGTGCAACGCGAGTGGCGAGATCGCATGAGCGAAGTCGCCGGAACCGTCGACGGTGACACCATCGCCGAGACCGTGTCCAAGATCACCGGCGTGCCGCTGACTCGACTCGAACAAGAAGAGTCGGCCCGACTGTTGCAACTGGAAACAGAATTGCACCGCATGGTCATCAGCCAAGACGATGCAGTCACACAAGTCGCGCGCGCCATCCGAAAGGCACGTAGTGGCTTGAAGGACCCAAATCGCCCGATGGGCAGTTTCCTCTTCGTAGGGCCCTCGGGCGTTGGCAAGACGCTGCTGGCCAAAGCGCTTAGTGAGTTCATGTTTGGCGATCAAGATGCCATGATCTACTTGGACATGTCCGAGTACATGGAGAAGCACACCGTCTCGCGGCTGGTTGGTGCCCCTCCCGGATACGTCGGCTATGACGAAGGTGGACAACTCACCGAAAAGATCCGCCGACGCCCTTATGCCGTCGTGCTGCTCGACGAAGTTGAGAAGGCGCACCCGGACGTATTCAACATGCTGCTGCAAATCATGGAGGAGGGCCGATTGACCGACTCCTTCGGTCGACGAATCGACTTCAAGAACTGCATCATCATCATGACGAGTAATATCGGCGCCGACCTCATCAAGGGCGGCGGCGGGTTTGGCTTTGGCAAGCGTGAAGATGTCCAGGACTACGAGAAGATTCGCTCTTCGCTCATGAGCGAGATCGAAAAATTCTTCCGGCCTGAATTCATCAACCGGCTTGACGACACCATCGTGTTCCGCCCATTGCTCAAGGACGACCTGTACCACATCATCGATCTGGAACTTGCCAAGGTACGTGAACGATTGCAGTACAAGGGCATGGATCTGGAACTCAACGGCCCCGCCAAGGATTTCCTCATCGACAAGGGCTACAACCCCGACTTCGGTGCCCGTCCATTGCGTCGTGCGTTGAGCACTTACATCGAAGATGCCTTGGCTGAGTCGCTACTCAGTGGCGAATACGGCCAAGGCCAGATGATTCTTGTGTCGCACGAAGAAGGCGCAGACCACTTGGCCTTCAAGAGCGAACTGCTCCCGGCCAAGAGTACTAATGAGGACAAGTCCGAAGAAACTGCGGTCTCTGAGTAGCACCGCGTCAGCGAATGTCTTGCAGCCGTAGTTGGTTGCCGTCCTGCACAAGTTCGATTGTGCTGTACTTAAAGTCACCCGCTACGTGCCGCCGAAGCGTGACTCGCCCCCACCCCCTACCAATCTCCACGTTGGTGTCGCCAAATACTTCGCCGGCCTTCATACGGTTGAGCATTTTGGCCAGCTCCTCGCGGTTGACTTGAAACCACCGAAGAAACTGTTCATAGCCCCCTTCACCCTGCGACTGATACCAGCCTCGCTGATTAGCACTGATGATCTGTTCATAAATCAGCCGGTACTCACTACGTCGTAGACACTCATGCAGATTTGATACCACGTGCATCGGGAGTACCTGATTGAGTGTCACCGTGCCGTCTTCGGACTCCGTACGAATTTGTGTCCGCTGTGCACCGATGACCTGCTCGCCAGCAGCGAGTTGTTGCGACTGTATGGGGGAATCGAGGTAGCGGATCTCCGTGCCGTCCGAGAGAACCCGCGTATCGCCAACCTGCTTGCCATAGTGGCGCTCTAGAACAGAACGGCGGCGATACTCAATCCGCTTAGTGTCGCAGCCACCGAGCGACACCAGCAACATGCATAGAAGTAGAAGCAGTCGAATCAACATCAACCCTCTACGATACGCTCCACACATGCCCCACGACACGAACGCACCAACTCCACCTCCGGGACTGCCCCCGGTACTGCACTGCGACGATCACATCGTCGTGTTTGATAAACCCACAGGACTGCTCTCTGTCCCGGGTATTGGGCCCGAGAAGGCCGATTGCCTCGTCGCACGTGCCGGCGAGCAATTTCCGGGCATTCGCATCGTGCATCGACTCGATCGCGACACCTCCGGCGTCATCGTGCTGGCACTTGATGCAGCAACACATCGCCATCTAAGCGTTCAGTTTCAAGAGCGAGAAACAAGCAAGGGATATGAGGCATTGGTGCTGCGTGAACCCATCGAAGACTCAGGCAAGATTGACGCGGCCATTCGCAAGGATCTAGACCACCCCCCCCGCCAGTGCATCGACCCCGTGCAAGGTCGCCCATCGCAAACTCGGTGGCGCGTGCTAGAGCGGCTCGGCGATCGATCGCGGCTTCAACTCACACCGCGGACCGGTCGTTCACACCAACTACGGCTGCACCTGCTCCACATCGGACATCCCATCCTCGGTGATGATCTCTATGCTCCACCCGAGGGTCTTGCCATGGCGACGCGGCTATGTCTGCACGCGACGACGCTTGGATTCACGCATCCGGCGACCGGTCACGTGGTTGCATTCGACTCAACCGCGCCCTTCTGACTCTGCCCGGGAACTCCGGGGCGAGTCAACGTCACGTACCGCGCCACAGCCATCAATGGGAAGTACAGCCGGTACATGTGGTATCGCAGGTAGAAGACCTTGGGAAAGCCCGTTCCTGTGTACTCCAATTCACACCATGACCCGGCCGGGTCGCCATCGGGGTTGCGTATGGGATCAGCCGCAGCAGCCTCGTCGAGCTGCGTTTTGCAAAGCCACTCAATGGCCTTGGCAACACTTGGATCGTCTGCTCCGAAGATCTCCATGAGCGTCATCACACCCCAGGCCGTTTGACTTGCAGTGCTGATGCCGTGCCCCTTAAGCAATGGGTCGATGTATGAATCGGCCGTCTCGCCAAAGGACCCATCAGATTGCTGACAAGACTTGACCCACTCACCGGCACGCTGCACCCAGTTCTGAGCAGGATCAACACCGCATCGAATCGGACCGAGCAATGCTTGCCACGTGCCATAGAGATAGTTCACACCCCAGCGACCAATCCACGCGCCATCGGAAGTCTGACATGACTCGATGTACCGCAACGCCCGCTGTACAACGTCATGGCCAGTCGTGTAGTCGTGCCAGGCCAGGCACTCCAGAATGCGACCGGTGATGTCCGGACAGGATGGATCCTGCATCGCATTGTGGTCTGCAAACGGGATGTACTCAAGAATTTGGCGATGTTTCGTGCGATCGAAGGCCGCCCACCCGCCGTCGCCGTTCTGCATGGCAAGCAGCCACTTGACGCCACGCCTACCGGCTGCGCACGCCGCTGGGGAACCCGTTCGGTGCAACGCCATCGCGATCTGTGCCGTGTCATCAACGTCTGGATACCACGAATTGTGGTACTCGAAGTACCAGCCTGTAGCGTCATCGGGAAGCGTGACGGAGTCAGCCCAGTCGCCACGGAAGGCACACTCCTTCTCAAGCAGCCACTTTGTTGCCGCGTCAAGGCTTGGATCGCCCTGCCGCAGGCCGCACTCCGTGAGCGCGTAAAGCGTATACCCCGTATCCCACACCGGGCTGAAACACGGCTGCACCATGATCCACCGGTCATCGCCGTCAGATTGCTCGACCAAAAGGTCATCGAGAGACTTCTCGGCGCGATGCACATCTTGGTCATCTCGCGATCGACCCACGGCCTTGAGCATGAGCTGTGTGTAAACCATTGCCGGAAAGATGGCCCCGAGTCCGTCGGTAGCGGCCGGACCATCTTGAGTCGCCCGCGCCAGCACCCACGCGACGCACTTCTTAATGGCCCGCCGTCTCAGCGGACTCGTGCCGATGTAATGAAGCACTTTGAGCGTGCGATCAATGGACTTAAAAAAGAAGGACCAGAAGGCAGGCGCCACAACGGTCTGCCCGAGTGAGTGGCGTGCTCGTTGACTGACAAAAAGTTCATCGATGCATTGCTCGGGCCGCAACACACGCGCCGGACGCAGTGCGGTGAGAATCGACAAGGGCAGAATCATCGTGCGGGTCCACGCACTCACCTTGCTAAGGTGGAAGTAGAACCACCGCGGGAGATAGATCATCTCTGGTGGAATCGCCGGGACGGCCTTCCAAGACACCTGCCCTAAGCCAGCGAGATAGAACATGCTGAAGGTATTGATGCCTTCAGCACCACCGGCGGCCAGAATCGCGTCCCGCGCTGCTTCCATGTGTGTGGCATCGGGATCGTCACCCATGAGTTTCAATGCAAAATATCCCTTGACGGTGGCGCTAAGATCCATATCTGCACCGGGGTACTGCCCCCACGTTCCGTCACCGCGCTGCTGGCGCCGCAAGCCAGCGGCAATGCGTTCGAGGGTGTCGCGTCCACTTCCATCACGCATGGGTTCATCCTCTTGGCCGAGGATGAACTTCATAAGGAGGTACTCGCTCTCCAGAATAGAATCGCCCTGAAGCAAGCCACACCAATGGCCATCTTCGCGTTGCAATCCCCGCACCGCTTCCATCCCCTTCGCCATGCAGTGGTCGGCTTTCAGGGCAAGATCGGGGCTGGTTGTCGTCGCCGTACTCATAAGACCGCCCATGGTACGCAACTCGCCGTGGCACGGCCCCCTACCATTGCCTCCGATGCTCACGACCACTATCAATGCCGGCGACGACGCCACCATCGCGTCGGCCACCTCCGAACATCATGACACCCGTACCGCCGCGGATGAACTTGCAACTGCCATGCACGATGCAATGGAAGCCCGCTCGCCCGATCTGATCATTCTGATGGCGACCTTCCACCACGCCGCGGCGCTGCCAGAGGCGTGCAATGATCTCCGCCGCATGCTCATTCCCGGTCATCTGCTCGCCGCAACGGCTGAGTCAGTGCTCGGTGACGACCGCGAACTTGAAGGCGTTGCGGGTATGTCGGTGCTGGCGATGCGCTTCCGCTCCGAACATCGACACATTCGACTCTCGCCCTGGCGGACCAGCCCATGGGACCCGGTTCCACTATCTCAACCGGACGCGTTGGCGGCACGCATCGATGCCGCATCGGACACGCGGTGTGTCCTCATGCTGGCGGATCCTTTCAGCACACCATCAACCCGCATGCTCCCGGCCATCGGCGGCTGCCTCGGTGGATCGCACTTTCTACCCGTCACCGGGGGACTCCTGTCGGGCGCTTCACAACCCTCGTGCAATCGACTGATCCTCGACGACGTCGTGCAGGATGCTGGCGGTATTGGGTTGACGATCTCAGGTGATCTGCAAGTCGACACGGTCGTAAGCCAAGGATGTCGCCCCGTTGGTCCACCGATCGTCGTCACAAGTTGTGACGGCAATGTACTAACCGGGCTCGCTGGCCGTCCGGCGCTCGACACAGTGCACGATGTGCTCTCGGAATTACCCGATCAGGAGCGGGAACTGCTCAGCGGAGGCTTGCTGATCGGCCGCGCGCTCGACGCAGGGAAAAAACGCCTCGGCCGCGGCGACTTTGTGGTGCGCAATGTACTTGGTGTGGATAAGGACAAGAAGGCCATCGCCGTGAGTGAGTTGCCTCGCGTCGGCCAAACCATTCAACTGCACCTGCGTGATGCGCAGGCCGCCCACGAAGATTTGCAATTGCTGCTCGATGGGCAGCAAGTACACGAGCCGCCGCTTGGTGCCTTTGTCACCACCTGCAATGGCCGTGGCGAGCAACTGTTCGGAAGTGTCGGGCACGACACGGCCATCATTCGGGGACGGCTCGAAAGTCCGCCGATGGCTGGCTTCTTCGCCGCAGGTGAATTCGGACCGATTGCCGGTTCAAACATCATCCACGGCCATACGGTGGTGGCAACCATTCTGCGATAGTGGCGTCCCTACGAAATCATGCATGAGTCCGGGTCGGAACCGAATTGTCCTCTGCGGCACTTCGGGCACGTCCGACCTTGCAGGTCCCAGAGGGCAACCACGTTGGGACCGTCGCACCTGATGCACGGCGGGGGCACGTGGCGATCATCGACTTCTTCCAATCCAACGATGTCGACATAGAATTTGCGACCGCAGTCCAGGCAGATATGACGCACATCGTTGCCGACGATCGGCCACTTTGGTTGCGAGGGGTGGTACACGTAGATCTTTCGCTGTCGCTGCACTTCCAGTGTGTCAGGGTCAGGATGGATAATTTGTACAACTAGCTTGCCTCCCATGTCGTAGTAGTAGGGATTCCCATCAGACCAGGCCTCGAGCGCGTACTGGCACTCGCTGCATTCAAAAACCCATCCCTGCGCCATGACCTAACTCCACCTGTGTTGAATTCAAGACACGCGTGCGCCCACATCGCCAGGCTCAAAGACGTGCACGCCAACATGACTCACTTCAAACGAGCACACCTCGCCCGCCGCGATCGGGTCGCTCACGCTGACACGGGCTGTCATCGTGCCGCCCAGCCCCGTCATCACGACATCCATGCGGTCACCCAGCCGCTCTACCGTTTCAACCACACCGCGAATCACGCCCTGCCCAAACCCGATCGCCTCGGGCCTGATGCCCAGCACCGCAGACCCTTCGTGCGACAGGCCCGGCACAGGAATCGTTTCACCGTCCTCGCAGGTGAACACACCATTGCTCACAGCGCCGTCGATGAAGTTCATCGGCGGTGTGCCGATGAACGAGGCTACAAAGCGATCGACGGGACGATCGTAGATCTCGTCGGGTGAGCCCACCTGATGAATCACGCCATCGTGCATGACCACCAGCACATCGCCCAGCGTCATCGCTTCTTCTTGATCATGTGTGACGTGAATCATCGTGGCGCCCAATCGTTGGTGCAGAAGCCGCAACTCGCTCCGCATCGCCAGACGCAGCCTTGCGTCGAGATTGCTCAGTGGCTCGTCGAGCAGGAACACCTCCGGATCACGCACGAGCGCACGCCCAAGCGCCACTCGCTGTCGCTGCCCACCACTGAGTTCACGTGGAAAACGATGGCGGTACTCGTCGATCTCCAGTTGCTTGGCAACGTCATCGACTCGCGCATCGATTGCGGTGGACTCTGCTTCCCGTGCGGCACGTTCGCTGGTGGATACCAGTGACTTCCATGCACTGGTCTCGCGGCGGCGCTCCAGTGGGAAACGTAGATTCCGATCGACCGAGAGATGCGGGTACAAAGCGTAGTTTTGAAAGACCATCGCCACGTTGCGGTCCTTGGGCGGCACATCGTTGACGATGCGATCGCCGATACGGACCGTGCCTCCAGTGATTGACTCGAGTCCGGCAATCATGCGAAGCGTCGTGCTCTTACCGCACCCGCTGGGCCCCACCAGCACGGTGAACTGCCCATCGGGAATGACCAAGTCGCACGGCTGCACCGCCACGACTGGCCCGGGGTAGGTCTTTGTTATGCCATCGAGTACGACATTGGCCATTGCTTGACTGTCCCTTGACGGCACCAGTACCGATCCGGCACCAAGAGGGCGAAGCGTACCCACTCACCCAAGTGATCGGAAAGACGTCCAGCAGCCCCTGAAGTGGATTCAGTGGGACCTGCACTCGGTCACCACTACCAATCCCGCCCTTTCAGGTGTCTGAATACCTTAAATCCGCCTATGAACCTGCATCTTACCGCTAGAGCAAAGTTTTGTATGGTCACATGGGGCCCATGGACTTAGGCTGGGGATCTCTGCGAAGGCTCTGAGAGAGGGCCAACGCTGTGCAACCCCTCCGACGAGCAAAGGGAGAGATCGTCATGCGAACCTTGTTGTATTCCATACTGTCTATCGGGCTCGGCGCCACCGCCGCCAATGCAGGTATCCCCACTGTCGATGGAACTCTTGATTCCGCCTATGGCGACCAGATCGCGTTTCAGAACACGAGTACCAACTTTGGTGATTCCAGTGATGGTCACGCCGGGTATGCCAACGGATCCGAGTTGGACGTCGCCTCGGCCACCATCGCCGGCGGAAGCCTCTTCCTGCACTTCGGTGGCAATCTAGAGAGCAACTTTAACAAACTCGAGATCTTCATCGACGCTCGCGATGGGGGACAAAACCGCATCCTAGGCATCAACCCAGACATCAGTTTGGGAGCGCTTCAGCGAATGGGCGACGATGGCAACGGGAATGGACTGACCTTCGATGCGGGATTCGAAGCAGATCTGTACATCGCGATTGGATGCGGCGACAATGGCAACGGTGATGGCATCATCTACTACGTCGACTATGCCGAACTTCGGACTGATGGCAGTGGTACCGGCGGCTATGCAGGCAGCGGGGCCACGTCGCAGGATGCCAAGGGTGTTGTCACGGTGACACCCTCTGATGGCGACCATGGCATTCATGTCGGCATCAACAACAGCAATGCCGGCGGCGTTCTGGGTGGCACCGGGCCGGACTGCGGCGCCCCCGACGGCAATGTCGTCGCGACGGGCATCGAGATTGAAATCCCGCTGTCTCTGATCGACTGGGACTTCGACGGACTGCCCTTTGACAACGTCCGCATGTGCGCCTTCATCAACGCCGGCGACCACGGTTACGTGTCTAATCAGGTGCTTGGTGGCATCGGAGGCGGCGACAATCTCGGCGATCCTCGCGATGTTGACTTCAATGACATCGACGGCGCGCAGAATCTCCGCCTCGGCGTGGTCGCCTCGCCCTGTGTGGGCGCCGTGCTCGGCGCTTGCTGCTTCGCCAACGGCGACTGCTGGCAGGGACTCACCGAAACAGCCTGTGATGACAATCGCGGCCTGTTCGGCGGCGAGGACAGCCTGTGTGAAAACTGTGATCTCGGCGGCGGAAATGACTGCCCGACCGATATCGATGGAAATGGAGAAACCGATGTCGACGATCTGCTTCAACTGATCGGCAACTTCGGCAACCCATGCGTGTGACGCGCGCCTTCTGATTGCATCCCCAGCCTCTGCAGCCGAAAGGCTGCAGAGGCTCCTTTTCTTGTCCATTTTCAGGCAACTCGTATACTGAAGTACATCGATGACTCGGATTGTTCACATCGCGATGGTCACCTGCATGCTTGCAACTATGGGCATCGCATCAGCACAGTCCACACATGATGGCTTCGGTGCCACCGTGTATCAGGATGATGGTGGTTGGGGCACATCGTTTCGAACGTGGACCCCAAATGCTGACGCCGTGTATGTCACCGGGTCTTTCAATGGGTGGGGCACCAACACACACCAACTCGTCGCCGAAGATGGCGACTATTGGAGTTTGGATGTGCCGGGCGTTTGGGCGGGTCACGAGTATCAGTTCATAGTCCTCAATGACGGCAACACGCATTGGCGGAATGATCCGCGAGCCCGGGCCGTAACCAGTTCCGACGGCACATCAATCATCGTCAACCCGGCGCAGTACAACTGGCAGCACGAATTTGAAATGCCCAGTAGGAATGAACTGGTGGTCTATGAAATGCACCCTGGGACCTTTGGTGTTACAGGAAATAATTTTCCAGGCAACTTTGAAGGCACCCTCGATCACCTCGACCATCTCGTGGAATTGGGTATCAGCGCCTTGGAAGTCATGCCGATCAACGAGTTCGCCGGCGACCAATCCTGGGGATACAACCCGGCCCACATCTTCTCGGTGGAGAGTTGGTACGGCGGACCCGATGGTTTTAAACAATTGGTCGATGCCTGCCACGAACGTGGTATCGCGGTACTGGTTGATGTGGTGTACAACCACCTTGGTCCCTCTGACCTTGGCTGCTGGCAGTTCGATGGCTGGAGCGAAAATGACCTCGGCGGAATCTATTTCTACAACGACGACCGTGCCCACACTCCGTGGGGAAGTACCCGGCCGAACTTTACCCGTACGGAAGTACGCCAATGGCTCCGCGATTCCGTCATGCAATGGTTCGACGAATACCACATTGATGGCATTCGCATGGACGGCACACGCTGGATTGAATGGACCGACGTGGGCAACAACCCGGACGGCTGGACGTGGATGCAGTGGATCAACGATGAGTTGGACACCTACCACCCAGGCAAATTCATCTCCGCCGAGGATATGAGTTCCAATCACTGGATCACCAAACCAACGAGCGAAGGCGGCGCTGGGTTTGATTCGCAGTGGGATCCATATTTCGTCCACCCAATTCGACAGGTCGTCGAGGCGACCGATGATGACTGGCGGAACATGTGGGACGTCAGAGACGCCATCGCCTACAGCTATAACGACGTTCCATTCCAACGGGTGATCTACACCGAGTCCCACGACGAGGTCGCCAATGGCCGCAGCCGCGTCCCGGAAGCCATCTGGCCTGGCAATGCGGATTCGTGGTACTCCAAGAAACGCTCCACCCTCGGTGCTGGCATTGTTTTCACATCGCCCGGTGTCCCGATGATCTTTCAAGGTCAGGAATTTCTCGAAGACGGCTTCTTCACAGACGAAGTTCCCCTCAATTGGGAACGAGCCGAACTCTTCGCGGGCATTACTGACCTCTACCGGGACCTCATCCACCTTCGGCTCAATCGAGATGGAAATACCCGTGGATTGACAGGCGAACACGTCAATGTCCACCACGTCAATGACTGGGACAAAGTCATCGCGTGGCATCGCTGGATGGATGGCGGCGTGGGCGATGATGTCATCGTGCTAGCCAACTTCCGAAACCAGTCGTGGGACGACTATCGAATCGGTCTCCCCGCGGGTGGCACCTGGAAAGTTCGCTTCAACAGTGACCGGAGCGGGTACGACACTGAATTTTCGGATCATGCCACCAATGATGTCTATGCCGACGATATTGCGTGGGATGGCCTCAACTGGAGCGCATCATTGACGTTTGCCCCATATTCCATGGTCATCCTCTCACAATCACCAGCATGCCCCTATGACCTAAACGGCGATTCAACCGTCTCAGTTGATGACCTTCTCATGGTCATTGCATCCTGGGGCACCGACGATGCGGATGTCACTGGTGACGGCACCACCGACGTCAACGACTTGTTGGCTATCATTGGAGCCTTTGGAAACTGCCCCTGATGCATATTCGACACACTGCACGAACTGGCTTCACGCTCATCGAACTCATGGTCGTGGTGTCCATTCTCGCAGCCCTCGCGGCCTTGGTACTGGTCAGTGTAGATTCCATGAATACCGCCTCGTGGCACGCATTGGACATGTCCAATCAGCGAGCCATCGCCAGAGCCAATATTCAGCACGCTGAAGAACACAAGGGCCTGCTACTGCATCCTCGAACAACCCCCCTCAATGAGAGTGAGATGATGCAGTTCGCCAACGACAACGACTACGCCTTCCAAGAAGATGAAGTCCCGGCACTGGTCGAACGGGGCAACCGCCGCCTCTGGGTCCGGGCCTACGACGATGCGCTTGCAACCCGGCTGGTCACAGTTGATCCGGGTGAACCTGCCGAACTCAAGATTGAAAAACTTGAAGCGCTCAGCGATGGAGAGGCTTGGCAGTACATGGACGGCAATCCCGCCACATATAAGTCCCCCCTCGACCCAGGACCGCGGCTTCGCAGTTACTCGCTCAATGCGTATGTCGGCTGCGAGTTCTCTGCCGATGACATCTATGCACGGGGGTGGACCGACCCCTTCTACGGTCAGTTCGTCAAGTATTCGGTTCCCTGCCCAACACTCCCCCATGTCAAACAACCAGCCAATACCTTTTGCTCGATCACCGAAGATGACCCCGGACACGGCAGTTGGGGCGCTCCTGGTCACAATCTTCTTGGCTTCATGTTGCACCCCAACCAGATGGCCGGCTACGGCAACTATCAAATCTGGCACGACATCCCCGGCCTGTGGGACCCTCGACGCATGAACTTGTCCTATATGGACGGTTCCACACGGCAGTTTCTCATCAGTGAGCCGGATCTGTTTACAGCACTCGATACCAGCGGCGACGGCATTCCAGACCACCGCGCGGTCTTCGACGGGCCAGACCTGCGGCGGCTACAAAAACAGTTGCTGCCTGGTGTGCTGGAATTCCGAACCGATGCCGATATCGGCACCGACTGACCGGCAACAGTTCAACTCAACGTTGCGATGTGAGCCGACTTGATCGCGTCGGCGGTCCGACTGAGCAATTCGTCGATTTCTTCAAAACTCATGGTCAAGGGCATGCGGAACCTCATGGAGCGTTGGCCACACGGCAGCACCATGGTCTTGCGATCAAACAAGGCTGTCACCGCTGCGGCGCGATGTTCAGGCGTCGGGAAGGTCACCGCGATGAGCGTGCCCACTCCCCGGACGCTCGAGAATGCCTCGGTTTCACGAGCAATGGACCGAAGTCCGTTCTTGAGCCGTTCACCAATCTCCAAGGCGTGCTCGGCCAAGCCATCCTGCATGATGATCTCGATGAATCGCCGCGAGCGAACCATGTCCACGAGGTTGCCGCCCCACGTCGAGTTGATTCGGCTGGACGTCGTAAAGACGTTGTGTTCAACCTCATCGACTTTGCCGCCTGCATAGATGCCACAGACCTGTGACTTCTTGCCAAAGGCCACGACATCGGGCGCGACACCGAGGTGCTGCCAGTACCACGGTTTGCCAGATCCAAAGAAGCCCGTCTGGACCTCATCGAAGAGGAGAAGGCAGTCGTGGTCGTCGGCGTACTTGCGAAGGGCGCCTATAAATTTCGGTCGGAAGTGATTATCGCCACCCTCGCCCTGCATCGGCTCAATGAGAATCGCCGCAATGCGATCAGCACTCTGGGCAAAGGCCGCATCGAGTTGCTCGTACGCCTTAGCCTCTTGAGCGTCAATGTCGTTACACACATTGCCGTCCATATCGAACTCGCACACGGGGTTGTGAATTCGTGGCCATGAGAATCGGGGGAAGAGCCCGACCTTGTCCGGAAGCGTATTAGTCACACTCATCGTGTATCCGCTGCGGCCATGAAAGGCTTGATTGAAGTGCACGATGGACAGGTCGTTGCAGTCGGCCAAATAGTCGGTTCGGCCCAATCGTCGCGCTTTCCAGTCGAAGGCCGTCTTCATGGCATTCTCAACAGCGAGCGATCCGCCGGACACCCAGAAGTGGTGTGGAAATCCGTCCGGTGTCGCATTCGTGGCGAAAGCACGCACGAACTTGGCCATCTCAACCGAGTAGATGTCGGAGTTGGCGACCTTGGACCTCGCTGCCAAACGCAACGATGCCTCGAACTCAGGGTCGTCAAACCCTGCATGGTTGTATCCCAGTGGCCAGGAGGCGAAGCACGTAAAGGCATCGAGGTATCGATCGCCAGTGGCAGCGTCGTGGATCCATGACCCTTGGGACTTTTCCAAGTCGATCACCAGTGGATAGCCGTCCACCAACTGGTGGCGGGCAAGGCTCCGAAGCACTTCATTGACCTGCATTGATCTCTCCTGACAGTTCGACCGGTAAGCCAAGTCGAGCCACACATGGTACTACAAGTATTCTTTTTCCGGCAGTTTTACCCCCTTGAGGGTGGTTGACCGGTATGCGGTCTTGCCTCAGGCCAATGGCTTCGTACAGTGCGGTACATGGGCATCGAATCACTGCTACTAAATCGCGGTCTCGTCTCACGAGATCAGGTCGACGAGGCCATGAGTGAACAACAAGCGTCCGGAGAACGGCTCGATCGCGTGCTGCTCCGCATGGGGCACGTCGATCGCACATCGATGCTCGAGGCAGTGAGCGATCAGTTCTCGATGGAAATCGTGGACCTTTCGGCGATCTCTGTAACTGGCGATGTGTTGTCGCTACTTCCATCGCGACTGATCTTTCGACTGCAGTGCGCTCCCATCAGCCGCGACAATGATGTGCTTCGCGTGGCGACCAGTGACCCGTTTGACCTGTCGAGTTTCGACGAGTTGCGACTCGTAACAGGCATGCCCATCGAACTGGTGTTGGCCGACGAAGAAGAACTTCGTCGCTTCATTCGTGGACACTACGGCGTCGCCGGAGACACACTTGAAGCATTGCAGGCCGAGCAAACCGAGCAAGTTGTTGATGCCAGCGAAGGTGAAGACGGTCAGGCCGAACTGGCCAGTGTTATTCGACTGGTCAACGAAGTGCTCATTGAAGCCATTCGAGAACGCGCAACTGACGTGCACATTGAACCCTACGAAAGACACCTATCGATTCGGTATCGCGTGGACGGTATTCTCATGCACGCGAGCGTTCCTAGTAGCGTCGACCAGTATCGCAATGCGATCATCAGCCGCCTCAAGATCATGGCCAACCTCAACGTAGCCCAACGTCGTGTTCCTCAGGATGGACGAATCAGCATGCGGCACGATGGGAAACAATTTGACCTGCGGATGTCGGTCATCCCAATGGTGCACGGCGAAGGCGTCGTACTGCGAATCCTCGACGCAACAAGCGGCATCCTTCCATTGGACCAATTGGGCATGCGTCCAGAAGTGCTCGGTCCATGGGACAACGCCATCACGTGCCCTCACGGACTGCTGCTGGTGACCGGCCCAACTGGATCGGGCAAGTCCACCACGCTCTACGCGTCACTCAAGCGGGTCATCACCGATGAGGTCAAGGCCATCACCATCGAAGACCCCGTCGAGTACCACTTGGAGGGCGTCAATCAAATTCAAGTTCACACAGACGTGGGCATGAGCTTTGCCGCCGGACTTCGCGCTGTGCTTCGGCACGACCCGGACATCGTCATGGTGGGTGAAATTCGCGATCGTGAGACGGCCGAAGCAGCCATTCAAGCATCACTGACTGGGCACTTGGTCTTCTCAACCCTGCACACCAACGACGCCGCGGGAGCCATGCCTCGGCTACAGGACATGGGCGTGGAGCCCTTCTTGGTCGCCAGCAGTGTCGAGGGCGTCCTGGCCCAGCGATTGGTCCGCCGAGTGTGCAAGGAGTGCAGTACCGATTGGACCCCTACTCTGGACGAATTGCCGCCGTGGCTTGAGATGCGGGCAGGCACCCAACTCCGCCGTGGAATCGGTTGTCGATCCTGCCGGCAAACTGGCTTCCGAGGCCGAGTCGGGCTCTATGAGTTCTTGGAAATGGGGCCTCAAATTCGCCAGCAAGTGCTCCATCGGGCTTCCTCGGGCGATCTGGCCAAGGCCGCAAACCAAGATGGAAGCCTCACAACGCTTGCCATGGCTGGACGGCAGGCCGTCTTGGAGGGCCTGACCACCCCTGACGAGGTGTCCAGAGTCGCCACAGGAGACGATTGAGCCGGCACGAATTACAGGCTCAATGGCTGCTCCGTCTTGACTGACCGGGCCAAGGAGGAGAAACTTCCCTGTTCGCTCGCGATCGATCATTGATCCGGTGATTTTGGAGTCCCCCACGCTATGGCTATTCGAACGTCCGCCAGCACTGGCATCATCATCTCTCTGATTGTCTTCGTCCTCCTGACGGTGCTGCTGCTCGTCGGCAGCATTCTGCTCTGGACCGAAGTCGGGACGGCCAAGGAGTCTGCTACCGAGGCACAGAATGCCCTGTCCGACTATGTCACCAAACAAGAACGGGCCTCCGACTGGCTTGCCACAATGGAAAATCGAAGTGGTCGTGACTCAGTCATGGGCTTCATGTGGAATGAGTCCGATGCCATCCGTCAATACGGCTTTGGCCTCGACGGCGGCGCTACACTCGAGGATGTGCAAACATTTGGCACGACCATGGGCGTCCCCGAGGGAAGCACCTTGGCGATACACGTGATCGATCTCAACCGACAATTGCAAGATGCCAACAATGCCGCTCAGGTCGCCGATCAAAATGCGAAGACTGCCCAAGCGGTCTCAGATGATCTTCGCGCCCAGTTGGCCATGGCCATCGCAGAGCGAAAGTCCCTGCTGGCGATGGAAACAAAGCGACTTCAGCCCTACGTGCAAGCCGACGCAACCTATGCCGCGAAAATCGACGATGCTGTCACCGGGTTCAATGACGCCCAGCAAAGCAGTCGCACCCGCAACCGCACCGACGTTGCTCGCCTCAAATCAGAAACCGACAAACTGCGTGAAAACAATGTTCGTCTCCGCGGGCGCTTAGCCGAACACGAAACCCGAATGAATCGCGACCGACTCAAGTCCGCCGATCCTGCCATGCTCGTGGACGGCCACATCATCGATGTCGTCGGATCCGGTGACCACGTCTATATTGATCTGGGTCGAAACGACCAAGTCACACTGGGCATGCAATTTGAGGTCTACGACGGCGGTGAACAGATTCAAATCGATCCAAAAACCGGCGTACTACCCCGCGGCAAGGCCAGCCTCCAAATCGTCAAAGTCGGTGATGACAGTTCCAACGCCAAGGTCACACGATCTGTTGACGGCCGCCCGATCATCCGTGGCAATGTCATTGCCAACGGCGTGTATGACCCAAGCTACCAGTTCAAATTCTTGGTGCATGGCCAATTCGATGCCAACCACGACGGCACGGCCAGCAAGCAGGAAGCCGAATACATCCGCGAGCGCATCGGACGATGGGGCGGCGACGTCGTCCGTGGCAAACACATCCCTGGAGATCTCGACTTCCTTGTATTGGGTGTCGAACCAGCCGACCCGCTTCCACTCCGAGAGAATGCCTCAACGCCCGAGTACGGCGATTATCAGCGTCAGCGGGAGATCGTCGATCTCTACGAGCAACTCTTCACAGAAGCCAGAGAGGCGGGCATTCCGGTACTCAACCAGAATCGTCTGTACATCCTGACCGGTCAGCCCTCAAACTGATCGCCGTCACCCTCATCACCCGAGGGGTCCCCACCAATGTCTGTTCGAACACCCCTGCGGAATCTGGCTGAGTACCTTCCAGCGAGACTGGCCACTTCGTTCATCTCTTGTTTTCCAGCGGAACGCAACCTCGCCACGTGTGATGCCATCTCGCGTGTCTACGCCCGATTGGTTCCCCGCCACGTCAAGCGGGCCACGGACAATCTTCACGCCAGTTTCCCTCAATGGGATGAAGCACGTGTTCAGCGGACTGCTCGCGAGTCGATTCGGTACCTGTTTCAACTCGCTGCCGTCGACGCTCCAAGCCTCGAGCGATCTATCCGGCCGTGCAATTGGCATCGGCGAATCAACATGAACGGCGCTACGCCATGCATGGAACACCTCAACGCAGACAAGCCGGCGTTGCTGCTGACCGGACACTGCGGGAACTGGGAATTGCTTGGCTACGCCCTGTCGGTCGTGGGATATCCGATGCACGCTCTGGCCAGACCACTGGACAATCCACTGCTGAATAACTGGTTGCTTGGTATTCGGCAGACATGGGGTCTCAAGGTGCTCACCAAGTGGGGCGCCACTCCTGTGATGCAACAGATCATTGAATCTGGTGGACGGCTGGGTTTCATCGCCGATCAGAACGCTGGGCACAATGGGGTCTTCGTACCGTTCTTTGGTCGACTTGCCTCGGCCTATAAGTCAATTGCATTGCTGGCCATGCACCATGAAATACCAATCCTAGTCGCCACCGCCAGACGCCGTGGGCAGACCGTCCAGTACGACATGGTCGTCAGCGACATCATCACACCCGATGACTGGCAGTCGCAGGAAGACCCGCTGTATTACATCACCGCTCGATACACCTACGCCCTTGAAACACTGGTCAGGCAGTGCCCTGAGCAATACTTGTGGATGCACCGACGATGGAAGAGTCGACCTCGGCACGTTCGCCGTGGGCAGCCGATGTCTGACTCGTTGGCGAAACAGATACGTGGGCTCCCGTGGCTCGATGATGCCCAGGCGGCACGCATCATCGATACATCCAATCACGAAGCGATGTCCGCCCCCCAATGAAGGCCACCGTTTGACGCCCCCACCCCGACTGAGCGATACTCATAACATGAGGCGACTTGAGGGTGTGACGATTTTGATCGTCGATGACGATGATGACATACGAGCGGGAATGAGTTTGGCGCTCCGGACAGAAGGTGCCGTCATTCTCCAAGCATGCGATGGAAACGAAGCCGTTGCCAGATGGCGTTCAAGCCTTCCCAACGTCGTTGTGCTGGACATGATGCTTCCTAAACGATCGGGCTTTCTGGTCTTGGAAGAACTCATTGAGGGCGAAAAAAGACCGATCATCATTATGGTGACAGCCAATCAGGGCCGCCGGCATGAGGAGTACGCTCGCCGCATGGGCGTGGATGGCTACCTCACCAAGCCGGTGCCGCTGGAGACGTTAATCTCGATGATTCATGATCGGATGCGTTAACCCGACCGGCCATCAATTGGCCCTTGTTAGACTACCCCCCGTGTACAAACACTTCGCCATTTTGCCGTCTTCCCAAGCCCCAGGCACGCTTGGCACCCGCGCCGACCTGCTGACCCAGTTGGCGGCGATGAATACGAGGCCGGCCAAGGAAGGTGAAGACGTGTTGTGGGGCCCGGGCATTCGTTTGGAGATGACCCCGGGACAAGACCCGGTATCTCAGATGATGCTCACGCTGGTCGAAGAAGAAATCGCCATGCTCGTCATTATGCGACTGGCGCGCGAATGCCGCTGGCAGATCGTTGACCTTGAAACCGGCCAGGCTTTGGAAGCCGAATGAGCGACGACTCCACGCCGTCAGAAGGAATCTGTGTCGTCATCGGCGACGATGATTCCTTGAGACACAAAACCCTTGAACAGGCAATGGACTACCGAGGGGATGTCACCGTTGTCTGTCGCGATAGCCGAGAGATCGTCGGCTACCTGTTTGATGCATCCACAAACGGATACACAAGCATCGATCTCACCGATGGTGGTCGAACAAAGATTTCGATCGATGACATCACCGAAGTGCGTTTCTCTGGCCGCGACACAGCCGCGGGCAAGGGATTTGATCGATGGATCAAACGCTATATCACAAAGACACTCGCCGGCGAAGCGGCCGGTATCGATTGCGAAAAGATCGACTGAGTCCGTCAGGCTGCGCGTCGGTCCGAATCAAGCAGGCCATTCAACGGAATGTGGCGAATGCCTCCTGCTTGTTCAACGAGCACTTGCTCGACACCAAGTTGGGCGAGGCGACGCAAGCACAACACCGAAGCGTCGCTGTCAAGACTCATCAACCGCTGGCAGCCATCATTTGGCAATATGTCCACTTCCATGGCCCGAGCCATGGCGCGACGCCGGTCGGAGAACAGTCGGATGGACGGTTGTTCGTCGATGATTTCGACAAGCGGAAAGTCTTGGGCGGCCATGTCTCGGAGAACCAGAATGTGGTCTTGGCGTGAGATCCAATCAAGCAGCGCCGTAGCTGGCCCCATCTGAGCGTGTTGTTCACGCACACGCTGCATGGCACCAATGAGCGGCTCAAGCGGAAGGCGAATGCTTCGAGGCCCGTGATCGATTCGCACCCACTGCATCCCTCGCCCGTGCAGGCGACTGAAAACCTGCTCGGCCGTGAATGGATCGATCGATGCCACCCGGATGTCCGCGTCGGCCGATTCCTGGATCCAACCATTGACCGCCTTGGCAGCCCGGCCACGGGTGGCAAAGGCCAGTACCACAGGCTCATCGTCCTCAAGCGTGATGTACGGCAACGCTGTCTCTTGGCCTACAAGTGTCGGAACATGCCAACGCTGCAAAGTTGCTGCAGCCCAAAGTGCTTGAATGGGGCCATCGGCGTGAGCTGGATGTTTGGGATAGGTCACGGATCCGGGTGTCGTCGTCATCGGGGTGCCTCCTGCGGGGGAAATCAACCGCCTCGATAATCATCTACGTCCGGAAACATTTCCCAGGTTCGCCCAAATTGCACGCAACGCGATGATTCTCCCGAACCACCTTCATGGCCCATTGACCCTCAACATCCGGCCACCACGCTACTTGGGGGCCATCTGCCGTCTCAATGACCTCGCCCCGCTGTGCCTCTGCCAACACATGGTCCAAGTCAACAAGCCGGTGGCCACGCCCATCGGGCACGCATGACAGGAGCCCACGGGTGTATGGATGGGTTGGTTGGCCAAGCACTGCCTCGGCTGGCCCCTCCTCACACAAACGGCCCCGCCACATCACCGCCACATGGTGAGCCCATCCACGCACCGCACTGAAGTCATGGGTCACCAGAAGCACGCCAAGTCCCTGCTGGCAAGTCGATGCCAGCAGATCCAGCACGCCCGCTCGGTTGACCGCATCCAGAGCCGTGGTGGGTTCATCGGCCAGCAGCAGGCGTGGTTCACCAGCCATCGCCATGGCAAGGAGCACCCGCTGTCGCATCCCGCCACTGAGTTCGTGCGCAAAGCTTCGCGCTACGCGGATTGGATCCTCCAATCCCACGGAATCCAAGGCGTGCTCAACCCACGCGGCGGCCTGCGCCCCACGAAGTGATTCGCGCCGGCGGCGGGACTCAATGAGTTGGCGATCGATCCGCATCACTGGATCCAAGGCCGTCATTGGTTCTTGAAAGACCATCGCCGCCTCTCGACCCCGCATATCGGCACGTTGCCGGGGCGTGCAGGCCAACCAGTCAGTTCCTGCGACGACGATCTTGCCATCGGTGCACGTAATCCCGGCAGGAAGCAAGCCCATGATGGCAAGCGCTGTCAGCGTCTTGCCGCTGCCAGACTCTCCCACAAGTGCCGTAATGGTCCCCGCGTCGACCGTGACCGACATGTCCTGCACCAACGCTCCCTGGCCGCTGTGCTCAAGCGTCAACCCATCGACCACCAAACTGTCAGTAGCGACCGTCATGTGACCACTGAACGTTGACGTGGATCGAGTTTGGTACGTATGGATTCGCCAAGCACCATCAGTGACATCAAAGTGATGCCAATCATGAGGCACGGCCACAGCAGCAACCACCAGTGGGACTTGACTGGATTGAGTTCGGAAAGACCCGATGCCGCCAGATTCCCCCAACTTGGAAGTGGTTCACGTACACCGATACCCAGAAAGCTCAGAAAGGCTTCCGAGAGCATCGCCATAGGAACGATCAGGGCCGTACAAGCAATGATGGGCCCAGCGAGCCATGGCAGGTAGTACCGGCGAACCTGCCGGGGAACCGACACGCCGACAACCCGAGCGGACTCAAGAAAGGGCTGCTGCCGAAGGCTCAACACTTGGCCCCGCACTACCCGCGCTAACGTAAGCCAACTGACTGTACCGATGGCAACCCACAAGGTCATGAGATCAAGCCACAACCGACCTCCGCTTCCGGGTGACCATCCCGCTCGCTGCCTCGCACCGTCGACGGCCACAGCCAACAAGACCACCAACAAAATCGCTGGCAATCCGTAGAGGATGTCCACCATACGCATCATCACACTGTCGACCTTGCCCCCGGCCATGGCCGCCACCAACCCCCAACTTGTACCGAGCACCAGCGCCGTGCCAGCCGCCGCAAGACCGACCATCAACGAAATGCCTCCGCCGAGTAACAGCCTCGCCAGAAGATCCCGACCAAGACGGTCTGTTCCCAGCACACTGCCGGTCGCTGGTGGCAACAATGCCCGCTGTGGATCGGTTGCCTCAAACCTCGCAATCGATGTGCCTTCATCGACAATAGAGAGCGTCCACGGAAGCGATGCGATCGTCGCCAGAACAATCACAATCAGTACACCCGCCGCGCACCATGTGGGCGACAATCGCCAAGATGTGGGAATGCTGGAACCAGCCATTGGTGCACAGTAGACACCAAGAGACGCTCACTGACCGATCAGTTGTTCCATTCGCCGATCAACGTGCTGCTGGAACTGGGCTCCTACGGCATCCATATTGGCCTGTGCCCGTTCCAGTTCTGCCTGCATCCGCTCGAGTAGCAGGTGCTGCGTGTCACGCTTGGCCGCCAATTCCGCTTGCACCAAGGCGTTGAGTTCGGCAAGTAGGGCCGGGTTGCCAAGTTGCCCACCGCGAGTGGACGCGTGAATGCGGGCCGCGAGCGACTCGATGGCCGCTTCGAGTTGAAGTTCTCGAATCTTTCGGTGATACAAGGCGGGGTCATCTTCGCGAAGTCGAACCATCTCGCCCATCGCTGGGCCGAGTTGGCGGAGTACGCGGGCGAATTGGACGGGGTCCAATTGGCAGGTCGATCGAAGTTGCTGGGCCAATCGTGGATCGATCTCATCGGCGACGTCAAGGAAGTCATCCACAAATCGGGCTTCCAAAGCTGGATCCATTGGTGCAGCAATCGATGTCGCTGCGGTGAGGTTCGACAGAGAGGACGGGGCCAACCGTGCTTGAATGGTCTCGCCGGCGTGTACGACCAGCGCCACCGTGATTGCCAGTGCCGACCACCAAACTCCTGCTGTGTACCGCTTAGCCATGATTCGTGTCTCCGTCATCCATCCAGACTCGCCACGACGCGAACTGCGTCGAGTTCATTTTCAAACAGATCTCGATCCTGATCGCCCTCGGACAGAATCAGATAGGAACTGGCCCCAGATTGGATTGCTGCCACGACGGACTCCAGTCCGTCCATGGCATCGCCGTACTGCATTGATTCAACCATCTGCAACCCACGAAAGCGTTCAAACGGGCTGCGGCTGTGATTGAGCGACTCTGGTACTTGCGCCACAGGCTGTATCAACTCGATCTTGGGAAGTTCCGGGGTAGGTCCCATCAGCCAGAAGACACCCACCAAGGCTGCCGCGATGGCGGCCGCTGCAGCGAGTCGAGCCGCCTGACCAAAGACCAACTGTCGGGGCCTGCTGGCTCGACCCTGCTCGAGGTGTCCAAGACTGGCCCTAACTACCCGATTGGCCAAGCCGTCGGGGACATCCCGAGGGGCGTTGGCATCGAGCAAGTCATCGAGTTGCCGATCGGCCGCGTCCAGACGTGAGTCCAGTGGCTCCTGTGGGCTATTCCAAGATTGATTTTCTCGCATCATCAGTCCATTTCCAACGGCCATCAAGGCCGTTCATTGCATGAATTCAAGAGCCGCGTTCCAAGAATTCCTCGCCAAAATCGTCCCCAAGGATCTCGCGAAGCCGCTTAAGGGCACGAAAGTGTCTGGCCAGCACGGTTCCGGTGGGATGATCGAGCATCTCAGCAATCTGCTTGAAACTCAAGCCCGCCACGTGCCGAAGGTGCAGGACCTGCTGGTCGGCCTCGCTCAAGCCCGATACCGCAGACCAAAGCGTGCTCGCAACGTCGGAATCCACTTTCTCATGCCTCGATCGATCCTCACGGCCAGTCTTGTGAAGGGGTGTGAGGACCTCACCCTCGACGGGGATCGCTTGACGGCCCCGCCGACGCATCTCGTCGCGAAGCCGATTCATCGCAATCCGAAAGAGCCATGCCTCAAATCGCCCCTGATCGACATAACTGCCAAGTTTGGCCGCCACAGTGCAGAACGTGGACTGCGTGATTTCTTCGGCCAAATCGTGATCATGACAATTGGACACCAACAGGGCGTGCACGCGTGGCGCCCAACCGTTGACCAACTCGACCCAGGCGGCATCTTCCCCGGCAATCGCCCGATCCAGCAGTAACTTGACTTCGTTGCTGTCCAGGGGAGTACTCCAAAGACCGAAAAAAATCCTACAACGATCGGAGGGGGTGCCTCCCCCACTACAATCGGCCCGCCTCATGCTGGCACTCCTGCAAGGTACCGCCCCGCCCGCCGCTTCGACCGATGTTTGGACATCGATCGTGCTCGTGACCATTGGGCTCATCGCCCTGCTCGGTGGCGGGCAACTGCTCGTGTCGGCCGCATCAAGCATCGCCCGTAGGCTTGGCGTGTCATCCCTCTTGATTGGGCTGACCATCGTGGCCTTTGGAACAAGCGCCCCGGAACTGGCCTTGAATGTCACCGCCGCGGCCAGCAGCACCGCGGGCGCAGAACTGGCCTTTGGAAATGTGGTTGGCTCGAACTTGGCCAATATCGGATTGGTGTTGGGTATTGCCTGCCTGATTGGCCCGGTGGTGATTCGTGGGCAGATCCTTCGGCAGGACTTGCCGCTGCTGGTCATCGCGGAACTTTTGCTGATCTGCATCGCGATTGTGACGCCCGGGGTCAATCGAATCGGTGGGCTCATTCTGCTGTGCGGCATGCTGGCCATGGCCACCCTGTGGTTTCGCAATGCCCTGGCCCGAAGGGATGAGCCGCTCCCAGAAAAAGCGGCCGCGGTAGGCGATGTCGAGCAACGGCGACCACTTTTTATGGCCATCCTCCTACTCCTCATTGGCTTGGTCTTGCTTATCGCGGGTGCCAAGTCCACCGAAATCGGGGCCATTTCCCTGGCGCGACTGGCTGGAGTAGGTGAAGTGATCATTGGACTGACCATCGTTGCTATCGCGACCAGTCTGCCTGAAGTCGCAACGGCAGTCATTGCCGTCGGTCGCAACGAAGCCGATCTCGCGGTGGGAACCGTTGTGGGATCGAATCTCTTCAACATCCTGCTTGTGCTGGCCATCACGGCTTTAGTGCGGCCCATTCCACTTCCCACCGATCATGCAGCTTGGACGATGGCGCCCATGATCGGATTGACGTGCGCCCTCTATCTGGGTGTTGTCCGCCCATGGCAAGGCAAGGGCAAGCGATTGAAATCTGAGGGGCGGCTGGGCCCGGTGTGGGGGTGCGGTGTGCTGCTGACGTGGATTCTGGTGATGTGTTGGACCGTGTTTTGGACGTGACTGCGCTAGATCGGAAGATCGTCGCCGTCATCATCATCTGGTCCAGGCATCGGTGGTGGAATCGCTCCGCCTGATGCCGCCCCTCCAGCGAGCGGCGCCGTGTCCTGAGACCACGGCGGGGGTGATGAATCCATTCCACCTGACGACCCCTGAGACATGTCCTGGTGCTCGTTGAATCGTGTGGAGCGCGAATCCCACACCAGTTTAACGGTGCCTGTAGGACCGTTTCGCTGTTTGGTCAAAATCACTTCGGCTAGGTTGACCTTGTCAGGGTTTTCGTCGCGCCACTCTTCGTCTGAGTGGTAGTACGCCTCGCGGTGCAACATCATGACGACATCGGCGTCCTGCTCGATCGAACCGGACTCACGCAAGTCACTCATACGCGGGCGATGGCCTTCGCGTTGTTCCGCGGCACGATTAAGCTGACTCAGACAGATCACCGGTACTTCGAGTTCACGAGCCATGGCCTTGATCCCACGACTGATGTCGCTGACCTCCTGCTGCCGCGATTCGGTTCGATGCCCGGACGTCATCAACTGTAAGTAGTCGATGACGACTGCCGAGAGGCCATGCTTCTGCTTCATGCGACGCGCTTTGGCACGCAGTTGCAACAGGGTGAGACCCGGCGTGTCGTCGATATACATCGGCGCATTTTTGAGCTCATCGCAAGCGGCAAACAGTGCCCGAAATTCCGCCTTACGCAATGCGTTGCGGCGAAGCCTGTCACCGTCGATCCCGCCTCGGCTTGCCAGAATACGCTGGACCAGTTGGGACGCGGCCATTTCCAAACTGAAGACGCCCACCGGCTCGCCTCGTATCACCATGTTCTCAGCGATGTTGATGGCAAGGGCTGTCTTGCCCATGGACGGACGCGCCGCCAGAATGATCATCTCACCTTTTTGGAACCCGCCGGTGTAGTGATCCAATTCATGGAAGCCGCTGGACACACCTGTCAGTGGTTGACCATCGGATGCCTCAATACGTTCAATGGCGTCGCGGATGAGATCTGTCAGGTCTATTGCCTGGCGCGTTTCCGCTTGCTGGGCAATCTTGAAGATCTGTTGTTCCGCCGAGTCCAGAAGTGCGGAGGAGGACTCCGGATTCCCATACGCATCGCGAAGCATCTCGCCTGCAGCACCAATCAACTGACGCAGCATCGACTTGTCTCGGACCAGTCGCGCGTAGTGCACCGCATTGGCGGCACTGGGTACGGAGCCGGCCAGTTCAACTAGGTAGTCGACGCCGCCAACCCGTTCCAGTGAACCGCGGTCCTCAAGAATCTGCTGCAACTGCACGACATCCACTGATTGGTGTGTGTCATACAAATGCACAATGGCAGTCCAGAGATCGCCGTGCGCAGGACGGAAGAAATCGTCGGCACTGCGGATAATCTGCAGCACATCGCCACATGCATCAGGCGACAGGATGACCGAGCCCAGCAAACTCATCTCGGCCTCAACGGCACTTGGAGGCAGCGCGTTAAACAACTCGGCCAGCGAACGGTCGTCGCGGGGTTCTCCACGCTGTCTCATTGACTTGGTCGCCGGCCCACTCATGATCGTCTGATTAGTCCTGCCTCAATGTCACAAGCACTCGAGTCCGAAGCACATCGCCTCGGCGCCACTGGTACATCGTCTTCTGTTCGCCCGGGAATCTCAAGCACATGATGGCGAGAAAGTGCTCACCAACACAATTCACATCGACCCAACCTACTTGGGCACGGGAATCTCGGCTTCGAATTCAATCTCGTCATCGATCTCAAGCCCGTTGGATTCAACGGCCATTTTCATGAGACGACCAACCTTGAATTTGACTGTCCGTCTTGCCGGAACGGGCACACGCTCAAGCGTTCGCGGGTTCTGGGCAACACGAGCAGCGCGGGCTTTCGTTTCAAAGACGCCGAAGTCGCGAAACTCAAGCCGATTCCCCTCGCCAAGTTCTTCAATGACATGGTCAAGAAACGATTGAACCACGGTCTTGACATCAGAACGCCGAAGACCAGTGCCTTCTGCAATCCGCTCAACCAGATCCTTCTTGGTGATAGTGCCCATCAGGCCGTCCTTTCCCCACATAGCCGTTTGGTTCAAAACCTCATTTGGGGCGAATTCCGCCCACCCACAATGCGCCGCCAGTTGTCCCTCTCGGACCTAAATCGGGTGCATAAACCAGTATGGGCGATAGTGTGAGTGCCGTCAAGGTGCCAATCCCACCAGTTTTGAATCGTGTATGCGGTGTGGACAAAGCCCCGCAGTACACTGCATGGCTCTGAACGGAGCAGCACGTATTATGGACATCATCCTGTGTGGAGGGGGCGAAATCGGCTGTATTGCCGCTGAAATGCTGTCTTCGGCCGGGGACAGCGTGACCATGATCGACGTCAACGAAGAGCGTTTGGAGTATCTAGGCAACCACCTAGACATCGCAGTTGTGCCCGGATCTGCCAGTTCTGCCGTCACGCTCAAGGCGGCCGGAGCCGCCAACGCCGACGCTGTGATCGCCACAACAAGCGTCGATGAGGTCAATTTGGTTATATGCGACATCGCCGCAACGCTTGGTGCCCACCGCACGATGGCCCGTGTTGATCACTCGATGTTGCTTGGGAACGAGGAACTCGACTACGCATCGATCTTTTCGGTGGACCGGTTGTTCTCGCCAGACCGAGCGATGGCATCGCTGATGGCGTCTCGATTACGGCACCCTGGGGCTGTGGCGATCGAGCAGTTCGCCGGCAGTTCCATTGAGTTGCAGCAGTTCACCGTAGACTCCCGCTCACAAGGAATCGGTGTGCCCCTGCACCAACTGCGATTGCCTGCTTCGACCCGCATCGCAGCCGTAACCAGAGATGGGCTGTCGTCGCTTCCCTCGGCCGACACCACGCTCACTGGCGGCGACCTCGTCACCATCGTGGCAAAACAGGATGTCATGGCCGATGCCCGCCAACTGCTCGCCCACCCACACTATGGACGCACCAACGTGGCAATTTCAGGCGGGACGCCCGCTGCGGTCTGGTTGTGCCAAATGCTCGGCGGACGAGACTTTGATGTGCGTATATTCGAACCGGATCGAGCGCGATCCGAAAGACTCAGCATGTTGCTCGACAATGCCACAGTGATCTGCGCCGACGCGAACCTTTCCGACACGTTCGACGATGAACACCTCGATCAAGTCGACGCCTTTGTCTCGATGAGGGCGGACGAAAAGAACATGCTTGCATGCGCCTACGCTCGCAGCCGCGGCGTCGAATTGGTCATGCCAGTCATTCGCCAACGTGAGTTTTTGCCCTTGATGAAGCAGCTCGGACTGACGCTCACGTGGAGCCCTGAAACCGCTGCTGTGCAAGCGATTAAGCGTTTTGTGCACTTCAACGACTTTGAACGAATGGAAGGGCTCTTTGACGGAGCGCTTGATGTCATTCGCCTTCGCGTCGATCCGCGATCGAAATTGGTCGATCGAACGGTTTCCACGCTGGACTTAGACGTGCCGATGGTCATTCTGGCGGCGGAGAACTGTGACGGCGACCCGATCGTTCCAGGGCCGGATATGAACATCTCCCCGGGACGATCGATGATCATCATCACCACGCCAGACCATACCGAGACCATCCGTCGTCAATTCGGTGCGGGATCTCGCCGGTGAATCTTCAATTCGTCGTCGCGCAGTGGGGACGTATGTCGCTACTGCTCGGTGGACTGCTCGCGCTAGTCGCAGCCATCTTCATCGCGGTGCCCGGCGATGGTGGCCGAATGATTGATCCCGCCGAAATAAGCATGCTGGTCAGCGGCGGCATCGCTGGCGTGCTTGGGGCCGTGGGTTGGCTGTGGGGTCGACACGCACTCATACGACAAGGCGCCTCGCTCAACCCAGAAGAGGGATCCATGCTTCGCCCGTATCGAATGACTCGCCGCGACGCGGCCTTGGTCACCACTGGCGCGTGGGTACTGGGGGCAGCCATTGCAGGGCTGCCGTTTCTGATCTGGGCACGCTTCTCGGGCGGCGCCCCAGATTCGCACCCCTTCCAGTCGGTCATCGATTGTTACTTCGAAGCTATGAGCGGCCTGACCACGACTGGCGCATCCATCCTCACCGACATCGAAGCAGTGCCGCGATCGCTGCTGATGTGGCGATCACTCACACAGTGGCTTGGTGGACTGGGCATCCTCGTACTCTTTGTGGCGATTCTGCCAGGCTTGGGAACTGCGGCCAAGAAACTCTTTCGGATCGAGTCGCCTGGCCCCGACCCAGAAGGACTCCGACCCACCATCAAGCAAACGGCCCGACGGTTGTGGATGCTCTACGTCTCGCTGACCGCGGCCCAGGGTTTGCTGTTGCTGTGTACAGGCATGGGACTCTTTGATGCGGCCAACCATGCATTCACCACGATGGCAACCGGCGGATTCAGTACGCGTAACACCAGCATCGCTCGGCCCGAATCACTGGGTGCTGAGATCGTGCTCATGGCCTTCATGGTGCTTGCTGGATCAAATTTCACGGTGCTGCTGGCCATGCTGCGAGGTCGATGGAAGGCGGCGCTTGGAGACACGGAGTTTCGGGTCTACCTGCTGTGTTTGGTAGGCGGATCGGTGCTTGTGACCGCGGCGCTCCTTGGGGCAGATCAACCACTGGTGCTTACCGACGGAATTGAAGTTCCGCTGTCTGGTGGTGAAGCGGCGCGTGGTGCGGCCTTTACCGTCATCTCCCAGCAGACAACCACCGGATTTTCCACGTTCAATTTTGACCTCTGGCCCTTTGCCGCCAAAGCGATGATCATTGTGCTCATGTTCGTGGGCGGCTCGGCAGGATCCACCGCCGGTGGCGTCAAAGTCATTCGGATCTGGATTGCCCTGCGAGTGCTGCTGGCAGAATTGGAACGGTTTTTCCGACCAGATGTCGTCCGCCCGCTCAAAGTCGGTGGCCACGTCATCGATCAAGAACAGAAACTCAATGTCATGACCTACCTGCTAGGCACCATCGCGCTGCTCGCCGCTGGGGCGATTGCCATTCAAGCCCTTGAATCTCATCGGTCCGCCTGCGATTTTTCCACCGCCGCGACGGCCAGCCTTGCAACCATTTGCACAGTCGGACCCGGTCTCAATCAGGTCGGAGCCATCAACAACTACGGCTGGTTCTCCGATCCGAGCAAATTGGTGCTGTGCCTGCTCATGCTCATCGGTCGGCTGGAGGTCTTTGTCATTCTGGTGCTGCTCAGCCCACGGTTCTGGCGTTCGCACTGAATCGCATTCTGGGCAGGGCGCACGGAGCAACTTCTCTCTACCATTGTCAGTCCCATGGCCATTGATCCCAACGAAATCGTCGATGTCACTCCGCCACCGATGAGTCGGGCGGACCGACTGTATCTGCCAGCGGTCTTCAAGGGGCTGGGCACAACACTTCGGCATTGCTTGGGTAATGTTGGCCGTGACGGAAAGAACAAGAAGAACATCCACGTCCTGCAGTACCCCGAAGAGAAACGGGACGATCGCGACGTGCTCGACGGTGGCCAGTACAAGCCCACCTTCCGAGGCGTGCACCGGCTCAACCGAGATGAGGATGGTCGCGTTCGGTGCGTCGCCTGTTTCATGTGCGCCACGGCGTGCCCGGCAGACTGCATTCACATCGTTGGCGAAGAGTCTCCCTGGGATGACCGCGAGAAGTACCCCAAGCAGTTTGACATCGATGAACTGCGGTGCATCTTCTGCGGCATGTGCGAAGAAGCCTGCCCAGTCGACGCCATTGAACTAACGCCTCGATATGAAGTCGTCGGACTGACCCGCAACGAGATGATCTTCGACAAGACAAAACTGCTAGAAGTCTTCGACCAGACCATCGACGAAAAACCAATGTAGCCAAACGGCCGGAATAGACCCCCCAATGCCGCTTCCCTTCAAGAAAGCCAGCCAGACCGCTCAAGATCGAAACCGCGCCTGGCGGGCGATGGACATGGGCATGACGTTGGTGGCCGAAGTCATCGCCGGGGTGGCGATTGGATGGGCGATCGACTGGGCCTTGGACTTTGACAAGACCTTCGTCGTGATCGGTGCCATCGGTGGAGTCCTCGTGGGCATGACCAGTTTCATCCGCTCAGCCCTCAAAGAGAACCGCCGGCTAGAAGCCGAGCGGAAGCAGAAGAACAGCAAATGACCGCGCCGATCAAGATCTCCACCACCCTCCCCACGAGGCGACTGCTGGGCACCTGTCTTGGAGGCTTGGTTGGAGCAGCTGCCCTGTGGTCCATCGTGACGTGGCTCGGGCCGTGGCCACCCGCTGTGCTCACCACGGGACTGCTGGCACTAGGCGTGACGGCTGTCATTTCGACGCTGGGACTGCTGGCCATCCGCCCCTGGAAAGAACGTCCAATTCTCGCGTGGGGAGGACTTTTAATTGCCCTGTCACTGGGCCGAATCGTGGCCACATTAGGCGTATGCCTGTTGCTATACTTCGTGGCTCGCTTGCCGGCGAGCCCCCTGCTGTTGGGTGCTTTGGCAGGCTTGATCCCGGTCCTCGTCGGTGAAACCACCGTCACAGCCGGGGTGTTCCGACGACTGAGTCGCTGAACCAAGGCGGCGATGCCTTCAGAAACCCAATCATGCTGCATCTTCTGGCCTCGAACAACCCGATTCACCACATCACTGACAAAGAAGTCAGCGGCGCGGTAACCCTGCACATGGCCACGCTGGTCGTAGCTGGCATCGTGGCGTTCATTGTGCTGATGCGAGCAGCCAATTCGATTCGTACCGGGCACGAAACGCAAGGGACCTATCGATACTTGACCAAGGGACGCGTATCTCAGGTGTTTGAGGTCATCTCGATGTACCTCATTGAGAACGCGATTCGCCCGATTCTGGGCAAGGACACGATGAAGTTCGTGCCCTTCCTGTTGTCAATGTTCTTCTTCATTCTGACATGCAACCTGCTTGGCCTCGTGCCGCTGGCAGATCTGCAGCACATGCTCACTGGGTTGCATGTACCCGACGCCCGCTGGGCACTCTTTGGTGGCACGGCTACGGCCAATCTTGCTGTCACGATGGGTCTGGCCATTCTGTCATTTGTAGCCATTCAGTACCAAGGTTTTCATTCCTTGGGAATCAAGGGCTGGGCGCACCACCTGACCGGCGGCGCGCCGCTCTTCTTGCTGCCAATCATGCTGCCAGTAGAACTGCTTGGCTTGTTCATCAAGCCCACGGCGCTGGCCATTCGACTCTTTGCCAATATGGTGGCCGGCCACACGCTCATGGCGGTGTTGGCCTCATTCGGCACAATGGCATTGCTAGCCACTGAGAACTGGCTGACCTCCGGCGCCATCTCACTGGTGTCGATCATCGCGGCCGTTCCCATCAGCTTCCTCGAATTGTTTGTGGCCTTCTTGCAGGCCTTCATCTTCATGTTCCTGACCACAGTATTCATTGGGCAGATGACCCACCACCACGAAGAAGACCACGAACACGATCACGAGCCAGCAGCGGTCCCCGCGGCGGCCTGACGTACCGAACTTCGCGATCCTTCAGTGGGATGGATCGTGATCTTGAATAGACCCATTCGAACGCGACCCACGGCGTTCACAACCAACGCCCTTCGGGGCCTTCCAAAGCAACACGAAGCAGAATCATGAAGAACCTCATTGTTTTGATCGGACTGTCCTTCCTCGGGCTTGCCCTCTTTGGTGACGCAGCCATGGCGGCTGACTCAGCCGAAGCATCCGCCGCCGTCGGCGGTGGACTCAAGGGCATTGGTGGCGGCCTCGCCGCCGGCCTAGGCGCCGTTGGCGCCGGTATTGGCATTGGCCAGATTGGTGGTGGTGCTGTTCAGGCCATCGCCCGTCAACCCGAAATGGCTGGCACCATCGGCACAAACATGATCATCACGGCGGCACTGGTTGAGGGCGTGGCCCTCTTCGCGGTCGTCGTGGGTCTCCTAGCCATCCTTTGACCTTCGTGTAGATGGCTCCGGTCACACGGCCGGAGCCATCTACACCTCTTTCCTGGATTTCTCAGGGCAGCTCCCTTTGGAATCCATTCGGAGCGACGTGATGCCGACTCTTCTTCTCGCAGAAGCGGGCGCTAACCCCGTCAATGTTGAATGGCTGACGCTGGTCACCACCATCGTCATCTTCTTGATTTTCTTCGGTGTGGCCGCCGTGTTCATCTGGCCCAAGATCCTCACGGGCTTGGACGAACGTGAGCAAAAGATCCACAGCGAAATCGAACGCGCTGAAGCCGCACGCGCCGAAGCCGCCGAGGCCCTGCGCAAGCAGGAAGACGCCCTCCGATTAGCCCGCGTCGAAGCCAATGAGATGATCGCCAAGGCACGCGGCGCCGCGGAAGATCATGCCAAGGAGATGCGTGAGCGTGCCGAAGAGGAACTCAACTCGCTGCGAATGCAAGCCCACCGCGAAATCGACACGGCCCGAGAGGCCGCCGTCAAGGATCTGACCAGTCACGCCGCCAGCCTGTCGACCGCCATCGCCGGCCGCATTCTCGGCCGCGAAATCACTGATAACGACCAGCGCGACTTGATCGACCAGTCCCTCAAGGAGTTTGCCTCAGCCCACGAGGGCTGAGGTGTCGAGACAGCGACATGCGAGCACAGACGGACACCCTGGCACGGATCTATGCACGAAGCCTCTTCGAACTCAGTAGTGAGGCTGGGGGTCGGGATAAAATTCTGGAAGTCGGCGATGAACTCGAGCAAATTTGCGAGTTGATCCGTGGCGACAAATCCCTAGGTGAGTATTTCACATCGCCTGTCATCGACCCGGCGCGTCGCTCCACGGGCATTCGAACCATGTTCACGGATCGCATCACTGATTTGGTGCTGCGATTCATGCTCGTACTGAATAACAACGGTCGTCTTGGCCACCTTGAGCCGATCACAGCAGCCTTTGATGAGTTGGTGCAAGATGCATGGGGACGAATCGAAGTAGATATTTGGACTGCATCGCCGATGCAAGACAACTTGCGTGCTGAACTCGCCAGCAGGCTGCACGAGATTCTTCACAAAGAGCCGGTGCTGCATGCATGGATCGACGAGTCAATGATCGGTGGCATCCGCATTCGTGTGGGCGACCGCATGATCGACGGCTCAGTTGCTGCCAAACTTCGACAGATCGAAACCCAACTTCAACAACATGGCAGTCGCCGCATTTCGGAGTCTCCCGATGCCTTCCTGACCGTGCCTGCTAGTGAACGGAGATTTGACTAATGCGACTCATTGCCTGCATTTTGACGATCGCAAGCTGCACCGCAGCATTGGCCAATGTGTCGACCCTGACCGTTCGAGGCATGGCCACCCTTGAGGTTCCCGCCGACCAGTTCATGATTTCACTTGGTTCCACACACACGGCCGACACAGTTTCTGACGCACGCGCAGAAGTTGACAGACATATTGCCAAGATCGCCGCGGCACTGAAGGAACTGGGATTCGCTCGAGACATCGAGTGGAAGACCGGTCGGTATGACGTCGCCCCTCAATGGGAGCCACGCCCAAAGAACTTTACCAAAGATTGGAAGCCCAAAATCATCGCCCAAAAGGTCACTGTTTCTATCTCTGTGAGATCGACACAACTCAGCAAGATTGGGCCGCTCATTTCCAAGGCCTCTGACGCGGGCGCCAACCAAATTGGCTCGCTGTACTTCAGTCTCAAAGATCCCCGCACGAGCCGCCAAGAAGCCATTGCAACCGCTGCCAAGCATGCCATCGAAGACGCACGGACCCTCGCGGCCGCCTCAGGCGTGTCGCTGGCCTCGATTCGACAACTTTCCTTGGATGGCGCCAACCTGCAACCGCCACGGCCCATCGAATACAAGACCCTTGCCCCTCGAGCCATGGTCGCCATGGACTTTGAGGCCTCTGCGGCCCCCGACATCGCCGGGGGAACCGTGACGGTCACGGCCAACGTGACCGCCGAATGGATGATTGACCAATTGCACCGCGCCGAACCGGCCACATCGCAGACACAGGATTGACAGGACCCATACCGTGAAGATCAAAACCGACGAAATCACCGCCGTCATCAAACAAGAGATTGAGCAGTTCGCCAGCGAACTGGAGGTCTCCGAAGTCGGCCGCGTCGTCGAAGTCGGCGACGGCATCGCACGCATCTACGGCCTAGGCTCATGCATGGCCGGCGAACTGCTCGAATTCGACACGAACAAGGGCCCGATCATGGGTCAGGCGATGAACCTTGAAACCGATACGGTTGGTGCTGTGATCTACGGCGAATACCTCGCGGTCCGCGAAGGTGACACCGTTCGCACGACCGGTCGCCTCTTGGAAGTGCCTGCTGGCGAAGCATTGCTAGGCCGCGTGGTCGACCCGCTAGGCAACCCCATCGATGGTCGTGGGCCAATCGAAACGACACACACACAGAAGCTAGACATCGTCGCGCCGGGCATCGCAGCCCGCCAACCGGTGACCGAGCCGCTGCAAACGGGCATCAAGGGCATCGACTCGATGATCCCCATCGGCCGTGGTCAACGAGAACTCATCATCGGCGACCGAAAGACCGGCAAGACCGCCGTTGCGCTCGACGCCATCATCAACCAGAAGCAATTCTGGGGAACCGATGACGCCGTGGTGTGCATCTACGTCGCGGTCGGCCAGAAAGATTCGACCGTCGCTGGTGTCATCGACACGTTGCAACGGCACGGGGCCATGGAGTACACCATCGTGGTGAATGCCGGCGCCTCGACTTCGGCACCCCTTCAGTACATCGCGCCCTACGCTGGATGCGCCATGGGCGAGTACTTCATGTGGAAAGGTACGCAAGGCAAGACACCCAAGCACGTCCTGTGCGTCTACGACGATCTGTCCAAACAGGCCACCGCCTATCGACAGCTCTCGCTGCTGCTTCGTCGCCCACCTGGTCGCGAGGCGTACCCCGGCGATGTGTTCTATCTGCACAGTCGCTTACTCGAACGTGCCACCAAACTGTCCGATGAGAATGGCGGTGGTTCACTAACTGCCCTTCCAATCATCGAGACGCAAGAAGGTGACGTCTCGGCGTACATTCCGACCAATGTGATTTCGATCACCGACGGTCAGATCTACCTACAACCGGAACTCTTCGCAGCGGGCGTCCGCCCCGCCGTCAACGTCGGTATCTCCGTAAGCCGCGTCGGTGGCAACGCGCAGATCAAAGCCATGAAGGAAGTTGCCGGCTCGCTGCGACTTGACCTCGCGGCCTACCGTGAATTGGAAGCCTTTGCCCAGTTGGGGACCGAACTCGATGCCACCAGCCAGCGGCAACTTGACCGCGGCGGACGTATGGTGGAACTGCTCAAGCAGGGGCAGTACCAGCCATTCGGGGTCATCGATCAGTGCCTCTCTATCTTTGCTGGTGCCAAAGGCGCGTTGGACGATGTACCCATCGATCACGTGCACGCCTTCGAACAAGGTCTCTTGGACCACTTCCGCGGTCCCGCCAAGGCCATGCGAGACGCCCTAGTTGAGAAGCGATCCTTCAAGGGCATGGAAGACGACTTCCTCAAGGAGATTCTGGAATTCAAGGCGACCTTTACCGCCGCTCAGTGATTTTCCGACCCCGCTGACTTCATGCTCACGGCACCCACATCTGGGTGCCGTGGGTCGTTTTTGATCGCTGGGGTGTTGTGCGACAATGCCCACGTTCACCGCCCCTGTGAGCCGATAGGACAGACACCGCCATGACCTGCTCGAACACCCCATTTCTGCAAGCAGCCCTCGAAGCCGTCGCTACCGCCGCGGTTATCACGCAGCGTGTGCAGGCAAATCTCGATGCCATCGGAAGCCACGCCAAAGATGACCGCAGCCCGGTAACTGTCGCAGACTACGCCTCGCAGGCCATCGTCTCGCTAGTCCTTGAAGAAGCCGGGCTACCGCAGGCAGATCGCCTGATCGTGGGGGAAGAAGCTGCCGCGGGCCTGCGGCTGGAATCACAGACACCCATTCGCCAAGCGGTCGTCGCCACCGTCGGTGCGTGGCGACCAGGACTGGGCGAGGATGACATTCTCAACGCGATCGATCGCTGCGATCATGATGGATCGTCCAGTGGCTTCTGGACGTTGGACCCCGTCGACGGGACCAAGGGCTTTCTGCGTGGACAGCAGTACGCCATTGCGCTTGGACGAATCGAAGATGGTGAGGTGGTGCTGGGCGTTCTGGGCTGTCCCAACTTGCCCGTTGACGTCGCCATTGAGCCCACCGAAGCCGATCCCACCGGCATTGGATCGCTGTATGCCGCGGGCAAGGGACAGGGCGCGTGGGAGTTTCCTCAGGCCGACCCATTGGCCACGCCACTGCGAATTAACTGCCCTGTCTGGACATCCGACATGCCAGTACGAACCTGCGCCAGCGTCGAAAAAGCGCACTCGAATCGCAGCGACACCGATCGCTTGCTTGAGCACCTCGGAGCAAGCGTCAATCCGGTGCGACTGGATTCACAGGCCAAGTACGCAGTGCTAGCCCGAGGTCAAGCCAATGCCTACCTTCGCATGCCAACCCGAGCCGACTATGTCGAACGCATCTGGGACCACGCTGCAGGGTGTATTCTGGCGCAGGAAGCAGGTGCTCTGGTCAGTGACATCACTGGGCAGCCACTGGACTTCTCGTGTGGTGCTGGACTGGAACGCAACAGCGGTGTCATCGCCGCAGCTGATGGATTGCATCAACGGCTGATCAAGGGCATCGACGCCCTGAACATGGCCGCGACGCCATCCTGATCAGGAGGACCCTCCGCTGGATCTCGCCGCTTGGTACACGCTCCTTGTGCTACTCCTAGTAGCCGTATCACTCATCTCGAATCGGATGGGCATGGATGTAGCCATGCTTGGAGGATTGGTGCTCTTGATGCTTGGTGGGGTCGTCGACATCGACCACGCCGTTCAAGGGTTTGCATCAACAGCGGTGTTGATGCTCGGTGGACTGTTCATCATTGCCGGTGGGCTGGAACGCACCGGGGCCTTTCAAATGTTCGCGCAGCGACTTCTCGGACACCCCAAAACATTGGCTGCTGCGCAGTGGCGGCTGATGGTGCCCGTCTCGCTGCTCTCGGGCTTCATGAACAACACCCCCATCGTCGCCATCTGCCTACCCATCGTTCGCGATTGGTCACGGCGACTCGGGCTCAGTCCATCGCATCTCTTCATGCCGCTGAGTTTCGCCGCCATTCTCGGTGGGAAACTGACCTTGATCGGCACAGCCACCAACATCATCGTGATGGAAGACTTCATCGAGTGGTGGCAGGGCGACCAATCAATCTGGGCACGTGACGCAGGTTTCACAGCCCCCTCCTCGTTGGTGGAATTTCTTGGAGTGGCAGCCATCGGACTGCCCTGCCTCATTGTCGGTCTCATATTCATCTCGATCTTTTCATCACGCGTGCTTCCTGTTCGCAAGAAAGCCCAAGACCCCGACCAACTGGATGCTCGCCAGTATCAGGTTGAATTCAGCGTGGAACCTGACTCGCCGTTGGTGGGCCGAAGCATTGAGGCCGCGGGTCTTCGAAGTCTGCCTGGCCTCTTTGTGTCGGGCATCGAACGGGGCGATCTGATGCTCCCAGCAGTCAATCCAGACACCGTACTGGAGTCAGATGATCGACTGTTCTTCGTAGGGGCGCTCGAGTCGGTCATTGACTTGCGAAAGATCAAAGGTCTCGAACCACACGATCACCAAGCCGACAAAATCGAGGGCTCGCGGTCCAATCGAGCCGTCGTAGAGGCCGTCGTGTCGACCAATTCTCCGCTGGTAGGAAAGAGTGTTCGCGAGTCCCGATTCCGAACGCGATACAACGCGGTCATCTTGGCGGTCCATCGGCAAGGCGAACAAATTGCAGTAAAGGTCGGTGATATTGTCCTGCGGACCGGCGACACTCTATTGCTTGAGACGAGTCGCGACACATGGCAGAACTGGACCCGCAGCGACGAATTTCTACTCGTCTCGGATGTGCCCGACGCCGATCCCGTTCGACATGACCTCGCGCCAGTGGCGCTGCTGATTCTTGCATCGCTCGTAGCCTTGCTGATCTTCGAGCCAGTCAATCGTGTGGTTGCAGTCTGGGCGTGCGCCCTGGCAATGGTGCTGACGCGTTGCATCGCCGGAAGTGAAGCCCGCCGCTCCATCAACTGGCAGGTGCTGCTGGTAATTGGGGCAGCCCTTGGCATGGGGGCCGCGGTGGAGGAAACTGGATTGGCCACCATGGCTGGCAACACACTGGCGGCACTTGGATCTGAAACGAGCCTCTTTGTCGTGCTGTTGGTGCTGTTTCTGGTTGCGTCCATCGGCTCACAGTTTGTCACGGCCTACGCCGCAGCGGCCCTGCTGCTGCCCGTGGCCATGGGCCTTGCCGCATCACTGGGAGCCGATCCGATCATCTTCACATTCGTTCTGATGATCGGTGTGGGGTGCAGTTTCATTACGCCCATTGGGTATCAAACCAACCTGATGGTTTATGGACCGGGTGGATACCGATTCCTTGACTTCATGCGACTGGGCGCACCATTGACCATCGTTCTAGCCGTCTTGTGCGCCTGGCTGGCGCCGGTGATCTACGGGTGACCCAATCACAGCGACCTGCCAGAACGGCCTCTAAGGCGTGTGGGTGGATACTCACCTACTGTGGTGGTGCGATTTTTGTCGCGTGGCTGCTTGGCGTGGCACTCTCAGATCGATGGGCGTGGAGCCAATGGCTCCTGTGGATGACCGACCTATCGCTGGTGCCTGCCGCTGCACTCATCATGGCGGGGCGACTGGTTCGGGGACGACGCGGTATCAGCCCCTATGTACTGGTCATGGTGTTGGGGCCAGTGTTCTGGGCCGCTTCCTTGTGGGGCTGGGGATGGCTGAAGTGGACGAATGAATCGACTACGGACACCATCCGAGTGTTGCAGTGGTCTGCTGGGCCAGTGATCGGCGACCCGACGCCATACGCCAACTTCATCACCTCGATTGACGCCGACGTCAGCATCGTCCACGGCGCGCATCGCGCTGCGCCCACGGACACGTTTCGTGCATGGTCTCACCAACAGCGGGTCTTCATACGCGGCGCCTTTCTCATTGCCAGCCATATTCCTATCACACGACTGCAAACCATCGGTTGGGCTGACGACATCACGTTGGTATATCTGGAACTACTACCACCGCAAGCCGAGCCACTTCGCATGATTCTTGTTGATCTCCCCAGTGATCCCGCCCGCAGTCGCAACGCCATCGTATCGCGGGCCAAACACATGCTCAAAGAACGCCAAGCGGAAGCCGACGTAATGCTCGGCGACTTCAACCTAACCCAGGGCAGTTGGCAACTTCGCAACTTGATGCCCCCGCTGGAGCCTGTGTGGTTTGATACGGGGCACGGTTGGGGGGGGACCTATCCCCGTAACGTACCGGTGTTGCAATTGGATCATGTGCTTGCCATGCCCGATCGCGTGCAGTCGATTCACGTGGTAACGCCACCCATCGGCAGACACCGCGCCATGGTTTCGGACATTAAAGTGCTCAAGCAGATCGAGTGATCAACCGTCCGGATCGCTGACGATCCAAAAGGCTTTGCCGCTTTGCCACGGGTCGTTCCAAAGCGTGCGAATCAACTCGTTGTGAGATCCCGCATGTAAGCCGACGTCGTCTTGAGGCAGGGCACCCAGCAGGAACTGGTCGTCTTGCCACGCAACCGATGAATCGGCACGAAGCACGTTGACGCCCGTCTTGTGGTTGAGGTCACTGCGGCGGCGAAGGCCGTCGACTGACACCATGGCCGTGGGTGAGCGGTCCAAAGTGGTTTCCCGCCCACGGTCATCATGATGTCCGCTGTAGTGGTAGTTGCAGTAGATGGTGTGATCAGGCTGCATGTCTGGAAAGGATGGATCCGGGGCAACCCAGTCCTCGCGGTAGCGGCGGAATGGATGCTCGCCCCAGTGCGCTGGTGAATAGAAGACTTCGGGGGCCTTCACCAAACCGGATGCAAACAGGTGTCCAAGCCCGTCCCAATTGTGCCAGTGCTTGTCATCGAGCGCCAGTTTGTAGCCCTTGTGCCGATTGCGGCGCTGCGCAAAAGCTGGGCCACTGGTGTCGTCATCGACACGCGGAGCATACACACGCATCAGTTCAGCCAAGGCTGGCGATCCATTGCTCTCATCGAGCACGCGGCTCGGAGGTAATTCCCCGTCGTGCGCGCCAGCCCACATCGTCAATCCCTGACCAAGGGTTCGTTGATTACCGGCACTGATCACTCGATACGCGGTGTGCCTCACGCTTTGCAGACTCGGCATCAACAAGCCGAGCAGAATCGACACGATCGCCATAACGACCATGAGTTCAAGCAAACTGAACCCGAATGTGGCGTGACGAGATGTACGAAAACGATTCTTCATAACAGAGCGCACAACACAGGGGCAGGGAAAGTCCCCCAGCCCGTGCTTACCTATACCATAACCCCAGACCCGTACGCCACGAGCGTAGAAATGCCCTTCATTGGCAGGAAAAATGACCCCTCATATTGCCCCCCCCCGGGGGGGTCTGGGTTTGACCTGACCGGCTGACGTGGTACCGTAAGGTGATCCCAGAGGCACCTCCTCGAGATTTGGAGCCATTTTTGACCACCAATCAGTCCCAAACCGACTTGGACCTGATGCAACGAGTCGCTACAGGCGATGAATCGGCCGTAGGGGAGTTATATGACCGTTTTGGCGGTCTGGTCTATCGCGGTGCCAGGCAACTCCTTCCCAGCGATGCGGAGGCCGAGGATGCCGTGCAGGAGGTCTTTCTGAGACTCTGGAGGACCGCAGAGCGGTTTGATCCAGGGCGGGCCAAATTGGTGACCTGGGTCATGCTTATCACCCGACGGCACGTCATCGACCGCATCCGCAGGGCGGCGGTCCGGCACAAACCCAGCACGCTGACAGCCAATAACGAGGCTGCCACGAACCCAGAAAGCTCCCTCGCCTCAAAATCTGAGCGAAATCAGCAGCTTTTAGCCTGTTTGGCCGCCCTGCCTGAAATGCAACGGAGCGTCATTGAACGAGCGTATTTACAGGGGCACACCCTCCGCGAGGTATCCGCCCAGTTGGACATGCCCCTTGGAACTGTCAAATCTGCCCTCAGCAGGGGGCTTGCGCGGCTCAGAACCAATGCATCTGGAGATCTTCCTGATTGGGCTGCATCCTCTTGAGCCCTTATGCCGAACACCTAGGCGAGACATCTACTTATGGCACCTACTACCCAAATCCGTTCCATGCAGGAGCTGGCTGAACTGGCCACGCTCGATGCGTATGGACTCCTTGATGAAACTGATCTGCTCCGCTTGGAGCAGGCCATGCTGCAAAGTCCCAGTGAAGTCCGAGCCCTCGTACGCGCGATTCAGGACGATATCGCGGCCGATGAGCAATTGCTTCCAGACTGTGCCCCCTCAGATGACCTGAGGCAACGCGTGCTCAGCCGCGTCCAAGCCGCCGTCGACCTGCATCATGTCACTGCTTCAAATCAACTTGTACCCCCCTCCGCTTTGGACAATCGCACACTCTCTTTTGCACGGCACTCCATGCGATCTGTCTGGACATGGCGAATGGCCGCCCTCATTCTCCTTGGAGCGTCTGTGGCACTGATCATTGTCAAGGAACGACAGCAACAGCACTTCGACCGGGTCATCCGTGAAGCCATCAGCCTGCAAGCCGATGCACAGGTCAAAGATGGGCTTGGCGATTCCTATGCGACATTTGTGGCACTCATGGAACGCCCAGACGTCCGACATATCTATCTGGTGGGTCCCAATGGGGATGGCACCGTTCGCCTATCCATCGATGAGCAGGCCGGTCAGATGTACGCCTTTGGCATGGATTTGGCCGGGCACGGACAAGCCTGTTCGCTGGAACTGCGTGACCAAGATGGTCAGATCGTCACGAGCGATACATTCCCCGCTGATCGATACATCACAGGCATTGCCGTGCAAGTCGATCCGGCCAAGCTTGCCAATCTGACTGCCTTCCTCATCGGCGGCAGCGGAGATGTGCTCGCCAAGGCACCCCTTCGAGCCTGATCACACTCAACTTGATTCATCTATACGACGCATCCACTCCATTTCAAGTGCGGTGCGTTGTTCGTTGAGGGTCGCTTGCCGCTGCACGCAATCCGCCATCGCGGCGGCATCAGACCACACGCTTTCAAGCCCCATTTCTTGCGCAATGTCAACAAGCGATGCTTCGACTGTCGCAACCTGCGACTCCAACTCCTCGTCAGTCAGTCGTTCGATCTTGCTCCGACGCTTTCGTGTAGGCGCCTTGGGAGTACCCGCTAACGCCTTTTCTGTCGGCTCGGAACCACTCGCCGCGTGCGTTTCCAACACCGCCCGCACATCACCTGAGTGCACCGTTGCACCACCGCACCCATCAAGCACAATCAACCGGTCACAGGTGGCTTCGAGCATGGCCCGATCATGGCTCACTAGGAGTAGCGTCCCTTCGAACGGGCCGTCGCTAGCAAGCACCGACTCCAGCCGTTGTGTGGTGTCTAGATCAATGTGATTGGTTGGTTCATCAAGTACCAGCACGTTGCAGGCCGTTCCGAACAGTCCGGCGATCATGGCACGAGCACGCTCGCCACCAGACATCGATCCAAGCAGCCGATCTTGGTCCGAAGACGTAAAGAGGAATCCTCCAGCGAGATCTCTGGCGTGCTGCTCTGATGCAACGCCGTGCGCCTCCTTGAGCACACCGAGCAGGTACTCCCACACGGCCAGTTCATCTCGTAGATGACCTTGGGTTTGCCGGAACCAGCCTGCTTCAACGCCCGTCCCCTGAAGTATTGCACCTGATGCAACTTCCAAGTCGCCAAGCAAGCAGCGGACAAGCGTGGTCTTGCCAGCGCCGTTTGGTCCAACGATGCCGATGCGTTCGCCACGGGTGATCTCAAGGTCGAGATGCTCGATGAGCACCTTGTCGCCGATCTGCACGGCGATCTCCTCGGCGGAGACCACGCGATTTCCACATCGTTTGATCGAAGGTAAACGCATCGCGGCAATTGCTTCTCGCTCTGGTCGCACCAACTCCGAACCATCAATCATGCGCTTCAATCGCGATTCGCGTCCCCGTGCCTGCTTAGCACGCTGGCCGGCCTTGTACTTACGGATGTACTCCTGTTCACGGCGAACGACATCCTGCTGCTTCTCCCATGCACGCGATTCGGTCTCGAGTCGCTCGGCACGAAGTGACAAAAACTGCGTGTAGTTGCCCGGATACCGTTCGAGACTGGCCCGCCGAATATCAACCATTTGCGTGCACACGCGATCGAGCAACCACCGATCGTGGCTCACGACCATCACGGCGCCAGTAAAAGTGTCGGCCAAAAACTGCTCGAGCCAACGACGCCCGCCGATATCAAGGTGATTGGTTGGCTCATCAAGTAGTAGCAGATCTGGCGACTCCAGTAGCAAGCATGCCAACGCCAGGCGCGATCGCTCCCCACCACTGAGGGCGTCGGCTGGACGGTCAAACATTTCATCATCGAGACCAAGTCCATGCAGCGTCGCGTCGACCTGGTGCTCAATAGACCATCCGCCAAGTGTCTCCAGTTCGGCCTCGAGTTCCGTCTGCCGATGCATCAGCGTTTCCAGTGCGTCGCCCTTCGCGTCAGCCATGTCTACGTACACGGTTTCAAGCAAGGCCTGCACTTCATCGGCTCGGGCAAAAGCCCCCCGGGCGACTTCACGCAACGTCTGCCCGGCCTCGAAACTCGGATGCTGATCGAGCATGCCGATCCGTGTTCCACGCCGGACATCAACCGTCCCGGCATCGGCCTGCTGGGTTCCAGCAATGATGCGAAGCAGTGAGGACTTGCCCGTGCCGTTCCGTCCCACCAAGCCCATGCGGGCCTGAGGCTGAAGAGTCAGCGATGCCCCCTCGATGATCAGGCGATTGCCATACTGCACGTTGAGATGAGAAAGTGTGACCAGACTCATGAGCACCTTTACCCTGAACAAACGCCTACGTGGATCGAGCACCGTACACTCGCGACTGTGAGGAAACCGGGATTGTAGAACACCCGACGGAGTACCCCCAATCATGCACGACACACTCTGGGCACCTTGGCGAATGCAGTACCTCCGAGAACTCGATACCGACGACCACGACACTGGTGGCGGCTTGGACGACTTCATCGCTCAAGCATGGTCTTTGTCCGATGCGGATGAGGCCAATTTCGTCGTGTACCGCAATAACCACGGACTGATCATGCTCAATCGCTACCCTTACTCAAACGGGCATCTACTCGTGGCACTGGGCGAGGCTCGAGGGAGACTGCTGGACTACGACCCGCCTGCACGCTCCAACTTCTGGGCGTTGGTCGACACCGCCACGAGGTTGATGCACGCAGCGCTGGAACCACAGGGCATCAATACTGGAATCAACGAGGGCGCCGCTGCGGGAGCCGGACTGCCTGGCCACCTGCACGCGCATCTGGTCCCCCGATGGTTTGGTGATGTAAATTTCATGAGTACGACCAGCGCTGCACGTGTCATTCCAGCAAGTCTGGAAGACATGGCCGAAGTGTATCGCCAACACGTGCCGTAACAAACACATCGGCGCGACCCCTTGATCTCAATGTGTGGCTCAACGCCGCAAGCGTGTGCCGGGACTTGCTCGAACCCTCGTACAAGGGGGGTTCGCGTGCCGTCATACCCGACCGTCCACTCAGAGGAGGCATGGCCATCGAGGCGGCAACAACGATCCCAGAGGGATCGATAGGAACGAGCAAGTGTGCCCGGCACATGCGCGAGATCGAAAGGGGAAACCGCGCCGGTGCATGGTCAGGCTACCACCGGGAAGATGTGCCGTCGAATGGTCCTTTCAAATCTTGCGTACATTCTTCACGCGGTAGGCTGACCATTTGGATGGCACCAAAGGTCGCTTCCTCGCTCTAATAGACACCGACGAAAGGTCCCATGCTCATCGGACGATCGATCATCAGGCCTCGCAACCTCCCACACGGCGCCCCTCGCCGAACATTCTCACGCGAAATAACCGCTTGGACCATGCTTCCGGTCATGGTTGGGGCTGTCGAGGGTGGCGTCATGGGAACCATCGCCAGCCGCCTGTACCAAGGCGTCGTCTCAGAGGAGTGGTTGGATCTGGCCGTCGCGTTCATGGTGGGTGCCAAGGCATTTGCCAATCTGGCGAGCATCGTGTGGGCAGCGGCGTCATCGGGCCGACGAAAGATCCGATTCATCGTGACGTTGATGATGGCCACGGCCTTATGCGTGCTGGGTGTGTCCTTCTTGCCCCAAACACCGATAGGGCTTGTCGGCATGGCGGTTCTGATGACTAGCGCCAGCGTTTGCTGGTCGGGAGTCGTCACGCTCCGCACCACCGTGTGGGCTGCCAACTACCCGCGGGATGTCCGCGCCACGATCGCAGGGCGGCTGGCCATCGTGCAAGCCCTTGTTCTGGCCAGCGTGGGCCTGTTGATCGGCTGGGCACAAGATCTGAACCCGGACGCATTCCGGTGGATGTACCCCCTTGCCGTTGGCGTGGCGATGATTGGCATCGCAACCTACGCCAGTCTGCCGCTGCGTGGTCATCGACGGCTGCTTCGCACCGAACGAACCACAGGCCGTCGGGGGTTCTGGGCGGTACTGCGGGCATCGGCACAGCCACTTGCTCGAGATCGCACGTTTCGCCTGTACATGGGCTGCCTCTTTATGCTGGGCTTTGGAAACATCATGGTCAGTGCACCGTTGGTGCTGGCCCTTCGCACCAAGTTTGATACCGACTACCTCGTGGGCATCGCCTTGGTGAGTTCAGTACCAATTCTCATAATGCCCCTGGCCATCCCACTGTGGTCAAGGCTGCTTGATCGCGTGCATGTCATCCGATTTCGCGCCGTGCATAGCTGGGTCTTTGTGACATCCAACGGGCTGCTGGCCGTGGCGATCCTGACAGGCACAATGTGGCTGCTCTGGATCGCGGCCATCGTCCGCGGTGCTGCCTTTGGCGGCGGTGTGTTGGCGTGGAATCTTGGTCACCACGACTTCGCCCCGATCGAGGGATCTGGAGCCTATATGGGCACTCACGTGACCTTGACAGGCATTCGGGGAATGCTCGCTCCTTTGGTGGGCGTCTATGGTTGGCACCTCATTGGTGGGTGGATTTTCACCGTACCAGTGGTGCTGGCAATCGCTGGAGGTATTGGTTTTGCAGCCTTGGCGGCTCGGGGGCCTGCAAAACAGCACTGATTTGCTATAGTGGGCGATTCAAATTCAGGGTCCCCAGCGATGGCCATATTCCAGACGCAGCGAGCGTCAGATGGCTTTCGCGGGGCTGCACTCAACCTGCGGACGCGGCCCGCAGTACCCCTTCACCCTGACGCCGCTGCACACACTCTTATGGTTGATTTTAATCTGATTGCCGATCTTGGCATCGAAGACACTGATGTTCATTCACTACTCCAAGACCAGATTGGACAAGAGGCCGCTGACGGCGATCTTGACACGCTACTCGCTGGCGAAATCCAACAAGTAACCCGCGGTCGCATCCTCCAAGGCAAGGTTGTCGGCAAGGCCGGCGACGATGCCGTCGTCGATGTGGGCCTCAAGTCTGAAGGTCTCATTCACAAAGGTGAATTCGAAGACTTTGACGCTCTCAAGCATGGTGACAAGGTCGAGGTGCTCCTTGAAGACCTCGACGACGGCAGCGGCGTCATTAAACTGTCCAAACGCAAAGCCGATCGCATCCGCGGTTGGGAGCGTGTCCTTGAAACCAAGGCCGAAGGCGACATCGTCGAAGGTCGGGGCATGCGAAAGATCAAGGGCGGCCTGCTCGTCGACATCGGCGTGCCGGTCTTCCTGCCCGCCTCCCAGATCGACGTTCGTCGCCCTGGCGATGTTGGAGAGTTCATCGGCAAGACGATTCGCGCTGAGATCCTCAAGATCGACGAGGAACGCCGCAACATCGTCATCAGCCGCCGCAACGTCATTGAACGCGAACGTACCGAAGCCAAGAAGCGAATCTTGGCCGACCTCGAGGAAGGTCAACTCATCACCGGCACGGTGACGAACATCGCCGAGTTCGGTGCCTTCATCGATCTTGGTGGCATCGACGGCCTGCTGCACATCACCGACATGAGTTGGGGCCGGGTCAACCACCCGAGCGAAGTCTGCAAAGCCGGTGAGAACATCGAGGTCAAGGTGCTCCGCATCGACCTAGAGAAGGAAAAAATCGCGCTGGGACTCAAGCAGAAGCAGCCCAGCCCGTGGGACGACATCGAAGAACGATTCCCCATCGGCAACCGCATTACTGGCAAGGTCGTCAGCCTTGTGAGTTATGGCGCCTTCATCGAACTGATGGACGGCATCGAGGGCCTGGTCCATGTGTCGGAAATGTCCTGGACCCGCCGCATCAATCACCCCAACGAGGTGGTCAAAGTGGGCGACGATCTGGAAGTCGTTGTGTTGGATATCAATCGCGACAAGCAGGAAATTTCACTGGGGATCAAGCAGACTGAGGTCAATCCTTGGGAACTGGTCGCCGAGAAGTACCCGGCCGGAACGATTGTCGACGGCACTGTTCGAAACCTCACTAATTACGGCGCCTTCATCGAAATCGAGCCGGGCATCGACGGGCTGCTGCATGTCTCGGACATGTCTTGGACCGAGAAGATCTCGCACGCCAGCGAGAAATTCAAGAAGGGCGATCCGGTCGAGTGTGTTGTGCTCGAGATCGATCAAGAGAAGCAGCGTGTCGGACTAGGCGTCAAGCAACTCACCGAGGACCCGTGGGTCACGGCGATTCCAGAAGCCTATCACCCTGGCATGGTGGTGCACGGCAAGGTCACCAAGATCACCAACTTCGGTGTCTTCGTCGAACTTGAAGATGGCCTCGAAGGCCTGCTGCACATCTCTGAACTCTCGGATGAGAAGATCAGCGACCCGCAGGAAGTGGTCAAGCCCGATCAGGATGTGGACGTCAAGATCCTTCGGGTCGATACCGAAGACCGCAAGATCGGTCTGAGCCTCAAACGTGCCAAGTGGGGTGATACCGATCACTCTGCAGACGACGATGGTGGTGGTGGCGACGTATTACCACCGGACAAGCCTTCGCCAACACGTGGTGGCATGGATGACCATGGCGCAATGGGAACCGACAAGATCGAATTCTGATCCTGTCGGCACCTTCATATTCGTGATTCCCTGGCGGGGAAGGTCTCTCTCAGGCCTTCCCTGTCAGCACATCACCGCGAAGGTCAGCAGCGTGAGTACCGCGAGTTTGCGGCGATTCGCTGTCCAGTGCATGAGCGTCGTCAATGTCACGACGACTCCTCCTCTATCTCTTATCTCTTCTTCTTGAACCAGTGAACCCGATCGATGACCAAGCGTGGATACCATGACGCCATCCCGCAGCAATGCAAGCCCTGACCTTCAGGAGCGGCCACCTCGATGCGATTTATTCCAATTTCAGCCCGAATGACCGGACTCTTTGGCATGATCACAGCCGTTGCGACCGCTTCAGCGGCCTCAGAGGCCATCGACCCCGCCACGGCCATCGCGTGCTGGCAGCAGGCTCGCGCATGGGTTACCGACGCCAGTCTCCCAGCACTTGGCGGCCCCGCTAACGGAGTAGAAGGCGTCCATGTCGTTCTGAGACATGGCAGACGGCCCATCGCCACCGCCCTTGCCACGAAGTGGAATAACCAAACTCCCCCGCTGCAGACAGCTGTAGGCAAGGTGCTCTCCAAGGCATTGCACAGTGACATGCTGCGAGGCTTGGGCAGTGACCTCCAGAAGACCTCGTTGGCATCGCTGGCGTTAGAAGTCGAGGTCGCTGGCCCCCTATCCCCCATCACCTCGCCATCTCTTCGAGAAGCGGCCCAAGAACTTCACCCGGCCTTGGATGGACTCGCCCTACGAGTTGGGCGGCGATGGGAGGTTCGATTCCCGTCCTACCTGCGGCTGACTGGGGATGGTGCCACGCTTACTGAACTAGAGAGTTTGGCAATAGCCGTTCAGTTAACGCCAGCCCAACTCGATGTGGCCCGACGTCGTGGGCAGGCGACCTTGTACCGATTCCAAACCATCGACTTGGTGGAGCGGTCCCCCAATGGTCCAGTGGAACTCTTTGTCAGGGGTGAGGAATCCGCACCAATTGATGTCACGCAAGATTCACTGGTGGCACTTGGTGACCGCGTGGCACAACGTCTGGCACGCCAGCGGGTGGTTCCTAAAAACATCAGCGGCGGCGATACGCCATTTCTCCAGGGTGACTATGACGCTGCATCTGGTCGTCACAGTATGGTTGCAGCACCTGACCGCGACCACTACCTCGCGGCCATTGCCCTTCAAAGATGGCTGGCGGCACGTGGTGAACGGGACGTCGTCCTTGAAGAAGCAATGCATAACTTTGCAACTCGCCCAGATGCTGCATCACGCGAACAACCCATTGACCTAGCCATGCAAAGCGTCGCGAGAGTGGAAGGCTTGAACCAGACAGACGCGGTGGATCCCGAGGCGCTCCAGTCGGTGGTCTTGGATCGCACGCTCAACCTGACAACACGGTCGATCGCTGCGTGGGGGTTGTATGACCACCCTGAAGTCATCGCAATACTGCTGAACGATGCTGCCAGCGCCGAGCCGACCGCACTCTTCAACGCGCTCCCTTGGCTTGGATGGGTCGACCAACGACACGCTGCCTCAACGGGGACAGACATGGTGCTTGGGTCATCCTGGTCAAAGATTGAGCGCATGCTCATTGATCGGCAGCGACACGGCGGCCCCCTTGACGGCGCGCTAGCAGTCAAAGGCGACACAGCATCGATCTCGGCACACATGCTTCGACCGCTGGCGTTCTACGTTGGCTGGACGAACCAGTCGGTGCCATGGACTCGCCATGCGATGGCCTTTGTCTCGACACTCATCGTCCCATCGGATGACCAACTGATGCGAGGCGAAGACGCGCCCGACGGCATTCGAATGGCCCCGTGGGACGAACGCATGCCCATTTGGGCACAGGCATTCACGCTGTTATGCCTCTCAGAGGCCATCGCGAACGAATCAGATGGTCCTGACCTTGAAGCCACCACTCCGTGAGTTATCCTTGGAAGTGGGAATGGAGTTCTACCGATGACACGTCACTTCTTGCTTCTTGCTGTTCTGCTAGCTTCGATGTGCGGAGCCCAAGTTCTCGCAAAACCCATCACACAAGATGGTGTCACCCTGTCCAAACTCATCTACACCGATATCGATGTGGGGTTCCAAGAACAACCCGCTGGCGAGGTGCTGCGCTTTCTCTTTGAATTCACCGACGTCAATGCCAGAGTCTTGGCGATAGACAAGGACCACAGTTCAGGTATCAACCTGAGCCAGAAAATCACGATCATCAAGGCTGACCGGCCTGTGCTCAATCTGTTGCAAGAGGTCCTCGCTCAATGCAGCGAAACCGATCCGTGTACTTGGCAAATTCGTGGAGGCATGGTCGAGGTGTCCTCGAAGGAGCGGTTGGCTACCGAGTCCATGATGGTGGTTCGAACCATCCCAGTGGATGACCTACTCATAGAGATCCCCGACTACGACGATCCGCCCAACCTCAATCTCGGTGGTGGTGGTGGTGGTGAAGGTGGTGGTGGCGGGGGAGGAAGTGGTGGAGGCTTCGGTGGCGGTGGTGGTGGCGGAGGGGGCGGAGGCGGAGGCGCCGGAGGGGGCGGCGGCATCTACGACTTCCAGCCCCGCGAGCAGAGCCTTGAAGAACTTATCAATCTCCTGACACGAACTGTCGAGCCCGCAGCCTGGGAACGTCGTGGTGGAACGATGGCCTCCATTCAAGTCTTCCGTAATTCACTGGTCATTCGAGCGCCACGCTGGGTGCATCGACAAATTGATGGCTTTGGCTACCGCATTCCAACACCCAAAGATCGCACCACCAGAACACTTCGTGCCAGTGGTGACCAGATCCGAGTCGAAGTGCCACTGTCAGAACGCATGAAGAAGCAGTACGACGAGTAGTTGCGGCGTACGCAGACGCCAACGCGCCCCCTACTCGTGACGAAGCGCCTGAATGGGGTCCTGCCGACTTGCGATAATGGCGGGGTAGGCGCCGAAGATGACCCCGGTCGCAACGGCCACGCTAAACGACACCACAACTGACCATGGTGTAATCGCTGCTTCGAATGCAATCTCCACCTGTAAGTGCTTTTGAATCATTGGGAGTGAAAGCACCCAAGGGAGCAGGCGATCAACTGCCAGCGACAGGCCCACCCCAAGCAGAATTCCCAGCACACCACCAGCTGCAGAAAGCGTTCCGGTCTCCACGAGAAACTGCGAGATAACGTGTCGCTGTGTCGCGCCCATTGCTCGACGGATACCGATTTCCCGGGTCCGTTCGATGACCGAGGCCAGCATGATGTTCATGATGCCAATGCCGCCCACCAACAAACTGATCGCTGCGATGGCCGTCAGCAAGAGGTTCATCGCAAAGGTCGTTCGTTCAACGTTGGCCAGCAGCTCCCAGGGGACAATGACCGCGACGTCACCGGTTTCCCCATGACCATGATCAACGATGCGATGAACACGTGCAGCCATCGGCAAGACATCTGTGCTTTCGGGCGCCTCGATGTAGATCTCTGAGAAGCGGGTTTCCTCTCCCGAGAATGAACCGCTGACACGGCGGTACACCGTGTCACTGAATTCCAGCCGCCCTGTCTCAATGGGAATGTGCACGTCAAGGTTAAGATCGCGACCGACCAGCGCCACGCCGGCGCCGCCAGCAAGTCCCACAGGTTCCAGAACGCCCACGATGGTGAAGATGCGATCATCTATCCGCAAAAATTCGCCAATCGGGTCATGGAGTGGAAAAAACTGGTTGGCAATTTCCGAACCAATGATCGCAACCCGAAGATGCGAGGCCCCATCTTCTGGCACGAGGTATCGCCCCCCCTCTTCAATATTGAGGTTGAGCACATCAATCAGATCTGGAGTCGTTCCAAATACTTGACTGGTTGTCCGTCGAGACGAGTGCGATACCTCCGATCCAAATGCCTTGAGCGGCACGATGCGTGCCGCATCGGGGAGTGACTGGTGCAAGCGATTCCAGTCGCCATCTTCCAAGCCGAACTTGGCGACAAAACTACGCCGTTCCGTACCGACCGATGATGATTCCGGGGGGCGCTGGGATCGGATAATGATGTTGTTGGCACCAAGGGACTCGATGTTGGCAATGGCCGCTCGCTTGTTCCCTTCCCCGATGGAAACCATCAAGATGACCGCCGCCACGCCGAGGATGATCCCCAAGCTCGTCAGGATTGAGCGAAGCATGTGTAGCCTGAGGTTGCTCAGGCCCAATCGAAGTGTTTCGAGAAAGAGTCCCATGATGTATGCCTACCCCGCGTGGAGGGCAAGGCTCGCATGGTAGGCTCAGGACATGTCCGATTGCCACGGCATCACGGTATTGGAGGAGTCCGAATCTGTACGCGGATGGCATTTTCGCTGCGATCTAGTTGGATGTGGGCAGGTCCACGCCCGGCTGGACTGGTCTGACTACGACCACTGGTGCCCCGGTGGGGATGTCAGCCCAAGCCAAGTGGTGGCCTCCATTCTGATGCTGATGCTCGATGAGGGCATCACCGTGCCAGCCACCTTCGATGTCGCTCGAATCCATCGATTGCTGGATGATCCAGACGCTGTGCACAAGGCGATTCGTAGACGTGAGGCATGACGAAGATGATGGTGTTAGTAAGCCATGGGCTGCGGCCTGCTAGGGTACTGCCATGACGCGCGGCATCAGCCTCGCCAACAAGTGCCTCATCCTTTTCGGCTGCGCCATCGCGGCCATTCTTGTCGGTGCACTTCTGGTGCCATGGGTCGGGGTACGCGCCCTGGTCCACGAGAATCAAGTCGAGATTGCAGGGCAAGTTTCGGAAGCGTGGCTGGCGGGCAAGATCAAACTCGGTGGGCTTCGCCACCTTCGACGAACAGAACTGGATGTCGGTGGACCATCTGGTGGAATGCAGGTTTCTTGGGTACCCGCAGATGACATCGATGCATCGGCAGAACCAGACACGTTCGTCAGTCTGGCCATGCAAGCCTTTACCGGTGATCGACAACTCCAGTGGTACACCCAGCGCCGACAAGAGGCCGATCACGATTTCATCCTGTACGCCAAACCAGTGACAGCGTCCGGGCTTCGTCGACTTGGTGATCCCACCATCTCCGACTTTAGTGCCAGCGTTTCAGCGCCATCGGTCAGCGATCCAATACGTGGCATTCTGGTTGTGTCACGCAGCACACGATTCGGTGATGGGCAGCTCGATCGAAGCCGGTCGGTCATCGTCCTCACAGGGCTCGCTGCTGGTGTACTGGCGGTCATCGTCTTCTGGTTCATTCTGGTGCGGTTGATCTTTTCGCCAGTCCGACGACTTCGTCGCATCGCGGATCTCGTGGGCGAAGGGCAAGTCGACGCGCGGGCGGACATTCGCACGGGTGATGAGTTCGAAGAACTCTCTCGAGGCTTCAATGAAATGCTCGACCATCTCTCGCAAGCTAGAAGCCGGCTTGAACAGATGAACGAGAATCTTGACCTCAAGGTCTCTGAACTGGCCGAGGCCAATGTCGGCCTCTGGGAGTCGTCGCGATTCAAGAGCGAGTTCATCGCCAACGTCAGTCACGAACTTCGCACGCCGTTGAATTCAATCATTGGGTTTGCAGAATTGCTGCAAGGAGAGATCTCCACCGGAGAGGACCCCTCCTCAAAGCACATTCGGTATCTGGGCAACATCATGACCAGCGGTCAATCTCTTCTGGACATGATCAATGAACTGCTCAGCATGGCCAAGATCGAGGCGGGGCGTATGGAAGTGCTTGCTGAGCCGACCAATGTGTCCGATCTGATTGAGGGCATTGTGAGCATTATGAAACCACAGGCCACCGCCAAATCCATTCACGTGCAAACTGACGTGCAAGATGGCCTGCCCACTGTGCAAACCGACCCTGGCAAAGTGCAGCAAGTGCTCTACAACCTGCTCTCGAACGCCATCAAGTTCACGCCGGATCAGGGCACTGTGCAACTGCAAGCCCGCCGCGTGGTAGAGGATGGCACGGTTGCACGCATCGAATTGACTGTTGTCGACACAGGGCCGGGCATTCCCGAAGACTTGCAAGAACTTATCTTTGAGAAGTTCCGACAAATCGACGCCAGTCACACACGTCAACACTCTGGAACCGGTCTCGGGCTTGCCATTTGCCGAGAGTTAGCCGAAATGCTTCAAGCTGAATTGACTGTGCAGTCAACACCCGGACGCGGCGCATCGTTCACCCTCTCACTTCCCGTGACATGGGCAGCACCGCGACCACAACCGCTCATGGATAGTCCGTCGCTTCAGTAATGTCAGTGTCCGGCTTGCGCCACGCCCAGTCGGAAGACTTGTGCAGTATGCCTGCGGACCGCTTAACACAGACTCGGCACGCACTCGCTTGCTCACGGCAACCGACGTAGCCAGAATCATCCGACTTCTGCAAACACAGGCAACAAGTTCCAATTGGCTGGCCCCCACCAGTGTCCACAAGTTCGATCCAAGCAGCCGTCAGGCAATCGCCACAGATGAGACTGCCGTGGTGGCCTTCAACACAAGGAATATTCTGCGCCCAAGCGGTTTTCCCACAGAAGTCGCATAGAAGATCCTCCACTTGCACATTGTCCGGATCGAATCCTTCACGATGCACTGGACTACCCCTCGTGCTCAAGTCGTGTCAGTGTCATGGCGTTGAATGGTCGACCTTCGCGACGATACTTTCGTTCAAAGTTTGTTCCGATGACTTCACCTTGGCCGGCAGACGCGGGCGGACTGAACTGGCCGCGACTGAAGATCGCCTCAGCACGACTAACGTGGGCCTCATACCACTCCCATAGTTCCACGTGGTCAGTAACCAGATGAACTCGCCCACCTGGGAGAAGCACCCGGTGCATGTGCATGAGCGTTTCATCCTGCACCAACCGGCGCTTGTGATGCCGTTTCTTAGGCCATGGATCGGTGAAGTACAAATGGATTACATCAACGACACCTGACGCGCAACGATATCGCAAAAACTCAGATCCGTCATCACGAAGCACCCGCACATTGTCCATCGCGTGACGGCGAGCGCGATCCGCGGCATACCGCTGGAACTCACTAGCCCACTCGATGCCCAAGAAGTTCGTGTCTGTCTGGCACTTGGCCTGTTGCACGAGAAATGTGCCCTTGCCCGAACCGATTTCCAGTTCAAAGCTCCGCGCTGGATCTGCAAACATGACCCGCGGATCAAGCGAAGCACCATCCCACGAGGGGAGATCCTCGACCGCCAACCCCCATCCGGTGGTGTCCACGTGTCGGCCGTGAGAAAGTCCAAAGCTCACCGTTGCTACTCCTCCCGCGGTGATCGATCAGGCATCGGCCCGCGCGAAGTTCACCTCGGTCGCATCAACCCACAGATCGTCTAGATCGTAGTAGGCACGGCGAGCAGGCTCAAAGAGATGAACCACCACATCGACAAAATCCACGACCACCCAAGTCGACGCTGGATCTGCCGTCGTTCGGAACTGTGTCATCTCATGCTCGACACCAAGATCTTCCATCTCGGCGCCCACTGACTTGACCTGCCGATCACTGGTACCCGATGCAACCAGAACAAAGTCGCAAACATGACTGAGACCGCGCACATCAAGCAGCCGCACATCGGTGCAGTGCCGATCTTGGGCAAGCCGAGCGGCTTCGATGGCGAAGCCCCGGGCCATCGTTTCCCGGGAATGGGCGGAGGCCCCGGAACTGGGTTCCGGGGCCTGCGCAGGAATTCCTGAAGCATCTGTCATCGAATTATCCAAGTCCGAGTGCTGCCTGAACGGTTGGGCCGAAGTAGACCACGAGTCCAGCAAACACCACTGACACGATCGCGATGAGTTTGATGAGAATATTCAGCGATGGGCCAGAGGTGTCCTTGAATGGATCGCCGACCGTGTCGCCAGTGACCGACGCCTTATGGGCATCGGATCCCTTGCCGCCATGCTGGCCAGCTTCAATGTACTTCTTGGCATTATCCCAAGCGCCACCTGCATTGGCCATATAGATGGCCAGAGCGAATCCGCTGGTCAAGCCGCCTACGAGCAGTCCCATGACGCCGCCGACTCCGAGTACAAGGCCCACAAGGATTGGTGTGATAATGGCCATCACCGAGGGGGCCACCATTTCACGCTGAGCACCGGCGGTCGAAATCGACACGCACTCCTGATAGTCGGGGTATTCAACACCATTGATGGTGACACGTGTTGGCCACTTCATGGGGTCGGCTACATCGGCATCGGACATGCCATCGGACTTGAACTGATCACGCATCATCTTGAACTGACGACGACATTCGCCCATCATCCGATAGGCAGCGCGGCCAACGGCGTTCATGGTCATCGCGCAGAACACGAAGGCCAACATGACGCCAAGGAAGAGACCACCAATAACCCGTGGGTTCATGATGGAAATGTCATAGAAGGCCGCGATGTGCTTGAGCGTCGATCGGTCGGCAGGAATCAAGTCGATATTGGCAACTGCTCCGTTGGCTCCATCAAGGGGCACCTTGACATCGAATGCGCGATGAAGCGGATCCCATGTGGCTTTGACCGTGAGGTTGGGGTCGCCAGCGAACTGAACGCCAACAGCCTTGGCCACTTCCATTGAAGTCAGCATCAGGGCGCCGCCGGCGGCGGTTCCCTGATTGGTCTCCGCAAGAATCTTGAATTCATTGTGTCCGAGATACTCAAGGTGCAAGGTGTGCTCGCCGCCAAGTTTTGCATCGCCAAGCGTATGCACATCCGTTGCTGTGACATTCGCAACCTGAGCCATCTTCTGAGCAGCTGGTTCATCAACCGAGAGTTTCTCGACGACTGCACCCTTGACCACAATGGCATAGGCCGCAAGCAGGGCCATCGCCGTCAGAGCTGCCGAACCGATTGCAAAGCCCTTGCCCGTAGCGGCCGTCGTGTTGCCAAGCGAATCGAGCATATCGGTTCGTTCTCGCACGAATGACGGCTGTCCGGTCATTTCGGCATTTCCGCCAGCGTTGTCGGCAATAGGCCCATAGGCATCGGTTGCCAGAGTGATTCCCAGTGTGCTGAGCATGCCCACCGCTGCAATGCCAACGCCGTACAAGCCCAACAGGAAGTTGTCGTTTCCACCGCAGATACCAAAGGCCACAAGAATCGCCGCCACAATGACAATCAGTGGTGCCCACGTGGACTTCATGCCCTCGGCAATACCAGCAATGATGACGGTTGCATGACCTGTCTGCGTTTGCTCGGCAATACGTTTCGTGGGGGGGTGCTCATAGGACGTGTAGTACTCAGTGGCAAACGCGATGATCAAACCTGCGGCCAGGCCAGTCACGATGGCCAACCATGGCTGCCACCAGACAAAGTCGATTGAATTTTCGCTTCCAAGCAGTACGTAGAAGAGCGCGCCTGCGCCCAAGGTCACCAGTGCCGATGCGAACCAGACGCCCATGTGCAAGCCACGAAGCAGTTGACTGAAGGATGCCCCCTCCTTGGCACGCACGACAAATACGCCCAGAAGAGAACACACAATGCCGATGCCGGCAAGGGCCATCGGTGCTGCTGCAAGTTTCAAGGCCCATGCAGTTCGATCGATGTTCTCGCCAAGCCAACTGCCAGCGTAAATGGCTGTTGCGCCAAGCGCCATCGATGCAAGGATTGATCCGTAGTACGACTCGTAGAGGTCAGCACCCATGCCAGCCACATCGCCGACATTGTCACCGACGTTGTCGGCAATAGCCGCGGGGTTGCGTGGGTCGTCCTCGGGAATACCAGCTTCGATTTTGCCGACAAGGTCGGCACCGACGTCGGCAGCTTTGGTGTAAATGCCACCGCCAACACGAGCAAAGAGCGCTTGCGTTGAAGCGCCCATGCCATAGGTCAACATAATGGCGGTGATGGCTTCAAGACCAGCGTTTGGAATCACTGCATTCCACAGGAAGAACCAAACGCTGACATCAAGCAGAGCAAAGCCTACGACGACCAGACCCATGACAGCACCAGACCGGAAGGCCACAGTCAGGCCATCATTGAGGGATTGCTTGGCAGCCCATGTGGTTCGCGCTGAAGCGTTGGTCGCCATCTTCATGCCAAACCAACCGCACAAGCCCGAGAATAAGCCCGCGATGGGTACGCCCGCGGCCGTCCAGAGGGGTTGAATCTGCAACAGACCAAGTATGAGCAGTACCGCGACAAGCACGACGAACACCACAAACACCACCTTGTACTGACGTACGAGGTAGGCCATCGCACCTTGGCGGACGGCGGAGGCGATGCGAACCATTTCTGGTTCGCCTTCACTCTTGCGCATCACACTTCGACTGAAGGCAAAGGCGGACAACAGGGCCAAAACGGCGCCAATTGGAGCGATGAACCACACCCATGCGTGGTCCACAATTCCTTGGATGCCATCAACGTTCGACAGAAGCAATGTACTCACTGGTCATACTCCTCGAAAGGTGAATAGTCCACACTGTGAACGGTTCACCTCGACCTGCGTTCAATTAAAAAAACTGTCAGTCGCTCGCAGTTCTGTGCCAAAGGGCACAGGTTGCTTGGAATGACTGTGATCATATTGTGGGAGGTCAGCGACCTCGCCCACCGGGACGACCGGTAGGACGAGCGGTGGGCTTGGGTGCTGGACGTTCACCACCCTCTGCCTCACTCTGAATGCGCACCATGCGAGAGATCGCCTTCCGCATCGCGCGACGGCGACGTTCGGAGGGTTTCTCAAAGTACTGCTTGCGCTTCACGTCCTTGGTGAGGCCCTCTTTTTCGCAGAGCTTTTTGAAGCGGCGGAGCATCTGATTGACGGACTCACCGTGACGGGATTTGATCCGAATAGCCATAACGTAAGTAGGGTCTCCTCAGGGACAATCGAGCCGAGTATTAGAGCCTAAATGGGCCTCGGTGGCAAGGGACCACACCCGGTAGGGTGCGGGTTCATGAGATTGATTGTTGACACATGGAATGTGCTGCATGTGCAGGGGGTGCTCCCCTCTGGTTTGGCCGGTTTGGACCTCACTGGGTTGGGGCGGCTGCTCCAAGAGAGCCGCTGGGCGACTACCCACATCCTCCTGGTATGTGACGGACGCCCCCAAGAACGCCCCAAGGACCTCCCAAAGGGGGTTCACGTCGCCTGGTCAGGCGTCGATCGGGAAGCTGACGACATCATCGAGGACCTCATTTTGCGTTCCACAACACCTCGCCACATGGTGGTGGTGTCGTCGGACAACCGCCTTCGCCGGGCCGCCAAAAGACGGCGATGCAAGTGGTTAGATGCTCCAGCCTTTTTGAGGACGATTCTGGACGATCTCGGCAGGCCATCCACAGTGCCTCCCAAGACCGACGATATGCGTGGGGACTCGGAAGACTGGCATGCCCACTTTGGTTTGGACCACGAAACGCTCGAGTCGCTGCAGGCTCAGGCCGATGCCCTGCCACTGCCGGATCTCCCAGGAGATCCCACAACAGCGACCCCAAAGCGGCCTCCAGCCGGACCCGCCCCCCCATCCCCAACTCCGGAAGATTCCCCGCCACCGCAATCCCTGCAGGACCTCTTCCCAGACTCCATCATTGAGCAAGCAGCCCGAATCGCTCGTGGGGATTCCTAAAGCCACATTGTGCCCCTAGATTGCTGCGTGAATTGCTGGACACCCACCAACACAGGGGGCTGCGAACACATCACAAACTGTGGGTGGGTATCCAGTAACTCCCGAGGGCCTCAGGGCCAGAGTCGGCTGACGATCCATCCACCATCGCCGGTGGCCTCATAGACGATTCGGTCGTGCAGACGATCATCACCCTCTTGCCAGAACTCCACTCGCTCCAGTGCCACGGAGAGGCCCGTCCAATGGGCTGGTCGCGGCACCTTAGTGCCAAGCGGGTACTGCGTCGCCACTTCGATCACCTGATCGGCCAGCGACTGGCGATCGGCCAGTGGCCGCGACTGATCACTCGCCAGCCCGCCGATCTGGCTGGGCCACGGGCGGGACGACCAATAGGCATCAGCCCGCTCATCATCGACGATGGTCACGCCCCCGGCGATGCGGATCTGACGCCCAAGACGGTCCCAATGGAAGAGCAGCGACGCATGAGGATTCTGCTCAATCTGCCGGCCTTTGTCACTACCCAGATTCGTATACACCACGGCACCACGATGATCCAAGCCTTTGAGAAGCAACATCCGCGCCGCAGGCTGCCCATCGGCGCCGCAGGTCGCCAAAGCCGCCGCGTGCGGATTGGGCCTACTTGAGTATCGCGTCGCATCGTCGAGCCATTGTGTCATCACGACCAATGGATCGGCGTCGAGCGCATCCATATCTGCGAGCATGAAACCGTCCGGTCGATTCATCCCTCGCCGTGCCCAGGTGCGCCAGGAAGCGGAAATGTCGCAGCGGATTGTGACTGCCGATAGGCCAAGTACCGACCACGAAGCGCGTCATCTGACAAGCTAAGAATCGATACCGCCAGAAGCGCCGCATTGGTTGCGCCAGCCGACCCGACCGCAAGCGTACCAACGGGAATGCCCCGTGGCATCTGGGCCATGGACAACAGTGAGTCCAACCCCTCGGTCGACCACGCCTTCATCGGACAACCCAGCACCGGTAGGTGTGTGAGTGCCGCGGCCACCCCGGCCAGATGCGCCGCGCCTCCAGCGGCGCAAATAAGCACCTTGATGCCACGCTGCTCTGCGGTACTGCAATAGTCTTCCAGCCGACGGGGCGCTCGGTGGGCCGATATGACATTGCACTCGTGCGCAACGCCTAGATCCAACAGTGTCTTGGAGGCCTTCTCCATAGTCGGCCAGTCCGAACTGCTGCCCATGAGAACACCTACGCGGGCTCCATCAACGGTGATGTAATCGCTCATCGCGGAAATGGTACCGGCACCCCACGATGAGTGCCGCCAACGACGCTGCCTGCTAGACTTCGCGGTTCACCGATGGGGATTGGTGTAACGGTAGCACGACTGACTCTGAATCAGTTAGTCCAAGTTCGAATCTTGGATCCCCAGTTCGCAGCCATCAGGCGCAAAAAGACACGCCCCCCGGTCCCGTGGACCGAGGGGCGTGATGTCTCTCAAAGGACGTACACGAAGCTCAATTGCCAGCCCTGCCAGCGCCGCCAGCGGCATTGGCCTTCGACTCCATCTTCTGCATCGCCTGAATCAGGTCGTACCAAGACTTCATATTGGTCCGGATACGTATCTGCCCCCAAGTCGTCCCATTAGTCGATCCAATAAACGACATCGGGACGGGCTTGCCCGAGGGCAAGGACGGTGGAAGCATGGCACCCATCGGTCCAAGCATGGTGCGAAGCATGCCCAGCCCCTCATTGGCCACTGTTCGCACATCCATCACCATGCCCCAGTTCGTCTTGGCAAGCGAATCAGCCATGCTCTTAGAAAGCGGGTTGTCGGCACCTCCACTGGCAACGGATTTCCTAGCGTCGGTCGCCGAAGCGTTGCCCATCACCGCAATGACGTACTTGCCCTCAATGAGATACTGCAGCGACATGCCATCGGGGCCGAACATCCCATCGATCATGTTCTGCATCATCGCCGTCGGGTCGGGTTGACCAGGCTGTGCCGGTGGGATCATGCCACCCATGCCCATGCCATCCATCATCTGAGACATGTTGAACTTCATGCGGTACCCGACACCGTTGCCCGCTACCGTCATCGGCTCCGTTTGAATACCAATGTCGGCCTTGTTCAAGGCATCCAACCCCGCCTTGGCAAGTGCAATGGCCGCAGCAGGATCATCAGTATCCTGCACCGTCACAATGGAGATGCCCTTCTCATTGAAGGACATGCCACCCGCCATGCCGGTCTTGATCGTGGCAAGCCCCTGCATCCAAACTGGCATCAACGCGTCGAACTTGGCCCTGGCTTCCGCTGGAAGTCCCGACGTGTCCATCATGACCGATGACTCCATGAGCATCTTCATGACAGAGGTATCAAACACAAAATTAATGGCCATGCCGCGGGGAATCAATCGACTCAGGCGATCCATCTTGGCAGCAGGCTTCGCGATCTGCGACTCATCTGCAGGCGTCACTCGCAGCAGCATGTCCAGTTCTGGCCCGTTGAGGTCAATGCCGACATTCCACCCGTTGATGCTGTCGATGAACGCTCTCGCCCTAGCGACATTGGCCGCCTGAGACTGCTTGAGCATTTCCATTTGGGAGGGTGGCAATGCGCCTTCGGGGAGATCCATTTCCATTGACGAAAGGGCCATATCGATCTGATCTTTGAAGATCTCTCGCGCCAACTTCTGATCGATGTTGACTGACATGGTGGCATCGAGCATGCCTGCACCCAGAGCGCTGGCCGACGATGGCAAGGTGTAGGTTGTGCTTGACAGCGAAACCCAATTGCTTCCAGGCAACTTCATTAACTTCATGGTCGGCTGCGTCGCCTGCAGCGTCGCGGCATCGGCCACCTTGAAAATGGTGCCCATAACCGGTGCTCCGGTGGCAGGGTCTGGCTTTCCAATGAAGAAGGCCACAGGTGACTTGGTGTCTACGCCGCCGCTTCCAGGAGGGCCGCCTTCCTTCTTGACCATCATGTTGATCTGCGTGGCAGGACCACCCATCGCGACCACCATGGCCATCTGCGGCTCAATGGCCGAGACCGACTTGAGCAGCGATTGCTGCATGCC
>PVBE010790233.1_pt1 | contig 108011 bp, 103 predicted proteins | sample 1631181 | NCBI WGS metagenome assembly PVBE01 (sample SAMN08397723, study PRJNA350692) | Marine metagenome, whole genome shotgun sequencing project. | isolation source: water | place: Pacific Ocean | collected 2012-04
ATCGAGAAGACGAGGTCCGTCGCCTCATTGAGGAAGCCGACCCGCATAGGCCGCCGAAAGGAACCAAGGTCGTAGTCCAACTCTCCCAGGTGAAGGCGGAGAAGCCGACATGGCTGTGGTATCCTCGAATACCGGCTGGTTACCTCACCCTCCTGTTTGGCGACGGCGGCGTCGGCAAGACTCACATCTGCCTGGCCATGACTGCGGCTCTCTCAACGGGGGCAGGGCTACCCGGAGCCGAGGGCACCGGACGGGCTTCAGCCTCCATCTTCTTCACAGGAGAGGACCAACTTGGTGAGCTTCGCCGCCGCCTTGATGATATAGACGCTGACACCCGACACATCTACGCCTGTGGCGAACCATTTGGGCTCGACGAAGATGGAATCCAGTTCATCGAGAGCATGATCGTCGAGAAGAAGGCGGAACTAGCTATCATCGACCCGGTTGTGGCGTTCCTTGGTCGGGGCGTGGACTTCTACCGAGCAAATGAGACGCGGGCCGTCCTGGCACCCCTATCCGAGGTCGCGGAGCGCACTGGAGCGGCCATCCTGCTCTCAACGCACGTCACCAAGGGGCAGACGGCAAAGGCTGTTCACCGAGCCCTTGGCTCCGGAGACTTCGTCAACGCTGCCCGATCTGCCCTGCTGGCTGGGAGCGATACGGACGACCCTGATAGGTGCGCCCTGTTCCACGAGAAGGCCAACCTAGGTCCCAAGGCCCCGCCTCTCGGTTACTCCATCAAGGAAGGGCGGTTCACCTGGACTGGCGAGACGACACTGACGACCTCGCAGGTGCTGGGCGGAGGCGACGCCTCTGATCTGAGCGCCAGGGACGAGGCCGAACAGTTCCTCCGGGAGGCGTTGGCCAATGGCCAAATGCCAGCCAAGGACGTTATGGCCGAAGCGGAGTCGGCAGGAATCACCCCGCGCACCTTACGACGAGCAAAAGAGCGGGTCTGCAAGATCCGAAAGTCAGCGTTCGATAAGGGGTGGACATGGGAGTTGAGGCCGGAAGATGGCCCCCAAGACGCCCAAGATGGCCACATATAGATATGGACGCCTTGGGCCCCTTCGGGCAGCTTGGTGTCTCGAAAGAGGACTTGCCCGTCGATTATGGCGACGTGTGGCTCCCGAGGACCCCCCCGCCGCGTCTAGACAGGCGCGGGTTCCACGTTCGTGCTAGCTTCATAGATATGTACAGCGGTGAAGTGTTCAGGCCGAGGTTCAGGAAGAACTACGTCACACCGGACCGCCAGGATGAGTTCCTCCGCTTCCTGAGCAGGAACGGCCTCAACGTTACCGCAGCTTGTCGGGCTACCGGCCTGGCAGGTACTGCGGGTGTTTATCTCCAGCGGAAACATGACGACGGGTTTCGTAGGCGCTGGGAGGATGTTGTGGATCAAGTCCTCGACGACCTGGAGGAACATCAGTGGCAAGCCGCTGAGTCCAATCCCACAGACAGACGCTGGGTACTCAACAGACGCCGACCTGAGCGGTGGGTGAAGCCCATCGAAGAAGAGATCAAGTCAGAGGTGACATCGCTGTCGGATGAAGAGCTAAAACGCATCGTCCAGGGATAGTCCTCTGTGTGAGGGAGGCTGCTGCTCCGCAGACCCCTCCCCCCAGCAGAGGTCCCATGATTCCAGCTATGGATATCATCCGCGGAAGGGTCCCCCGAATAGGGGTCCCACATCACAGAACTGAGGCACCGGCCTAGAACGCACCAGATCCACGTAGAGGCGTTTTCCTTCGGCGTAAGGGCCGCGAGCACGACTGTAGCCACGTATCAATCCTCTGCCTTCACATCCTCTTCGGTGAATCCATGGATGATCCAGAGAAGGACGGTGGATAGCCACCCTATCAGATAATAGGCGGCAACCGCGCCCACCACGCCAATGACGATAAGTGCGACGCCAAGGTACAACTCACTCGTCCGTTCATAGGTAAAGACCGCCGTGATTCCAAATGCTTCGCATACCAGAAAGACCCATCCGGCCAGAAGGAGGCCAGCAACCTTCGCTAGCCGATGGAGCCCTCTTTCAAAGTTCATACCGATGGCGTGGCGACTCGGGACGACCGATCACGCCATCGGTTCATCCTCGTCCTCTCTTTTCTCGTCGGCAAAGAGGATGGCGATCCCCGCAACTACCATTGCGACCGAAGCAGGAATCCAGTCCAGTATTCTCCATAGGCCGAACCAATCCCGCGGCGTTCGCCAACCGACCAATGTGGCAGTCGACAGCAGTATAGGCCGATCTCGCCCCATGCAATGGGGTTGGTCTTCTACGCGATCTGGAACCTGGAGGCTGGTCATCACGTCCCAGGGTGAGCAACTCTTGACTCCGGAATCTACCCCTCGACGCTGGTGAGTCTCCGCGCAATGGCTTGAATCGGTCTTGCTGAACCGCTAGTCCGACGGGCGATTGCAGCCGAGGAACCGGAAATCGCTGGTGTGGGCAATTTGGGTGCGGAGTAGGGGGACCCATCTCGGCATCGCTGTTTTCGGGATCGATTAGGCTACCTCTATATGGAACGTAGCGGCCAACAGTAGGGGCGAGGTCGGGAACCAGCCCCAACCAAAGGTCTCCAAGTACTCGGCCAGTACCCGGTAGAGGGGCTCTTTCTCAGGTGTGCGCGCACTCAGCGAAACCGCACTCTGTCCCGGACATTGGCGAAGTCGTGCAGTTCTCCCCCTTCCAGGATCCACAGATGCTCCCCTGGATGTGCCACCTCGTCCCAGCGTTTGATGATCGAGATGAATCCAGGCGGATTGTAGCCACCGAACAGAACCAGATCGGCGGCGCCCACGTAGGCGTCCAGTTGTGGCATGTCGATGACGACAGGCGGCGCGACCCGTAACTGCAGATCGGTGCGGTGTTGGAAGCCGAACCAGGGATCGGGCAAAATGGCGAACAGGACGGTGTTGCCGGGCCCGATATGATCGGAGAGGTAGCTGCAGTAGAGCTCGTACGTCGGGTCGATGCCTGCCAGAGGAGGCCGATCCATGATGAGGGCCATAGAAAGCGCCAGTACGGCCACCAGCACGGCACGACGCGCCCAGCGACTCAGCTGCAGCCAGTAGCCCAGCCCGACGGCGGTGAACGGCGCCATGTACGCCGGGTAGACCAGTTCCCCGGAAAACAGCGCCAACGGCGCCAGGCAGACGGCGCCGATCAGCCAGGGGAGCAACTCTCGCCAACCTGCGATCAGCCCCGCCAGACCACCAACAAAGGCCACTGCCAGCACCGGTGCGAGGGGCCCGGAGAGTTCGGCCAGACGTTGCAGGTTGCCAAGGGGTGACTGCGCCCTGCCCGATTTTACCGCCAACTGCAGTTGCATTTGCGCCACGAATGTGTCCACATCGAGGGCAATGTACACCCCCCAGGCCAACAGCAGGGGCACACTGCCGGCGAGAAACAGGAGCACGAGGCGACGTCCTCGCAGCAGACTCGTAAGGCCGGCAGCTGCCATGGCTGCGGCGCCCAACGGATGCGTCAGGATCGCCGCTGCCGCCAGGGCGCCCACACCCAGGTAGCGACGCTCGTCACGACCCACCTCAAGCCACGTCAGCGAGCCCGCAGTAAGCGTGATTGCCAGCATGTCCATGCGCGCCATGGATGCGGCGCCCTGCAGCGATGGGTCGAACAGAACCAGGGCGCACGACGTCCACGCGGTGACGCCGACGCTGCGGTGTCTCTGCCAGAGTACGACGATGAGAACCAGCCCCAGGATCAGCGACAGCGAGCGCACGGCGAGCAGCCCGGGGCCGAAAAGTCCCATCCAACCGGCGAGCACGAGGTAGTAGAGTGGTGGCGTCCAATAGACGCTGTGCTCGATGCCCGGCAAGGCCCCCTGCAGCAGCGTCGTCGCCAGCCGTCCTTCGCTCCACAGACTCCAGGCGATCGATGCGCAGAGGGATTCATCAGGATTGACCGGATAGATTCCGAACATGCTCTTCAGTATAGGCTGACGACGGGGTTGCCACGACCACAACGGCGCCGGTGGGCCACGGAAGCTTGCCCGGGGGGGCTGATTACAGCGAGGACCTGCAGAATCGCTGGTGTGGGAGATTTGGCCGTGGAGTAGAGGGACCCACCACGTCTCCGCCGTTTTCGGTTCGTTAGGCGGCTACTAGATGGAACGTAACGGGCGACCACAGGGCGGAGGTCGGGAATCAGCCCCAACCAGGCCACAGATGGGGCCCCAGATCCCGCCGCACAGAAAAGACCGGCACCCCCTCGTGGGGGCGGGCACCCTGGCACCGCCGCCACCGCTTACGGGGTAGTTTTACGGGGTATGTTTGTTGTGTATTCGCGTTAACATACAGTTGGCATACGCACTTAGGCTATGATTTCGATTCCCTCAGCTCCACCATGTCCTGATACGCAACTCCGTGTTTTCTAACGAAGTTGTGCTTTCTCGTTCTGTGCCGACCGATTGGCAGCCCCCGGGCCGAAAGAATAGACTTCGATCTCGCCCCGAAGTCCGGTACCGCTGACATACGCCGACGGCTGCTCAATGCCCACGCGAAACGCCCCCGTTGTGTTGTACATGATTGTGTGCACCCTCTATGGCCCGCCCACGGGCGCTGATGAACTGGTTGTCGATGATGACACCGACTGGCGACGCTGGTCGGTACCCGGAGACGCCATGCTGATTGCTGAGGGTGCCATCGGCCCGGCCTTCGTTCGCAGCCGGATGGACGCTGTGGACAATGCCGGCCAGTTCGGTGGCGGTGTACGCGGTGCCGGCGCCTCACTGCCTCAGGCATCGGCGCTGATCGATGAGGATCCGATCTCCGCCTGGAGACCGGATCAATCCACCCAACTGGACGACTGGTGGATAGAGGTCGACCTCGGGCGGGTTGTATCGGCCCACTACGTCGAACTCGACTTCGATCGCACAGCGGTGCCGCTGGAGTTTTTCCGCGTTCTCTTCTCAGACGGCGAGCCGTTCTTTTCTAATGCCGGGGTTGCCATCGACGGTACTCTGCGCTACAACCGGCGCGAGCGTTTCAGTTACAGCGAGAGCTACACCGTTCACATCGATCTGAACCTGGTGCCGATCCGGTATGTCCGGATTCAGGCGGACCGGCTGAGACCGGGCGCCGGACTGGCCGATCTGCGCGTCGCCACACCCGGAGACAACCTTTCGTTGGGTGCACTGGGGCGTGGCGGCAGTATCGAGGTCCGCAGCCTGCTGGGCGCCGGAGACCGTGAGCGGGAGGAGTCCGAGTTCCTCTCCAGCCTGATCATCGACGGCGATATCACCACGTACTGGGGGCGCAAGGAAGGTCGTGGCGCGGTACCCGTCGCCCGTTTTACACTCGACCTGGGGGCGCTGTTCTGGGTCGACCGCACGCGCCTTCTCGGAGACTTCAGCGGCCTGCCCACGACGGGAGAGCGGGCCCGCACTCGTTTCGGCTCGATCAACTACCTGTGGTACCAGCTGTCCGGTTCTGACGGCTCGCTGGCGCCGAATGGAACGCTGCGCTGGACGCCTCTTGGTGACCTGCCGGAGAGTCCGCGCAACCACCGGGACATCGTGCACTTTGAGGAGACCTTCAAACCGAGGAAACTGCGCTACCTTCGTCTGCTGTTCGGCATGACCTCTGCCGCCCTTTCCGGGGTGACCGCCGAGATGCAGGTCTTCGGCGAGGGCTACGCCGCAGAGGTCGTCTCGCGGTCCCCGCTGTTCGATCTCGGAGTGGCACAGAACGTGACCGCCGTAGACTGGAAGGCGTCGCTCCCTGGGGGAACGGCCATCCATATTCGCAGCCGCACCGGAAATCAGCTGCAGGAGGAACTGACCTACTTCGACAAGAATGGCAAACAGCTGACTCGGCGGAAGTGGGAACGGCTGATCCCGTCTTTCCGGGGTCCTGTCGACACCACGCGGTCTGCCGGCTCTGACTGGAGCGCCTGGAGCCGTTCGTACCAGAAACCAGGTCAGGCCTTCCTGTCTCCGGGGCCTCGGCGATACGTGCAGATGGAGGCCCGCTTTCTATCGGACAATCCGCAGCGAGCAGCGCAGCTCGACGAATTGTCGCTGCGCTTTCATCCACCGCTGGTGGCCGCGACCCGAGCGGAGATCTCACCGGCGGAAGCGACGCCGGGCACCCCCATCGTGTTCACCTACGTACTCAGGATCGTGACGGAAGACTCTGACCGGGGCTTCGACGAGATCGAGATCACGTCCTCGGCGGACATGCACTATCGCGGGATCCGAATCGATGGCGAGGCTGCGGCCGCCGCGGCGACGCCCCAGCAGGACGGCTTCCGGCTGCGGTTGGATGATCGACTGCGCCGGGATGCGCGGGTGGAGATCGATTTCGAGAGCACGGTCTTCGTCAACCGGACGCGCTATGAGACGGTGCTCTTCAACAGCGCCCTGGGCACCGATGTTCGTCAGCGCGTGGATGAGGGCGACGCCTCGGCCGACGTCGAGAATGAGACGGTTTCCGTGTCACTGCCGACGCGGGGACCGATGCTGCAGAACCTTGAGCTATCGAGCCCGGTCATCACGCCGAATGGGGACGGCGTGAACGACAGGCTGGATATTCGCTTCGACCTGATGCGCCTCCTCGAGCCCCGACGGCTGCGGGTTCGGCTCTTCGATCTCGGCGGCGCGACCATCGCGGAGCTGCTCGACAGCGAGGCGATGGCCGGCAAGGTAGATCTTGTCTGGGACGGCAGCACCGGAAGCAGTCGAGCGACTCCCGGGCTCTACATTCTCAGCGTCGAGATCGAGGGTGATGCTGGTGACGAACGCCTGCAGCGGACGCTTGGTGTGGCCTATTGATGGGACTCCCATGACAGATCTGTGATCTACGGCAGGTGTGACAGACCCATCTTGAGTGCGATCAAGCCCCATTTCCACCGCGGCCATTCAGGACGAGCACTATGCGGAATACTGTAGAGTTCGTGGCCCGGCAGCTCTGCTCGGGCCAGCTCCTGTTCGAGTTGAGACTGTGAGACGTCGAGTGGGGTGTTGACGAGACTGCTGGCCGCCGCCACAAAAGGACGAATCGGCATCAGCAGTTCGAGCCGGGCGATGTCGAGCGCCTCGCCCATCGACTTCTGATAGCTGGCGAGAAAGTGGTCTCGTTGCCCATCTCGGAGACCGAGGAAGGCGATGATAGTCGCCACGTCAGACACGGGATCACTCAACCCCCCATTGACCCAGTCGATGAACACTGGGTCCTGCGCTGGTGGGAGAATGATGTTTCGCGCATGCAGGTCTAGGTGACATGGTCTCGGAGTTGTGTGCTGCAGTTCCTCCTCCAGGCGCCGTACGAACTCGGCCGCGCGAGTCATCGCCTGCGGCCAGGGCCGTCCGCCCTCGATGGCGCGTTGCTCAAACCCGTAGAAGCGCTCGAAGGGCGACGTTGCGGTCGGGACATCGACGCTGGCGCGATGCAGTCGACTCAGCCGTTGAGCGAGGCGTTCGATCACCGACGCGTCGTGCATATCGCTCAGGCAGAGCGTCTGCCCGGTGGCCAAACCGGTAGAGGGACGCCGCGCTCTCGCCGCCGTGAATGGGCTCGAGCGTCGTGCCACGAGCCGCCTCGGCGCCAAGAAATGCGCCCAGTATGCGCTGTGCGGCAGCGAGCATGAGTGATGCCCCCCCGATCAGACCGGAGCAGGTCGCCGGGAAGATCTACGGCGCCGTCGTGTTCTCAGACATCCAGAACATACCGCGCCAGAGGTGACAGCCGGGCGTCGGTCTCGGGCCGCAGATGCTGGCGCTGGTCGGTCTGCTGTGCATGCTCGCGGGCGATGAAGGCGGCGTGGAGCAGCCTCCTGGGCGCACCGGATCGATTCAGCGTACAGCTGTGCCAGGCGCTGCCGTTGAAGACACCCACGGACCCGGCCGGCGCCGTCAGGTAGACCTCATCGGCATGGGGTGCCTGACGATCGGGATGCACGTCGTGGACGGATGCCGCCAGGAGATGGCTGTCCGGTACGATCCGCGTGGCGCCGTTGTCCGGGGTCATGTCGTCGAGCATCCACATCGAGTTGACCACGTGGTAGACACCCGGGTCGCGGGCCCCACCCCAGTCGGCGTGCAGATCCTGCTGGCCGTACCCCTGCAACGGGTCGTGGCCATTGACGGAGTGCAGTTTGAAGGGCCGCTGCAGCACATGCCAGACGGCCGCCAGCAACCGGGGCTGCACGTAGACGTCATCGAACACGTCGCCCTTGTTGACCAGATCCGCAAGGCGCCGCACGCCTTCCATCTGAGCGACTTCCTTACCGGCATCGGCGCCTTCGGCGTCGTAGATAGCATCGAAGGCCTGGCGCAGACGACCGAGCCACCCAGGGTCGATGACCTCGGGCAGAATGGTGAAACTCTGTTCGTCGAGCTGCTGCCTCTGTTCGTCGGTCAGCGTGCCCGGCTCCAGGCCCAACTCAATCATTCGTGGATCCATATTCTCCTCACGTCGCCATGGCAGTTCGCAGTTGGGGCGTAGGGCGGGGGTGAATCCCCGGGCCGTGTTGAGCCGCGAGGGCAGCGAGTCGGTCTCCAACACGGCTCGCGAGATGAGCGGCGCGACGCAGTCGCGTCCGCTCCATCGAGCGCTACCTATTTAGCTCGTCCAGCGTCAGCGAAAAACTCGGCACGAAGCGCTCCATGAACCAGACCACCTCCGGCATCCCCAGAGCTTCGATCTCCCCCTCGATGGCCGCCTTGGCATAGGTAAACTCCTCATTGCCACTCTTCAGCTCCTCGAGGCACTTCAGGTAAGAGCACAGCTTGTCGGCCGCCTTCACCAGCTGCACGTGCTCGGCTCGATCCTCACCGATGAGCAATGACCGGTATGCCTCCCGCAGACCCTCAGGCAACATCGCCGTCAGCCGCTGCTGGGCGGCCGCCTCGATGCGTCCGTAGGCCGACCTGAGATCGGGGTCGTGGTGCTTGATCGGGCTGGGAAGATCCCCCGTGATGACCTCACTGACATCGTGGAACACGGCCAGGGCCATGACGCGCTCGGGATCGACATCGCGGCCGAACTGATCCCGGGCGATGAGGGCCAGGGCGTGGGCCAGGACCGCCGCCTGCAGGCTGTGTTCCTGTATGTTCTCGGTGTGCGTATTGCGCATCACACCCCAGCGCTGGATGTACTTCATGCGCGCCATGTAGGCGAAGAAATGACTTGGGCTGTCCACTGATTCCTTCCGTTCCTTCCCGGGCTCGCGGCGTCAGTCTATATTCGCCGGACGGTGAAATTGTCAATCTCAGGTTGTTTTTGTCCGTTTTATAGGCCCCTTGCCTGATCTGCAAGACTACATCTGGATGCGCCAGCAGTGGCGACGCTTCCGCCATATCCTCATCGGCGCCCTCAGCGCCGTTCTGGTCCTGTGCGCGAGCGGACTGCTGCTGCACGATCCTGAAGATCCGGCGCGGTGGCTCTATCCACGCCTGGCTCTCATGCTGATGCTGTCCACCTCCACCGCGGTCGCGCTGTGGCTCTGGGTCAAGGCCAGCCGGGAGATCCGGACCCTGAGCGAGTTGGCCACCGAGGCCCGGCTCGAGGCGGCCCGGGAAGCCCGCGAGGCGAAGGAGAGAAAGAAGGGCCGCAGACGCCGGTGACGCCATGACGCACCCCGCGATTCGCCGTTCGGTGCGTTGACACAGGACCACGCCCCCGGTTATCTTTAGCTTCTTGTCCTTCGCCGCAACACCTTCATTCTCAAGCACATACCTGCCCTTGCTCCGGCCTCACGCACCGCCGAGATGACCGTCGCGCCCGCCCTCGATTCCGTCGCCCGCACGACCGCTCAGAGCGCCCCTTTCAGGCAGGTGCTGGAACGGATCGCCGCCCACGACCGGGACGTCCTGGTCCATGGTCTGCCCGCCACGCTGGGTGCCTTTCTGCTGACCACGGTGCAGCGCCAGCTGCACCGCCAGGTCGTCGTCATCGCCGCCGACGAGAGCCAGGCCGAGTCCTGGCGCGACGATCTGACAGCCATCGCCGGCGAGGACATCGTGCATTACTTCCCGGCGTGGGACGTCGGCCTCTACGATGGCCGGTCGCCGGATGCCGACGTTTCCGGCCTGCGCATCGAGGCCGCCGCCCGTCTGGCTGCCGAAGAGCCGGCCATCGTCGTCGCCCCGGCGGCGGCCCTGTTGGCTCCGGTCATGCCCGCCGCCGCTCTCGAACGAGCCACGCTGCGCCTGACAACAGGCGAAGAGCGGGTTCTCGACGAGCTCATCTCACACCTGGTCGACGCCGGCTTCGAGCGGGTACCCGTCATCGACGGTGTCGGTCAGTTCAGCTCCCGTGGCGGCATCCTCGACATCTTCTCCGTAGGCCTCGATCACCCCGTGCGGCTGGAGTTCTTCGGCGACGAGATCGAATCGATCCGCACCTTCGACATCACCACCCAGCGCTCTATCGGCGGCATTGAGAAGACGCTGATCCTGCCGGCACGCGAGGTTGTGCTCCATCGCCCCTTCTTCGACGACTACGTGCCCAATCTGGAGCGCGTCGAGAAGGAGACGGGCGTCGACCTGACGGAAGTGAAGGACCAGCTCGAGTTCGGCACCACCACGCTCGACGGCATCGAGATGGTCATGGCCATTCTTTACGGCGCCGATGCCGGGCTGTTCGCCTACCTGCCGGATGATGCTCTCATCTACAGCGAGGAGTCGGACGACCTCGACGCCGAGCTCGACAAGGCCTTGGGGCCCTCGCTCCGTGACTGGGAGCGGCACGCCGAGCGCCAGACTCACGTCCCCCCCGCCCACCTGGTGCGCGACGGTGACTGGCTGCATGAGCGTCTGGACTCGCTCCCGAGACTGCGCCCCGCACCGGTGGGCAAAGCCGACGCTGCTGTGCGCTTCGGCGCCACCGAACCGCGTGTTGTGCAGGGTGAACTGGCCGTACTCAAGCAGGAGATCGGCCGCCTCGACGAAGAGAGCTACGCCGTCCACATCCTTTGCGAGACCAAGGGCCAGTCGAGCCGGCTGCAGGAGATCTTCTCCGCGTGGAGTGACGACATAACCTTCGGTCTCGGAGCTCTGAGCCGCGGCTTCGTGTTCCCCGCCGCCAAGGTCGCCATTCTCAATGACCACGAGATCTTCTCGCGGCAGAAGAGCCGCTACCGTTACCGCCGGTTCAAGTCTGCCAAGCCGATCTCTTCCTTCGACGCCATGCAGCGCGGCGACTTCGTCGTCCACGTCGACCACGGCATCGGTCGCTACATCGGCCTGCGCCGACTGACCATCGCCAATCGCGACCACGATTGTCTCGAGGTCACCTACCACGGCACCGACAAACTCTTCATCCCGGTGGAGCAACTCGACCTGCTGCGCCGCTACTCCAGCACCGAAGAGGCCGTGCCGCTGCTCAACAAGCTCGGCTCCAACGCCTGGGAGAAGCTGAAGGAGCGCACCAAGGAAGAGATCTTCAAGATGGCGGGCGAGCTGATTCAGCTCTACGCCGAGCGTAAGTCCCTGCCGGGTACGAAGTTCTCCGCCGACAATGGCATGGTGCGCGAACTGGAGGCGGCCTTTCCCTTCCAGGAGACACCGGATCAGATGCGTACGGTGGAGGAGGTGAAACGGGACATGGAGTCCCCCCACCCCATGGACCGCCTGGTCTGCGGCGACGTGGGCTACGGCAAGACGGAAGTGGCCGTGCGCGCCGCCTTCAAGGCGGTGTGCGACCACAAGCAGGTCGCCGTTCTGGTGCCGACGACGATCCTCGCCCAGCAGCACTACCAGACCTTTTCCGAACGCATGGCCCCGTTCCCGGTGCGGGTGGAGGTCATGTCCCGCTTCCGCACGCCCAAGGAGTTGAAGGCCGTCGCTCAGGATGTAAAGGATGGCAAGGTGGACGTTCTGATCGGCACCCACCGCATCCTCAGCCAGGACGTGAAGTTCAGAGATCTCGGCCTGCTCGTCGTCGACGAGGAACAGCGCTTCGGGGTCAAGCACAAGGAGCGCCTGAAACAGTTCAAGCATCTCGTCGATGTCGTTACCCTCACGGCGACGCCCATTCCGCGGACCATGCACATGTCGCTGATGGGCGCCCGCGACATGTCGGTGATCAACACGCCTCCCGAGGACCGCCTGCCGATCCACACCGAGATCATCGCCTTCGACAAAGGCCGGATCGTCGAGGCCATCCAACGTGAAATCGATCGGGGCGGCCAGGTCTACTTCGTCCACAACCGTGTGCAGTCCATCCACCGGCTCGTGGAATTCCTCGAGGAGTTGTTGCCCCAGGTGCGCTTCGCCGTCGGTCACGGCCAGATGCCCTCCCGGCAACTCGAGCAGATCATGTTCGACTTCCTGGAACGGAAGTACGACTGCCTCGTCAGTACTATGATCATCGAGTCCGGAATCGACATCCCCTCGGTGAACACGATCCTCGTCAACCGCTGTGATATGCTGGGGTTGTCGCAGCTCTACCAGATCCGCGGTCGAGTCGGACGCTCGAAGGAACGGGCGTACGCCTACCTGCTGATCCCCAAGGGCAAGAAGCTGACACGCAAGTCACGTCTGCGTCTGCGTGCCGTGGAGGAATTCGCCGACCTCGGTTCGGGCTTCAACATCGCCATGCGCGACATGGAGATCCGTGGTGCCGGCAATCTCCTCGGGGCGCAGCAGCACGGCTTCATCACCGCCGTGGGCTTCGACCTCTACACGCGACTGCTGGACGAGGCGGTCCGGGAACTGAAGGGAGAAAAGGTCGAACAGCAGGTCGATCCCGACATCAAGATCGCCGTCACCGCCTACATCCCGGAAGATTACGTGCCGGACGGCGACCTGAAGATGGAGTTCTACCAGCGCCTCGCCGAAGCTCAGCGGGTCGTCGACCTGCTGGCAATCAAGGAAGAGATGGAGGATCGCTTCGGCCGCGCCCCGTGGCAGGCCAGATCATTGCTGCACATCATGGAGATCAAGGTGATGGCCCGTCAGTTGGGGTTGGCCTCGGTGCAATTGGAGAAATCACGCTTCAGTCTGCATTTTCCCGATAGCGTGCAGGTGGCTCCGGCAGACATTCAGCGTCTGGTCGAGAAATCCTCCTCGCAACTGGAGTTCAACGTCGGCGAACGTCTGTCCATTGAGACCTTCCTGAGAGCTGCCGACGAACAGGAACGTCTGGAAAAGGCCCGGGATCTTGTCGAAGAGCTGCTCTAGTGTCCTGCTGATCCTCGGCCTCGGTCTGGTCGGCCTGCCAGGCTGCGGGCCGGAGCGTGAAGAGGGACCCGTCGTGGCCCGCGTGGGCGATGCTGCCCTCACCGTGGCCCAGCTCGACAACCAGATACCCGACTCCGACATGGCCGAGGCCCAACGGCGGCTGTTCGTCGAGAACTGGGTACGCCGGGAGTTGCTCTATCAGGAGGCTCTGGCCCGTGAGGTCGATGAAACTGCACGGGTGCGCCAGCTCGTGGAACAGACCCGCCGGGATCTTGTCATCGCCGCTTTCGTCGACGATCTGTTCGGCGATCGGCAGATCGAGGTGAGCGAGCCGGACGTGGAACGGTACTACCACCTGCACGCCGACGATTTTCGCCGGCCAGACGCCGAGATTCGGGCCCAGCACATCCTGCTCGGTTCCCGGCGGGACGCCACGTCCTTGCGCGATGAACTGTTGCGCGGCGCCATCTTCGAAGACAAGGTCCGCGACCTGTCCACCGATCGCGAAACCAACACCATAGGAGGAGACCTGGGCTACTTCACCGCTGACGATCGGCCCGAAATCTGGGAAGCCTGTGCCGGCACCGGGCCTGGCCAGCTGTGCCGCCTCGTGTCCCTCGACGGGAGCTACCACATCGTACGACTCACTGACCGCAAGGAGTCAGCCACGGTTCGCGATCTCACGGAACCCACCGTGCGTGAACAGATACTCGAGGCCCTGGTACGTGAGACACACCGCGAACGCCTCGATGAACTGGTGAACGGACTGCGTACCGGGCACACCTGGTCCATCGACGAAACCCGATTGGCCGGACCATGACAAGTAGACGCCACCTGCGCCGCTTTCTGTTGCTCTGCTGCCTCGTCGCTGTCCGTGCTGAGGCGGTCCCGGAGTTGCTTGACCGTATCGTTGCCGTCGTCGACGACCAGGTCGTGTTGTGGTCGGAACTGAGCCTGCGGACGCAGATGGAACTGCAGTCTCAGAGACGCAACCCGATGTTCCTCACCGAGTCAGAGGTGTCCACCGAAAACAGCCGGGTACTCGAGGAGATGGTGGACGAACTCGTCGTCGTGAAGAAGGCGGAGAAGGACAGCCTCGAGGTCGATGCCACCCTTGTGGAGGAACACCTCGATGTCGAGTTCAACCGCATCAAGGACAACATCGGGCCCTCCGAGCTGACCGCCATGCTGGAGCGCTCAGGTATGACGGAGCGACAGCTGAAGCAGCGGTATCGCAAACAGATCAGACACCGGTTGCTCTTCGAGCAGATGGTCAGCGAGTTGGCCTATCGTCAGTTCATCACCCGGCGCGACGTCGAGGCGTTCCGTGACTCCTTCGACACGGATCTGCCGCCGAAGGTGTCGATCAGCCAGATCAACATGAAGGTGACCCCCGCCGACTCGGTGCTGGAACGGGCGCGGGCGCAGGTCGCCATCATCCAGCAGGAGCTCGACAGCGGCGGCGAGTTCGCCGCCGTCGCCCGTCAGTTCTCGGAGGACCCGGGAACTGTGGGCGAAGGCGGCGACCTCGGCTGCTTCGCACCGGGCACGTTCATGCCGGAGTTCGAACGGGTTGCCGTCAGCCTCAAACCGGGCGAGACCAGCCAGGCCGTGCTGACGCCGCTGGGGATCCATCTCATCCTGCTGCACGAGAAACGTGAGAGTGAAATGTGCGTCAGCCACATCCTCGTGCGCGCCCGAACCACCGACGGCGATATCGGGCGGATTCGTGATCAACTCATCGACCTGCGCCGCCGTGCCCTGTCCGACGAGGACTTCGCTCAGTTGGCGCGAGATCACTCCGAGGACCCTGGCACGGCGCGGCAGGGCGGACTGTGGCAGATCATCGACAGCACCGCGATTCCTGCCTTTCTCGAGCCCTTCGTCAGCGGCCTGGGTCTGGGTGATATCAGCCAGCCCTTCTTCCTTGAGGACGGCGGACACATTCTCAAGATCAACGACGACTACGCAACCCTCGAGTCGCTGGTTCGCGAAGAGCGTGTGGGCTCCCGTATGGAACAGCTGATCGAGGATTACCGGGGCGAGATCCACATCGAGGAGCGCTTGAGCGTGGACTGGTTGTGGGATCCCCTCGAAGCGGCCGGCCAACCCGATTCTGAGCCGACCACCGCCGCCGGACTGCCCTAGACCAGAAGGCCAGAGTTGTCCATTGGCACGACTTGATGCGTTCCTCAAGAACACCGGACTGTTCAAGGCCCGCACCCAGGCGCGCAAGGCCTGCGACGAAGGCCGCGTGCAGATAGATGGCGAGGCGGCCCGGGGATCACGCAGTGTGCATGTGGGGGCCCGTCTGCTGGTGGAGACCGGAGGCTTCAGGATCGATGCTGAAGTGTTGGACGTGCCGGAACGTCCGGTGGCACGCAGTCGACGCGGCAGCTACCTGACTGAACACGGGCGGGAACCGCTGGACCGGGAGGTGCTCTCCTTCGATGACGAGCCCTGAGTCGGTGCCAGTCCGGCCGTATGAAGGCCTGGCGCCGATCTACGACTATGTGATGCGCCACGTGGACTACGTGCACTGGGCACAGCACGTGCAGTCACTGCTGCGTCGACACGACGGCGACGCTGATCACGTTCTCGAGTTGGCCTGTGGTACGGGCAACGCCGCCTGCGCCCTGGCCTCTCTGGGGTACGTCGTCTCGGGGTATGATGCCTCCGAAGAGATGATCGCCGTCGCCCGGGAGAAGGCCGAGAGCCGCCAGGACCTGCAGTTCGAAGTGCGCGATCTGCGTGACCTCGGTGGGGTGGGCGACTTCGAGGCTGCCATCTGCCTCTACGACAGCCTCAACTATCTATTGTCTCTGGCGGATGTGGGCCTGGCGCTGACCCAGGTGTACGATGTGCTTGCACCAGGTGCTCTCTTTATCTTCGATGTCTGCACGGAGCGCAATTCCATGCAGCATTTCCGCGATGTTCGTGACACGGAGCAGGGACCGGGATTTACCTACTCCAGACACAGCTACTACGACGCGGATGAGGGTTTGCAGTTCAACAGGTTTGACATCCGTCTCGAGAACGGTTCGCGCCGACAGGAGAGCCACGTGCAGCGCATCTACCCCCATGACGACTTGGTCGCCTGTATCGGCGCCAGTCCCTTTGAGTTGCTCGAGGCCCTCGATGGCTTCACGCGGCGCCCGGGGTCCGAACGCTCCGATCGAATCCACTTCGTATTGCGCCGGCCGGCCTGAGAGTGAGCATGTCCCTGCTCCCGGCAGGTCTGTCAACCAGCGATCTCGACGCGGCGGCCAACTTCCTGCGCTCCCAATCCGATCTGCTGATCACCTCGCACGTGAACCCCGACGGCGACGGCATTGCCGGGAGCCTGGCCCTGTCAGGGCTGTTGCGCCAGTTCGACGTGCGGTCCCGGATCCTGTTGCAGGACGCCCCTTCCGACAATTACGCCTACCTCGATGGCTGGGAAGAGATCGGCGCCATCGGCAACACGGCCGGGGCACGGCACGGCTGTGCTGTCATTCTCGATTGCCCCAACTTTGACCGCATCGGACGCGTCAGCCACCATCTCTCGGCCGACGCGACGCTGCTCAACATCGACCACCACCACGACAACGACCGCTTCGGCGCTGTCAATCTGACCGACGACGCGGTCTGCTCGACCTGCGAGATGATCTATCACCTGGCAGTGCATATGGGTCTGGAGATTGATCCTCCCACCGCCGAGCAGCTCTACACTGGGATCCTGTTTGATACCGGCGGTTTCCGTTACTCGCTGACGACACCGACATCCCTGGAGGTCGGCGCCGACCTCGTCCGTCGCGGTGCCCGCCTCGACCGCATCGCCGACCGACTGTACAACAATGCCACCTTCGAGTCGGTGAAACTTATCGGCCAGGCCATCGAGTCGATGGCCCTGTACCATGGCGGGCGGGTGGCGACCCTGTCGTTGTCGTATCAGGACATGCAGCGTGGCGACCCGGAGGCGGCCGTCAATTACGGCCTGCTGATCAAGGGCGTGGAGGTGACGGCTCTGTTCAAGGAGGAGTCCGAAAACCACTACCGCATCAGCCTGCGATCACGCGAGGACGTCGATGTCAGCGCCATCGCCCATATCTTCGGCGGCGGCGGTCATTCGCGGGCTGCCGGCTGCCGGCAGGACGGCACCCTCGAAGAGGTCCGCACCCGCATCGTGGCCGCCATCGAACAGGTGCTGTCATGAGCGACGCGACACGCCATCTCGTCAACCTGCAGAGCTGGAGCGGCGAGGAGATTCGGCGCGTGATCGATGCCGGCATTCGCCTCAAGGCCGATCCAGCCGCCTTCGCTGATCGACTGGCGGGACGCTCGCTGGCCATGTTGTTCCAGAAGACCTCCACACGTACCCGGTGCTCCGGTGAGGTCGGCATGTTCCAGCTTGGGGGACAGGCGGTATTTCTCGATTGGCGCGCCACGAACTTTGGCCTCGCCGATCTGGCGGACGAGATCCGCGTCCTGTCCAGGTACTTCGACTTCATTCTCACGCGCTTTCTCTCCTACGCTGATGTCGTCACCGTGGCCGATGCCGCTGACGTTCCCGTCATGAACGGTTGCTGCGACCGCTATCATCCGCTGCAGGCACTGTGCGACCTGCAGACCGTACAGGAAAAGCTGGGACGCCTCGAGGGTGTGCATCTGGTCTATGTGGGGGTCCACAACAACGTCACCAACTCGCTGATCACGGCGGGACTGCGCACGGGTATGCGAATCACCGTCGTCGCCCCTGAGATGAACGAATCCGCAGTCGATGATGCCCTGTTCGCCGAGGCTCGGGCGTCGAATCGGTACGTCGAGACCGAAGATGTCCGGGGGGCGGTGGCCAATGCCGACGTGGTCTACACCGACACCTGGCTCGACATGGAATACTTCGACGATCCGGAGTACGCTGAGGAGAAGGCACGCCGCATCCGCCTGTTCGAGCCGTACCAGTTGAACCGGGCGCTGCTGCGCGGCTCAGACGCTCTCATCATGCACTGCCTGCCGGCTCACCGTGGCTACGAGATCGAAGGAGAACTGGTCGACGATCCCCGTTCGGTGGTGTTTGATCAGGCGGAAAACCGACTGCACAGTCAGAAGTCGGCCCTGCTGGCCCTGGCGGGCCTGCTGCCATGACCCGTTGGGCGGCGGCTCTGTGCCTGCTGGCCCTGGCGCCGCTCCACGCCCAGTCCGAGACGGCAGCGGCCGACTCCGACTCGGTGGCCGCCGTCGTCGTCCAGCGACCGATCACCAAGTACGGTATCCTGCGCACCCATCTTCCCGATTCGGAGGGGGCCGTCCAGGTCGCCGTCAGTCATGCCCGATACATCGCCAATTTCGGCTCTCGCGACGGCGTCAAACCGGGGGCGATCTTCCAGGCCTACAAGGCGCAGACGTACGTGGGCCTGCTCCGCGTCGAGCAGGTCTTCCGGGACACCGCCTCGCTGCGCCTCGTCAACCTCGACCGCAAGCTGGACGTGGAGTCGCCGGAGCCGATCCAGCGCGGCTACCTGTTATTTCCGCATCACGTACTTCTGGAGACGATCAACTTCGGCTCCGGCAAGCCCGACTTCTCCGAAGACATGCACGAACGCCTGCGGTATGCGGCCCGTTTCGTTCTCAATTTCCCCGACTTTCCCGTCGTCGTGGAGGGGCATACCGACAACATGGGTGAGAAGGAGAAGAATCCCCTGCTGTCGCAGTCCCGCGCGGCGCAGGTCAAGCAGTACCTGCACGACATCCAGCAGATTCCTCGCACGCAGATGTTCGCCATGGGGTACGCCGACGAGAGGCCTATCGCCAGCAATGGCACCGAGGAGGGTCGTCTCCACAACCGCCGCGTCGACATCGTCATGGTGCACGAACTGCCGCCGGAGGTCGTCAGCAGCGTTTCGGGAGGTATTGCCCCGGCGGAGAAGTAGCTACTCCTCGCGGCGGTAGTGGCCGCTGCGACCGCCGCTTTTTTCCTGCAGCCGCACCTGGCTGATGACCATGCCTCGATCCACCGCCTTGCACATATCGTAAATCGTCAGCAGCGCCACGGTGGCCGCCGTCAGCGCCTCCATCTCGACGCCTGTACGATCGTCGACCCGCGCCTGTGACTCCACCTCGATCCGATCCGGCCCGACAGTGAAATCCACCTCCACGGCACTCAGGTTCAGCGGATGACATAGCGGAATCAACTCGGACGTCCGCTTGGCCGCCATGATCCCTGCCAGTCTCGCAGTTTCCAGGACATTGCCCTTGGACACTTGATTGTCGACCACGAGTTCGACCGTCGCCGGCGCCATCAGGATCTCGCCACGAACGATGGCCTGCCGCTCGCTGCTGTCCTTGGCGGACACGTCCACCATACGCACTCGTCCGGAGTTGTCGAGATGGGTCAGTCTGTCCGCCATCGGTCCTGTCGATCAGAAGGGGAGGACCGGCGCCTTGTCAGCACCGGCAACAGTCCTGTTTGTTACTGCCACAGACCTGAACATAACCGTTGCCCGCTGACTGGCACCATCCCCGGCTCGCAACATCACAACAGGAGCACTCACCGATGAGCATTTTCTCGCTGGAGGATAGGATCGCCCTGGTTACCGGTGCCGGTCGTGGTATCGGGCGGGGCGTCGCCGAAGGCCTCGCCGCCCAGGGCGCCACCGTCGTCTGTGCCTCACGGACGAAGAATGAGCTGGACGAAGCGGTAGCCGCCATCGAAGCCGCCGGCGGCCGGGCTTCCGCCCTCACCCTGGACATGGCGGACATGGAATCCATCGACGCCGGCGTACAGCAGGTCATCACCGAGCACGGCCGTATCGATATCCTCTTCAACAATGCCGGCATGAACGTGCGTCAACCCATCGACGAGGTCGACGAGGATGCCTACGACCGCATCATGACGGTGAATCTCAAGGGACTCTACTTTCTCAGTCAGAAGGTGGCCCGCGACATGCGCACCCGCCAGCAGGGCAAGATCATCAACGTCGGCTCGTTGACCACCGGATACGCCCTGGCCAAGGTCTCCGTCTACACGGCGACCAAAGGCGCCGTCGGTCAACTGACCAAGGCGCAGGCGGTGGAGTTTGGTGCTGACAACATCCAGGTGAATGCCATCTGCCCCGGCTTCGTCGTCACCTCGCTGACCGAGAAGATGTGGGCTGACGACACCATGCGTTCCTGGGGTGAGAGCCGGGTGGCCCTCGGCCGGCTGGGTTCACCTCAGGATATGGTGGGTACGGTGGCCTTCCTCGCCGCGCCGGCGTCGGACTACGTCACCGGGCAGTGTATCTACATCGATGGCGGCTTCATGGCCGGTGACAACTGGCCCCTGCCGCCAGTGGCGGCGAAGTAGGAGTCACTCACCCCAGGGCTTGATCGCCGTCTTCAGCTGCTCATATCCCTGGAGAAACCCTGGTCGGTCGCCGCTGTAGACCTGGTCAAACTTCGCCAGTGCTTCGTCGAGCCAGGTGCGCAGACCGTCGTTGTCCGGGTTGGCGTCGACGTAGGCGTCGCGCATGAGGACGAAGTGGATGCGTGGGTCGTAGGGTCTCTTGGTGCCGCCCATCGACTCGTCGCCATCGAGCAGTCGCAGCAGCATGGCGTCGGCCGAACCGAGAGTCTGCTCGTGGATCGGCGGGCCATTCATGCGATACATCACCGACGTCATGTCCCGACCGTTGCCCGTCGTATACCCCATGTCGGTCCACAGGTCGTCCATCGAGGCGCTGGCCCCCACCTTGTCGATGACGAGCTGCCCGAAGTGTCGCAGGGGATCGGAGACATCGGCGAGCAGGTCTGTGAGGCGATCTCCGTCCAGGTCGGTGGCCAGCACGATGGCGTCCTGTTTGTCGATCAGGTCCCAGAGCAGCAGACCGTAGTTGGTGTCGGCAATGTGCTGCTCGACCCGACCGTCCCAGTGCTCCATACCGGCCTTGAAATCATCAGGTAGCAGGGCGATGATGCGATCTACGCGTTCGCGATGCTCCTCGTAGCCGTCGACGGCATACTTCCGTCCCACCTCGAACTTCGTGCCCTGCAACAACCAGGACAGCAACCCGGCGTTGATCCCGTCCTCCATCGCCTGGGTCGGCTTGAAGGCGACGCGACCGAGTTTGCCCGTCTCGTGTACCATCTGCAGAAAGCGGCGACTGGCGTAGGCCATCTGCACACCGGGGGTATTCATTTCGGAGTGCACGATCCCCGTATCTGAACAGACGTCGAACTTCGCCTTGTCCTGCGAATACGGCAGACAGGGCATGCAGCGAACCACGGTAATGGTGCCGTAGGGGCGCACATTACAGTAGACCCCCGCCTGTGTCCTGAGCGGCGCATTGCCGGACTTGCCCATGACGACAACCTTGCCGCCCTGGCCGTCGTCTACCCAGGCATCTCCCGCCGTCGACCACTTGATCGACGTACACGGCATGTTCCCGAACCAGCTCAGGGGCTCGAGCTTCAGATCGTGCCGGTACTGGGCCCACATGGGAACGGCGTAGTACGGCAGGCCCAGCACATCGATGGCGGCGATCGTACCCAGCAGGGCGTAGGCATCGGTCAGGGAATGGGCCACCGGATGCACCGTGCCGTCGTGGCTGCCTCCCTGCCAGATGACGGCATCGGGATACCCTTCGGGCCTGACGTCTGCGGGCTGGAACAGACCCTCGAGCAGGCCAAGGAGATCGCCACCCTCGGCTTCGGTTCGTGCAATGGTCAACAGGTCGAGCATCTACAGGGTCTCCCGGCGACCGGCCCTGAGGCCGGCATTGATGTCGTAAGTCATTGTGTTATAGGAGGATGCTTACTGCTGGCACTGTCGAGAAACTAACGGAAGGCCGGGCCAGCGGCAACCGTGTGGACCCCCCGCTCGTGCCGGGGAAAATTCGCCATTTTACCACTTGTCGGAAGACACCCTCACCTGTATCTTTGATGTTTCATCAGCAACACATAGCACTCTCCGGCCATGAGTGCTACACTCGAAATCATCAGCTTCAAACGCAGTTATAAGTATCTCCCTTTCAACCCCTTAGGAGGAATCAAGTATGGCTGCCAAGCAGCTTGAGTTCGACATCGCCGCCCGCGAGTCGCTGGCGCTGGGTGTCGACCGACTCGCCGACACGGTCAAGGTGACACTGGGCCCGAAGGGCCGCAATGTCGTCCTCGACAAGAAGTTCGGCTCCCCCACTGTTACGAAAGACGGTGTCACCGTCGCCAAGGAGATCGAACTCAAGGATCCCTTTGAGAACATGGGCGCCCAGATGGTGCGCGAGGTGGCATCGAAGACCTCCGACGTGGCCGGTGATGGCACGACGACGGCCACCGTGTTCGCCCAGGCCATTTTCCGTGAAGGCCTGAAGAATGTGACCTCCGGGGCCAACCCCATGGATCTCAAGCGCGGCATCGATGCCGCCGTCGCCGCCGTTGTGGGCAGCATTCGCAAGGCGGCCAAAGGCGTCAAGAGCCACGAGGAGATCGCTCAGGTCGCCCGCACCTCGGCCAACAATGACCAGGAGATCGGTGACCTCATCGCCGACGCCATGGACAAGGTCGGCAAGGATGGTGTCATCACCGTCGAGGAAGCCAAGTCGATGGACACCACCCTCGACGTCGTCGAGGGCATGCAGTTCGACCGCGGCTACCTGTCCCCGTACTTCGTCACCGACCAGGAGACCATGGAGGCCGTCCTCGAGGACGCCTACATCCTGATCTATGACAAGAAGATCTCCAACATGCGCGATCTCGTCCCCGTCCTTGAGAAGATCGCCCAGCTCGGCAAGCCGCTGCTGGTCATCGCCGAGGACATCGAAGGTGAGGCCCTGGCGACACTCGTCGTCAACAAGCTGCGCGGCACCCTGCGCGTCGCCGCCGTCAAGGCCCCCGGCTTCGGCGATCGCCGCAAGGCCATGCTCGAGGACATCTCGATCCTCACCGGTGGCCGCGTCATCTCCGAGGAGACGGGCCTCAAGCTCGAGAACACCTCTCTGGAGGATCTCGGTCAGGCCAAGCGTGTCACCATCGACAAGGACAACTCGACGATCATCGAAGGTGGTGGCAAGGCTTCTGACATCAAGGGCCGCGTCGGTCAGATTCGTCAGCAGATCGAAGAGACCACCTCTGACTACGATGGCGAGAAGCTTCAGGAGCGTCTCGCCAAGCTGGCCGGCGGTGTTGCCGTCATCAACGTCGGCGCCTTCACCGAGTCTGAGATGAAGGAGAAGAAGGCTCGCGTCGAGGACGCCTTGCACGCTGCCCGTGCCGCCGTCGAAGAGGGCGTCGTCCCCGGGGGCGGTGTTACCTTCATTCGCGCCATCAAGTCTCTCGACAGCCTCACCCTCGAGGGCGATCAGGCAACGGGCGTGGCCATCATTCGCCGCGCTCTCGAAGAGCCCTTGCGCCAGATCTCGGCCAACTCCGGCGAAGAGGGTGCCATCGTTGTCCAGAGTGTGTCGGCCAAGACCGGCGCCTATGGCTACAATGCGCTCACCGACACGTACGAGGACATGATCAAGGCCGGCATCACCGACCCGGCCAAGGTTTCCCGTACGGCCATCGAGAACGGCGCCAGCATCGCCAGCCTGCTGCTGACGACGGAAGCGCTCGTCGCCGAGATTCCCGTGGAGGCGCCGCCGGCGCCCGCAGGTCCTCCGGGCGGTGACATGTACTAAGCGACAACGGCCGGCGGTTCGTCCGGCTCGTCTCGCTGAAAGTTGCAGCAAAAGAAACGGGGGTCCGCTACCGACAGCGGACCCCCGTTTTTGGTTTCTGTTGTTGTTGCCGTCAGGTCTCGACGATGGAGGCCCCCTCCTCGACGATGAGTCGTGGCGTTTCAACGCCTCCGCGAATCCGGCCCGTGGCGCCGATCCGCACCCAGTCCCGGGCACGGATCGTGCCGTTGACGATGCCGTGAATCTCGGCACTGCCCACCTCGACAACGTCGGCAACCACCTCGCCGCCGTCGTTCACCAGCAGCGCCGTCGGCGTCGTCACCCGTCCGCGGAACACACCATCCACCTGGATACCGTGGTTGATCTCCAGAGTGCCTTTGAGCAGGCTCCCCTGGCCGATCACGGTATGGAAGGCGCCCGTACTCACATTCACATCCACAGTGACCGGTAGTCCGCTGTCCGCTCGCGACCGTTCTCGATGATGGAGAAGCGAACGCCCGTTGTGGCCCCATTCCGGGGCCAGCCAAGCAGACCGAGGGGCTGACCCTTCTGCACGTGGGCGCCTGCCGCCGCGATGAGCGTGCCGACGCCGGTATACCGTGTCTGCAGGCCGTTGCCGTGATCGACCAGGATCGTGTATCCCAGATCGCGATCGTAACCGATCTTCTCCACCTTGCCCGCGGCAGCGACCTGCACGGCACTGCCCTTCGGGGCCCGCAGCAGCACGCCCTTGTCGAGGACACGCCAGCTGGAAAACATCACGGGTGACAGCGTCGGCACGGTCCGTAACCCACCGTGTTCGAGTCGCCGCTGGATGGAGATGAACTGCTCCCGGGTACGGCTCGTGCGTGCCGGCGACGGACGGGTGTTCAAGCCCACGGCCTCGGCAGCCATATTGCGCAGTTTGAGGTTGCTCTGCTCCAGCTCCAGCAGCATCGATTCGAGTTCTACGATGAGCTGCACTTCCTCAGCCAGGATCGTCTTGTCCCGTTCGAGCCGCACCACCTGGCGGGCGAGATAGTCGTTCTCCACCCAACTGTGTGCTCCGACTGCCAGCAGAGCGATGACGCCGAGGGACAACAGCAGGCAGATCCACAACAGCAAGCGGGGAATCTTGTACTCGTAAGTACTGCCACCCTCCTCGGGTATGATCAGGAGAGTGAGCCTTCGGCCGGGAAGCATCGGTGATCTGCTTGTCAGCTCAGCCGAGGATATCGATCAGGGAGCCAAGCATGTCATCGGTGGTGCGCACGACATCGGCCAGTGTGCCGGCCTGATGGACGGTTGAGATCTGGTCGACCATGAGACCGACGGCTGGCGCCGAGGCGATCGGGGTTGGCGGGCCGGTGGCCCCGAGATGGGGGCGCCGTTCGACGCGCCCCTCGAAGTATGTCTCGACCCCGTGCCCGGTAGGATGTTCGCTACCCACCGCACGAACCACGGTCGTCTCCGGCGTTGCCAGGTTGGCGGTGCCGTGTGCGGTGGCGCGCTGACGGGAGTCGGCGTGACGCAGGCCGGTGGCGGCGATAGGGAGAGAGGCTTGCATGGGAATCTATCTATATGGTATATCGGCAGATGGTCAAAAAAAGTTCGCGCCCGCCGCGGCCGGGGTCAAGGAGACTCCCCGTAGACGCGACGGCGCAGAGCGACAAAGAAGCGCGCCTCTCGTTCGACGGCAGCGTCGAATGCCGCGGCGTCGACCTCGAACTCGCAGTGAATGGAGGCGGGGCCGGTGTAGCCCACACCGTGCAGAGATTCAAAGGCGGCGGTGAAGTCCGTCATCCCCTGGCCCGCCTCGACCACCGTGCGCCCCTTGCGCCCATGGCCGTTGTGCTCTTCCCGGCTCAGATGGAAGTCTTTCAGCGACACCGCCGCCAGATGCTCTCGCTGCATGGCCAGGGCCACGGCGAACTCCTCACCCTCCCCTGTCAGATGTCCGGTGTCGAGATAGGCGCCGACACCCTTCGGGTCGAGTCCGCGCAGCAGATGTCCAAGCATGCCCGCATTCAGCCCCATACAGCGATTGGAGTGCGTGTGATAGACGACCTGCACCCCGTGGCTCTGCGCTTTTTCGCCCCAGGCTGCCAGTTTCTGCCGGCACTCCTCGACGAGGTCCCAGTAGTCGACGCCCAGATCGATCTTGTAGTATCCGAGCTTCACCCGCGGAACGCCGGCGGTGGCCATCGCCGCCAGCAGCTCATCCACCCCCGCGGCCGCGGGATCGACCAGGTCCGTGTTGGCCGTGATCAGCGGAATATCCAGGCCGCGGGCGCGGAGCGTTTCAACCGCCCGCGGCAGGGCCTCGCCGACGTTGTCCGGATTCACCGGATGACCGGGACGTACCGCCAGATCATAGCCGTCGATGCCGAGACGAGCGGCCAGATCCGCCAGTTCGTCGATACTGCGATCTTGTAGCATCTTGGAGAACAGGATCAGCTTCATCTATCCCTCGCTTTATGAAATACTCATCTGACCTGGAGTTGTGACCTTGATTCGTCTGCTGTGTATCGGCCTGGGTGGCATGGGCCATCACGATTGGAACGCCGCCATCGGCTGTGGTGGCTTCACCGCCGTGGGGGGTGTCGATGTCGAGGCGGAAGCGCGCGCCACTTTTACCGAAAAGACTGGGACGCCCGCCTTCTCCAACCTCGACGAGGCTCTCGGCGCTGTTGAGGCCAGCGCCGCTCTGGTGGCCACGCCAGATCGTTTCCACGCGCCCCTGACCCTGACCGCCCTCGAGGCCGGACTGGACGTCATCTGCGAAAAGCCGATGGCGGAGACGCTGCCCGATGCGGCGCGTATGCACTTCAGCGCTCTTCAGCGTGACCGCATGTTAATGATCCATCATCAGCTGCGCTGGCATCCGTGCCATCACGAGGCGCGTCGACGGATCGAGGCTGGCGAGATCGGCGATCTGCGTCGCCTCGACTTCCATTTTTCCGTGCATTCCGATGTCTGTCTGCGCGGGTACCGCTGCCAGTTGCCCCATCTCATCCTGCAGGATCTGGCCGTCCACCACTTCGACCTGATCCGCTACCTCACCGGTCAGGAGTGCGACAGCCTCTACGTGAAGGATTGGCCCAGTCCGGAGAAAGGCCAGGACATCACCGCCGCCACGGATGCCATCGCCGTGCTCAATCTGAGCGGCCCGGTGACAGTGAGTTACACCGCATCGATTCGCGAGCTGCTCGATCCTGTGGGGTACACGTGCACCGCTCGGATCCATGGCAGTGAGGGCGAACTGGCCATCGACGGTGATCGACTGCGCCTGCAGACTCGCTCGGGGCACGCCGACGGCCAATCGCCGTTGACGATCGATCCGCCTACGCCCGACCCCGGTACGTGGTCGGCCTTCGCCCACGCTCTGCAGACGCGGAAGCCGGCGCTGACGCACTCCGCCGACAATCTGAACTCTCTCGCCATGCTGTTCGCCGCCATGGAGTCGGCCGAGACCGGTGCCATCGTGCAGCCGGTGTCCGACTGGCGCGGCGTTCTGGAAGAGTGAACCCGTCGGCGACATGAACTACAGCCATCGTCGCAGCCAGGCCTGTTCCTCCCGGGCGGAATCGACGCCGTGAGCATGTTCCCCCGGCACCTCGACAGCGCGGAACCGTTCGCCGGCACCGACCTGAGCCCACAGCTGGGCCAGATCCTCGAGGGCGGCGGCGTGTTCGGTTCGGTTCGGAAAGGTCTCATCCTGCGCCGCCCTGACATCGAGCAGAGGCCGGGGTGCCACACAGGCAACGATATCGTCGAAGTCGAGCGGCAGGGGCCCGCCTCGCTCCAGACAGGTTGCCAGCCGCGGAAAGTTGTACGACCTGGCCCAGTTGGCGGCATGAGAGCCGCCGACCCCGCGCCATGGTCCCCAGCCGCAGATGGAAACCACGGCAGTGATGCGCTCGTCCAGCGCCGCACCGATGATGGCCATCTGGCCTCCCTGCGACCAGCCGCAGGTGCCAATGCGTGAGTTGTCGACTTCCTCGCGTTCCTGGAGCACATCGACGGCGCGTGAAACATCCCAGGCGGACAGACCGACACGAGACCACTGAGGGAAGCGTCCGTCCAGTTCGGTGGTGTCATGGCTGGGCTGCCCCGGTGTCGTGCGCTCGCCGCAGCAGGGATAGTCGGGACACAAGGTGACAAACCCCAGCGACGCCAGATCGCGTCCGTACGCCTCCGGATCCCCCGCCACCAGGGGACCGGCGAGACCGGCCGGTGCATCCTTGCCCCAGTTGGGTGTCATGAAGGAGCCGGGCAGACAGATCACGGCCGGCACCGGCGCATCGATCCCCTTGGGGATGAGCAACCACGCCCAGACGACGTCATCCGCCTCGCTCCCGTAGCGGACCTTGTGCCGGTGCAGATCGCCGTCGTCGTGGCTCTCCAGAACCTGCAGCCTCAGCGCCGGTGGTTCCGCAAAGGGGGCCTCCCCCAGCAGCCGCTTCAGTCCAGCCCGTATGGAGCGTTGGTACGCCTCGATGTCGGTGCTGCCATCCACCGGCACATGTGGCGTCCCGACGAAGACCGCCACGGGTTCGGCGTTCACTGAAACGACAGGGACGCCCACTGCCGCGGTGAGGACACCGCTGTCCCCGGCATCCGGCTGCGCGCCAGGTGACCCCGCTCCTGGCGCAGCGTCGACTGAGCGGCATCCTGATAGCGCCAGTCGCAGCTCCAGCGAATCGTCCTGGTGACATTGGGCAGGCCGCGGTGGTAGAGCATGTTGCTGAAGAGGATCACATCCCCCGGGTCACACTCGATGTCGATGGCCTCGGTCCTGTGAGATTCGATCTCGTCGCGGCTGATCTCCAGGTAGTGTTCGCGACGTTCGTGTGTAGCCAGCCCGATGCGATGAGTACCCGGCACGAACTGCATGCAGCCATTGATCCGCCGCGCCGGCACCAGCGGCGCCCAGGCGTTGACCATACGCAGCGTTTCGACGCTCTGTTCGCTGGCTGCCTCGTCCTGGCCGTGCTGACCGCTGGCGGTATAGCCGGCATCCTGATGCCACAGCACCTCCGTGGCCGGATCATCGGGAAACTTGGGACGGACGGTGTAGTTCGGGTACAGGCGAATCTCTGGTGCACCCAGCAGCCCCTCGACCACATCGAGCACGGCGGGACAGAAGAACAGCCCGTACATCCCCTCCCAGTGCAGCTGCTGGCGCAGGCTCTTGGGCGCCCGTTCCATGTGGCCGGCGTACAGTCGGGCCAGGCGTCGATCAAAAGACTCGTCGGCGAACGGATTCTCGATGACACCATCGGCCTGCAGCATCGTGGCCTCGTCATCCACCCAGCGCTCCAGGTCGGCACGCACAGCTTCGATGGCGGCGGCAGGCAGCAACCCTGGCAGGATCGAATATCCCTGCTCGTCGAATTCCGTCATGATCGTATCGAGATCCATCACGTGGTACTGGCGCCGTAGAGCACGGGACTGTATACCGCATCGTCGAGATGTGACACATAGTAGTTGTCGTCACCCACCACGGGTCGGGCCTGTTCGGTGCGCAGATGTACGGCGAGACTGCAGCGGGGCGACGATGAGGTATTCTGCCCGCTGGCGTGGTAGGTGAGACAGTGGTGGAAGCTGACACCACCGGCATCGAGCAGACCGGAGACCTCTTCCCAGCTTTCCTCCGGCGGCACGGTGATCCGCTGCCGCTGCGCCGCCAGATCGCGGCCGAAGAAGTCACCTTCGTCCAGATATCCCCAGCGTTGCGAGCCACAGACAAAACGGATGGGCCCGCTCGACTCCGTCACATCGCTGAGTGCGACCCACATGGTGAACAGTCCTTCCGGCTCCTGCCAGTACCGCCAGTACTGCCTGTCCTGATGCCAGCCGACATGGCCCTGCTCTCCTGACGCCGGCGGCTTGATCAGCAGTTGCGAGGCCCACAGCTGCACCTGCCGGGCCCCGGTGACCTGCGCCGCCAGTTTCCCGAAGGCCGGGTGACAGACCAGGTCGTAGAGCCCCCGACCCGCTAGGTGGGCATCGTTGATCTTGCACAGCACCGCCGGATCGTACCCAGGATGTGAGGAGGGTGGCCGGCCCGTGTCGAAAGTGCCATCCCGTACCGCCGCCATGGACGCTTGGGCTGCACTGAGAACATCCGTCGGCACGACGGCTCCACTGTGCAGACAGAAACCGTCACGTTCATAGGCAGCGGCCAGCGCGGCGCTCACGCTGCCACCTCTGCCGTCAGCGTCAGCTCGGTAGGTCCGTCGAGGCCGTGAATCACCGGTACCGTCTTCTCCCGGGCGCCGCCTGGTTGGGGACGGTAGTGCACCGACGGTGGGAAGTAGGCGTAGAGCGCCGTGTGCCGCGGCCTCGGACTGCTGTTGGCGCCGGAGCCGTGTACGGCAAGGCTGTGGAACATCAGCGCACTGCCCGCCTTCAGCGGCACCGTCGTCAGTCGGCTCAGATCGAGATCGTCGCGCTCGGTAAGGGGCTTGTCCTTGTCCTGGGCGATGAGTCCCCAGTCCTGCATTCCCCACTTGTGGCTCCCGGGAATCACCTGGATGCAGCCGTTCTCCTCTGAGCTGTCGTTCAGTGCGATGCTCACCGTCACCAGTGTCGGGGGATCCATCGGCCAGTACGCAGAGTCCTGGTGAAAGGCGTGCACCGAACCGTGATAGGCCGGCTTCAGCATCAACGTGCTGCGGAACAGCAGCAGATCATCGCCGAGCAGGATCCGCACCGTGTCGATCAGATTCGGGTGAGCTGCGAGATGGCGGAAGATAGCAGAGTAGTCGCGGGTCTGTTCGATCTTGCGCAGAATCGGGCGCCCGCCCTCCTGTTCTTTCCCGGCGTACGGCTCGATCTGGAAATCGCGGCGCCGCGGGTCCTCATCGGGCAGGGACGCGGCCAACTCGTGCAGGCGGTCGATCTCGTTGCCGCAGGTGGCTACCTCCTCGGCGTTCATGAAGTCTTCCAACACGAGATATCCCTGCTCTTCGAAGAAATCTCGCTTCTCCGTGGCTGTCATCAGGCGCTCCTGTGTGTGCTATTTCTCCGCCGGCACGGCGATACCGCGCATGATCGTGCGCTGGGTTAACAGGAAGATGAGCATCGTCGGAATACTGACGATGAGGATCGAGGCGAACACTGCCGCCGATGGCGCCTCCTGCTGAAACTGACTGAGCCAGACAGCCAGCACGTGCATGCTGTCGTCGGGGCAGACCAGCAGCGGATACAGAAACATCAGCCACGCCAGCTGGAAGGTCTGCAGAGCGACTACGGCGAGAATCGGCTTGCTCAGGGACATGGCGATCTCCCAGAACATGCGCAGCTCGCCGGCACCATCGATGAGCGCCGCCTCGTACAGGTGTTGCGGCAGGGAGTCGAAGAAGCCCTTGAGCAGGAAGATCAGATAACCGTTGACGACGATGGGCAACACGAGAGCGATGAAGGTGTTGAGCAGGCCCAACTCCCGCAGGATGAGAAACTGGGGGATCATGCCCACCATGGGTGGAAAGGCCATGGTCGCCATGAACAGCAGGATGAGCTTCCACATACCCGGTGGTCGGAACCGCGACAGGGCGTAGGCTGCCAGTGGCTGCAGGGTCAGCGTCAGCGCCAGGGACAGCACCACGAAGATCACCGTGTTGAGGAAGGCCCGTCCCTGCACGAAGATCTCGTACAGTACGTTGACGAAGTTCGTCGTCAGAAACTCCCAGCGCAGCCGTCCTGTGTGCGCCAGCACGTGTTCGATCTCGAGCTCGGCCAGGGGCACCGGGATCTGCGCCCAGTCCGTGTAGCGCGCCTGGTGACGCTCATTCAACCCCGCCAGGTCGGCGCCATAGACACGCGACAGCCAGGCACGCCAGGCATACTCCGGGCCCACCAGGTAGAGGCTCTCGTTCGTCCGTGTCTTCAAAAAGGCGTGGTAGTCCTGCCGCTGGGCCGACACGATCCACTCCCGTTCACCGGGCAGACGCACCTGCCCGAAGCCCGTGTGCTCGGTGTGCCAGCGCTCGTTCAAGCCTGCCACGCTCCCGTACTTGTCGCGCAGGAAGGCGACATAGTCCGCGTCCGACGCGTCCGACCGGACAAAGGAGACGTTGAGCACTTCGCGCACGAAGGTGATCCACTCGTCACGCAGTACGGGCTCATCCGCTGCCGGCATGCGGCGCGGCAGGACGAAGTGCTCGAAGGCGGCAATCGCCTGCGAGTGCGCTTCGTTGTAGGCATCGGTGCTCTCGGTGCCGTATTCAGGAGCCACCATGTTCCGCAGGAACGTACCCGTCACCGACACGAAGGCGCGCTCCGCCAGCGGGCGCTCCGCTAGCAGCGCGAAGTACTCCTCGTAGAGCACGGACGGTGTGTAGTCGTAGCGGGCAACGGTCCACTCGGGAATGCCGAGAGTCAGCTGTGACCACGTGTTCAGCAGCCAGCCGCTATCCTCTCCCATGGCGGCCAGGTCACCGTCAAAGCGCTCGTACACCCGCGCTCGCAGAGTACGCAGATTGGTCGACGAGATTCGTTTGAGCAGCTTGGTGCCACCGAGGAACCACCAGTGCTGCGGAATGTCGGCGGCATCGGCGAAACGCCGCAGATCCGCCGCCCGCGCCGGTACCGTCGTCTCCGGCACCGTGGCCAGGGCAAAGCTGAAGTCCTGAAACCCGCGAACACGATTCATCGTACTGACATCGTGACAGTACTTCATCTCCAGGAATTTGCGCACCAGCACAGCATCGTTGCTGAGGTACTCCGGTACGACGTCCATTTCGGCCACGTCCATCTCGCTGCGCACCGAGCCGGACAGCATGAGCAGAAAGGGATAGACCATCGTCATACCACCGACGACGAGAGACAGGGTGACCCCGGCCTGCAACAGCAGGCCGCGGGTCGACTTCGCTTCTGACTTGGTCAGTACCGACATCTGGCGTCCTGTCGAATCACGCGGTCACTTGGTATCGGCGGTGGAGAATTCCGCCTGGGACATGCGCTTGAGCTGATAGGCGGTCAGCACGATGACGAGGGCACCAAGCACCCAGGCCATGGCCGCACCGAGACCGTAGTGCAGTTCCATGAAGGTGCGTTCGAAGATGTCGAGGCCGAGGACACGTGTGGCCCCATTCGGGCCGCCACCCGTCATGGCCAGGATGAAGTCCGTGCCCCCCTTGAAGGCGCCGACGATGGCCCCCACGAGCTGGATGAGAATCAGGAACTTGATCCGGGGCAATGTGATGTAAGCCATGCGCTGCAGGATGCCGGCGCCGTCCATGGTGGCCGCTTCCACCAGCTCCTCGGGAACCGTCTTCAATGCGGCCAGGTAGATGATGCAGCCGGGACCTGCCGTGGCCCACACCGTGGGCAACACGATGCAGAGCATGGCCAGATCCGGGTCGTCGATCCAGGACAGGGGCTGAATGGAGAAAGACCCTACGAGTCCGGCGAAGAAGGCACCCACCCCGGACCAGCCCGTCACCGCTGCCGGGTCCAGCCCGCGCGCCGCGATGACCAGATTGCCCGGGCCGTGCCACGCCGACAGGATGGGCGACAGCGTCGCTCCCAGCAGGGCGACGCCGAAGACGGCGATGGCCCCGCGCACCGGCCAGGTCAGCTCGCGCAGCTGCATGGCGAGGGACAGCACCAGACCGATCAGCGACAGCCAGGCTCCCAGAGCCCCGAGCTTGACGATGGTGCCGGCCACCGGACCCAGGTCGTTGAGTGACAGCAACAGCTGGTTGAAGAACCCGGACTCCGAGGGTTCGTAGAGCTGCCGCCAGAGGAACACCATGATCACGCCGCTGACCACGGTGGGCAGGTAGAACACGGTTCGGAAGAAGTACTTCAGCCCTCCCGTGGGCACCTCGTCGAGCAGCACGGCAACGAAGATGGGCGGCCAGAAGCCGAGGCCCACCGTCAGCAGTACCCAGTAGAAGGTGCGCCCCAGCGAGGCCCAGAAGCGCTCGTCGTAGAGCACGGTGGCGAAGTTGTCGATACCGACAAAGGCCGAGCCGATGACGAGCTCGTAGTCGAACAGGGCCAGTGGTGCTCCCATCAGCAGTGGCAGGTACTGCCAGAACATGACCACCGAGAGAGCCGGCAGGACCAGCAGGTAGGCCTTGCGATAGGCCCACCACGAACGGCTGGTGCCTCCCGATTCCTGGGCCGTGAACTCCCGCCACACCCAGATCAGAGACCCGGCGAAGATGACGACGATGAACAGCAGCACCGAGGCGCCGACGCCGCGCCGCGTGGCCCATTCCTCGGCCGACATCTCCCCCAGCATGTACTTGTCGACGCGCTGCGCCGCGTCGGCGAGGATGGCCTCGATGCGCTGCAGGGCCTCCTCCTCGGAGAACTCGAGCAGGGGTTGCTGCAGGGCCCAGTTGATCGGCTCCGACACCTTGGTGTAGATGAACTGCGTGTTCCGTCCGTACGGCTCCGGAACACCCGACTCCAGCGCCGTCTGGAAGGTCTCCTGCCAACCTGAGGGGACCTGGCGCAGCACATCGTGATAGCCGAACCGTTCGAGCAGATCGGGCCGTACGAAGCGGCCGAAGCCGCTCTCGACGAACACGCGCGTACGGATCCGCTGCGCCGCTTCGCTGGTGATGAACCAGATGTAGCGCATGACGGCGATCTTCTGCGCCGGCGTCGTCTGGTGGAAGACACCCATCATCGTGCTGTTCAGCTCGCCGCCACGCGACCCACGGGGGGATATCGGCAGCGGCGCGATGCCGACCAGCTCGGGGTTCAGCGAGGCCAGCATCTCGTCGCGCAGCGTCGTGAACTGCATGCCGATCTGGCCCCGCTCCCAGCGAAGGCTGGCGTCATTTCCAGGAAGGCCGATATAGGCCGCCCCCTGGTATGTCTCGCCGTCCACCTCGAAAGTTTCACGGGCAAGGCGCAGGATGAAGTAGATCGCCTCCGCCGCCTCGCGGGAGGCAAACGCGGCACGCCACCTGCCGTCGGGGCGTCGGTCCATATAGGTCACCCCGTTGGAGGCGAGGAAGCTGTACGCTCCCCAGCTGATGAGGGGACCGCCGGCGAAGGTGATGCCGAATTTTCCCGGCAACGTCTTGATACGCCTCGAATAGTCGAGCAGCTCATCCCACGTGCGGGGAGGACGTCGAGGATCGAGACCGGCCTGCTGGAACACGTCCTTGCGGTAGAGCAGGGCCCCCACCAGGATCGACGTGGGCATGGCCCATACGTGCCGTCCGGGGGGAATTCCGGGTTTGTCCACATCCGCCGCCCGATGGATGACGGGCCACACCGGGCTTACGACGCGGTCCAGGATCGCCTGCAGGGCGGCCTCGATCTGGGCCGAGTCCGGATCGGCGAGCCAGCGGCCGTCGGCATCGGCCTGACGCTGACGCTCGTCGGCGGCCAGCACCCGTGCCAGCAGCACCTCGAGGGGCTCGAGAAACCCGTGATTGATGTAACTGGAAGATTGTCGAAAGTTGACGTAGATCGCGTGCGGCGGATTGCCCGAGGCGATGCCCATCAGCGGCCTCGTGTCCATCTCCTGCCCCTGGATACCGGGCATCATGAAGGGCTCGATCCGATAGTTCGGATGATCGCGCAGGAAGGCCCGCAACACGGCGCGCTGGGCGTTGGCCAGGGCCGCGGTACTGGTCACCGTCGGCAGGCCATCGGCGCGCAGAAGGACGGGTTCGTCTGTACCGGTGGCTTCGAGGCGCGTGGCGCCCCAGACAAGAAGAAGGAGGGTGAGACCGAACACTCGAAGTATGGTAGACGGGACCGGAGGCAGCGGCAAGGTCACTGCCCCGCGGCTCACGGGTTGCCCGTCAGCCCCCCAGCTGACGCCGAAAGCTCTGCTCGATACGCAGCAGTTCGGCGTCCTCGTCTGCGGTGAGGGACGATTCGCCCGGCTCGGCCAGCAGCTCGGCGATCCGGTCGATGGCGCGCTGCCTGAGATCCGGCGATCCGGTTTCCTCCCAGCGCTCGCGCAGGGTACGGTTTGCCAGGGGCAGCTCGTCCAGCTCCTGGCGAAACCAGCGCAGGGTGTGCTCGTGGGCCAGCAGGTCACCGCGCTCAGCCGGATCGGCCAGCAGGACCTGCCTCGCCAGATGCTCGTCGTCCACCGTGATCCCCCGCTGCAGGCGGTCCACCTGGGCCGCGATCTCGTCGTCGATGACGAGTTGTTCCAACGAGATCGACATCTGCGATTCGAGCTGGCCCATGCCCCACACCAGGTTCACCCCCGCCTGTGTGTGCAGCGTCAGCCCCATGGACTTCTCCGCCGCAGCCTGGGCGTCCTCCGTCATCCCCTCCGAGCTGACCCAGCTCGAACACGGCAGACTCCACCGCCGTGCCAGGTCGGCCGAGGCTGTCGCCATGAGAAACACCTCCGCCGACCCGCCCAGAGCGACGGCGCTCTTCATATCCAGTGTGTGGGCAAAGCCGGCGTTGTAGAGGCAGGGGCGGCCAGGCTCCAGGGCCTGGCCGATGGCGATTCCCGAAAGCGTCTCGGCATGTGCCTGGGCCAGCGAGCCGGCCAGCGTCACCGGGGAGGTTCCGCCGGCCAGGGGTTCAGCGTTGAACATGAAGGGCAGACCACGGCCCGATGTGCGCTGGATCAGTTGCAACGCCGTCGCCGTCCAGCGCAGCGGGCTGACGACGCTGTAGCCGAAGCTGATGGGAGAGTCGTCGCGACCGGCTGCCAGCACGTCGGTCATCTCCATGACGGCATCGACACCGGAGAGGGACGTGATCACCGGGCGCAGGTGTTTGCCCGTGTGCTGCGCCATGAGTCGCAGCGTGCAGAAGTCTCTCACCGTCGGCTCGAAGTCGCCCACCGACACGCCGACCATGCCCTGCACGTTGTCGAGACGGTCCACCAGCCTGGTGAGTCTGGCGAAGTCGTCGGCCGTCAGCGTTCGTCGCTGGGCGCCATCCACCAGGTACAGAGCGTTGCCCGGCCACCGGACCGTGCCCCCGGCGCACGCCCCCACAGTATGCGTGTCTCCGGTGCGCTGGCCGAAGCGTACGTCGGCGGGGGCGTCGGCCAGCAGCCCGCGCAGGACGTCTTCGGTCAGGTAGACACGGCCTGCCCCCTCGTCCACGCGGGCCCCGCGTTCGGCCAACCGTGAGCGCACCAGTGCCTCGTCCACACCGACACCGACGCGCTGAAGGATCTCCAGACTCAGCGCATCGATCCGTTCAGCCTGCGTGTCCTGCAATGAGCCAAAACCGTGAGTCACGAAGGCACACCGTCGAGGGTGGCCAGGTCGAAATCGCGCGCCGCATGAAAGCAGGCGACGATGTTCTCGATAGGCGTATCGGGCTGGATGACGTTGGACGGAAACACCACCAGGCCACCGTCGTAACCACAGCTGCGGATCAACTGCTCGACCTCGTCGCGCACCTCGTCCGTGGTACCGAAGGGCAATGTCTTCTGCAGACTCACCCCACCGTGCAGGGCGATGCGGTCACCGTACAGGCGTTTCACCTCGGCCGGATCGATACACTCCGGCTGCAGCGGATTCACCACATCGAAGCCCATATCGACGAAGTCCTGCATCAGGTCGGTGACATCACCGTCGGAGTGGATGTAGAGCAGCACATCGGGGTTCACGGCGCGACAGGCGTCGATCAGCGCCTGCAGCCGGGGGCGGTCGACGGCCCGCCAGGTGTCCGGCCCCATGATGATTCGATCCTGCATGGCGATGTCGCCGGTGATCGTGATCATGTCGACACCGCCACGGGTCATGCGCACCGCCATCTCTGTGTAGAGCGCGTACAACCGATCGTAGAGCGCTTCGAGCAGGGGCCGGTTGATCAGGTAGTCGGCGAGTACGTTGTCCATGCCGCGCAGCATCCACGCCATCTTGTACGGATTTGGGATGCCGCCGCTGACGAACTGCCCCGATTGCTTCAGGTCGGCAACCCGTTCCTCGTAGTTGTCCGGCTCGACGATATTGTCCGCCGTGGGCAATCCGCACTGGTCGACATCCCGCACGCTCTCTGCCCGTGTCAACGGACCGTCCACCCACTCTTCGTACCAGCCACCTGCGCCGATACGATGCTGCACTCCCCAGCCGTCCTCGTGGGTGTTCTCGTCGAGCCACAGATTGCGCTGACCCGGCGCCGCCCCGGGGCGTTCAGTCCGGCGCTCCTCCCATTCCGGGAATCGCAGTCCCACGCCACAGCCGGCCCAGCCTTCCACCCCCAGTTCGGCGAGGACCTGTTCCCAGGAGTCGGTCTGGTAGTGTTGCTTGAGTCGAGTCTGAACGACGGGGTGAAACCAGCCATCGGTAGGTGTCCGATCCGGCAGCTGTCGGTGCAGAGCTCGCAAGATCCGCTCCCGTGGAGTCATGGCCATACCGTTCTCCTGTGCTTTGTTGCGCAGACCGGACGGCCCGCTCCCCTATTCAGTAATTCGAGACCAATGATCGTCTCGGCAACCAGCCTCTTGGGGGTCAGTCAGCCGGCGCAGGGGTCCTTGAGACTGTCGGCGTCCGGAAGCTTGTACGTCTGGAAGTACGCCAGAATGAGTTCGACTTCGCTGAGGTGATCCTTGAGGACCAAAAGCAGGATGAAGATCTTGTAGAGATCCTTCAGACCCAGCTTCAGCATGGCGAGCATCTTGCCCAGTTCCTGACTGATGCTGCTCTCCCCGCCATCAAGGCCCGGAATCCCGAGTTTCTTCCCGAGAGCGACGATCTCGGCAAGGATCATTTCCCCGAGCTTGTCAGCGCCCGCCCCGCCAAGCGCCGGGACGGCGCTGCTGACCAGCCCCGCGAGGGTTGATGTTGTGGACGGCGTCTCTTTGTCCTCCCCGATTCGCTTCTCGTAGTCGCATTTGATGTTCCAGATTGCTCTTCCCGCGTCCACCGCTCCACGTACCGTGTCGGGGAGATTGGCCATGATCTGGTCCGTACTCGGGAACGTGAACTGCTCCTGCACGGCTTTCAAGGCACCGGGGAGGTCGGCCTGACAGGATTCGGTGGCGAATGTGAGGCTCAGGCCCGTAAGCAAGGGGTTGTCGCGGCCGTTGAATTCTGACCGGGGATCATCCTTGTAGATGACCAGTGGTTTTCCGAGGGCATAGGCCATTGCCGTCTCTGAGATGCTGCCGTCGTCCGCGGCCCTGCCATTCATGTTGAATACCAGTACATCGCACCGCTCGATGAGCTGATAGACGTCGAGGGCGAAAATGGCCTTGTATACGTCGTCGGTGAGCGTCTTGATGATGCCAGCATCCGGGAAGCCCATCTTTCCCAGGTTCATGATCTTTGCCACCTCCAGACCGTCGCGCGGCGGCAGGTACGTCGCGTAGTCCGCGTCCTCGAATACCGTGGCGATGTTCTTTCCGGTGTACAGGTTGCCGGGCGAGAACATTGGCCCCGAGCACTACGCGATGGTCTTTGAGCTGGTATCAGACATGGACAGTTCCTCCTTCATCATGTGATGTGTGGACAGTGGTGACCGACGTCTTCATCCCTCCACCTTCACCACGACGCACGTCATGTCATCAGACTGTGGTTCGTCTCCGGCGAAACGACGCGCCCGCAACATGAGTCGATCCACCAGCTCCTCAGCCGCGATCCCTTCGGCACACGCTTCGCGTACGGTGTTGATGGTCTGCCCGTAGCCGAACATCGTCTTATCGGCGTTCACCGTCTCGGGGATGCCATCGGAGTACATCACCAGATAGTCGCCGGCTGAAAGCTGCGCCTCGATCACGTCGTAGGTCGAGTTCTCGGTTACGCCAAGGGGGTAGCCGTCGATCTTGAGTTCGGTGATGGTATCGTTGTGGACGTGCAGCGGGTAGGGCGAACCACAGGAGGCGAGCCGGAGCCTCCTTGAGTCAGTATCGATCTCGGCCATCGTGAAGCAGATGAACGTTCGCTCACCGAGAGAGCGACAGAGGGAACGATTCAGGCCACCAAAGCGATCACCCAGCTCGATCTGCAATTCCATCTCCCGGTCGAGGATGCCGCTGAACATCACCACCGGGATGGCGGCCACCATCGCATGGCCCGTGACATCCGCAATGGCGACCGAGAGTTCATTCCGTCTGGTGAAATACTGAAACAGATCCCCGCCCACATGGTTGGCTGTCTGACACCTCCCCGCCACATCCAGTTCCGTCACGCTGGGCGGCGAAGCCGGCATCAGTCCCATCTGCATCTGGCGGGCGGTCTGTAGCTCCTCCTCCTGCGCGGCAAGCAGCGCCCGTTCCTCCTGCTGTTGTCTCTTCAGCCTTTCGCTCCGTTGATAGATCTCAGCGAATCGGTAGGCCACCGCGGCACCCATGCTTCCGGTGAACACCAACATCCCTTCCGGCACGACGCGGAACGTATCGAAGACCTTGAAGTAGTTGAGCACGTCGTTCAAGATCGCCATGGCCAGCACGACGAGGCCCCCAAGCATGATCTGCGCGCCGGCCTCGAGCCGGCTCGCAGACGAAACGATCACGTACGCCCCGTAGCCCATGGTAAGCACGATCAGGCCGAGGACGATCGGCAAGGTGTAGAGGGCATAGACCTTCAGGAAGGTCAGACTGAAACATCCAAGGACGAAGACGACGAGAAGTGGAATCGTCACGACCCGCACCCAGAATGCGACCCGCGTTTCCAGTTCGAAGAACGTGTGGAGAAAGCCTGTCAGGGCGAAGGCGAACAGATGATAGGGGCCGTGCTGCAGGATGTGATTGAAGATAAACGAATCGCTGAGCCAGTAGCCCGTCGAGGCGAGCGCCGCCGCCTCGACACCGCTCAGAGATGAGAACAGAGCATAGTACAGGTAGGTGGGCTGACGACTCCCAAGATAGAAGACCAGATAGAGAAGCCCCGTAACCAGGAACGCCAGACAGAGCCCTGCCCGGCGCATGAGCTGGAGCTCGAAATCGCGCGTGATCCGGCGCTCCCCCCCGATGTAGAACTCCGGCCGCACCACACCCCCCCAGCCGACGTTGTCCGCCACCCGCATGGCGATCACATTCACAGGGGACCCGAAGCGGAGCACCCCTGGGGGGATCCGATACACACCGGGCCGGTTGCTCCTCTGCTCCAGCGTGCCATCGACGGCAATCTTCCCGCGACCTCCGACCCGGACACCGTTCACGTACATCTCATGGGCGTCGGCGATCAGTGGGATCTCCAGAGCGAGAGGTGTGTCTCGAAGCGTTTCTGCAACAAGGAAGTGCCGCCGATACCAGACGACATCCGAGTCGATTCCAAGGATGTGCCACTGCCCTGGTGTGGAGATCTCGGGCCAGGCTCGATCGTCAAATGAGGGGCTCGAGAACCCTGGCTCATCTTCCGTGCTGTACCGCCAGGTGCCGGTGAGGGGCAACAGGTCGGTGGAAGTGACACGGAGGATCGTGCCCGCTGCTGTGTCGGCCTGGCCCTGCACCCACGAGGGTGCCAGCATCAGCAAGAGGATGGGCCAACCTACTAAAGCATGACGCGACATGGGCTCGGAATCGATAGCGGGGTGAGAGCCCAGTAACGTGAATCGGGAGCCCTCGGGCAAGGTGTGTTCGGCCCGTCTGGGCTCGACGGGCGCGTCGTCGTCACCGGACTCCTGGCTCCGTCACGAATCAGCAGGAAACCCGGGCAGACCATCGATGCTTGTGGCGTTCTTCTCTCTTCGGTAGTCCGCCAGTCCCGACTCGGTCTTGGCGATCGCCCACTTGGTCAGGACGTCTCTCTCACCCACGAATTCATACTGGGGGACGGCATAGCCACACGAATCGCTGATGCGGCCAACCTTGCATGAGATGATGCTTCTCACGCGATGTGATCGGGAAATCGTTCCGAGAAGCTGGCAAACTCTGGTTGGCCTGGTGTCAGAACCTCTCCATGGCCGTGTAGGCGAACAATCCTGGGTGACCCCGAAAACGCACAGAACATGAACACGATCCGGCCATTCTCGCGAAGATGGGCGATCGTCTCGGCACCACTTCCAGTGATATCGATGTAAGCGACATCTTGTTTCCCGAGGATTCGAAAAGTGTCCATGCCCTTCGGCGAGCAATTGATGTGGCCGTCAGACTGCAGTGGCGCCGAGCCGACGAAGAACATGTGCTGTTGCTCGATCCATTGGCTCAACTCAGGGGTGATTTCGTCGAAGACCTTACCCATCAAGCTTCCTCCGGTGTTGGTGAAAATCGCCCTGTTCGATCATGCCGAAAACGCCAGGCCAGGCCCGTTCCTCTGCATCCAGGAAATAGCACTCATATCCGACCGTTCCAATCAACTGGTCCTCGTCCTGCAGAATAACCGCACGGTATCCGAGGGGAGGGTTGTGGTAGGCTGTCTGCCGAATGCGGAACGCCAGTGCGTCCCTGGCACCCTCCAGGCTGCAATCGTCCCACCAGTCCTGGTCGCCGGTCAGGACCTGGTGGAAATCCTCGAGATCCTCCATCGTGAACCGACGGATCACAAGACGTTCGGTGCGCAGGTCTGGCATCTCTTCGTCTAGAAATGACACGTACTCCCCTTCCCGTCCCCGGCAGACGCGGCGCGCACTATTCCTCGCCGCCGAGATAACCCAATATCCGTCGTATCTCATGGATCTGCGGGTAACTGATATGATCCTGTCGTAGATCGTCGGGCCAGTCATGCTCGTCGTGCAGCGGCAACCATCGAACCTCTGTGATTTCGCCCACGTCTGCGGCCTCTGCCTCCGGTTCGTATCCGGGGCTGGCCACTCCGTCCAACGGGTGGCACAGATACGTACGCAATAGTCTGTAGGTGTCTCCTCGAGGAGCAGCGACCTCGAGAATCAGTCGTGCAACATGCACAACCAGATGGGTCTCCTCGAGCACTTCACGTACAACGCACTCGGTCTCTGATTCCCCGGGTTCTCGTCCTCCACCAGGAATCAGCCAGAACGGGAAATCCTCCGGTGGCTTGTAGCGAAGGATGAGCATGCGGTCCTCCTGCACGATCGCCCCCTGAAACCGTATATCTCGTGCGGCCAAAGTGGTCAGGCCTGATCGAGATCAAGTGACATGTGAACATCGCCGCTGCGGTGCCCGTCAATCTGAAAGCCATACGCTCTGTAAAACGCGATTGTCTCGTCCCACGTCTCTGTGGTCTCCACAACCACTCGTCCTATCCCGGCCTTCTTCGCGATAGCCAGCAGATGGTCAAGAATCTGGTGCCCATGACCCTGCCTGCGGAATCGCCTGGCCACACTCATCCTGACAATCCGTCTCGTGTGCTCCTCTTCGGGAATCAGTGCCCCGGTAGCGACCAGCCTGTCCCCCAGCCAACCGAGGACGAAATCGCCGCCGGCATAGGATGCCTCGATATCTTCGAGATCCGTATTGATGTGCTCATCGATCCAGCCCCAGTGCTCACCCAGGCCCACCAGGATCAGCTTGCGAGTTGCCAACTGATGCAGAGGGCTGAAGGGCGTGATTCTCAGATCTTCGGCTCGCATACGCCCGGAGCCACATCTTGAATACAGATGGTGCCAGCGCCGAAAGATGAGGCGGCCCACCGGCGTCGACTCAGGAGACGACTCCCGTAGGCCATCATCGCTCTGGACCAGTGCCTTCGTGAAATAGAGAACGAGATCGTCGTCGTTCACGGTGGACTCCATGGGTTCGAGTATCCTGCCATTGTAGGTCAGTCCTCGACCATCCGGTACGTAGCCGCGCAGCACATAGAGTCTCTGCGCGTTGCCGTAGTCCGGGTACATGCCGACGCCAATGCCAACGGTGGACGAGCGCTCTCCGACCAGCGCCTCTGCTGCCTCCATCAAGGCGGTGCCGATCCCACCACGGCGGTGCTGGGGCAGCACATTGAGGTCCTGGATTTCGGGTACTCCGGCATCCGCGAACGGCGCATAGTCCGTCTCCCACTTGACTGTGACATATCCCGCGAACAGGCCCTCCACCGTCGCCACCAGCACATGCAGATCGCCCGCCTCCTGTTGATCCAGGTAGGTCTCGTACTGAGCCACGGGTCGGTTCCAGCCGATCTCATCAAAGGCAGTTGAGATGGGCTCGGGATCCTGCTTGCACAGACTGTGGATCACCAACGTCAGCTCTGTCCGTCTCTTGCTGCAGGCTGCCGCGACGACGTCGAGTTCGTCGCTGCTCAGCTTGTCCTGGGCGACCTGGAACAGTTCCCGTTCCTCGAACCGGATGTGTCGCTCCAGGAGTTCGCCAAAACGCTGCAGATCGTCCACTGCCCGCCCTTGCCCGGGCATGAAGAGCCCCCGAAGCACCTGGTGCTCGTCGGCAAGTCGCTGGACAAGCTGTGACTCGCCGGCCGCTCGCAGGGCCTCGCCGATGAACGACTCTTCGATCTCGAAGTGCGATTCCAGCTCGCCCTTGAAGGCTGCCTCCACCTCGGCCCACACCTCGGTTACAGTCCCGTCCGGACCGGATGCGGCCCTCTTCGCCTTTCGCGCCAGAACCAGGCCGTGGTGATGATCTTCGGACAGATCGCGAAGCTGAGATACTCGTTTCATCGCGGCCAACTCCTCATCCGCCAACTCTCGGATTCGGCTTCATGTACGAACCGGGCACATAAGGAAACGCCTTCTCCACCTCATCGATGAGCTCCACACCGTACCCCGGCCCGTCCGGCAGTCGCATCACACCGTTCTCCACCGTCAGGGGCTCCCTGAAGATCCCTTCCTTCAGCGGATTGTATGTCTGATTCAGTTCGCAGTACTCACGGTTGGCGATGGCGGCCACGAAGTGAGCGTTCACCATGGTCGTACCGCCACCGTGCCAGTTGTGTGGAATGCTCTTGATACCGCGCCGGTGTGCCATGCGCGCGATGTACCAGTTCTCTGTGAGACCGGTGACATTGCAGTCGGTCTGCACGATGTCGAGAGCACCACGATCCAGCCACGGCTGGGTCTCGAAGCGCTCGAGGAAGCGTTCACCGCCGGACACCTGCACAGTCGGCATGGCCTCCTTCAACCGCACGAACAGTTCGATGTGATCGAGTCTTGTACCACCGAAGGCCTCTTCGAACCAGTAGAACCCCAGCTCCTCGAGCACCGGCGCAAAGTCCGTGATGATCGCCTCCAGGGAGCCCAGGTTCATTCCGAGGCCCTCGTGCATCAGGCGGAACTCCGGGCCGACGGCGGTCCGCAGGCGCTCGAGGATCGGTACGTATCGATCCAGCGTCATGCCCGCGTGCTGCCAGTCCGTCCCCGGTCGGAACTTGAAGGCGTCATAGCCCTGCTCTTTGTAGCGCAGCGCTTCGGCGATCAGGAAATCGCCGCCGTCGTCATACCATTCATGCTCGACGCCGGCACTGGCGTAGATCCTGATCTCCCGCGCCGGGTTACCGTCGGTGGCCAACAGCTCGTACACCGGTTGGCCCTTGGCCTTGCCGATCAGGTCCCAGCAGGCGGTGTCGATGCCAGCCCAGGGGGCCCGGCTGTGGCGCGAGTCATTGCCGCGACACGTGAGCAACTCCACGTCAAAGGGGTTCTTCCCCAGCAGCAGCGGCCGGATAACCTGTTCGGTGTATCCTTTGATGTCGGCCGGATTCTCATAGGGTGAACCCTCACCGATGCCGATCAGCCCCTGATCGGTGAAGATCTGCGTGATGGCGCCGTCCGTCTTCCACACCTGATAGGCTCCGCAACGCCACAGGTCGCCGTCCGGATCGACGTACGAGAGAGGCAGGACGCGCACATCGGTGATCTTCAGCTCCTCCCGCGCGATGCCGTCCAGCGGATGATTACGCATGTGTCTCTCCCCCCGCAGCAGCGCACGCCGCCAGGAAATCCCCCTTCGAGGCGCTGAACCCCAGCTGTGTCTCCACCTCACGGATCGCCAGCTCGGTGGCGAAGCACTCGTCCACCGTGTCCGGAAACTCCACACCCATGGTCGCGTCCCGCAGCAGGATCAGATTGTAGCCGTAGCGCGCCATGGCACGCATGCCGTAGTCACGATTCAGGATGCACCAGTTCGTCGCGAAGCCGGCGTAGACCAGATGCAGGATGCCGCGCTCGCGACACAGCTCGTGCAGCTGCGTGCCGGTCTCCAGCAGGAAATCGTCGTCGCCGATGTCGATGTGCGGGGACATACCGATGTTGATCTTGGGGGTGCCAGGGGGCTGCGCCCCGGGACCCCGGAAAACGGCGTAGGCTCCCTGGCGCCCGCGGAACTCCGCTGGCGGCCAGTCCGGAGGAGAGCCCGTCGGTGCCGCCTTATGTCGCTTCATGTGCTCGGGGAAGTCCGGCGTCACCTTGGGGCTGGGAGCATGGACGATCGTCAGGCCCGCCTCCCTGCCGGCATGCAGCACGGGCACCACGGCCTCTCGGGTCACCTGTTCGGCCCGTTCCAGCCAACTCTCGATGAAGTGGTTGTCCCAGGTGTCGACCAGGACCAGCGCCGTCTGCTCCACGGGCAGACGCATATCGACATCTCGCCGCACGAAGTGCTCCTCACGCCAGGACAGACCCTCTGCCGGGCTGACTTGGAAGTACTGTACGGTCAGATCCAACGCACCCATGAGATGCCTCCATGTTGTTTGGCCACCATCCTTGCTGACGTCTGATGGTTGGGCGAATCTATGGCCTATGACCGACCGCACCGTCGACCAGTCCTGGGCGCTCTACGACCGCGCCAGCGCTATCATTCCCATGGGTACGCAGACCCACAGCAAGGCGCCCCGTGATGTGCTGCGTGGCACCGAGCCCTGTTACCTGCGGCGCGGCAAGGGCTGCCGTGTGTGGGACGTGGACGGCAACGAGTACATCGACTTCCGCTGCGGGCTTGGCCCCATCACCCTGGGATACGCGATCCCGGAGGTCGACGAGGCCGTGGCCCGCCAGCTGGTCGGTGGTGTTGTCTTCAGCTATGCCCATCCGCTGGAGGTGGAGGTCGCCGAAAACCTCGTCGACATCATTCCCTGCGCCGAGAGCGTACGCTTTCTCAAGACCGGTGGCGAAGCCATGGCCGCCACCCACCGCCTGGCCCGGGGCTTCACCGGACGCGATCACATCCTCACCTGCGGCTATCATGGCTGGGTTAATGCCATGGGCGGTTCCGGCGTACCGGAAGCGATCAACTCCGTCTACCACGCCCTGCCCTGGGGGAACCTGTCCCCTTTCGAAGCCGCCTTCGACGAACTGGGCAGTGACAACATCGCCGCCGTCTCCGTCGCCTGCTCCTATGCCGACATCGAATTGGGGCACCAGTTCCTTCCGGCCCTGCGGGATCTGACCGAACGCCATGGTGCGTTGCTCATCTTCGACGAGATCGTCACCGGTTTCCGCCTGGCCCGTGGTGGGGCACAGCAGTACTTCGACGTGACCCCCGACCTGGCGGTCTTCGCCAAGGGCATGTCGAACGGTGTTCCCCTGTCAGCCTATCTGGGCCGACGCGACGTCATGGAGAAGGTGCGTGACGTCGTCATCTCCTCAACCTTTGGTGGTGACACGCTGGGCCTGGCCGCAGCCCAGGCCGTCATGGCCATCTACGAACGCGAGAACGTCATCGACACGTTGTGGGCCCGGGGCCTCAGGTTGCACGAGGGTATCACTGCCATCGCAGGACGTCGGGCAGTGCCCGTCGGCATGGCCGGATTGCCACCTGTCGGTCAGATCGAGCTCCCCTCTGCCGAAGCGCGTGTCGCTCTTGAAGGAGAATGCCTGCAGCGTGGCGTGATTCTGTATTCGGTGGTCTATCCCAACTTCTCCCACACCGATGCCGACGTCGACCAAGCCCTCGGCGTCATCGACGAGGCCCTGGCCGCGGTGCAGCGTCGGGGATTGCTGGATTGATCGCCAGTCTCCGTCTGCTGTTGCTGGACCGCCGGGTTCATCCCGCCCACTACGTCCTGCGCGCCTGGCCTGTGGCCATCGTACCGACGCTGGCCATCGCCACGGTCGCCTCCATCGTCGCCCAGCTGGTGGGAGCCGATCATCTCTTCGACCAGAGTCAGTGGGGCAATCTCTTCGAGATGTCCACCGGCATGCTGCTGGTGCAGATCATCCTTGTCGCCCCGATTCTCGAGACCTTGCTCATGGCCCCCCTGCTGGCGCTGCTGGTGCGTGTCCTGCCACGACGACGCTACGCCGTACTCGGCTCTGCCCTGGTCTGGGCCATCCTGCATTCTCTCAGCGCCCCGATCTGGGGGGTGTGCATTTTCTGGACCTTCGTCGTCTTTTCCACCGCGTTCCTGGTGTGGCGGGAGGTCTCCCTGTGGCACGCTCTAGGCGTGACGGCCTCCATTCACGCCCTCAACAACGCCTTTGCCGGACTGGGGTTGGCCTTTTCTTAGGGCACGAGGATCAGACTTCGGGTCGTGGGTCGATTAACCGCAGCACGTTGCGCCGGGCCGATACCTGCTCGATGCGCAGGCGCAGGCGCTGACCTGCGGCAACGTCGATCCGCTCGCCGCGACTCGCCCAGGCCAGCGCCGCTTCCGGGCCGCCTTCGAGCAGTACCAGGTATCCTGGTCCCCGGGGTTCCACCACGACACAGCTGACGCCCTCATCACAGTTGAACTGCTCCAACCACTTGAGGCACCAGTAGCGCTGACTGCTGGCTGCTACACGTTGCGCCGCTTCGTGGGCGGTTTGCGTGTCCAGCACAGCGCGCTCGAGCGTCGCAGCCGGCAGGCTCTTCTCCCCCGCCGTCACCGCCAGCAGCTGGCGTTGCATGACCAGATCGAGGTAGCTGGCCGCGGGATCGGCGCCGACGGCGTACTGGCGCAGACCCAGGCCGGCGTGGCGACCGAGTGTGATGCCGTGCGTCGGGTGGGGGGCTCGCCCGTCCAGCAGGAAGCTGCGCAGGGCTTCGCGGTCGGCGGCGCTGGCCGCGACGTCGGCCTCCGGGACCTCGTCGGCAGCCGCACCGTGCGACCGATAGATGGCGGGCACGTCCCTGGCCTGGCACCAGTCACCGATCGCCTCGGCGGCGAGCAGGCTCAGTTCCTTGTCGATCTGTGCCGCTGGCGTCTCGGGCTTTGGCCGGCAGTGCCCGTCCCGCAACTCGATCCAGGGCGTCGGCCTCAGATCCTGCCAGGCTCCTGCCGCCCGGCGGCGCTGATGCAGTCCCATCGCCAGCTCAGCCAGCCTCTGCAGAGCCGTTGCGTCCGCACATGACTCGTCATCGAGTCTGGCCCGGGGCCGCACACGGCTGGTCTTCACCTCCACAAATCGCGGGTTCAGATCCTCGTCGAGGCACACTGTCAGAGTCAGGGCCGGTCGACTGGCCGCCGGTGTCAGTCGGCTGGCCTGTTGGATCATCGGCGGCAACAGCGGGATCTCGCGTTCGATCAGATGTACTGCCGTGCCGCGCTCGAGGGCTTCACCATCGATGGCGTCCGCCTCTGTCACCCACAGCATCGGCGCCGCCAGATGGATGTCGATCACGGCCCGATGGCGCAGGCTGCGGCGCAGGCGATACGCCCGCGCCCCAGCGGCGGCGGCCGGACCAGCTGGCAGCGATCGCTTCCATGTCGATCTCCCGGACGCTGTCCAGCACGTGCTCCGGGAAAACGTCGGGCACACCGAGCCGGTGCAGTTCGCGGTTTTCGTCAGCAGTCCAATGACCGAGTCGCACCAGCAGGTCGAAGGCGCTGCCGGCGCCGTGGAGATGGGCGGCCTGCATCAGCGCCGCCGACTCCGGTGTCTCCTGCTGGACCGCGGCCTTTTCGAGCAACACGACAGCGCCATCGGCCTCGGCGGGACGGGGTTCCACGGCTCCCCCGTCGGCCACACGACGGAGCCACGTGGCCAGCTCGTCCTGTCGGGCCTTCCGTTCTGCCGCTCGATCGGCGGCAGCGTCCATCTGCTGTACGGCGGCCGGGGTGCGGGGGCGCCAGTCGTCGCCATCGCGGTCGAAGTAATCATCCTGCCACAGCGCCCGCAGCAGCCCTACCCGTTGTGTGGCGTCTGCAGGTATCGCGTGGTGCAGTCCCAACAGTTCGTCCAGACGCCAGACACGGTCGGCATCGGCTTCGATCACCACCTGCCACAGCGTCGCCAGATCGACGTCGCGTCGGGCTCTGTCGCGGTTCTCGTCGACAACCCGGAGACTTCGCAGGCGATTCTCCGGGGGCCAGGTGGACACCTGCTCGCGTGACACGTCCACGATCTTGTCGCGCCGCAGGCGACAGGGACGGCCGTCGACACCGATCACGCGGTAGCGCAGACGCCCCTGCGGAGTACCGGCCAGATAGCCGCACAGCAACTGGCCCCCGCGACGGAATTCCACCACTGAACCCTGACGCTCGAGTGCCGGTTCGCTGGCCTTCTCCTCGCGAATCAGGCGAGCGATTTCCTCCCGCGCCGGTGCGTCGAGCTCGGCCGACCGTATCTTGTCCCAGCGAGTCTTCATCTCATGGGGTAGGCTACCCCTGCTGGATGAACGATGTCAAACGGTAACCACACCCGCCAGCACCTGCAGAAAGCCGCCATGAAGATCGCTTCCTGGAACATCAACTCCCTGAAGGTCCGACTGCCACAGGTGCTGCAGTGGCTGCAATCCGAGAAACCCGACGTCATCGGCCTGCAGGAGACCAAGCTGGTGGACGACAACTTCCCCGTCGACGCCATCGAAGCCGCCGGGTACAACGTCATCTTCGCCGGGCAGAAGACCTACAACGGCGTCGCCGTTCTCAGTCGGCGTGAGACGATGGCGGAACCGACTGACGTCGTCACCGATCTGCCGGGATTGGACGATCCCCAACGGCGTGTTCTCGGCGTCAGTGTGGGTGACCTGCGTTTTCTCGATCTCTACGTACCCAACGGCTCGGAGGTGGGGTCGGACAAGTACGATTACAAACTGGGCTGGCTCGACAGGTGCGCCGCCTACATCGAGGCGCAATTGCAGCAGTACGAGCGTTTCGCCGTCGTCGGGGATTTCAATATCGCCCCGCAGAACGAGGATGTACACGACCCGGAAGGCTGGACGGGACAGGTCCTGTTCTCGGGACCCGAACGCCAGGCGTTCCAGCGGCTTCTCGAACTCGGACTCACCGACACCTTCCGGCTGTTCGATCAGGAGCCAGCCACCTTTTCCTGGTGGGACTACCGTATGGCTGCCTTTCGCCGCAACCGCGGTCTGCGCATCGACCATATTCTCGTTTCGGCGGCCCTGCGCGACGGTTGCTCCGCCTCGCGCGTCGACCGCGAACCACGCACCTGGGAGCGTCCTTCCGATCACGCGCCCGTCTTCGCGGAGTTTGCCACATGAGTCGCAACATCGAGGGAATCGGCTGGCAGGCCGAAAGCAGTTTGGGCGCTATCGCCGCCGGCGGCGCTGGCGCCGTCGATGCCGGCATGCAGATTCTGGAGGCGGGGGGTAACGCCGCCGACGCCGCCGCGGCAACCCTCTTCGCCCTGCAGGTCACCGACCACGTCGCCTGCTGTATCGGTGGGGAGGTGCCCCTGCTGATCTACGACGCTGGGCGCAGAGAGGTGAAATCGCTCTCAGGGATGGGCCGCTCGCCGTTGTCGCCGACAGCCATCGACTGGTACATGGCCAACGGCATCCCCGGACCGGGCGATATGAAGATGGCCCCCGTGCCATCTGTCGTAGGCCTGTGTATCACGACGATGCAGCGCTACGGGACCCTGTCGCTGGAACAGATCGTGACACCGACGCTGGCTATCCTCGATACCGGCACGCGCGAATGGGAGCCGAAGCTGGCCCACACGCTGCGACGGATGGTCGAGGAGGAGAGTCTCACGGACGACAGCCGGGAACAGAAGCTGCAGGCGGCCTGTGATCGCTTCTACGGCCGCAACCCGCGTTGCAGCGATATCGGTGAAGAGCTGGAAGCCGAGTTCATCCGCCACGGCAGCTTCCTGCGCCTGGCCGATCTGCAGGCCCATCGTACACGCGTCGAGAACCCCGTCGTGGCCGACTACCGCGGCTACACGGTCTGCAAGTGCGACACCTGGACCCAGGGTCCGGCACTGCTGCAGGCACTACGTCTGCTGGAAGGCTTTGACGTGCAAAGCGTCGGACACCTGTCCGCCGACTACGTGCACCTGGCCGTCGAAGCGCTCAAGCTCGCCTTCGCCGATCGCGACCGCTACTACGGCGATCCCGAATTCGCCGAGGTGCCGCTGGCCTCCCTGCTGTGTGACGCCTACACCGAGCTACGCCGTCCCCTCATCGACATGGAGACTGCCTCCACGGAGGCCCGGCCCGGCGATCCGCACGCCATGCAGGCCGTTGTCAGTGACGGTGTCTTCCGTCCTGGCGGACCGGGGACCACCACTTGTGTCGTTGCGGATCGCTGGGGGAATGTCGTGGCCGCCACACCCAGCGCCAACGTCGACACCCACCGCATGGATGGCGGCCAGGCGGGTGTCACCTATGGCAACCGGCTGCGCAGCCTCAACACGACACCGGGTCATCCCAACTGTATTGAGCCAGGCAAACGTCCACGGATCACCCTGACGCCGACACTGGTGCTGAAAGACGACCGGCCGGCCTTCGCCATCAGCGTGGCCGGAGGCGATCGCCAGGACCAGACGGCACTCCACATGCTTCTCGGTGCCATCGACTTCGGCCTGTCACCGGTCGAGATCGTGCGGGTGCCGCGATTCTCGACCTTCCACCATCAGAACTCCTTCGATCCGAGTCCACAGCGGGATACGACGTTCACCGATGCGGGCGCCCTGGAGATCAACAACACGGTACCCGAGTCGACTCGCCGGGACCTGGAGCGCCGTGGCCATCCGTTGCTGGTGAAGGAGCAGGCCATCTCCAACCCCGTGATGCTGCGAATCGCAGGCGACACGATACAGGCTGCCGGAGATCCCGACGCCGGTCGCCATGCAGCCGGCCTCTGACGCTACCCCCAGGGAGCTGTGTCCACCAGCACGCACGAATGTGGACAGTTGTTGGCGACACGGTTGAGAGGGGGCTCAGTGTGACAGGGGTGGCACGTTCTGTGCAGGTGATTGCGGACGAACCTTCTCCCGATTACCGTTGACAGGAGTGTCGCCAATGGCCGAAGCGAAAGATCCTGCTGTGCCGCGCGAAGAGAGCAACATGAACCTTGGCTTCACCTTTCTGCGGGAAGACCTGCAGGAGGTGCGCCAGGATATCCGCGACCTGAACCGCCGCTTCGACGAGATGGGTCGGCACATGGACCAGCGTTTCACCCGGCAGACGGCGACCATGATCGCCGTCGCCGGCGCCATCATCGCTGCCGTCAAGCTGTAGCCGCCGGCTCCGCCTCGTCTCCGGCTATTTCCGCCGGCAGCTGCCACACCGTTCCCTCCCGGTTGCAGAAGTAAAGCCGCGACTCGGACATCTCGTCCGGATTGCCGTCGGCCCAGAAGGCGACGAACCCGTCGTGCGCGTTCACCGGACGGCGCGCGTAGGCATGGTTGCGCGCTGAGCCTCGAGTCAGTTGCCGCTGCATCGCCCACGTATCGCCGTCGTCCGCACTCGTCCACAAGGCCATCTCTCCGCCTGTCCCCCAGTGCTGCGGTCCCGCCTCCGTCGGTGCGATGAGGCGCCAGTTGCCATCCGCTTCGATGAACAGCGAACCCATGTCGTAGTTGTGGGTCGACTGCGTGACCTCGGTGAAACGCCAGTCGGATCCCGTCCAGCGGCATAGTGTCCAGACGCGTGGATCCCCATTCGGCCCGGGCTCGTAGGCGGCACTCGTGACGACCAGAATCACCGGGTGACCGGCGGCGTCGACGGAGATGTCCTTCATGTAGACGAGTCGCTTTTCGGCGGCGAAGTCCCTGACCCGCGCCGGGTTGTCGGGCTCGGTCAGCGGCGGATCCAGCCTCGTCCCGCCGGCGGCGCGCCAGGTCTCCCCCAGGTCGTCGGTCTCGGCGTAGAACAGGTCAGTGCGGTTGTCGGGATGACCTTCGGGATGCCGGTTGAAGGCGGTGATCACCCGAGACGGTCGGTCGCTGCCGTTGCCGCCACCCAGCACTCGGTGACTTGTCTGGTAGTGTCCCTCCATGCCCGCCAGTTTCCGATCCGGCGACCAGGTGCGGCCGTCGGCGGAGCGACTCCAGTAGAGTTCGCGCACACCGGTGTACTTGGTGAACAGATGCAGAAACCCCTGGCCCTCGATCCACCAGGGTTGCGGGTAGGTGAGTTCGCCCTCGAGGACCGGTTCGAAGTCAGTCACATCATAGGGCGCGCGGCTGCGGTAGATGAAGCCGGGACGACGTTGCCCGCGCCCGGAGACGAAGACCCAGAGATGACCGTGTTCGTCCAGGGCCAGACTGGGATTGTCGTGGGGATCGTCGACGCCGCCCTTGTCATGCACCACCGTTGGCCGCGGCACCGTGTGGCGATCATGGTCATAGTACGACGCCATGGCCAGCAGGTGTCGCTCCCCGTCCCGGGCGCCACCGTAGACGAAGAAGGTCTTGTGCACCTCGGCGGCGTACACTGCCAGTGGTACGTGTTTGGCCGTGTAGGTGCCCAACCCGCCGGAGTACTTGTCTCCGTACTCGCACATCTGCCCCAGCGTGAACCAGATGCCACGATAGCCCGAATCGGTCTCCATCGGCGGCTAGACTACGTCCACGGGCCGGCCCGTGCGACCGGACTCATACGCGGCGGCCACCGCCGCCAGCACATGCCGTGAGGCGCTGGCAGCCACCGGTACTTCCCCATCCTCGCGGACCGCCGCGACGAAAGCCGCCACCAGCTGCGGGAACCCGAGTTCGTCAGCCGCCTCCTCTCGCACCGGCACCGCCTGCCACTGCCCGCTGCTGCCGGTCCACAGGTTCACCGGGCTGTCTCCTCCGAGGCGGATCTGGCCCGTGGTGCCGAAGATCTCCTCCGCGCGCACCGATCCTGCAGGCGCACACCAGCCCACCTGCAGGGATGTGGTGGCGCCGCTGGCGTGCTCGAACAACACCAGCGCCGTGTCCTCCACCTCGATGCTCTGCACGTTGCGGCTGATGTGGGCGAAGACACGGACGATGGGTGAATTCATGTAGTCGACGGCGCGGTAGACCTGGTGGTAGCCGTTGTCGATCAGTGGCCCACCTCCACCAGCGGCGCTCTGTGTGCGCCAGTCCTGGTTGGCTCCTCGTCCGGACACGTGGGAGGCGCTGAAGCCCTCGGTGCGCACGAGGAACACCTCGCCCACATCTCCGGCCACGATACGCGCTTTCGTCGCCTCGTGGGCGGCGCAGAACATCTGGTTGTGACTCACCGTCAGCTTGCGTCCCGTGCGTTCGGCCGCCGCCGTCATACGATCCGCCTCGGCGGCGGTCGTGGCGATCGGCTTTTCCAGCAGCACATGGCAGTCCGCCTCCATGGCGGCAATGGCCTGTGGTTCGTGCAGGTCGTGGGGTGTGCACACATGCACGAGATCGAGCTCGGCCTCTGCCAGCATCATCTCGTAGTCGGTGTAGCGCCCCGCGGCCGACACGTCATGTCTTTCTCCCAACAGTGCGAGCCGCTCTTCGGTCACGTCTGCCAGGGCGACGAGAGCGACACCCTCCATGGCTTCCAGTACAGGCGCGTGCCGGCGTTCCGTGATGCCGCCACAACCGATGATTCCTGCGCGTAGCATGTGTCTCTCCCCTTGTTGCGCTATCGACGGCGCTCGATCAGCGCCAGCAGTTCATGTGATCGGCGTGCATACCAGGGCGAGGCGCGCCAGCGGGCGACCTCCTCCAGCACCGGCTGCGCCCGTTCGTCCTCGCCCAGTCCGACCCAGTGCTCGGCTAGGGTGTAGAGCAGAACCGAACGGCTTTTCAAAGGCAGCACCCGGGCGGACAGGTCACCGAGAATCTGCGCGAACACCGCAAAGCTGTCCTGCCGGACGCAGGCCTTGCGCAACCCGGGTACAACTTCCTCCCACACATCCTCCTCGTCGCCGATGGCAGCGACGGCGGCGCGCAGACGGGCCACATCGCCGGCATTGCCCCAGAGAGTGCTGGCCATCCATACGGCTTTCGTCGACAGGCGCGACGGCCTGTACTGCAGGTACTGCTCGAAGTAGGTGTCGGCCAGCCTCGACTGCACGCTGTCGTCTTGGGCAGAGCTCTCACCACTGGTGAAGAAGCCACTGACTCGTTCCAGGTCGTCGTCGAGTCGCCGGCGGAAGGCCTCCCATTCCGGCGAGGGTTCCAGCCGCGGGCTCCGGGCGAGTCCGGCCCCGACAAACCGCAGCCGCGACCACTCGGCATCGTCGTCTCCGACACCGCCGAACATCAGCTGTCCGCCGAAGGGCTCCAGGCCGCCGTCGGGATCGGTGACGAGAAAGAGGAATCCCACCTCGTGTCCCTCGAAGGGTGGCCGGAACGACGGGGTGAAGGCCGCCAGCAGGGCCAGCGACACACGGGCCTCCATCCTGTAGCCGGTGTCGGTGCGTGCCACCGCGTGAGTGACGTACTCCGGGGACGGGGATTCCAGATGTCCGCGGGGTGTTCCCCGCCGCCACCAGCGCGAGTAGGGCGGCAGGCCCGGGTCTGCGGTGAAGACGAGAGCGTGATCGCCGCTCACCCAGCCCGGCCCGTCGCCGTCCCGCGCCATATCGAAGAACAGTGCCACCCCGTCGCGGTGGTACCAGGCCTGCTCCCGCGAACCGTCCACATCGGCCACGTTGTCACGGACATCCGCCGCCAGGTAGAGATGTCGGCTGTCCCAGCGCAGACCCACGCGGCCGGACAGATCGAGGCCGGTTCGGGCCGTACCGGCGGGCTCCGTAGCACCGTCATCACGCAGCCATACTCGCTGTTGATCGGGAGGGCCCTGCTCCGGGCCGAAGGTCAACCAGTCGACGTCGTCCCAGTCCGCCAGGTCTCCGTCGATGGTGGGCGCCTCGATGACACGTTCGCAGTCGATGATGAGATCGGGATGGGCCTGGAGAGGACCGGCCATCAGCAGCACGCCTGCCAGCAGGGAGATGGCTATCATGGTGTCGGTGGCCCGACGCCGGCCGCGTCAAACGCCTGGGCGAGGGACGTGTAGCTGATGCGCGCTGCCTCGACGGCATCGTATCCCTGTTGTGCCCACAACCGCTTGCTCACCTCGAGGGTGATGAAGTCGTCCCAGCCACCTTCGGCCATGGCCTTCACGTATTTCGTGCTGTCCAGTTCGCCCTGACCCAGCAACAGCAGATCGAAGGACCCGTCGGCATGTCGGCGGGCGTCGGTGATGTGGGTGTGCGCCGTAATGGGCAGCAGGTGTTCCACGGCGTCGGCTTCATCCTCACCGGACAGGTAGAAATGCACGATGTCGAAGTGCAGACGTAACGTCGGGCTGTTGACTGCCTCGATCACATGAAGGGCCCGCTCGGAGCGATCGACGGCGGCGCCAAAGTGCGCCTCGGCGGCGATGATACAGCCCTCCTCACGGCCCAGCGTCGCGTAGGCGCCCAAGTGGTCGATGATCGTGTCTTGCAGTTGCTGCCAGTCAGCAGACCGGCCGCCGATTCCCACGGCGATAACGGGGGGTTCGGGCGTACCGAGCTGCCGTGCCAACTCGGCACAGCGCTTCACGTGATCCTGCATCCTGACGTGTTCGGCTGCGGACTCGGCCAGCAGATGGCCGGTGACGAACAGCGCCGGGATGCCGAGATGCAGGTCCACCAGCAGCTCGCGCAGCTGGATCCGCCGCGTCCTGTCCATCTCTTCCGGGAGAGAGCTGGGATGGGCCGGCGACACGCAGATCTCCACGCCGTCGTAGCCGATGTCGGCCAGCATTGGCGCCGCCTCCTCCAGGGGATAGGCGGGCATGGCGTACGTACCGTAGGCAATCTGCATGGGGCTCAGATTCGGTGTCGGACCAGACGCTCAAGCAACACCTCCTCGAGGTCGCGCCGGCCGTCGAAGACGGCGAGTACTGTGACACCGTTGCCGTTGATTCGATACATGATGCGGTAGGGCTTTACGATCAGCTCCCGAAATGCCAGGATACCGGATCGAGACAACTCTGGGACGAGACGGCCACGCTCGGCAGCCGTCTTGAGGCTGTCAGCCTTCTTCTTGAGCTTGGCGAGGAACCGTCTGGCGTTCGTCGGCGAGTCCTGGGCGATGTAGGTGACGATGGCACCCAGGTCATCCGACGCAGCCTGCGTCCAGACAACCCTTATCCGCCGTTCAGGCATCCGCCTCCACTCCCCGAATGGCATCTTCCGCCGCCGCGAAAGCCTGTTTCTGCGTCAGCGTGTGTCCGGATTCGGCGTCGGACTCGGCATGGGCCGCCAGTTTGAGCAGGGCGATAGCCTTACGCCACGTGTCGTAGATCTGCACGTCCATGACGGCCACCTTGGCCTCACCATTCTGCGTGATCACCACCGTCTTGCCACTCTCGGCCACCTGGCTGACCAGGTCTGCTGTCCTGTTCTTCAGATAGGTGATCGGCTTGATCTGATCTTTGAGATCCATTGACCCCTCCTGGTATGGTGATAGGCCTGAATATAGTACGCAATACGGACATATCCATACCTGGGGTGTCCGGATGGTGCCGAGTCCTCAGAAGAGGCTGTAACTCAGCCCCAGGGCCGTCGTCTGCTTGACCTGCACGTCATCACTGGCCGTGGGGTCCTTGATGATCTCGAGGTTGACGTTCAGAGCGATGAACTCGCTGAGCTTGACTGTCAGCGTCGCGTCGTTGCCGATGGAGGTATCGCCGACTTCCGTGACAGGCACGAAGATCTGCAGCTTCGAGGTCAGCTGGATGTTGTCCGCCATCTGCCACTGGGCGTCGGTCACCGACTCGAGGCCGCCGTCGATGCGCACCTTCTCGATCTTCGCCGTGCCGTCGTCGTCGGCGTAGGAGTTGAAGTCCCGGGTGACGATCTCGCGCAGCGCCAGTCCGAGTCGTGTCGTCGCTTCTTCGACAGGATGGAAACCGACGCCGGCACTCTGAGTCAGGTACGCCGGGTCGAACAGGTCGGCTACCGCCGTGCGCCTGTCGGCGGCGTACTGGTAGCCGCGGAAGGCCTGGGTCTTCAGCGTCGCCTTGATGTACGGATCCAGCAGCCGGCCGCTGGCCCACGCCAGAGCCGTCTCCACCTCCAGCTTGTCCACCACCTTCCGCACCGCCTGGTCGCCCAGCTTGTTCTGACCGAAGGCGAGCTTGTACTCCGTCGCCCAGGTCATGGCGCCACCGGTGGCACGCTCCGACGTACCGTTCAGACTGTACCCCCAGGAGAAGGAGTCGTCGCCGCCCTGCGACCAGTCCTTGAGGGCCACCTGGTTGGCGGTGACGTCGCCTACCAGCTTGTGCATCCAGGGTGATATTGCCGCGGCATCGTCAACCGGTATCGCGTCCTGGGAGGCCACCGGCAGAACTGTGAGCAGGAGCAGTGGTATCCACCGCATTGTCATCAATCCTCGTCTATAGTCGATTGATTTGAAGCCCGGCGTCCCGGTCAGCTCTCACTGTCGCTGTTGGGCGAGTCTTCCTCGAAGGCGCCGCAGCGCAGCATGGCAGCACCGTAGTACGGATTCGTGATGTGCCCCTCGGTCTGCACCCAGCGTCCGCCTTCGTAGTCGAAGGCCATGGGGCAGTAGGCGACCTCGAGCCCGGCCGGCAGTTCTCGGCTGATCATGTGCTCCGACAACGGTCGGAAGGTGGCGCGCAGGGCGGTGATATCGGCGGCGGTCGCAGCTGCCTGCGCCAGGTCTGCCAGCTCGCCATCAGCCTGATCCACCAACGACCGGGCGGCCGACTGCGCCGCATCGAGCTCGTCATGGGCCAGGGCATCCTGCAGCTGCAGGTACGACTTGAAGACACCTGTCTCCATGCTGTCGAAGCGCTGCGCATCGAAGGCCTGTGGTGGCCCGGGCAGATCGTCGGCAGGCGGATCACCGGCACAGCCGAACAGTGCCAGGGCGACGAAGGGTACTGCCAGAGGGCATCGCATGAGACTCACTCCTCAGACACCGGCAAAGGGGAAGGTGCCCGCATACCCTCGCGAGCGGGATACGAACCAGGCACCCTCATGCATGGGCGTCACCTGATAGTGGCAGACTACGTTGGACCGTTCCATGTCGTCCCGTTCCTTGGCTCCCTGGTGCGGGATGTGGCTGAGGAAGACGACGCAGTCACCCGCCTTCGGGTGCAACACGACGTGCTCCTGGGCCTCGCACCACTGTTCGAACTTCGGTCGGTCCATGGGTTGCATGTGTGGTGGTTCGGCAAGGTGTCCGTCCTTGATGAACTTCAGGTGTCCGTCTCCCGGGTTGTTGTCCTGCAGGTAGAAGGTGGTATTGATGCCGGTGGGCGGCATGGCCAGGCGATAGTCCTCGGCCTTCCGCTTCTCCTCCCAATAGCCGTAGAAGTCCATGTGCCATTCCTGCACGTACGGTCCGGGATTGATGTGCGCCCGGTAGCTGCGCAGCTGACACTGTGGGCCCATCATGCCTTCGAGAAGGGGCCGCACGTTGCTGTGTCGCACCAGGGGTCCGAAGGTCTCCGGTTCGCGGTCGAGCAACGTGTCGAACCACATGTTCCCAACTGCGTTCAGTCCCTCCTCCCAGCCCTGCTGGCGGGCGTGGTCGACGCGGGTGCGCACCAGATCGACCTCGTCGCTGGACAGTGCCCCTTCGACGACGACGAACCCGACACGCTCCAGCTCGTCCAGCTGGCTGCTGATGCCGCTCATCCTTCTTCTCCCTTGCCGGGCCGGTGCCCGTTCCCCTTTCCTACGCTGTACCGATTCCCGGATAAGCTCTCCAATTCACCCTCTTGCCTCAAGCCGGTGTCATCATGCAGATCACCAGAATCGATACGATTCCCGTTGGCTCCTTCGTCTACGTCAAGATCCACACCGGAGACGGCCTCTACGGCGTCGGCGAAGCCAGCCTCTCCGGACGGCAGACCGCAGTCCTCGGCGCCCTCGAGCAAATCAGCCCGGTGCTGATCGGCTGCGACGCCACACGTATCGAGCACATCTGGCAGGACATCTACCGCGGCACCTTCTGGCGTGGCGGCCCCGTGCTGCAGTCGGCTCTGGCCGGTATCGACATCGCTCTGTGGGACCTCAACGGCAAGGCCCTCGGTGTTCCTGTACACCGCCTGCTCGGCGGTCTGGCACGGCAGAAGGTCCTCGTCTACCGCCACGTCGGCGGCAACACGCCGGCACAGCTGGTCGAACGGTCTCAGGCCCTCCTCGACGAAGGCTGGAAGGTGCTGCGTATCTCGCCCATCGTCTGCGGTGAGGACACCGACCACCGCGCCGACGTCGGGTTTGACCCGACGCGAGCGATACTGAATGGTGTCGCCCACATGGCCGCATTGCGTGAGGGTGTCGGCCCCGAGGTCGAGATCATCTTCGAGGTCCACACCCGGCTGTCACCCACACGGGCCATCGAGCTGTGCCGACAGTTGGAGCCGTACCGGCCGTTCTTCGTCGAAGACCCCATCCGCTCCGAGAACCCCGGCGCCTTTCGCACGCTGCGCCAGCAGACCAGTGTCGCCATCGGCACCGGCGAGCAGCTACATGATAAGTGGGCCTACCGGCAGTTGATCGAGGAGGAGCTGATCGACTACCTGCGTGTCGATATCTGTCACACCGGAGGCATCACTGAGGGCAAGAAGCTGGCTCACCTGGCGGAGATGCACTACCAGGAGCTGGCCACCCACTACACCTCGAGCCCGGTGAGCTCCGCCGCCATGTTGAATCTCAATCTGTCCATCGCCAACTGCGCGGCACAGGAGTTTGCGCCGCCCTCAGGCTGGATGAACGACGTCATTCAGCACGACCTGCGTGTGGAAGACGGCTACCTGATGGCTTCTGACAGCCCGGGCCTGGGGGTCGATATCAATGAAGAGGCGGCGCGCGAGGTCGGAACGAGTGACCACGAGCCGCCCCATCTGCGCCGGAAGGATGACGCCGTGCAGGACTGGTAGCGAAAGGGAGGCTGCATGCTCCATCTCGAATTCGACGAACCCGTCGTCATCGCCCGCGCTGAGGGCTCCCTGCCTGTAAAGCAGGCGACCCACCACTACTGCAACGCCGGTCGCGCCGCCGACGGCTCCCATATCGCCCACATGACCCTGCACCCCGACCGTGCCCGACCGACCGCTTCGCGGCTTCCGGTGCAGCTGCCTGGCGCCGAACACCCGGTCTACCTGTTCCGTCCCCATGAGAACCATCCCGACTACCCGTGGCCCCATGAGAACCATCCCGACTACCCGTGGCCCCATGAGTATGCCAGGTCACGCTCCACCGATGGTGGCCGCACGTGGTCTGAACCCCTGCCCACGGAAGGGCACAACGCCGTCCCGGTGGGCGACCTGACCCTGTCCCAGCAGCACCGCGCCTGGCTCGTGGAGCCGCGGCTGGCGACAACGAGGCGCTGCTGATCTACGATGCGCGCAACTACCAGTCGGGGGCCTTGCCCGATGCGGCCAACACGGTGTTCGTCCTGCGCGTACGGGCGGCGGTGCGTTGACCGCGCTACGCGATCCCCCAGTGCTCATTGATCTCGCGCTGGTACCCCTCCACCCGACACGACTCCACATCGGCCACCTTCACCGGCGTCCCGCCCTGCTCTGACGATTCCAGGATCGCCATGCACGGCGCCATGTCCTTCAAACCCTCCTCGCCGCTGGTCTCCGGCTGGCGCCCCTCTTCGATGGCGTTGAGAAACTCCAGCAGCTCGAGAGCAAAGGCATCGGTCACCGCCCGCGGGAAGAAGCGGTCCCGCTCCGCCGGGTCCGCCTCCTCGCTGAAAGCCTTGCCCACGTCGCGCTCGGGCTCCCCGTCGACGAGCAGGCGATTGCCCTTGATGGCGCCGCCGCTGCCGTAGAGTGCACCGCCGCCATCGAAGCCCGTGGCCTCGCCGTGGCCAGCCCAGGAGAACAGCAGGTTGCCCACCGCCCCGTTGACGAACTTCAGCAGCGCGAAGAAGGTGTCGTCCGCATCACAGGCAGTCTCCTCGAGCACGCCACCCTCGTCATCCCGCGTGTACCGCGTGGGTTCGACGACACGCGCCATGGCGGCGATCTCTTCGATCTCGCCGCAGACGTAGCGCAGACGATCGAACAGGTGAGCGCCGATGTCCATCGTACCACCACCCCCGGCTTCCTGCTTCACATGACGCCACGCCGTCTTGGCCACGATCACGTCGGGTGACCAAATGTTGCCCACGCCGCCGGACAGCACCATCTGCAGATCTCCGATCAATCCCTGCCGCAGAGCCCATGCCGTCGCCCGCGTACCCTCCTGGTACCTGACGTTTTCCGCCACCCCAAGAGCCACCTGCCGATCCTGCGCCTTTTCCACCATGCGGGCTGCGGCACGGCAGGTCAGGGCGAAGGGCTTCTCGATCAGCACGTGGAGGCCACGATCCATCGCCGCCAGGGCCACCGGGTGATGTGCCGAGACGGCCGACAGCAGTACCAGCGCGTCGACGGTGTCATCCGCCAGCAGCTGCTCGTGGTCGGTGTAGATCGCCGGGTCCCGGTCCTGCAGGTCGCGCACGTAGATGTCGCGCACCGACAGCGGATCGGTCGGCGACGGCGAGATCTTCGGCAGCGGCGCCGGTCCCTTGCCCCGTTCGACGTAGCGCTCGGCATTGTCGCGATGTCGCGAACACAGGGCCGTCACCTCGAAGTCTTCGAAGCCCGCCTGTCGCAGGATCTGCAGTCCCCGCAAGTGGGCACTGGTAATGCCGCCACAGCCGACGAAGCCGAGGCGGATCCGGTTGCTCATGAGATTTCCTTGAGGGAGAGGAGCCGGGCTCGACGCACGGCGTAGAGGGTGAAGACGACGACGCCAACCGTGGTCAGGCCGGCACCGAGAAGAAAGAGAAAACGGTACCCCTCGGCCTTGATCAGGTAACCGCCGGCCGAGGCCATCACCGTCCAGCTCAGGGCGAGGGCCATCATGTACGCGCCGGACATGATCGGTCGCCAGTCGGGTTCGACGAGCTCCTGCTGATAGACGGTGATCGCCGGGAACGCGAGGCCCGCCATCACCGTGATACCGATGGCACCGGCTCCTGCCGCCCACCACAGGGGCAGCAGACCCATCGGCAGGGCGCACAGTGCCACACCCGCCGCAGCGAATCCGAAGGTGGCGGCGTAACCGATCCTTCGTGCCAGGGCCGCCATGGTCAGCGCCACCGGTACCGCCAGCAGCTGTCCGCAGGCGATGATCGTGCCGATGCGGGAGGTGGACACCGCCAGATCGCGATCCATGTAGAGGTTGAAGAAACTCATGGACGCCGCCATGGCGCAGATGTAGAGGCTACCTACCAGGGACATGATGAGAATGGCGGCGATCGGTCCCTCCGTCACCTGCGGGCGGGGAGGGCGTGGTGTCTCGGCCACTTCGCAAGGATCGAGGGAGTCCGCAGGTGCGGCCCTGGGGGATGGATCTTCCGCCTCGGGCCCTCGTGTCGAGAGCAGGGCCAGCAGTCCTGGCAGCAGCAGTACTCCTCCCAGCAGCAGCGGCAGCAGATAGGTCATGGGATCCTCGGTGGATCGCCCTGTCCAGCCTGCAACCCTTGCCGGCAACACGCCGCCCAGAAGCGTACCGACGAAGCCTGCCAGAGGCACCACGGCTCCGCGGCTGGAAAACACGTGGCCTCGCTCGCGTTGGGCGGTCGCCTCCATCAGGAAGGGGTTGGCATTGACCATGTAGAAGGCGTTGCCGAGTTCGCGCAGGGCGCACGTGGCGATCAGCCAGCGCGCCCGCCACGGCTCCTGCATCAGGGGAGCCAGAGAGACAAGCGCCAGGCCGCAGGCGAGCACGGCATAACCGGCGGTCATGGCCCGTCGGCTGCCCCAACGACGCCCCACCACGCCCGCCGGCAGGCTGCTGAGGGCGAAGGACAGGGCGCCGGTGGCGACAAAGACCCCGATGAACTGCTCGTCGTAGTCGAGACGCACGAGGAACAGGTTGGCCAGCAGGAAGTAGATGCCGCTGTAGGAGAATCCGGCGAGAGTCGCCGACAGCAAGAACAGGCGGGCGTCGCGTGAGAACAGTGGCCACGCGGTCCGGTACCCCTGGATCATCTGCGCTGGATCATCCGCGCGAGGGCTCTGCCATCTCACGGCGCGCCCTGGCCGCCAGCTCTGCCAGGTGGCCGTCGTTGGCGTGCCCCTGCTCCAGATGCACCATGCGGCCGGCACCGGCGGTGGCCACCATCGTCTCGCCGTACAACCGGTCAGCCCAGAAACGGGCATGATGTGAGATGTAGTCCCGGAACCGCGGCAGATCCGCCTCGGGAAAACGCGCGCAGCAGTTGATGGTGAACATGCGTCGACGGCTGGAACCACCGAAGGCGGCGTGTTTCAGGTTGTGGTCAAACACCGCCAGGTCTCCCGGCCGTGTTTCGAGGGCCACCGCCGGAAGATCGACCCCCTCAATGCCCCATGTTTCCGGGATCTCGCGGATATGCTCCTGCATCGTGTCGGCGAACCAGTCGCCGGCGCGGTGAGTGCCGGGGATCACCCGCAGGCACCCGGTATCCCGGGTCAGTTCGTCCAGGTAGAAGGCAACCTTGGCGAAGCGTTGAGCGCCACCACGGGCCCAGCCGTCGGAGTGCCACGTGGTGTCGCCGGCGTAGTAGTTGCCGTCCGAACCGGTGTAGTTGAAATCCTCCCCCAGTAGGCCACAGAGCACTCCGTGAATGCGGCCGTCGTCGAGCAGCGCACACAGTCGTGGATGCTGATCGACGAAGGGGACGATGCAGGAACGCCGTTCATCGTCGTGGGCGGCGCCGTGGTGCCCGCCCCCGTGCTGCGCCCAGACCTCTTCGAAAGCGTCGGTGATCTCGGCGATCACGTCATCGAGCAGGCCTGGGAAGGTGAGATATCCGAACGTGTCGAACCGCTGCAGTTGCTCGTCGCTGAGGCACAGGTCGGCCATGGCGGTCGCTCTCGGAGAAGGCTTGAGTGGAGGCGCTCTGCTATGGTACGACAACCCCACGTGCCGCGCCTGTGTCTTGCCCGGCCTGGCGGTGTCGGCTACACTCCGGCGCCATGAGTTCTGCCACCCTCACGCCCGGTAGCCCGACCGACGTCGGCCTGTCCGCCGCGGTGCTGGAACGCGCCAGCGGCCTGCTGGCCGACGCCCTCGACGCCGGCCAGATCAGCGCCGCCTCGCTCACGGTGGCCCGCCGGGGACGCCTGGTTCTGAGTCGGGGTTTCGGCCATCAACGGCCGGAGCCGGGGGCACGTGCCGTCGACTCGGAGTCCATCTTCCTGCTGGCGTCGATCACCAAACCGGTCACCGCCGGCGCCATGATGCTGCTCGTCGATCGCGGCCTGGTCTCGCTCGACGATCCGGTGCAGCTGCATCTTCCCGAGTTCCGCGGATGGGACAAGGCGAAGATCCGGGTACGGGACATCCTCTCACACATATCGGGTATGCCCGACATGCTGCCGCAGAATACACGCCTGCGGCAGGCCCACGCCCCCATCGAGCGGTTCGTCGACGGCGCCATTCACACCCGCCTGCTGTTCCGTCCTCATACCAGGTTCCGCTATCAGAGCAAGGGCATCCTGCTGGCCGCCGCCATCATCGAGCGACTCACAGGCCTGCGTCTGCGGGATTTCGAAGAGCAGGAGATCTTCGGCCCCCTGGGCATGACGCACAGCTTCCTCGGCCTGCAGGGCCGAGCCATCGAAGATCTGGTGTGGTGTTCGCCGTCGATGCAGCAATCCCCCGACGCCGTGCGCTGGGGGCAGAACTCACCGTACTGGCGGGACTTCGGCTGCCCCTGGGGTGGCATGCACTCGACTGGTTTGGACCTGACGGTCCTGTTGAGCTGCGTCCTGAGCGGTGGTGTGTGGGGCGACACACGCGTTTTCAGCCCGGCTGCATCCAGGACCATGGTGAGCGATCAGAACCCGGCTCATCTCGATTCGCCTTGGGGAATCGGCTGGGCGCTGCGGGACTCGCGGGTGTGGTCCTTCTTCGGCGAACAGGTATCGGCGCACACCTTCGGTCATGTGGGCGCCACCGGCACCGTGGCCTGGGCCGATCCTGACACGGGACTCAGCTGTGTGTGCCTGACCAACCAGATGGTCGCCGGCGGCGCCCTGCTGCGCCGTGTGTCCAACACCGTCGCCGCCGCCCTTGAAGACTGAGGACGCCTGACCATTGGCTGAATTGAGAAGCAGGACGCTGGGCCATACCGGCGTATCGGTTACCGAACTGGGCGTAGGCGGATATATCGGCGCCCTCACCGACGACTCCGCCTCCGACACCCAGCGGCAGGATGCGGCCATCGCCGCCGTGCAGCGCGCCATCGATCTGGGGGTCCGCTACTTCGACACCTCTCCGGCATATGGCACGGCAGAGCGCTACCTGGGCGCGGCGCTGTCGACGCTGGCGCCAGAGGTGAGATCCCTGCTCACCGTATCGACGAAGGTGGGCACGCACCCCGAACGACGTAACACCTACGGTGTCGACGATGTGCGCTGGTGCTTCGAGAATTCCCGGCAGATGCTCGGTCGGATCGACATCGTCTTCGTCCACGACCCCACGTGTGACGCCCATATGGATACGATCCTGGCCTCCGGCGGCGCTTTCGAGGCGCTGGAACAACTGCAGAGCCAGGGCGAGATTCACGGTTTCGGCCTGGGCAACCGCAGCCACCGCTACCAGCGCCGTGTCATCGATTCAGGACGTGCCAGTGTCATCCTGCCTTCGTACGACTACCATCCGATCCGGCAGTCACTGGCGCCACTGCTCGACATCGCCGGGTCGGCGGATGTGGCCGTCGTCAACGGCTCCCCCTACCAGGCGGGGCTGCTTGCTGGTATCGATCTGGACGAGGCCGCCAGGCGGCGCTCGCCGGATGACGCCGACCTGTTGCGGGCCCGGGCCATCGTCGCCTGGTGTGATCAGCGTGACATCGACGTCGGGGCGCTGGCCGTGCAGTTCAGCCTGCGCGACGAACGTATCGCGACCACACTGGTAGGCCCCCGCACTGTCGACGAAGTCGAATCAGGAGTGCGCCACGCCACCGAGAAACTCCCCGATGACGTGTGGTCGGAGCTGGCCGATCTGCTGGCTGATCTGCAGCCCCCCGCCGCACCCGGTGGTGAGATCCAGTAGCCAGCCACTCTCATACGCGTGGCGCGTCTATACCAACTCGGCGCGCACCTCGTCTACCATCCACTCCAGCGTCGCCTGTCCTGTTCAAAGGCCGTCAGCATAACAGCCCACAATCCGTGGCATCGTTCCGTCATGTCTTGGGGACCTCCATACCGACTCCTTCCTCCAGTTCAGCCACGCTGGCAAACGCGACGAGCACGCTCGTAACCGCCGGATTCTCCTGCACCCAGTTGATAGCCCGGTGTGTGGGCGGGACCTCTTCCCCCGGCTCACACAACTCCTGCCACGGTCCGTTGACGGTGGGATAGACCAGCGACAGGTTGTCGCGCAGGTCCTCGCCCAGCGGCGCCAGGCGGATCACATCCTCGGGGCCTGCCGTACTCCAGTCCGTCCTCACCTGCCCCTCCCAGGGCAGCCACTGACCGCCCAGGGCTTTCATGATCAGCACTCCCTTGCCTGCCGCCCGCGCCAGATCCAGACCCGGCTCCTGCCAGCGACAGGCCCGGTTGTAGATCACCAGGTCCGCATCCGCATCGGCGTCGGGCCCGGCATCGACATAGGCATGTTGATCGGCCTCATAGTGTCGGATGAGGCAGAGGGACCGCACCTTGCCCGATTCCCGCAGGCCGGAGATCACGTCGCGCGCGGCAGCGTCCGTCATCCAGTTGACGTGGTGCACGCGCAGGATGTCGATGCGTTCCCGGCGGATGTTGCGCAGGTGACCGTCGACGACATCGGCGAGGGTTTCGGCGTCGGGCGCCCCCAGCTTCAGTGAGAAGTGGCGCTCCTGATCCTCACCCTTCAGTTCATCCGGTATGTGGACCTCGTCGCCGTAGCCCATGTCGAACAGATTGACACCCAGCTCGGCGGCCCGCAGGTAGATCCGGCGCTTCTCCTCCGGAGGCGGATGGCCCAGCGCCCCTTCGTACCGCGCCAGCAGTCCCCCCAGTCCCAGCACGCTCAACTCCATGTCCGTCGAGCCGAATCGCCGTCGTTCCATGCCTTGTCTACCTTATCCCCTTTGAACCATCAGTTGTGCGCCCAGGAGAGAATAACCTGAGCGCAGGATGCGCGCCCGGCTGATTCACTCAATGAGTTCGGCGGTCTCGAACTCATGAACATCAGGATGGTGTCATGAAAATTGCTCTCCATGCTTCCGAGTCCGAAGAGCACATGGCCTTTGTCCGCTCTCTTGGACTCACCGACGTCGTCGGTGGCATGCCCGCCGCCATCGACGGGGTCGTTCCCGTCGAAGCCTTCGAACAACGACGCGACCAGTTCACCGGCGGCGGCCTCGACTGGGGGGTGATCGAGAATCTGACACCCACCCTCTACGACGAGATCATGTTCGGCGCACCCGGGCGTGACCATCAGCTGGAGGGGGTGTGTCGAACCATTGAGAACATGGGCAAGGCCGGCATTCCCGTTCTGCAATACCAGTGGATGCTGCTGGGAGGCCTGCGTACCGAGTATTCACCCACCGGTCGCGGCGGTGCCCGTTACCCACGCTTTGACAGTGACATTGCCCGACACATGGCCGCCGCCTGCCTCGACTGGCTGGGCGGGGGCAGTCACCGCTACCCCCACGTGCCCGACCGACCCATGTCGGCCGAAGAAGTCTGGTCCAATCTGGAGTGGTTCCTCAAAGCCATCGTCCCCGTGGCCGAGTCCGCCGGAGTCCGCGTCGCCGCCCATCCCGACGACGCGCCGGTGGCGGAGTACCTCGGTGTCGCCCGGATTCTCATCGATGTCGACAGTCTGCAGCGGGTCATCGACACTGTGCCCAGTCCGTACAATGGCATCGGCTTCTGCATGGGGACCATCGGCACCATGGCCGGCGTCGATGTGGTCGACGCCATCCGACGCATCGGCGGCCAGGGCAAGGTCTTCTTCGCCCACTTTCGCAATCCCCGCGGCCAGGTTCCGTCCTTTGAGGAGGTCTTTCCGGACGAGGGGGACATCGACATGGTGGATGCCGTCAGCGCCTGGAACGACGTCGGCTTCGACGGGGTAATCCGCATCGATCACTGCCCCGGTGTGGTCGGCGACAACGCTCGGGCCGACCGCTCCTTCGCCTTTCAGGTGGGGTATCTGCGGGGGCTTGTGCAGAGCCTCGAGAGCGGTGGGAAGCGAGCCGCAGCATGAAACTGGCCTTGACGGTACGCTACGGCTACGACGAAGAGTTGATCTTCGCCCAGCAACTCGGCGCCGACGCGGTGGTGGTTCGCTTCGACCTGGGTGACCCGCAGGACACGGATCTGGCCCCCGTGGCCAACCGCGTGCAGGTCGCCGGACTGCAGCTGGCGGGTGTCGAGCTGTTCGGCATGTCGGAAGAGTTCCAGCCCTGGTCCGATGGTCTCACCGGCGCCTTGCTGGCCGCCTCGAGCGCCGGCGTCGACACGATCCTCTGCGCCTCTCCCGTGCGGCAGTCGGCAACCCTCGCCGAGGATCTGGAAGCGGTCGTCGCCACTGCCATGGCGACGGAAGTGACGGTGTGTCTCGATTCGGCGCGTCTGCTGCCGGAGGAGCTCGCCTGGCTGCCGGCGGGGAATGTACACGTGGAGCTCGGCATCGGTCTGCCGCCATTGGCGGCCGGACAGACCGTCGGTGCCGACGCCGCCGAAAGAGTGCGGGCGGGCGGCGTCAGCGGGGTACGATTCGAGGGTGGGGGCCAACCCCTCGGTCAGGGCCCGCTCAACGTACCGGGATGCATCGACGCCTTGACAGCGGCCGGATTCGACGGACTCGTCCGCGCCGGCGCCGCGCCCTTGCTGGCTGAGGATGACGACTGGAACCCCAAGGGGGCAGCCAGTGACCTCGGGTACCTGCGCGCCGTGCTGCAGGCCCGGCGTTCCCGGGCTGAGCAATGCCTGTAGATCGCCCCAACATCCTCTTCTTCTTCACCGACGACCAGCGCTTCGACACCATCGCCGCCCTGAGTAATGCCGCCATCCGCACACCCAACCTCGATCGCCTCGTCGGCCGCGGCACAGCCTTTACCGACGCCTATATCATGGGCGGCAGCTGCGGCGCTGTGTGTATGCCGAGTCGCGCCATGCTGCACACCTCCCGCTCGCTCTATCACATCGAGGACCGGGGCAGCCGGATTCCCCTCGATCATGCCCTTCTGGGTGAAACCCTGCGCACCGCCGGCTACGACACCTTCGGCACCGGCAAGTGGCACAACGGCCCCGACGCCCACGCCCGTTCCTTCTCCCACGGCGGCGAGATCTTCTTCGGCGGCATGGGCGACCACTGGAATGTGCCGGCCTGCGACTTCGATCCATCCGGTCGGTACGAGTCGCGCATCCAGCAGACCACCGATTTTCATTCTCAGGCCGTGCGTGAATGGACGGCGGATCACATCGAAGCCGGTGTGCACTCGACCGAGCTGTTCTGTGACGCCACCGTTGACTTCCTGACAGATCGGGCGCGTCGCGACAGTCCCTTCTTCGCTTATGTCGCCTTCATGGCGCCCCACGATCCGCGCACCATGCCCCCGGAATACCTCGCCATGTATCGGCCGGATCGCGTCGAGCTGCCGCCGAACTTCCTCGCCGAGCACTATTTCGACAACGGCGAACTGCGTGTACGCGACGAGGTGCTGGCTGCGATCCCCCGTGATGAGGGTGAGGTCCGCCAGCACATCGCCGCCTACTACGCCATGATCACCCACCTCGACGATCACATAGGCCGGGTGCTGGGCGTGGTCGAGGACCTGGGGTTGCTCGAGGACACGATCGTCGTCTTCGCCGGAGACAACGGTCTGGCCGTGGGGCAGCACGGCCTGTTGGGCAAACAGAATCTCTACGAGCACTCCGTGCGTGTGCCTCTGGTCTTCGCCGGTCCTGGTGTTCCCGAAGACCAGCGGCGCCAGGCTCTGGCGGGCTTGATCGACATCTTCCCGACGTTGTGTGACCTGGCAGATGTGGAAGTACCTGAGTCGGTCGAGGGCGAAAGCCTCGGGCTCTGCTTCGATGACGATGGCGCCTCGGTGCGCGACACGATGCTCTTCGCCTACCGCCATCTCATGCGGGGCGTACGGGATGGCGCGGGCAACAAGCTCATCGAGACCGCCGCCGCCGGGCAGTGTCACACGCAACTGTTTCACCTGGGGCGCGATCCGTGGGAGATGCGGAACCTGGCTGGTGATCCCGAGCACGCCGAGGCAGTGCTGCTCATGCGCCAGGCATTAACCGCCTGGCGTGATGACTTCGGTGACACGCAGCAGGATCAGGGCGCCGCCTTCTGGCCCCAGATGGAATGGGCCAGCTGAACCCACGACGTACGTCCTTCGCTGCATCTTTTATCTTCGGACGCCTTCCACCTCTACATAGAGAGCCGGGATGAAGCGACCGTGGCGAGCATCGGGTGCCGGGTCATCGGTGTGCAGCCACGCTTCCAGACGTGACGTCCCCGAAGGCAGGTCCAGGGACACCATGTCCACGACATGCGTCCCCGGCGGCAGTGCCACTTCGTACTCCGCTTCGTCAAGGGCGAGATGGACCGTGCCGGCGGGCACGCCCTGTCGCAGCCGGATCCGCACGTTGAACGGTCCCGCTCCTTGTCGCACATACACCCGCCAGTAGCCACGCAGACCATCACTGCGCCAGCCCTCGGCCCCGTCGAGAGTGCGCCAATCGTTCTGCGTCAACAGGACCGGGTTCTCCTCGTCTGAGCCCAGGTACACCGTGGGCGGATCGAATGTGCGGGCTCCCCGGGTTGTGCCGACGTCATCGAACCACACTTCGTATTCCTGGCGCAGCCGTTCCACCACGTCCGGGTGGGCGACAGCGATGTCGGCCGTCTCGTGCGGATCCCGCGCCAGATCGTAGAGCTCGTCGGCAGCACTCTCGTGGGGACGGGTCACCTTCCATCGCTGCGTGATGGCGGCGTAGTTGCGGTACCGCACGGGGGCGTCGCCGCGATGCCATTGCATGAACACGGTGCGCTCCGGTGACGTCCCCGGCCTCTCCGTCAGTTGTGCTGCCAGGCTGACGCCGTCCACGGGCTGTTCGGGCAGCTGCGCGCCGCAGAGATCGGCAAGGGTGGGCAACACGTCCACCGTCGCCGCCAGGCAATCCACATCCCGCCCGGCCGGCACATGGCCCGGCCAGTGCCACAAGCTGGGCACCTGCACGCCACCCTGATAGACGCTCCCCTTGATCCCGCGCAGGCCACCGTTCCAGCGATGTCGCTCGCCGGCCGGTGCCTCCTGGTTCTGCGCCGAGCCGCAGGGCCCGTGATCGGAGGTGAACACGACGAGGGTGTTGTCGGCCAGATTCAGCTCTGCCAGCTTCGCCTGCACGCGGCCGACGTTGTGATCGATGTTGCTCACCATACCGTAGATCCTGGCGTGAGCCTCGTTGACGCCGGCCTCCCGGTACGGATCCGCCCACTGGTCGGCGATCTGCAGGGGGGTGTGCGGCGCATTGAATGCCAGGTAGGCGAAGAATGGCTCCCCTGCCCGCCGCGTGATGAAGTCGAGGCACTCGTCGGTGAAGACGTCGCTGCAGTAGCCGTTGCTCTGCTCCGGCATCCCGTGGCGCACCACGACGGGATCGAAATAGGACTCGTCTTCCCGCTCGTGATTCTCGTAGCGGTCGCCTGGCTGGCCGATCCCTCCAGCCAGATGTACCAGGCTTTCGTCGAAGCCCAGATCCATTGGCCGTGACGGGTAGTTGTCTCCCAGGTGCCATTTGCCGAAACAACCCGTGGCATAGCCGGCGGCACCCAGCGTCGCCGCGATCGTCGGCTCGCCAGGATCGAGAGTTGCACGACCACAGTACGTGTCGAAGGCGCGGGTGCGCAGGTGCCAGCGTCCGGTGAGAATCCCCGCCCGTGCCGGCGTGCACAGCGGACCCGAGCAGTACCGTGTCAGTCGCGTGCTGGCGGCGTACATGGCGTCGAGCTGCGGCGTCTTCGTCGGCACCGGGTTGCCATGGCAGGCCAGGTCTCCCCAGGCCAGGTCGTCACAGATGATGAAGATGACGTTGGGACGTTTCATGGTCTTCCTCAGTCCTGCTGCAGATCGCCGATCATGTCGATCACGTAGTCGTGCATGGCGCCATTGGTGATCACCGTGTACAGGCTGCTGCCGTCCCAGCCAGCACCGCGCCAGTCGGTGACACGGCCTCCGGCTTCTTCCACCAGCACCATACCCGCGGTGAAGTCCCACAGCTCATCCCCCGAGCAGATCCAGCCATCGCCCATACCGGCGGTGACGAAGCTGAGCTCGACGGCGGTGGAGCCGAGGCTGCGGGGGTAGCTGCGCGGCGCAAAGCGGGACAGAGCGGCACCGTACCGACTGCGATCGGGCGGCGGATAACCGTGGGTCAGGTAAAGGACGGCGAGCTCGGGATCGGCAACCTGCGACACGGACAGCTGCTCCTCGTCGTTGCGCCAGGTGCCGCTGCCGCGTTCGGCGGTGTAGCAGTCCCCCGTCAGCGGATGATAGATAACGCCCAGCTCGACACGCGGTCCCTGCATGAGGGCGATCGACACGGCGAACAGAGGGATACCCCGCGAGAAGTTTGTCGTGCCGTCGAGGGGGTCGACCACCCACAGACCGGCGTCGCTGTCCCTCGTGCCCCCCGCCTCTTCACTGAGGATGTCGTAGGAAGACTCGGCACGCAGCTTGTCGAGGATGATCGTCTCAGCGTCGCGATCGGTTGCTGTCACTTCCCCCTTGCCGCCGGATTTGCGCTCGGCAGCCGCACCGTCGGAAAAGCGGTCAGCGATGAGGGCCCCCGCCTGACGGGCGGCGTCGATGGCGAGGCTCAGATCGGGGCTGGGGGTCGGTCGTTGGCTCACGGCGGCTCCTGGGTTTGCTGAGTGGTCGGCATGGAAGATGGCGCTGTGACCGCATGTCGCCAAACGTGAGCTGTGGGTGACAGCGATGCTGCCCTCCGGTTACACGCGGATTGACGCAAGTCGCCAGCCTGCACTGGACGCACCCGCGGCACGCGGGTTGCAGGTGAAGCCACCATGACCGCTACCGTGATGACTGCCACCACCTTCGGCGTCGAGGCCCGCCTCGTGCATGTGGAAGTCGACACCGATCGCAAGCTGCCCTCCTTCACCCTCGTGGGCCTGCCCGACTCCGCCGTGCGCGAAAGCCGCGAGCGGGTCATGGCCGCCATCCGCAATGCCGGCTTCGAGTGGCCGCGACGGCGGGTCACCGTCAACCTGGCGCCGGCAGACCTGCGCAAGGAGGGTTCCGCCTTCGATCTGGCCATCGCCGTGGGCATTCTCGTCGCGTCAGAACAGATCCGCACACCCACACTGGAAGACTTCGCCCTTCTCGGTGAGCTGTCGCTCGACGGCAGCATCCGTCCGGTTCGAGGTCTGCTGTCCATGGCCACCGGCCTCGGGGAGCGGGACGTCTATGCCGTCATCGTGCCCCGTGCCAATGCCCGGGAAGCGGCCATGGCGGGCGGGCCTGTCGTCTATCCCGCCGCCACCCTCACCGAGGCCGTCGAGATCCTCGAGGGCGGCGTGCGCATCCGGCCATGTGTCGTCGACGCCGGTCAGGCGCTGGCGCGGGACGCTCCCGGTGACGAATACGACTTTGCCGATGTGCGCGGTCAGGAGCACGCCAAGCGGGCCCTGGAAGTGGCGGCCGCTGGTGGCCACAACGTCATCCTCGTCGGGCCTCCCGGGTCAGGAAAAACCATGCTCGCCCGCCGCCTGCCCACCATCCTGTCGCCACCAACGGTCCAGGAGGCCCTCGCCGTCACCCGCATCCATTCGGTGGCCGGGCTCCTGCGACCGGGCCAGTCGCTGATCACGAGACGTCCCTTCCGCGCCCCCCATCACACGATCTCGGACGGTGGCCTCATCGGTGGCGGCCGCGTCCCACGCCCCGGCGAAGTGTCACTGGCCCATCATGGCGTCCTCTTCCTCGATGAGCTGCCCGAATTCCATCGCCGCGTTGTCGAGGCCCTGCGACAGCCGCTGGAGGAGGCTCGTGTCACCATCGGTCGCGCGGCGGCAACGCTCAGCTACCCTTCGCGCTTCATGCTCGTCGCTTCGATGAATCCGTGCCCCTGCGGCTACCTGGGCCATGGACGCCAGGAATGTGTCTGTCAGGCCGTTGCGGTGGAACGGTATCGGACCCGACTCTCCGGCCCGCTTCTCGACCGGATCGATCTGCACGTTTCTGTGCCCGCCGTCGGTTTCGATGACCTGCAGACCGGTCCCGCCGGCGAAGCCTCCTCGGCGATACGTCTGCGCGTTGCCGCCGCACGTCAGCGTCAGCTCGAGCGTTTCGCCAGCGAAGCCTCGCCCGATCTGCTCTGCAACGCCCACATGGATTCTCATCACGTGCGCCGGTACTGTTACCCTCTGCCGCGCGAGGCCGCCCAGCTGCTGCGTGCCGCCCTCGAACGGCTGGGACTGTCGGCGCGGGCGCACGACCGCATTCTCAAGGTGGCCCGCACGATCGCCGATCTGGCCGGCGTCGATTGCCTCGGCGAGACCCATGTGGCAGAGGCTGTCCAGTATCGCGGCCTGGATCGACCCCTGATGAAATGAGGCAGGAGCCACCACCCCAGGCGACGCTCGTGTGTAGATTCACCTGGCCATGCCATCCCCCCCCCCGCTCTATTGTTGCTGCTGCTCTTGCTGGTGCTGACGAATCAGCCCCTCCACGCCTGCGTGGAGCGCACCTACTCCTCCCGGGCCGTAGAGCAGAGATCCGGCGTCCTGCTCTATTCCGAGCGGTACACGGACGTTGTCTGCAACGACTTCCCTTTCAGTTCTCACGTTGTCTATCTGGGCCCGTACGGCGATACCCTCGCCACCAAGTCCCTCGACTTTTCCCGACACCTCATCAGGCCGGATGTCACACTTGACGATCGCCGTACCGGGTATCGCGAGGGGGCCATTGTTCGCGGCGACTCGATCGAGATGTTTCGGCGGCTGGATCACGACGCCCCCGAATACCGCCGTTCCAGCCGGCCCGACCGGCTGGCCGCCATCAATGCCGGCCTCGACCACGCCATCCGCCGCTACTGGGACCTGCTGGCCGCCGGCTCGAGAGTCGAATTCGACTTCGCCGTGCCCGATCGACTGCGAAACTTTCACATCCGAGTCCGACGACTCGGCGAACCGGCCGACACGCTGCAGCTCCGGATCGAACCGGCCAGCTGGTGGTTGCGCTGGGTCGTGCCCGGCATCGACATGACCTACGATGCCCAGACCCGCCGGGTCCTGCTCTACGAAGGCGTCACCGACATGCGTGGTGACGGCGGTCGACGGTACCGCGCCCGCATCGAGTTCGACTACGGAGGGCCTCGCCGGGAGCCTTGACCGGGGGCCCAACGTCGCGGCTACTTACCCGCATGGCGACCCTCTATCTGATCGATGGCAGCTTCGAGCTGTTCCGCTGCTTCTTCGGTGCCCCCCGGGCCCAGCGCTCCGACGGCAAGGAAATCGGCGCCGTGCGCACGCTCTTCGGCACGACGCTGGCGTTGTTGCGGGAAGAGGCCCTGACCCATGTGGCCGTGGCCTTCGACGATGTGGCCCTGCTGGAGGCCCGCGAGCCGGAAGACACCGAGCTAATCCAGGCCCAGTACGATCTGGCGCGGGAGGTCTTCGCCGCCCTCGGTGTGACCGTGTGGACCATGTCTGGGTTCTCCGCCGATGATGCCCTGGCCACGTCCGCCCACCGTTTCGATTCCGACCCGTCTCTGACACGCATCGTCATCTGCTCCAGCGACAACGACTTCGCCCAGTGCGTTCGCGGCGAGCGCATCGTGCTCTACAATCGGATCAAGCGGATCATTCTGAACGAGGCAGCGGTGCTGGAGAAGTTCGGCGTGCCCCCCGAGCGCATCCCGGGTTGGCTGGCCCTGGTGGGAGACAAGTCAGACGGTATCCCCGGGATTCCGGGCTTCGGGCCGAAGGCGGCTTCTGCCGTGCTGCGCCGCTTCGGCCGACTGGAAGATGTGCCGCTCGAGGCGACGGCCTGGGAGGCTCTCGACGTTCGGGGAAGCCGGAAGCTGGCCGCCACGTTCATCGAACGTCGCCAGGAGGCCATCGGCTATCGGGACCAGGGGATCAAGCGTCTGGACGCACCCCTCGGTGAATCGCTGGAAGAACTGCGTTGGTGCGGCGCCGACGGGCCAGGGCTTGAGGCTCTGGCACGGGCTCTGGAGAATGACGGGTTCCTGCGGCGGCAGATCCCGCTGCGTGGTGCCTAGTCTGCGCCGGTTCAGCTCATGGGGAGGTGCGACAGGTTCATCATCACCGAGCGGAAGTGGCTCATCAGATTCACCTCGTGACTGCAGGCAGGGCACGTCAGGCGCTCGCCGCCGCGGACATCGACAAAGCTGCACTTGGTGAAAGCGGCGTGGCGCTTCACCTCGTCAACGCTCCCGGCGTCCTCCTCGGTGCGATCGATCCGTTCCCAGTCTACGGTGCTGCCCGTACTGGTGCGGAACAGCTTCTGCTTGGGTACGTAGGCCTTGAACCGCTTGCCGCAGGTGCACGTGTACAGAAAGCCGATCGCCATGGTTCCATCCCCCGGTCGGGTGCCAGATCTGCCGTCAATGTACACCCCGGAAGGGCCTCCAGAAACGCGGCATTTACAGCGCGTTGCACGATTGCTGCTGCTCTTGTCTGTATTTTCTTCATCAACGTCGGGCTTCGATGAAACCGTGCAGCAGGGAGGCTTTCGGGTGCTCCGGTTCGAGTGCCAGAACGCGGCCAAAACAGGTCGCCGCCAGGGCCGGATCGTCGAGTTCGGCCGCCGCCAGCAGTCCCAGCTCGAGCCAGAGACGCGTATTGCCCGGGTCGAGGCCCAGCGATCTCTGCCATTCGCTGGCGGCTTCTCCAATCCTGCCAAGACGGCGGTACGACCAACCGAGACGACGGCGATAGTCAGCGCCATCGACGACGGTAGGTGAGATGTCCATCGATCGCCTTTGCAGCCGGGCGAAGTCCTCCACCTTGCCGGCCTCGAGAGCCGCCAGCGCGCCGCGAAGGATCGCTGAGGCGATCACGATACGGGAGGAGTTGTCCGGCGCCGGCACGGCGCGAGCCCCACGCACCCGCCATATCTCGATGGCAGGTCCTGCCTGCCTCAGGTCACCGAAGTCTGAGACGGGTATGTAGTAGGCATCGATTGGATCGAACTCAGGGGGGTCAGCCACATCCCAGCCAGCCGGTGTGAAGCGTGCCTGGCGCTGCGCGACGGACGGCAACTGGCCGACAAAGCTCGAGTCGAGTCGCACCGGTGACAGAGGGTGGTCATTGGTCAGCACATAGTCACACTCCGACTCGTCGATGACGCGCAGGTTGCCGCTCTCGAAACGTCGCCAATCGGCCTGCAGTGCGTACCGATAAACCGGCCGCTCCGGTCCGGAACGCTCCAGGTACGGCAACAGGCGGCGCAGACCGGTGGCGCCGTTCTGCGCGACGTAGCGACGCACCTGCCACCAGGTACCAGCCTCCGTCACCAACGGCGGATCAGCTGACCAGCTGCCGAAGTTGCACAACCTCGCACCTGCCGGGACCCGCTCCTCGAGCCAGTCCACGGCCTGCTGTCGCGTGTCCTGTGAGTGTAGAACGTCGACGATGCGCAGACTCGCGTAGGCCGGGGGCAGGGCGACAAGGGCCAGGCCCGCTGCCAGCATCCAGCGCTTCGACCCGGTCCGGGTGGCGATCCACTCCAGTCCACCGGCAGCCAGAACGCACTGCAGCATGGCCAGCGGCAAGGCGTACCGGGCGAACACCAGCGGCGAAGCGCCGACCACGAGGTAGTAGCCGATCCAGCTTGTGGCCAGCACCCGTTGTCGTACATCGCCGCCACGCAGCGCCAGCACCAGACCGACCACCAGAGCCGCCAGCCCCGGCCTGCCGAGGTTGACCCGCAGACTGAAGAGGATATGGTGGATCCAACCGGGTCCCTGATCGGCCAGGCCCGTTCGCGCGTGTGTGACCAGGTCGCCGAACCCGGCGAGAAACGCTGCCGGCGTCAGCACGATGTACGGAGACCCCGCGAGGAAGGTGGCCACCGTCGCCCCGCCGGCGATCCACAGACGGCGGTCCACGAGTGAGCGGCGCAGAGACACATGAGCGACGACGATGGGGATCGCCGCCAGGGCACCGTGATACTTCGTCGATGCTGCCAGCCCTGCCAGGACACCGGCCCACAGATATCCTTTCGTCCCCGGGTGTGAGACGAGTCGCACAGCGGACCAGGCGGCGGCGACATACCACATCGTCATCGGCACATCCAGGCCGGCCACCGGGCTCTGCCGCACCGGAAGGACCGCTACGGCCGACAGTCCCAGTGCGATCAGTCCCGCCCGGCGGCCATAGATCTGCCGTGCCAGCCCGGCCACGAGCAGCATCGTCACACCACCGCTGAGGGCGTTGACCCAGCGTGCCAGCAGCAGGGCGGCCTCCGGACGCCAGAAATACTGAATACCCAACCACGAGTTCAGCGACACATCCGGAGGGGCAAGGGCCAGCCCCCTCAGCAGCTGCAGCAGCGCCAGGACGTAGGTGTGGAAATAGGGGTAGTAGAAGACCTCAGGGGCAGGGTCACCGAGGGCGACCAGCAGGGGCCAGAAAGCCGCGTTGAATTCGTCGGGATGCGGCACCGGCGCACCCACCAGCAGCGGTACGAGTCGCAGAGCACTGCCGGCCAGAACGAGCACCGTCGACAGCATCGCTGACCTTGTCAGGGCGCCGGGCACGCTTCGCCCCGGTGGTAGCGGGCGATGAGATCTTCGTCGAGGAACAGCTCCCGACGGGTTCCCGGTTGAATCGGTGCTGACATGGTGTTCAGTCCGTCAGGGCGCTGCGGATCGCCGCCGCAAAGTCGTCCACATCCTCGGGCGTGGTATCCCACGAGGCCATCCAGCGGACCTCGTGGGTCTCGGCATCCCACACCGCCATACGCCAATCCTGCCGCAGCTGGGCCAGGGCCGTAGCGGGCAGACGGGCGAAGACAGCATTCGACTCCTGGGGATGAGTGAACTCCAGCCCTGGCAGATCACCCACCGACTCGTGCAGGCGGCGCGCCATGCTGTTGGCGTGTTGCGCCATCTCTCGCCACAGTTCGTCGGTGAGCAGGGCCAGGAACTGGGCGCTGAGGAAGCGCATCTTCGATGCCAGCTGCAGTCCCTGCTTGCGCGTGTACGGCATCTGCGGTGCCAGCCCCTGGCTGAGTACGAGCACGACCTCGCCTGCGAGCAAGCCGCATTTGGTCCCACCGAAGCTCAGCATATCGACGCCGACGTCGCTGGTCACAGCGCGCAGCGGCACGTCGAGGGCCGCCGCCGCGTTGGCCAACCGGGCTCCGTCCATGTGCAGCAACCAGCCACGATCGTGAACGGCCTCTGCCAGGCGCCGTACCTCATCTGGTGTGTAGACGGTACCCAGCTCGCTGGCCTGCGTGATCGACAGCACCCGCGGCTGCGACTGATGGGGCATACCGTGACCATCGGCTACCTGCGTCAGCGACGCCGGCTCGATCTTGCCGTGCGGCACACCGAGGACGAGGACACGGCAGCCGGCAAAGCGCTCGATGGCGCCACATTCGTCGAAATGTATGTGCGATGTGCCGGCACAGATCACGGCCTGGTGCGGTTCGATGATGCCGGCGGCACTCATCACGTTGGCGGCGGTGCCGTTGAACACGGGAAAGGCCCGGGTGTGGGAGCCGAAAAGCTCGCGGAAACGAGCCTCCAGCTCCTGCGTCCATGCATCCGCTCCGTAGGAAGGTGCGTGCCCCGTGTTGGCCTCGGCGATGGCCGCCAGAACCCGCGGATGGATACCGGCCTCATTGTCACTGGCGAAGTGACGGACGCGTTCAGTCATGGTCACATGTTCGGTGAAAGGGTTGGCTCGACGCAAGGGTGCAAGGTTTGCACCCGGTGTACATCCGGTCTGCACTTTTACGTCGACTCAACACCACTGACGGAGTCGGACGAAGGGTGGACGGAAAAACGCCGTCTATCATAATAGATATAGGCACTGGCACGCCCCTTGCATATGCGGGCCCAACCAACGTTCGCTTCAGCCACATTCGATTCACGGATGCTTTGCGCCGCCTTCGGGCGACAATGGAGACCAGAGATGCAGCTTGCACCAAAGGTCGCAGACAGAAGCATCCCCAGGGAAGGAGACGTGACGTGTTTCAACGCCTGACGGGTATCGCTTCACAGATCGCTCCGGTGATCGACGAGGTGGGTATCGAGTTCTGACGCAGAACTCAGCGCCCTCTCTCCGATCCCGCAGCAGTGGGACGGAGTAGACGGGCTTCATCATCCGATATGATGACGCAGGGACCGTCCTCCACAGGACGGTCCCTTTTTTGTAACCCGGCGAACGATGGAAGTTCGCCGCCAACGCAGGAGAGATGGAAACGATGCGACGAGAATTGCTGAACCAGGCCCTGGTATACGGCGTGGTCACCTTTATCGTCACCCTCGTCTTCCCCTTCATCGGCTACTTCTCCTAGAGAAGATCCCGTTGCAGGAGCGAAGAGGGTGCCACAGAAACCACATGAACTCGAGGAGTGCGACATGAAGGCCAACCATCTGTATCACACGCGTGCCGTCAACGGCCTGCAGCGTGCGTTATGGTGGGTGTTCGCTCTGTCGGTGGCCTATGCCGTCGCCACCGACCCCGAGCATCTCTTCGCCATCCCCCGCTGAAAGCTAGATGTCGTGCCTCAGAGATAGGTCGGCGAATTCTGGCGTCGAGACGCCGGGCTCACAAGGCGCGCGATCGATGTGGGTCAGTGGACCCACAGAGTGAGCGCAACGCAGTGAGCACGGATGGCTCGGCGGCAGAATGTTGACGGATCTCTGAGACACGACATAGAGGACGACCGGTCCCATCCGTGGACCGGTCGTCCCGGCACCATCAGGACGTTCCGCCCTACAGAACCCCGAAGCGCTGTTCCAGATCCACTGGCAACCCCGTGCGCATCGACTCGTAGCCTGCCTCCACGACGGCGAGACTGCGCCGCTCGGACAGACCGGTCGTCGGGCCTTCGACGCCTGCCACTGTCGCCGCAAACGCCTCCAGCTCGAGGGCATGCTCCGAATGTCGTGCAGCCGGGATATCGACGAGGGTTCCATGGTCTTCGTCAGTGAAAATCCGACAGCCGGCAGGACCAGCGTGCAGACTTCCACGATCCCCGTGTAACACGTAACCGGCCAGCATGGGTGGAATTTTCGTTTCCGCCGTCTGCAACAGTTGCACCATCAGACCGGAGTCCAGCGTAAGGGTGGCACTCACCGTGGCTTCCACGTCATCACGCTCGAAGGAAGCCGCTCGGTGCTGATGCGCGTAGACCACGGCGACCTCACCGAGGACGTAGCGCATCTGCGCGATGGTGTGGATTCCATGCAGGGCCCAGGTCCCGGTGCCACCGTGTTCTGGTTGAGCCAACCAGGCGCGCCGATCCGGATACCCGTACGCCGGTGCCCGGAATCCGGCACTCACGCTGGCCGCGGTCAGCTCACCGATCCATCGGCCCTGGCGCACAACGTCACGTAGAAAGGATGCTACAGGCTGATAGGTGGCACTCTCGGCCACATACAGACACACATGGGCTTTGGACGCCGCATCGATCATCCGTGTGGCCTCATCCACATCCATGGCCATCGGTTTTTCGACGAGGATGTGCTTGCCGGCCTCCGCGGCGGCCACGGCCTGCTCACAGTGAAACCGATGGGGGCTGCAGATGGATACGGCATCGATGTCGGGATCGGCGAGGATCTCCGGCAAGTCGGAGCAGATGCGTTCGACGCCCAGTACCTTGCTTCGGTCCGTCAGGTGGTCGACATCGGGATCGACAAGGCAGACGACCTGGAGCGTACCGTCCCCCAGTTCCCCGACGCTCTCGGTCTGCCTCGTTCCGGCCCAGCCGACGCCGACGATGGCCAGGCGCAGTGCCGCCCCTGTCACACGCCGCCCCGAATGCTGTCAGCAAACGGCTGCGGCATCCGCGTCCGCTCTTCGTCGATGATCTTGCGCACGGCACTGGCGTGACGGTCGGGCATGCCATGTCGATCTCGCGACAGACGATCACCGACGAATTCTTCATATGGCACGGTGGCCGCCACGTCAGCCACGGAGATCCCGGCTGACAGTTGCTCACGGACTCGCTGCCGTACACCGAGCAGATAGTCGGCCCCCCAACGCAACCAGTCGCCTACCTCAGCACCACGCACGACGGGACCGTGACCGGGAACCAGCACGTCGATGTTCATGTTTGCGAGGGAGCGCAGCGATGCCTCCAGGATGCGGCCGTCGCCATCGCCCAGGGCCGGCACGATTCCTGTGGCGGCGCAGTCTCCGGCGAGGAGGACGCCGCAGTCCTGCACCAGCACGCTGATCCCGTCGATGCTGTGACCGGGGGTGCGCAGCAGTCGCAACGTTCGTCCCCCCAGATGCACCTGCAGCTCATCGGAGAACGTCACCGTCGGCCATGGTACTCGCGCCCTGGCCTCGTCCTCCTTCACCTGCCAGCGCTGTGCCCACGACGGCACCTGGCGAGCCATGACCTCTGGCGTCAATTCATGGGCGATGACCTCGCCCTCGCCGAGGGCAGCTGCCCCCCATACGTGGTCGCTGTGTCCGTGGGTGTAAATCAGGCGGTCGGGCTCGTGACCCCGACCTCGCAGATGGGTGGCCATGGCGTGTCCGTCGGCCGGATCACCGCCGCCGTCGACGGCTGCTGCCCCGGTGTCGCCGAAGACGAGGGCACAGGTGCCATCGGCCCAGTTGTGCCTGTAGACGACGACACCCGGCACGATCTCTTCAAAGGCTGAACCTGCAGCCGCGCCCGGTTTCAGGTTGACGCCGTGCACCGGTCGACGATGTCCATCACCTCCTGCACCGCCGCCTGGCCAAGACCGTCGCGGATGACCTCGACACGCTCCTGGGTCACGCCGAGCACGCGCAGCACGGCTGCGTCATACTCGCCCCGCTCTTCGACGAGAGTGCCCATGCCCAGATCCTTGCACAGATTGTCGGCGAAATTCACCAGCGCCAGCAACGAACTTGGGATGCTGCCTGGCTGGTGGTGGGTTCCCACGCAGCGGGCCAGGTCCTCACGCATGGGGGCGCGCATCATCAGCAGCTGTCCGAGTTGCTCGTGGCTGACCACGTCACCGAGACGGCTCTCGGCTTCACGGAAATTGATCTGCGCTCCAGTACTCAGGTTGGCGAGGCGATCGAAGTGATCCCAGAAGAAGAACCCGAGGACCAGCTTGCCGATATCGTGCATCAGAGCCGCCACCCAGTACTCGTTCACCGAAACTTCATCTTCGTCGATCTCGACGAGGCGCTGGGTGAACAGCCGGTCGGCGATGTGGGCACAACCCACGGAGTGGACCCAGAAGCGGCGCAGATCGAAGCCACTTTCCTCGGGTTTGATGAGCCCGTTGATGAGCTTGATCTGCAGGGCCAGGCTGCCGAGTTTGCGCCGCCCGAGGCGAACGATGGCGTCGCCCAGGCCCCACTCGCCGTGCTGGCCGACACCGGCGAAGGTGGGAGTGTTGACCACCTGCAGCAGTTTGTGCACGATGGCCGGATCGGAGCGCAGGACCTCCTCGAGTTGCGCCGACGTGGAATCGTCATCGTGAACGACCTCGAGGATCCGCATCACGACTTCGGGTAACGTGGGCAGCGTGTGCAGGTGGCTGACCCGCTTCTCCACGCGCTGTTCGAGAACACGGAAGGACACGTGCTGGGCCCGTTCCCACAGGCCGCCGATGCCGTGGGCTTCGAAGATCGGTGCCAGAGCGTCACGCAGAATCGCTCCGCCATGCTCGGGAATCGTCTCGAGGGGGATCAGGTGCAGTTGTTCGACCTCGTGCGCCAGATCGCGGTGGCTGTCGACCAGTGGCCGGGACAGCAGGGCGATGAGAGGCAACGTCCCGTCACGGGTGAGCCGGCTGACGGTGGCCGCCGCCAGCGGTTCGTCCCCGAGAAAGAGGACAAAGGCTACGGCCTCGCCGCGCTCGGCAACCATGCCCGCCGCTTCTTCGGGCGAGCGGGCAAGCATCATGTTGAAGCCGTAGAAGTAGTTGAGGATGAGGCCCAGTTGCCGCACCAGGTCGGGGCCTACCCCTTCCTGTTCGACGATCAGGCCGAATTCCTCATCGGGCGCGGGTGCTGGCTGATTGCGGCTCATCGGACTCCAAACATAGCGAATCCATTATATACGCCCTTGAGGGGTTCGCCGGATGTGACCCGCATCACCGGACGCCCGGGGATCCCCATCTAGAACACCGTCGCCAGTTGCGCCCCGATCATGTGATCGGCGTCGTCCGGGGCATCATGTCGCCAGTTCAGCTGGACCACGCCCTTCAGATGTGTAGCCCGGGTCAGGTAGTACTCCAGACCTGTCTCCACGCGGGTGACGTCATAGTCCCAGGCGATGTCGGCGCCCGTACCATCGTCGATCTCCCCGTAGTTGATCCGGCCGGCGCGCAGCGATCCATTCAGACCGGGGCGCAGCCCCACGATACCTTCCACGTACCCACCCATGTTGGTCAAGGCATCATCGCCGGGCACCAGGTTCGGCACCTCCCAGCGGTTGCGCATCAACTCCGTGGTGAATTCCCAGCGACCGACGCTGTACGCGGCGTCGAATCCCATCAGCAGCTGTTTATAGTCTTCCACCGACTTGCCTTCCGGGAAGGCCGGACTTTCGGCGGCGCCCGACTCCAGATACGGTCCCCAGGCAGCGGACAGACCCAGCTGCAGCCCCATGCTGGGCTGGACACCGATACGGCCGACGAGTTGCGCCCCATCGTTGTCGCTCGCCGCCGGATTCGACACGGCCCCCTTGGTCAGGGCCAGGGCGAAGGCCACGTGCGGTGTCGAGCCGAACAGCTGCACCCCGGTATTCCAGCAGGCGTCGTAGATCGTCGGCAGGCCACGGGTCTGGTAGGCGGCGGTGGCTGAGTTGCGCCAGGCCAGCTGCTGGGCTGCGTTGGCCGGTACCGTGTTGCCGCGCACCGAGGAGAAATACTGGTAGATGAGCGGAATACCGATGAGGGGGTTCACCGTGGCGAAGGAACGGGAGGCGAAGCGACCGTACGGCGTGGCCATCTTGCCCACCTGCAGATTCAGAGCCTCGCGACCGCTGACCTGAGAGAACACCACATAGGCCCCCTCCATATCGAAGTGCCCCAGACCCTCGTCCCACAGGATCGTCGTCAGCACGGTGACACCGTCGGTGACCTCAGCATCGGCGAACAGCCTGGCTCGCACCAGGCTGAACGGAGACTGCCCTTTCAGTGTCGTGTTCAGCGTGGCGTTCTCTTCGCCCTCTTCCTGGGCGACGTCCACCTTGTGGGCGATGTCGAGCGACCCGGACCACTGCACCTGTGCCGTTGCCGGCCATGCCAGGAGCCAGCCGAGCGCCGACAGAGTGATCAGGCGTGGGAGGCTACCCATCCTGTGCCTCTTCATCGTACGCGACGTCGGCGACCTCGATCTTCTCGGACAGCCCCTTGAAGGCCATCGCTTCGCAACTGAGCACGCGCGCCGGTGTCCTGAGCTGTTCGAGCAGAGCCGCCGGCAGCAGGAGTTGGCCCGGGCCGGCGACCTGCATCAGTCGTGCCCCCAGGTTGACGGTGACGCCGATGGCGGTGTAGTCCATCCGGTTCTGTGCCCCCATATTCCCGAGAATGGCCGGCCCGCAGTTGATGCCGATATGGATCGGCCGGGGATCGGAGGCGTGCTCCACCTCGACGCGGCGCATGATCTTCTGGGCACAATCCACGGCGCGGTCGAGGGCCTGGACACCGGTGAACAGAGCCATCATCTCGTCCCCGACGAACTTGTCCACCGAGCCTTGCGTCTGCTGCACGATCTCCGCCTGAAATCCGAGATAACGGTTCAGCATGGTGATCACCTCTTCCGGTTCACGCTTTTCGCTGAAGGGCGTGAACCCCCGGATGTCGGTGAACAGAACCGCCAGTTCGTGCCGTGAGCCTCCCAGCGGTACGTCGACGCCATCGGTCTGCTGGATCATGTCCACCGTATGCGAGCCGACGTACTTCATCAGCTGCAGACGCTCGCGCAGGTTGACGATCATGTCATTGAAGGTGCTCGTCAGCAGGCCGATCTCATCTTTCGTCGTCGGCCGCAGTGTCACCGACAGATCCCCTTCAGTGACCTGATTCATGCCACCCACCAGGTCGAGGATCGGCTGCGTCAGACGGCGCCCGAGCCCGAGAGCCAGCACGACGGTGATCACGAGACTCAACGCCCCGGTGACGAAGATGCTGTCGCGCATCTGGGTAATCAGGCCCAGCTCGCGTGACTTGATCGCTGTGGCCACGTAGTAGGCCGGCACGCCGAAGCCGAGGGGACTGAGGAAGGCGAAGACCTCCCGACCGGCAAAACTGCCTTCGAAGACATCGCTCGTCTGCAGGTCAGCGATCACCCCGGCGACCAGAGGCGCCGCCTCGGCACGGAAGCTGTCGATGTGGGTCACCGTAAGCCCCTCTGCGGTGGTGACCAGCAGCTCCTGACCAGCGAGAAAGGTGATGTCGATCTCCGACTCTCCCTTCAACTCGCTGGCCACGTCGGCTCGACTCAGGCTGGCTCCCAATGTCAGTGTGCCGATGAGCGTCTCGTAGTTGATCAGCACCGGAACCGTCGCCACCTGGAACAGTCCGTCCGCCGTGTGCCACAGTTCCGGCAGGCCAGCGTTTGGACGTTCGTCGCCGCGCAGGACCCGGACGATGGACTCGCGATCCGTCAGATCCTCACCGTGCCGCTCTTCATCACCGAACCAGGCCAGCAACCGACCCTCGGCGTCGGTGACGATCAGTATCTCCGCCCGTGTCATCAGTGCCATGTCGCTCACCGCCTGGTAGACGGAAGCCGGATCGTCGAGGCTGACATTGGCCTTGAAAGAGGGGTTCTCTCCGATCAGGGCGGCAGCGTCCCGCAGGCTTTCGTAGCGCAGCCACTGGGCCCGTTGAAAGACCCGCTCGGTCTGGCCGAAGTCGAAGCGCACTTTTTGCAGAATGGCGGCGCTCAACGACGATGTCACCTGGGCGAGCACACCGGTAAGCACCACCGCCGTGAGTCCGGCGAGAAGGACGAACAGTTTTCTGCGGATAGAGAAAGTCACGGCAGATCAGCGGCCAAAGACGAAGGTCTGGGTCATGGGCACACCTCCGCCGACTTCGATCTGGCGCTCGAGGTCGTCGTGTTCGGGGTGGTAGGCGTGCAATCGATACCGCCCCTCCGGCAGGGCCTCGAGGCGGAAGCTGCCTGTCGAGTCGGGCCGGGTGAACCACGGCGTGCCGAGGACGAGTACCGTGGCATTCATCTGCGGATGGATGTCGCAAAACACTTCAACTCTGCCCGTGTCATTGAAGGCCTGTCCGGCGACGACTCCTGTCGGTTTGCGTCCGATGTCGAAATCGTTGGGTCGCGACAGGCTGAAAACGTTGTGGTAGAATCGGTCTTGGTTGACGAACTCCACCGTGGCTCCCACCGTGATGGGCAGGACGCGGGGCCAGAATCGGGCCATCTTCTGGTCCATACGAGCAGGTGCGGACGCCGCCTGCAGGGGGGGATCGAAATCAAGGGCGTGGGCGCCGATGATGACATCGTCGTACCGTGAGCGGGGCGTGGCGACCTTTTCCTGGCCTCTGCGATTCGGCGCCAGGCGGTTGCGGTAGAGGCTGCCCCGGAAGGAGCGCTCCTTGGTCTGCGATGGGGGCAACACCACTGAGCCGGCAATCGTGCCCGTCTGACCCCATGCGGTTCCGGAGCGGAGACAGAGCCCTGCCAGGAGGGCGACAACGAGGTGTAACTTGTTGGAATTCATGGTGAGTAGCGCAAAGATACTGCTGTGTGTAGCGCACCTTCAAGCGGCAGGGCGGTCCCCGTGACCGGCGTCAACGGCCACGACAGGAACTGGCTGGACAGCCTGCGCGATCCGCTGCCGGCGCTGACGATCCTGGCGGGTCTCCGCCTCGACCTGTTCACACAGATCGTGGACCGGCCGCGCACCGTTGCCGATCTGTCCGCCACCTTGCTCTGCGACCCGCGGCGCCTCGACGCCCTGTTGCGCAGTCTGGTGGGACGAGAGCGTCACGGCGGCTTTCCTGCGGGGCCTGCATCCGGAGGCTGTGGCCACCGGACAACTGCTTGGACGCCTGGGATGGCTCGATGGTTGCCGCAACATCGTCGACCTCGGTGGAGGTTCCGGAAGACTGGCCGTCGCCCTGCAGCGGCACCTGCCAGGTACGCGCGTGCGCGTGCTCGAACGCCCGGCGGTGGCCCCGGTGACACGCCGGTTCGTCGCCGCCGAAGGTGGCCACGTCGAGGTCGTTGAAGGTGAACTGATCGAAAAACGTCTGGCTCGACGACGGCCGCGGCGCCCGGCGCGGTATCAGAACGTGAAGGTCGTGTTCTGATAACTCTCCGGCAGGTCGGGCAGTCCATCGGTGAATTCGACGCGCGTCCCTGTCTCGCAGCTGCGGTAGAAGGCCAGCCCCAGACCGACGTTTTCCAGACCGTTGCGGCCGCTGTTCTCCGGCTCTTCCACCTCGCCGTGTACCGCCGCCAGCAAATCCTCCAGCTCGACGGTGTACGGGTTGTTGGTCTCGGCAGCCACCTCTTCCGGCTCTTCCTTCTCGGGACGATACAACAACACTGGTTGTCCCCAGCGGTCGAAGCGGAGCCCTCCCTCGGTACCGCCGATCCAGTAGCCGCGTGAGGGCACACCGACGGCGCTGCCGGTACGCGCCGTCACCAGCGCCCCGGACTCGAAGCGCACCAGGCCCTGGACGATCTGCGGCGACAGATAGCCGTCGTATTCCTGGTTGCCGGCGATATCGGCACTGACGCCGGCGACGGTACCGAACACCGAGCGCGTGCAGTCCAGTTCGTGGATGAATCCCTCCAGCACACTGCCACCGGAGTTGCGGGGATCATCCCGCCAGTGCCCTGACCAGCGTGCCTCATCGCCGGCGCGACGCGGCTTGGCCGCACTGGTTCGATCGAAGCTGCCCGAGACCGGCATACCGATAACCCCTTCGGCGATGAGGCGGCGCACAGTGCGGAAGGTGCCGAAGAAGCGGATCGTATGGCCGATGGCCAGCTTCACCCCCGTGGCGGCGCAGGCGTCGATCATGGACTGGCAGTCCGTCAACGTCAGCGCCATCGGCTTCTCGCACATGATGTGCTTGCCAGCAGCGGCGGCACGCAACACCAGGTCGGGATGGCTCGTGGTCGGCGTACCGATGATGACCACGTCGATGTCGGCACCCAGCAGTTCGTCGAGATCGGTCACCGCCCGGGCGTTCGCCTCGACAGCCCGCCTGTCTGCCGCCGACTTATCCAGGTCGAAGACCGCCTCGATCTGACTGTACGCCTGGGCCTCTACCGCCTGGATCCAGGTTCCTGCGATGCTGCCGCAACCGATGAGTCCGATCTTGTGTTCCATGTTCGCTCGCTTCGGGAATGACTACTTTGTTGTCGCCACATAACTACGACAGCCGGCACCTTCCCCGCCACGCGATACCGATGGATGACACGTGCCCTCCGACCTCGACAAGGCGTTGGCCGAAGCCCTGGCCAATCTCGATGAGATCTTCGCCCGCTACGACGAGGCGGCTGCGGAGCTGATACGTGTCGCCCGCCTCGACGGTCACTTTGCCGGTCGCAAGGCGGATGATCTGGAGTGGCCGCCGAGCCATGACGAGAACGGCAACCCGGTCGGTGTGGACGGTCTGGAGCGACGGGCCGAACTGATCGCCGAAATCCACGATGGCATCCCGCCGCGGCGCAACCGCCGTCTGGTAGACGCTCACGATCGCTACGCGCAGCTGCGGCCGGCCTACCTGCGTGCCACCCGCCTGTTTCTTCAGGTGCAGCGTCAGTTCGTCGCCCACGAGGCCGGCACTGAGCGCGACTTCGGCGAGCTCTACGGCACCGTCTACCTCGAAGCTCTGGCGCGGGAAAACCCGGTTCCACTGGATGAGGGGGAGGCCGCCCTCGTGGAGTTCAAAGTGGCGCGCGCACCGTTGGCCCATGCCGCCTCCGTCATCGACAAGATTCGCCCGGGACCCGGGGCCGACGACCCGCGCTGGGCAGCGACCTACCAATGGGACCTTGACGACGGGCAGGGCGAGGGCAGCCTGCGCGATCTGCTGACGCAGGTATCGGAGAGCGTCGTCGACTTCCTTGCCGCCGGTGAGCACCTGGCGATCCGTTACAACACGTTCAGCAACTTCATCTGGTTCGGCATCTCGGTGTGGAAGGTGGTGACCGAACTCGAGCTGCTCACCTGCAGACTGCGAGGACGGGCGCGTGACGCCTGGGTCGACAAGCTGGAGAGCTATGTTCGCCTGGCGCAGGGCATGCTGCTCAAGTTTCTCAAGGCCCACCTGGAGGATCCGGCACAGATCCGACCCACCGACTACTGGTACGGTCAGCAGTACAGCTACCTGACGCGGGACATGATCGACCTGATGCACGAGCTGGTCCGCAACGGCGAGCGCCTGCGCTCGCGCTACGGACCCCAGTTTGCCGCCGTTGAGTTGCCGCCCCTGCTGCGGGGCGCTTCCCAGGGCTCCTTCCATGAGTTCGCCCACGTGGGGAGGCAGGGCTCGGTGTCTCGATGGATCCGTGGGGGACGACTGCTGAAGTGGGTGGGGGCCTTCCGCTCGGCGGCAAACCGGAAGAAGAAGCTGCACCGGAGCGGTCTTGCCGAGGCCGAACGCCAGCAGGGCGCATGGAAGGCGAATCTGAAGTGGGCGGAGACGACGCTGAAGACCTTCGGCATCGACGTATCCGTCACCATCGACCCGGCCTTTGCCGAGGTGGCGCGCGAACTCGATCTGCGCCCCGGTCTGGGACGCAAGGTCGTCTTCTTCCCGACACATCAGAGCCTGCTCGACCATCCGGTGATGTACCACACGTTGCAGTCGCCAGAGCTTCTGCAGGCCATGGGCTGGTCGGCACCGGTACCCTGCTGTCTGTTGTCGCGGCCGCGGCTGATGCAGGCCACTGCCATCAAGATCGGTGGCCGCGAGATCTCCCTCATCGGTCTGTCTCCCGCCGAGATCGATCGTCTGCAGGAGGAGGTCGACGGATACGTCATCCTCGCCCACGACGACACCGGGTCACCGATCAAACGCTTCGCGGCCATCCTCGACGACCGTCCCGGTGTTGTCTATGGCGGCGGCACCACGTCGGCCTTCGACCTGCAGGTGCTGCCCATGCAGCATGCCCTGTTCGCTCACCTGCCACAGGATACCGTGTTCATCCCCGTCGCCTTCCGGGGAATCCACTCCCTCTGGCCTAAGTCGCCGCGCAACAACCTCAACGTCAGTCCCGGTCACGTCGATGTCTTCATCTCGCCCCCGGTACCCGGCGAAACGACGTTGCTGCCGCGCAAGCGGGCCTTGCGCACACAGCTGGAACCGGCGACGCTCTTTCAGGCGATGCACATTGCCACGCTTCTCGATCCGGCACCCCCGAAGTCTACATAAGACGAGTACCATGACCATCGAGTTCTACAAGTGGCTGCATCTGTCCGGTCTCGGCCTCACGTTGCTCGCCATCGGGGGCCTCGCCTGGCGGCAGGATCAGAAACTGCTGTCCATCACCCACGGGATCGGCCTGCTGATCGCGCTGATCGGCGGCTTCGGTCTGGTGGCGCGATACGCCATCGACTGGCCCTGGCCGGGCTGGCTGTGGATCAAGATCGTGGTGTGGCTGATCTTCGGTGCCAGCCCGGTGCTGCTGAAACGCCTGCCGCAGCTGAACACGCCACTGTGGTGGGGCCTCTGGGTCCTGTTTCTCGTGGCCGCCTACCTCGGCGTATTCAAGCCGTTCTAGCCGATCTCTCAGAAGCAGCCGGACAGGTCCACACCGAAGCCGTTGTCAGCACCTGACAGACGGGCCCGACCGCCCTTCAACTCTCGCCCACCAACCCACTCCATCCACGGTCGGCCGCTCTCGGCCAGGGGAGCCCCAGCTTCCAGGCTGAGCACGGCGTGCAGCCCGAAGACCTCCGACCCCCGGTGGGGTATGACCCGAACTCCATGGGTCTGCCCCAGAGCGTAGATCTGCTGCAGCTGTGTCAGGCCACCACACCAGCAGATGTCGGGCTGATAGATGTGGTGACAGCCGCGGGCCAGCAGCTCGCTGAATCCACGCGCGGTGAACTCGTGCTCACCCCCCGCAATCGGTATGGGAGAGCGTTCGGCGAGCCAGGCGTAGCCCTCCAGATCGTCCGCCAGCAGGGGCTCTTCGAGCCAGCCGAGATCGAATTCGGCCAGGGCCTGTGCCGTCTCGAGCACGACATGGCGGTCAGACCAGGCCATGGCGGCATCCGCCATCAGCGCCACATCCGGTCCGATGTGCTCCCGTACCCGACGTACACCCTGCACCAGGCGGTCGGCGTCACCGGGAAGAGAGTGGCCGCCGACGCCCAGTTTGATCACGCCGTACCCTTCTGCCAGCCCCTTGGCGACGCCACCCACCGGGTCGTCGCCGGCCAGACCCACCGTGAAGTACGCCGGCACATCCACAGCGGGAGAGGATGACAACAGGTCGGCCACGGCGACGCCCGCCGCCTTGCCGCGCAAATCCCACAGCGCCAGATCGACGCCACTGATGGCCATGATGGCCAGCCCCTTGCGGCCGTAGGCGAGGGTTGCCCGATACATGCGCTCCCACAGTTCCTCCACCGGCCTCGCATCGGTACCTAGCAACAGGGATCGCAGTTCCTGTTCCACAATGTGGATCGCAGCCGCGCCGCCACCACCGATGCCATAGCCCGTCAGGCCCGCATCAGTGTCGATGGCGACGACGACCTGACCCATGGAGCCGCGCCAACCACCGGGCATTCCCGGCCGCGCCGGTTGCGTCACGCGGATATCAACGATATTCATCTATCTGCTCCTCACCTGCCACCTGTCTGCTCTTCACGGAAAGAATGGGTTACGCTCTTGATCAACGTCCTGCTCATCGGTGGCCGCGGCAACATCGGCTCCGGCCTGCGCACCTACCTGCCACGTCTCGACGCCGGCTACCGCATCACCTCCATCGATCTGCCAGGATCGGTGGACAAAGCCACCGAGGCCGATGCCCAGCGGGACTTCGTCGATCTCGACATCTGCGAGCAACCTGGGGAGCTGTCCCGGTTGATGCAGGGACGGGACCTCGTCGTCTACCTGGCACGCAAGGGATCACTGCAGGTGATGAACGCCATGACGGACCTCGTCTTCGAGACGGTGCTGCAACAGGACCCTGTACCCATGGTCGTGGCTTCCAGCTCCGTCCACGCCTGTGACGGCGCCTACGATGTGGACGAAGAGCCCTGGTCTCTGTGGGCGGAACGCCGCTTTGACGATCTCGACCCGAAACCGAAGCAGATACTCTCGTCCATCGACGCCTGTCCGACAAACGGCTACGGCGAGGAGAAGGCCTATGTGGAAGGCTGGTGTCGCAGGATGGCCGATGCCGGCCACGGCGCTGTGGCGGCACGCTGGGGGGGCATCAACGCCAGGAATCAGATGTCGAAGGAACGTGGCTACTTTGCCCTGTGGTGTCACCAGGAGGACGCCGCCCGTTTCGTCCATGCCTGCTACAGAACACAGCAGAACGGCGGCGTGCCTTCCACCCACTACTTCGTGGTTTCCAACAACACCTACAACATCTTCGACCTCGAGATTCCCCGTCGAGAGATCGGCTACCACCCAACGCACGACGCCGAGGCGTTCTACCATGGCTGAAAACCCCGGTCTGACCTTCAAGGACCTGTCCCTCGCCACGCCGGTGCTCAAAGGGCTGGCTGAAGTGGGCTACGAGATCCCGACACCGATCCAGGCCCAGACGATTCCCCTGGTGCTGACTGGTCATGATGTACTCGGGCAGGCACAGACCGGCACGGGAAAAACGGCCGCCTTCGCTCTGCCCTTGCTCTCCCGCATCGAGCTCGAACGCCGTGAAGTTCAGGTGCTGGTGCTGACGCCCACACGTGAGCTGGCCATCCAGGTCGCTGAGGCGTTTCAGCGCTACGCGGTGGGCCTGAAAGGCTTCCACGTGCTGCCGGTGTACGGTGGCCAGGCCTACGACGGCCAGCTGCGGTCACTCCGGCGTGGCGTTCATGTTGTGGTGGGCACACCCGGACGGGTGATGGATCACATGCGCCGCAAGACATTGCGCCTCGACAAGCTGAGCTGTCTGGTCCTGGATGAGGCTGACGAGATGCTGCGTATGGGCTTCATCGACGATGTCGAGTGGATCCTGGAGCAGACACCACCTGAACGACAGACCGCACTGTTTTCTGCGACCCTGCCGTCGCCCATCCGCCGAATCGCCGGCAAGCACCTGCGCGACCCCAAACACATCGCCATCGAAGAGCGCACCACGGTGGCCGCCACCATCGCCCAACATCACTGGATGGTGAGTGGCAAGGAGCATAAGATCGACGCCCTGACGCGCATCCTCGAGGCCGAACCTTTCGACGGAGTACTCGTCTTCGTGCGCACGCGCATCATGACGGTCGAACTGGCCGAGAAGCTGGAGGCCCGTGGCTACGGCAGTGCCGCTCTCAGCGGCGACATGGCACAGCGTCGACGGGAACAGACGGTGGGGCAGCTGAGAAAGGGGCAGCTCGACATCCTCGTCGCCACCGACGTGGCGGCCCGCGGACTGGACATCGACCGGATCAGTCACGTGATCAACTTCGACATCCCCGCCGACGCCGAAGCCTACATCCATCGCATCGGACGGACCGGTCGCGCCGGTCGCAGCGGCAAGGCGATTCTTTTCGTGGCCCCCCGGGAGCGACGCCTGCTCCACGCCATCGAGCGCGCCACCCGGCAGAAGATCGCGCCGCTGGAGCTGCCATCGACGGAGATGATCAACGACCGCCGGATCGCGCGCTTCAAGCAGAATCTCACCGACGTGCTGGCCTCCGAGGACCTCGGGCTCTTCCGCATGATCCTGGAGCAGTACCGCCAGGAACACAACGTGGCCGCCCTGGAGATGGCGTCGGCTCTGGCCAGAATGGTGCAGGGGGATGAGCCTCTGCTGCTGGCCGCCGAGGTGGACCATCGTCCACGTGACGGTGCACGCGCGGCAAGACCAGAACCGCGAGGGGCCCCGGCCTCGCGGCCGGAAAGGGGCATGGAGCGCTTCCGGGTAGAGGTCGGGGACACGCACGGCATTCAGCCGGGAAACCTGGTGGGCGCCATCACCAACGAGACCGACCTGACCGGTGGGGACATCGGCCAGATAGAGATCTTTGCTACGTACAGCACGATCGATCTGCCCGCCGGCATACGGCACGAACTCTTCCAGGCTTTGAAGAAGGTCCGTGTTCGCGGCCAGCGTCTGCGGCTTTCGGCGGCGGATGGCGACAGCTGGCATGGTGACCGAGGGCAGCGCAGCCAGAAGGGCATCAAGCGGAAAAAGCCCGCCAAGGCGAAGCCCAAGCGCAAAAAGGATCGGCACCGCAAGCGCAGCGCGAAGGGGAAGTAGCCCTGACCCATGAATACACCTCCACCCGACGCCACCTTCGTACCGGTCGATGCCCTGCAGAGCTGGCTCGGCGATCTGTTCACCGCCGTACCGGTTCCGGCCGACCACGCCACCCTCATCGCTGAGCTGATGGTCGACACCGACCTGCGGGGGGTCACCTCCCACGGCGTGGTGCAGGTGGAACGGTATGTCCGCGGCTGGCAGGAGGGCCGGATGAATCGCGCGCCCCGGATCGAGGTCCTGCGCGAAGGTCCGGCCACGGCGGCGCTGAACGGCGACGGCGGTCTCGGCTACATCGTCGCCGCCCAGGGCATGGAGATGGCCATCGAACGGGCCGAAACCCTCGGTGTGGGCGTGGTGACAACCACCTACCATGACCACATCGGCAGCGCCGGCAAGTATGTGCGCATGGCCCTGCGCCGCGGGCACATCGGTGTCGGGCTCTCCGGTCGTAATGCGGCGCCCGAGTATAACCCCGCCGGCACGATCATGGGATCCATCCAGGGGAGCCCGCCCTTCTGTGTCGGCGTACCCTCCGGACCGGATCAGCCTCCCTTCATACTCGACATGGCCACCAACGTGCCGTGGGACGCGGATGCCTTCACCCGCATGCCGCAGATCTATCTGAAGGCCATCGGCATCGCCCATGTGGCCAACATGTTCTCCGGCACCCTCGGCGGGCAGATGCTGCCGGATTTCGACCGCCGCAACATCACCTTTGCGGGCGCCGATCAGTCCGGGTTCTTCATGGCCTTGCAGATCGATCGCTTTACAGATCCCACGGCATTTCTTGCTGACATGAATCATCTCATGCAGCAGGTCGGTGACCTGGAGCCCCTGCCGGGATTCGATTTCGCCGATCTTCCCGGGGGTCCGGAATGGCGTCGAGAAGCCGAGTACCGGGAACGGGGGATTCCCATCGGCGCCGATACCCTGGCCACGCTGACAGGCCTGGGGCACGAGCTCGGCGTCAACGCACCCTGGTAGGAATCGCTCTGGATCGGTCAGACCCGATCGCGCACCTTACAAGGCATGAAGATTCTCGTCGATGCCGATGCCTGTCCCCGCGCCGTGAAGGAGATCCTGTTCCGCGCCGTGCAGCGGCTCAAGATCCCCACAACGCTGATCGCCAATCAGTACATGCGTGTCCCCCTGGCCGACCATATCGACAGTGTCGCCGTGCCGGCGGGCCCTGACGAGGCCGACGATCGTATCGTCGAGCTCACCGAGGCCGATGATCTGGTGATCACCGCCGACATCCCCCTCGCCGATCGGGTCGTGGCCAAGGGGGCCACCGCCCTGGACCCGCGCGGGACGCTGCTCACCGCCGCCAACATCAAAGAGCGCCTGGCCACACGCGACCTGCTCGACGAGCTGCGCAATGCCGCTCTCGTCGAAGGGGGCCCCTCTTCCTACGGCAACCGGGACAGTCAGGCCTTTGCCGATCAGCTGAACCAGTTTCTGCAGTCCCGACCCGGGAGCTGAAACCGACGATGTTCGTGCTGCTGGCAGCCATCCTCGTGGTCGGCATAACCGTCGGTGCGTCGGCCGATCCGGTTCTGATACCGGCCGACGCCGTGTCGCGACAGGGCATCGACGAGCTGGACATCCCTGCTCTGCCGCTGTTGGCTGGCTGGCGCTACCATACCGGTCACGCCGAAGCCTGGGCGGCCAGAGACTTCGATGACAGCGGCTGGCTGATTCTCGATTCCCTCGACACGATGCTCTCCGAGCAGACACGGGAACGGATCGGCTGGCAGGGCGAGGGCTGGTTCCGTCTGCGCCTGCGCCTCGACCCGGACATGCCGGTGGGTACGATGGGACTGCTCTACGGGCACAAGGGTGGGATCGCCGTCTATTTCGACGGTCAGTTACTGGACACTTCCGGACGGGTCTCCTCCCGCCAGACCGAGGAGCAGGTCTACCTGGTCGGTGAGTTGAAAGAGGTCGTCCCGCTACCCCTGGAGCCCGGCGGCGAGCATGTCATCGCCATGCACTATTCCAATCGCAACACCCTGGCCATGTTCGATCCTCCCGAGCCACCGGGAATCATCGCTGCCCTCGTCGACGTGTCGGCGTACGAAGGTCTGGCCCGGTGGCTCATCTACAGCCACGTGCAGCAGCAGACGTTGTTCGTCGTCCCCCTCGCCTTCGGCATCTTCCACCTGCTGCTGTACCTCTACCACCGCCAGCAATCCGGACACCTCTACTACGCCATCTTCGCCCTTTCCGTGGCGGTACTCATCTACGCTCCGTTGCATCTGGCCTTCCTACACGAGCCACGGGATTTCACGCTGCTGCGACTGACCTTCAAGTGGTCCCTTCTCGTCGTTCCCCTGTCCGGCCTCCTGTTTCTGTATACCGAGTTTCTCGAGCGACCTTCAAAGCTATTCTGGGCCTTGTGCGCCATCGGCGCCGTCGTCGGCGCCCTGGCCCTCGTGCTGCCCCTCGACATCATCTACTACGTCTGCCTGCTGTTCCTCGTCGACGTCGTACGCGTCGTGGTTCTTGGTTTGAGCCGGGGCGCGCCAGGCGCCGGCATCGTACGGGCGGGATGGTTCCTGTTCGCCAGCGGTTGCCTGCTGCAGGTGTTGATGGAGCTCGACGTGTTCGAATTCCCCATCGAGTTCTTCCCTTACATCTACGGCACGCTGCTGCTCGTGGTCAGCATGTCCGTCTACCTGGCACGAGGGGTGGCTCGCACGAACCATCAGCTGGCTGAGCAGCTGACCCAGGTCCGCGACCTGTCCGCTCGCGCCGTCGAACATGAACGCGAGGTGCAGTCGGCCAAGCTGTCGACGCTGACCCACCTGGTGGCCGGCATCGTCCACGAGATGAACAGCCCCGTGGGCACCATCCGCAGTGCTCGCGACACCCTGTCACGCGCCATCGGCAAGCTGCGAGGTGACATCCCTCCGGGAGCGGCGCTGCAGGCCATCGACAGCTCCAACGTCGCCATCGAATCGGCGACAGACCGCTTGGGTACGGTCCTGTCCGGCTTCAAGTCTTTCTCCCATCTGGACGAGGCCGAATGGCAGATCGCCCGTATCGAGCAGGGACTCGACAGCACAGTGGCCGTCATGGACTCACAGTTGGGTGGCGACATTGATGTCGAGAGGCAATACGGAGAGCTGCCAGCGATCTGGTGTGCACCGGCCCGGCTCAACCAGGTCTTCATGCACCTGATCACCAACGCCCTGCAGGCCCTCGACGGCGGTGCGGGCACAATCCGCCTGCGCACCTGGGTGGAGGACGAACAGGCCTGTGTCAGCGTCGGCGACAGTGGCCCCGGGATCCCGGCCGAGCATCTGGAAGGGTTGTTCGATGTTGCCTTCCGCCAGAAGGCCCGCGTCAAGATGGGCATGGGCCTGGTGACCGATGTGAACACCGTGAATGAACACGGGGGACAGATGCAGGTACACTCGGAGGTCGGCGTCGGCACGGAGGTCATCATCCGTCTGCCGTTACGGCTGCACGAATGACTTTTGGTGGCGAACACGTGATTACCCGGAGGCAGGAGACCAACATGGCTGACTACACATCCCTGGTCCCGAAGTACGAGTTCCCCACCAGCTCCATCGAAGAGCAGGAAGCGGCACTCGCGGCCAACCCGCTGCTGCAGCGGATGCAGGCTGCCCGTATCGCCTTTGCCGACGACCGGCACCGCCCGCAGTACCACTATGTAAACCCCGAGGCGATGCTGAACGATCCCAACGGCCTGTGTTTCTGGCAGGGGCGCTGGCACCTGTTCTACCAGGCCTACCCGCCGGAGGACACCCGCCAGCACTGGGGTCATGCGGTGTCCGACGACCTCATCCACTGGCGCGACCTGCCGTACTGCATCTATCCCGACCCGGAGCGCTGCTGTTTTTCGGGTTCGGCCCTGGTGGAAGAGGACCGCGTCATCGCCATGTACCACGGCACCGAGGTGGGCAACATGGTGGCCACCTCCTCCGACCCGCTGCTGCTGAACTGGGACAAGGTGGCCGGCAAGGCGGTAGTGCCGATCGCGGGTCCGGCGGGCAAGCCCTGGCCGCCGCGCATCTTCGATCCCTGCATCTGGAAGCAGGGGGACTTCTACTACTCGCTGTCAGCCGGAACGAGGCCCGAGGGCCCGGCCGGTCAACCGGTACGGGGCAACTTCCTGCTGCGCTCCCCAGATCTGGAGCACTGGGAATACCTGCACCCCTTCGTCGAAGACGACCGCTACACCTTCGTCGGTGACGACGGCGCCTGTCCGTACTTCTGGCCCATTGGCGAGGGCCCATCGGCGCGTCACATCCTGCTGTTCTTCAGTCACATGTCGGGCGGTCAGTACCTGCTCGGCGATTACGACGCGGCCCGCGACAAGTTCGTCGTCACCTACGGCGCCAGGTTCAACTTCGGACCGTCCACGCCCTCCGGCGTACACGCACCATCGGCGGCGCCCGACGGCGACGGCGGGGTGATCACCATCTTCAACATGAACCCCGGCAAACCCACCGCTGGCTGGAACCAGATCATGAGTCTGCCGCGACGACTCACCGTCGACGGCGACGCCCTGTTCATGGAACCGGCCGGTGATGTGGAATCACTGCGGACTGAGCATCAGCGCCGTGAAGATGTGGAACTGCCAGCCAACGCCGACATTGTCGTGGAAGGGGTTCAGGGTGATGCATTGGAGCTCATCGCCCGCATCGCTCCGTCGTCAGCTCCCGTGATCGAGCTGGATGTGCTGTGCTCCCCACGCGGCGAGGAATACACCCGCATCGCCTTCTACCGCGACCGTGGCATGAACGAGTCCTTCGGCGACGACCGACGACGTCAGAGCCTGGTCTCCATCGACAGCTCGCGATCGTCGCAGGCCGGCGATGTGCGGCCCCGGGCGCCGGAGACAGCGCCGGTCTGCCTGGCCAAAGACGAGCCGCTGGAGCTGCGCGTCTTCGTCGACCGCAGTGTCGTCGAGGTATTCGTCAATGGCAGACAGTGTGTCGCCGTCCGCGTCTACCCGGAACGGGAAGACAGCGTCGGAGTGAGACTCCGCTCCCAGGGCGTCACCACCAGTCTGCTGTCCCTCGACGCCTGGCAGATGCAGTCGATCTGGTAGCGTGCCCGTCCTCTACTCCTGAAACTGCGCCACGAAGTCAGTGTAGCCTTCGACCTCGAGTTCCTCGGCCGGTACGAAGCGGAGCGCCGCCGAGTTGATGCAATAGCGAAGACCCGTGGGCTCGGGGCCATCACTGAATACGTGACCCAGATGGGAATCACCGTGCTTGCTGCGCAGCTCTGTGCGCGGGTACCCAAGCTTGTGGTCCGTATCCTCGGTGACATTCTCCGCCACCAGGGGCCGCGTGAAGCTCGGCCAACCGGTGCCCGATCTGTACTTGTCACGTGAACTGAACAACGGCTCGCCGCTGACGATATCGACGTAGATCCCCGGACTCTCATTACGCCAGTATTCGTTGCGATAGGGAGGCTCGGTGTCGTCCTGTTGCGTAACGCTGTACTGGATCGATGTCAGCCGCGTGCGCAGCTCGCGATCGGACGGTTTATGATACTTCGAAGAGATCTGCACCTCATGTCCCCAGTTTTTCTCGATGAACTGATCGCGACCCGAGCCGGAGCGGTAGCGCTGATAGTGTGAAGTGTGGGTCTTGAAGAAGTCCTGGTGGTAGTCGTCGGCCGGTGTGAAGGACTCGAAGGTACGAATCGGCGTGACGATGGGGGCGCTGAAACGGCCCGATGCGGCCAGGGCCTGCTTCGAGGCATCCGCCTGCCGGCGCTGCTCGTCGTTGTGGGCAAAGATGGCCGACGTGTACTGATGTCCGCGGTCGACGAAAGAACCGCCGTCGTCGGTGGGATCGAACTGCCGCCAGTAGATGTCCAGCAGATTCTGATAACTGATCCTGGCGGGATCGAAGGTGACCTGCACCACCTCCAGGTGACTGGTGCCACCCGAGGCGACCTGACGGTAGGTGGGATTCTTCTCGGCGCCACCGGAGAAGCCTGACACGGCGGAAATGACACCCTCCAGCTTCTCGAAGGGGGCTTCGATGCACCAGAAGCAGCCTCCGGCGAAGGTCGCATGTTCTGGTTCGGCGCCGGCCGCGGCAATCCCCGCCATGAGCAGGGCCAGCGCCGGCACGATCGATGTCCTCATCTTCAGTCCCCCTGTGTCTGCCAGTCGCACCGTTTTTTGCATAACATAGGCGTGCTGCGGGGTTCTGCTCCGGGCTCCGACACAATGTTACCGAAACGTTATCTTTCGCCCTCGTCCGCTGCGCCGGATCATGTCACATTCACCTGGTCGCACTACACTCAGCAGTGTGAAAAGTTCGGCGTCCGTTTTTCGGTAGTGCGGATCGGCCGGCAGCCCCAGATTCATGCTCATGATGACAACTGCTGAACTGCCAGCCGAGTCTGTGATGATGCAGGCCTTCCTGCAGGGCGATGCCGCCTTTGACGGCATCTTTCTCACGGCGGTGCGTACCACCGGGATCTTCTGCCGGCCCAACTGCACCGCGCGCAAACCGCTTCCTGAGAACGTCCACTTCTTCGGCACCTCCCGCGAGGCCCTGCAGTCGGGTTACCGCCCCTGCAAGCGCTGTCGCCCCCTCGAAGCGGCCGGCGACCCGCCCGCCTGGCTGCGTCCCCTGCTCGACGACCTCGAACAGGATCCCACCCGTCGCTGGAAGGACGAGGACCTGCGCCAGCGCCGCCTCAGCCCCGAACGCGTCCGTCGCTGGTTCCAGACCCACCACGGCATGACCTTCCACGCCTACAGCCGCGCCCGGCGGCTGGGGACTGCCCTGGGGCAGGTGCAGGACGGTTCCCGCGTGACCCGTGCCGCTTTCGACAGCGGTTACGATTCGTTGTCCGGTTTTCAGGAGGCCTTTCAGCGTTACTTCGGTGCCAGTCCCACCGGCCTCGATGCCGCCACCGTGGTCCGGGTGGATCGCATCACCACGCCTCTGGGGCCGATGCTGGTGGGGGCAACCGGTGAGCAGCTGTGCCTGCTGGAATTCGTCGACCGGCGGTTACTGCCGACCCAGGTGAAACGCCTGCGCCAACGGCTGGGCGCCGTCTTCGTCCCCGATCGCAACAGCGTGATCGACCAGACCGGAGACCAGATCAGCGCCTATTTCGACGGTTCACGTCGAGAGTTCAGCGTTCCCATCGTGACGCCGGGGACAGAATTCCAGGAGTCGGTATGGGCGGCGTTGACACGTATCCCCTACGGCCAGACCGTCAGCTACAGTACCCTTGCCGCCGAGGTTGGACGGCCCGCCGCGGTACGGGCCGTGGGCACGACGAACGGTCTCAACGCGCTGGCCATCATCGTGCCATGCCACCGGGTTGTCGGCGCCGACGGCAAACTCGTCGGCTACGGCGGCGGCCTCTGGCGCAAGAAACGACTGCTGGAGCTGGAGCAGGCAATCGCCGCCTGAGTCCGTCAGGACAGGGGCAGCTCGAGGTGTGCCGTCGTGCCTTCGCCGACGGTGCTCTCCAGAGTGATACTGCCGCGATGCCGCTCCATGATGTTGTACGCCGTTGGCAACCCGGAGGACAGCCGGACCCGCTCCTGGCCTCTGGTGAAGCCAAAGTCGAAGAGCCGATTCAGTTGCTCGGCGGGGATGCCGCGGCCCGTGTCGGCAACATCGATATGGACCCGATCGTCTCGACACACCGAGGTGATGGTGATCGTACCTTCACCGTCGATGGCGTCGGCCGCGTTCTTCAGCAGAATGCGGAACACCTGATTCAGCTGTCCCGGATAACACAGGACCTCCGGGATGTCGCCGTACTGCCGTTCCACGGTGATGTGGCCCAGCAGATCGGCGTGCATCAGCGCCAGCGTGCTGTCCAAGCCTTCGTGCAGATCTGCCTGCTGGTATTCGGCTTCATCGAGGCGGGCAAAGTTTCGCAGGTTCTCGACGATCGACGTGATGCGGGCCACGGCGAGCTGGCTGTTGGCGAGATTCTCCCGCAGGATGCTCAGCGACCGCTCGACCTGCAGACGGACCTCCTCCTCGAGAGAAACCCGGGCCAGTGCCTCTTCGAGGCGCAGGACACAGCGTTCCGCCACGTCGGCATTGCTGTGGGCCGCCCCGATGGGCGTGTTCAGCTCATGGGTGACGCCGGCTACCAGATCTCCCAGTGAGGCCATCTTCTCCCGCGGCAGCAGCTGCTGCTGGGTGTCTTCCAGCTCCCGCATCGCTTCGGCCAGCTCCAGGTTCTGCGTGCGCAGCTGTTCGGCCTGCAGCTCACGCTCGGTTCGAGCCTGACGCAGGGCCTGCGTCATCTGGTTGAAGGACCGCCCCATGCTGCCGATCTCGTCGGCGCCCTGCACGGCCAGCTGTACATCCAGGTCGCCGCGGGCGACTTCGCGCGATGCCTTCTCCAGCTCGGTGACGGGGACGCTGATCAGATGCATCAGGGCGCCGGTGATAAACACCGACAGCACGACCGTGACCAGCAGCAGCAGGGAGGAGATGCCTCGAGCGGAGTGGAAGGTCTGCGCCGCCCGGGCGGCCGCCTGCAGAGATTCCAGTCGGTTGACCGAAACGAGACGAACCAGGCTGTCGTTGAGACGGGTAAAGATCTCGTGGCCGCCGCCGTCGAGCAGCCCGACGGCAACGGCGATCTCGTCATCGGCCAGCATCTGATAGAACTCGAAACTCAGATCCTGGTACTCCTCCCAGGCAGCATCGAAGGCGTCATAGTTGTGCCGCTCTTCGGACGCGAACCGATCCTGCCCCTTTGCCTGAGAACGCAGCTCTCGGTAGTCGTCGAGGCTGGCGTTGATCTGGTCGATGAGGCCGACGCTTGTCACCGTCAGCGTCTGCCGTCTGCTCTCGTCTGTAGTGAGCGTGTGCTGCAGCTGATTGATGCGCAACCGGGACGTGCTCAGATTGACATCGGAGATGGCCAGGGCCCGGGGCAGCCAGTTCTGCGACACTTCGTCCAGCTCGACGCGGATGGCGCGCATTTTGTGGATCGTGTAGAAATGCACCGCCGACATCATCAGCAGCACGAGGCCGAAGCTGGCCAGCTGCTTGGTCCGCAGTCTCCAGTCGCGAACCCTCATCGATCCCGCGGGGGTGGGTGTGCCCTGTCGCCGCTGATGAGCATGAGCACGCGCACCTGGTCGGTCACGTGCGTGCGCCCGACGAAGCCCAGGGCGCCCGGCGTCCGGGCCACCGCGGCTAGCATGCTCTCTTCCGAGTCGAGAGATTCGGGGGGCTCCCCCTCTCCTGACAGCATCATACGCAGCCAGATCGACTTCATCCGCGACGGTCGTTTGCCGAGGAAACGATAGAAGCCATCACGCACGTCGCCCTTCTCTCCCAGGTCCTTGACCACCACAGCCTCACCATCGGGCCAGCGTTGAGTATCGCCGGTATAGTAGTCGAGTAACTCGCCCTTGCTGAGCGTGTCGAGTTTGACCGACGGATGCACGATGACGACCAGCTCGACCTGTGCGCCCACAGGACAGGGCAGTGACAGGGCCAGGAGAATGAGAGTGGCAGACAGACGCACGGCAGACCTTCAGAACACGACCGAAACGGCAGTGGAGAGATGGTCGAACTCTGTCTCCTGCTCCAGGTCCAGGGACCGAACCCGGGCATCGATATCGACCGGGGCATATTGTGCCTTGAGCATGATGCTCTCGCGCAGCTGATAGGAGATCCCAACGGTGGGTACTTCGACCCGCTGCTCGAGAACGGACGCCTGTTGCGGCTCGAATTGCTCTGTGGAGTGATCATCCGTCACCCAGTAGCTGCCATACAGAACCAGTCGTTCCGTTGCCCGATAGCCGAGGGTTGCATAGTAGAACCGCTTGTCCTCGCTGATCTCCGGCAGGTCGTCATCGTAGCTGACGTCGATGAACTCCGCCTCGAGGGACCAGTCGCGATTCACACAGGAGATGTCGGCCCCGAAGCGCCGCCGGGTCAGTTGCTGCAGATCGACGATCCTGCCGGGCGTGATCTCCAGAGGCGCCACGTTGAAGTGGTCCCGTGTTCCCGACAACCCCGCATTCCAGTCGCCGATCCTGATCCCGAGCCGCCCGCCCACGAGGAAGGAGTCGGTCGTGTCGACGCCGGTCTGACCCACATCCGCATCATCGTTGATGTTGGGACCGTTTCCGAGAAACAGGGCGTAGTCGACTTTCAGTTCGCCCACGGGAACGAAGCCATAGGTCTGTACGAAGGCCCGAGCCGGCAGATATTCCTCGACAGCGATGAACTCGCTGAAGGAGGTCTCGTACACGAGGGGTCGCACGATGTAGGGCAACAGGGGCGTCCGGTTCTTGATCTCGTTCAGATTGTTGAACACCGGGATCGACAGACCGAACTTGATGCTGAACCGGGCGTTGGCCCGGTAGCGGACCCAGACCTCTTCCAGGTTGGCCGAACCCCAGCGCCGGGCGGAGCTGAAGCTGTTGAGAAACTCGTAGTTGACGAAGGCGCGCCAGCTGGGATCCAGGTCTTTGCGGAAGAAGAGATTGTGCTGCTGGACGCTGAACGAGTTCCTTTCAGACTCCGGCACGAAGGGCGCCTCCGGTGTGTACCCCGTCTGATGCATGAAGGCGTTCTGGAAGAAGCCGAAGATCTGCAGATCGTTCCCGGATTGCGCCGCACCGGGTGAGGCCAGGACCATCACGAGAAGTGCCGTCAGGCAGGCCTTGTCCTTACATGTCATCTAGTGTTGTGTCGCAGAGATAACTAGCGTAAGTATGGGTGTGCTTAGTAGGTTTCTTGCGGACCCGTTTCGCAAGGAGAGTTCGATGGCACTAGGCCGTCCTATGGCGCAGGTTGAGTTGAGTGAGCAGGTGCGCGAGG